>Ga0222715_10000027_pt1 | contig 165211 bp, 158 predicted proteins | sample C33_9DmetaG_FD_165056 | JGI IMG/M metagenome (GOLD analysis project Ga0222715, IMG submission 165056) | Estuarine water microbial communities from San Francisco Bay, California, United States - C33_9D | ecosystem: Environmental > Aquatic > Marine > Unclassified | place: USA: California...
TTGAAATCGGCAGCCGGAACAGCAATATAACCGAAACCAAATTAAAAGGGGCCGACAACGAACAAAAAACCGGTTTTTCGAGCGACAAACCCCCAATAAAGCCAGTTAAGCATTCAAATAACCTCAATACTTTTTTTACATTTGATAATTTTGTAGAAGGTAAATCTAATCAATTAGCCAGAGCGGCATCAATGCAGGTCTCTGAAAACCCCGGTAGCGCCTATAACCCGTTATTTATATATGGCGGTGTTGGCTTAGGCAAAACACACCTTATGCATGCTGTTGGCGCTGCTATTATCAAACAAAAACCCAATGCAAACATTGCCTACCTTCACTCTGAAAGGTTTGTCGCTGATATGGTCAGGGCACTACAACATAATGCCATAAATGAATTTAAACGACATTATCGATCATTAGATGCGCTCTTAATTGATGATATTCAATTCTTTGCAAAAAAGGAGCGATCTCAGGAAGAGTTCTTTCACACCTTTAATGCTTTGCTTGAAGGACAACATCAAATTGTATTGACATGCGATCGTTATCCAAAAGAAGTTAATGGCCTTGAAGAACGCTTAAAATCACGCTTCGGATGGGGTTTAACGGTTGCTATTGAGCCACCGGAACTGGAAACACGCGTTGCTATTATTAGAAAAAAAGCATTGTTGGTACAAAAAGAAATACCGGATGAAGTTTCTTTCTTTATAGCAAAGCGGTTTCGCTCTAATGTGAGAGAACTTGAGGGGGCGTTAAATCGTGTAATAGCAAACTCAAACTTAACCGGCAAACCCGTTACGCTTGAATTTACACAGTCTTCTTTAAGAGATTTACTTATAATTCAAGATAAACAAGTTACTATGGAAAATATCCAAAAAACGACTGCTGAATATTACAAAATAAGAGTAGCTGATTTATTATCAAAACGACGCAATCGATCTATTGCTAGACCAAGACAAGTTGCTATGGCTATTTCTAAAGAATTGACTAATCACAGCCTCCCTGAGATTGGGGACGCTTTTGGTGGCCGAGATCATACAACCGTTTTACATGCGTGCAGAAAGATACAAGAATTAAGAAAGACGGAACACAGAATTGAAGAGGATTATGTAAATTTAACAAACATATTAACAAGCTGACCATGGATTGTGTATAAGTATGCTTATAACTTTATTTAAATATTTATCAACATTTCATCAACAGTTAATCGTAATTTTATCCACAGCTAATAAGACAGGTTAAAATCCCGTATATTATTGATTTACAATATAAAAATAGATTACTAACATAATTTCAATTACTAATAGTAATAATAATAGGTATATATATATGAAATTTAATATTAATAGAGATGTTCTATTACCCGTATTACAAACCGTAAGCGGGGTAGTTGATAGACGTCAAACATTACCAATTCTTTCAAATTTATTACTAAATATTAGCGAAGGATCATTGTCTGTTACCGCCACCGATATGGAAGTGGAGTTAATTGTCGGAATTGAATTAAAGTTACAGCAACCCGGCGAGCTTACATTGCCAGCAAGAAAACTATTAGATATATGTCGCGCATTACCTGCAAAAGCCGAACTTCAGTTTGAAGTTAAAAACGACAAGGTGTTGATTAAATCTGGCAAAAGTCGTTTTACATTGGCTTCACTGCCAGCACAGGAATACCCTGTGATAGATATTACGGAAAACATTGTTAGTTTTAATATTAAACAACATGAACTTGAGCAATTACTGGAAAACACACAGTTTGCAATGGCTCAACAGGATGTACGCTATTATTTAAACGGCTTATTATTGGAAATCACCGCAGACAAGCTTAGGGCGGTTGCAACGGATGGCCATAGACTGGCATTAGATGAAGCAGCGATAAAGTCGTCTATCAAAGAACCAATACAAATCATAGTCCCAAGAAAAGGCATTACGGAATTAACGCGCCTGCTCCAGGATGAAGACAGCGAAATAGAAATACAGATCAGCACCAATCATATTAGGGTAAAAAATAACAATATTTGTTTTACAAGCAAGTTGATCGATGGCCGTTTCCCTGATTATCAACGTGTAATTCCGGAGTTGAGCGAAACCCCTGTTTTTGCAGATAGAGAAGAATTAAGAAATAGTCTTACACGAGCCTCCATTCTTTCTAATGAAAAATATAGGGGAGTGCGAATCGTGTTCGACGCCAACAGTCTTAGAGCGCTGGCTCATAATCCCGAGCAAGAAGAAGCAGAAGAAGAACTAGAAGTTGAATATAAAGGCGGAGAGATTGAAATAGGGTTCAACGTTTCCTATTTACTGGATACACTATCTATTATTAAAAGTAAGAAAGTAAAATTAAGCGTCCTGGATCCAAACAGCAGTTGTTTAATATTACCTGAAGACGAGTCGAACTGTCAGTACGTCGTTATGCCAATGCGCCTATAATTAATGTTTTATATTGAACAGCTTAACGCCTGCTCAATTCGAAACCTGACAGAATTTAGTATCGAGCCAAGCCCAAAACTTAATTTTTTTTATGGTCCAAATGCGAGCGGCAAAACATCCATCCTTGAGTGTGTATATTTATTATCACGAATTAAATCATTTAGAAGCAAAAGAATAAATGATGTTATTACCAGGGGTGAAACAAAGCTAAATGTGTTTGCTAAAGGAAAAAACAATGAAAACTCCTTTTCCGTAGGTGTAGAAAAAGGTTACGGCATAACGAAAATAAGGTTTGACGGGGAGGCGATACAAACGGCGTCAGAACAAGCCAAACTCCTGCCAGTATACATATTGACCCCGGATCACCACATTTTGTATACAGGAACCCCGAAAGACAGAAGACATTGGCTGGATTGGTCGCTGTTTCACGTGGAACATAATTATATAGCGATCTGGAAAAGCTACCATCGGGCATTACGACACAGGAACGCATTGTTAAAATCAGATAGAGCTATTAACTCATCTGAAATAGATGGTTGGGAAAAAAGGATGTGCGAAGAAGCCATGAAAATTGACGAAATGAGGATGAGCTACCTCACCGATCTGAATAACTTATTAAATGATCTTTATATACCAAAGGTTTTAAACGGCAACGCTAGCATTAAATATTTAAATGAAAGTTATGCAGCGCGTGATTTAAAAGAACTTTTATCTAAAAACAGGGCTGATGATATAAAAAGAGGCTACACAAATTTTGGCCCGCATCGAACAGACGTATCATTTAGTTACGAAACCTTTAACGTGGCTAAACACTTGTCTCGCGGACAGACTAAACTGTTCAGCGCTGCATTAATATCTTCACAAATAGATAAACTAAGAAAGTCAGGAAAAAAGTCTATAGTGCTTGTTGATGATCTTGACGCCGAGCTTGATAAGGTGTCGTCAATAAAATTACTGGGCATGTTGTCGCAAAATAATACACAAACATTCGTCTCTTCGTTGTCGCCACCAGAATGGGTGCGGCAGGATAAAGACGTTCATGGTATGTTTCACGTGAAACACGGAAACATAAAGAAAGTGGTAGAATAATCCGGTTAGTTAACGAGAGAAAATTATGTCAGAAGAAAACGTATATGATTCGTCTAAAATCAAGGTTTTAAAAGGCCTTGAAGCTGTTAGGAAGCGCCCCGGGATGTATATCGGCGACACAGAAGACGGCACTGGTTTACACCATATGGTGTTCGAGGTGGTTGATAATAGTATTGATGAGTCATTAGCAGGTCACTGTGACCATATAAAAGTAACTATACACTCTGATGAATCTATCTCCGTTACTGATAATGGGCGTGGTATCCCGGTTGGCATCCATGAAGAAGAAGGCCGTTCTGCCACCGAGGTGATTATGACCACGCTTCACGCTGGTGGTAAGTTTGATGATAACTCTTACAAAGTATCCGGTGGTTTACATGGTGTGGGTGTTTCTGTGGTTAACGCTCTTTCAGATAGGTTGGATTTAAAAATTTATCGTGAAGGCTTCGCACATAACCAAACATATAAAAATGGTGATCCGGTTTCACCTCTGGAAAGGGGCGAACCCTCAACAAAAACCGGCACCGAAGTAACTTTCTTGCCAAGTCTTGCTATCTTTAAGCGTTTGGAATTTCATTATGACATCCTTGCGAAACGTCTACGGGAGTTGTCTTTTCTTAATTCTGGCGTTCGTATTGAGTTGCTCGACGAGCGCAGTGGCAAGACAGATTTATTTGAATACAAGGGCGGTATAAGTGCTTTTGTGAAGCACTTAAATCGTAATAAAACGCCTTTGCATGAGACGGTAATTGATATAACCGCTGATAAAGAGGAAGTAGGTGTTGAATTGGCAATGCAGTGGAATGACTCATATCAGGAAAATATATTTTGTTTTACAAATAATATCCCGCAAAAGGATGGTGGTACGCACCTTTCTGGTTTCAGGGCAGCGTTGACTCGAAGCTTTAATCAATACATGGATAAGTCGGGGGCTGCGGCCAAAGCAAAGGTGACTATTACAGGAGATGATGTTCGTGAGGGGTTAACAGCAGTATTATCTATAAAACTCCCAGATCCCAAGTTTTCATCCCAGACTAAAGACAAGCTTGTTTCCAGTGAGGTTAAGTCCGCCGTTGAGTCTTGTGTTGCCGAAAAAATCCAGGAATTTCTATTAGAAAAACCCTCTGAAGCAAAAGCTATAAGTGCGAAAGTGATAGAAGCAGCTAGTGCGCGAGAAGCTGCGCGCAAAGCGCGCGAATTGACCCGTAGAAAAACAGCACTGGATATTGCCGGGCTTCCAGGAAAGCTGGCAGATTGTCAAGAAAAAGACCCTGCGTTATCAGAGCTTTTTCTGGTGGAGGGTGATTCTGCTGGTGGCTCTGCGAAACAAGGGCGTGATCGTAAAAACCAGGCGATCTTGCCTTTAAAAGGCAAAATCCTGAATGTGGAAAAAGCGCGCTTCGACAAAATGTTGTCTTCGGTAGAGGTTGGCACACTTATTACAGCATTGGGCTGTGGTATTGGACGAGAAGAGTTTGACCCGGAAAAGCTGCGTTACCATCGAATTATTATCATGACAGACGCCGATGTTGATGGGGCGCATATACGGACATTGTTACTCACGTTTTTTTACCGGCAGATGCTGGAGCTCATCGAGCGTGGCCATGTTTATATTGCACAGCCCCCGCTTTATAAGGTTAAGAAAGGAAAACAAGAGCGTTATCTAAAAGATGAAGCGGAACGGGAGGCGTATTTGCTTGAGCTGGCATTGGAGAATAGTCAGCTCTTTGCAGCAGAAGGACAAGAGCCAACAGAAAATGAAGCATTGAAAGACATGGTTGCTCGTTATATCAAGATGAATCGTGCTTATAATCGATTGTGTAAACGCTACCATCCGACCATTGTTAATGCGATACGTTATATGCCAATCATCGCCGAGTCGGATTGTGCTGAAGAAACGGTTATAAATGACTGGTTTGCAGAGTTAACGAATGGGCTTAATAATGATGACGCTCATATTACGAAGTATAGTTTTGAGGTTTTCTCCTCTGGTGATGGTGTCTATGGCGCGAAGGTTTCGGTGTCAATTCATGGCCTCGAGTCGAGCAATGTTTTCGCCCCGGAATTCTTTGCGTCTGAAGACTATAAGAAGCTGTCTGCTCTTGAGCAGCTATTGGATTTGGAAGAAAGCGCTTATATACAAAGGAATGATCGTAAGCAAGTAATCACTTCCATAAAGCAGGCTTTCGATTGGCTATTAAAAGAAGCGGAACAAGGCTTATCAATTCAGCGCTATAAAGGCCTTGGAGAAATGAACCCGGATCAATTGTGGGAGACCACGATGGACTCCACTACTCGCAGTTTGCTGCAGGTCAAAATTGAAGATGTCATTGGCGCGGATGAGGTGTTTACTACTTTGATGGGTGATCAGGTTGAGCCGAGACGAGAATTTATTGAGCGTAATGCGCTTGTGGTTGAAAACCTGGACACTTGATTAATTTTAGGTTCTGGCAATAGCCCATACTTCAACGCGGCGACAACCTGCCTTAATAAATAGAGAGGCGACTTCGTTAACGGTTGATCCGGTGGTAACTACATCATCGACAATCGCGATATGGTTCAGTGGGTAGTTCTTAAGTAATTTGAAAGCACCTTTAACGTTATTTTTTCTCATTTCAGCGGATAACGCGCTTTGTGGCCCAGTGTTTTTTGTGCGTTTACATAAAGAGCCGTCAACAATGAGGTCCAGTTGTTTAGCCAGGTTTTTGGCTAATTCCAGAGATTGGTTATAGCCGCGTTCCTGTTGCCTTATTTTATGTAGCGGAACAGGAATAATAATCTCTGGCAGGCTTCGATTACAGACAAGCTTCTTTTTAATTTTTTTAGCGAAACATCGAGCTAGTTCAGGGCGCCGATTGAATTTAAATTCCTGTATGAGTCGTTTGGCCGGATACTGGTAGTCAAACAAAACCGTTGTGCTGGAAAAATACGGAGATTGATTGATACAAGCACCACATAGAGCGTTTTTGTTGGTCCTGCGAGCGCAGACCGGGCAGCGTTAAGCATCGATAATAAAGTCGTATTCACACGCATTACACCAGACGTCGTTACAACGCGATAAACAAAAAAAACAAACTCCCGAGAAAATAGTTGTTTTGGCTTCCATGTCTATTTGTTAACCTGTTAAAAATTAAAATGTTTACAATTCTGCTTGTTACACAATTGTTACATTTTGACCCGTTTATGTTCAGCATTTGAACAAAAGAATTTACATAACACACTAAATTATGCATCAAGAAAATAAACCAACAGTAAAAAATAACTGGACCAAAGACGAAGTTGTGGCGTTAATTACCAGACCATTTAATGATTTAGTCTTTGAAGCACAACAAGTACATCGAAAGTACTTTGATCCTAATCTGGTCCAACTAAGTACACTAATGAATATAAAAACCGGGGGCTGCCCGGAAGATTGTGGATATTGTCCGCAAAGCGCCCATTACAATACGGGGGTGAATGCTGAAAAACTTCTGCAGCTTGATGATGTAATAGCACAGGCGCAAAAGGCTAAAGACAAGGGTGCAACAAGATTTTGTATGGGAGCCGCATGGCGACAACCAAAACAGAAAGATCTTGAAAAAGTAATAGATATGGTTGAAGCCGTTAAAAACATCGGCATGGAAACTTGTGTAACATTGGGCATGTTAAAACAAGATCAGGCTCAAGAACTAAAATCAGCGGGCTTAGATTATTACAATCACAATCTGGATAGTTCACCAGAGTTTTATTCTAAAGTAATTAGCACAAGAGACTATCAAGAACGGTTAGACACGCTTGATAATGTTAGAAATGCCGGTATCAATGTTTGTTGTGGCGGCATTATTGGTATGGGCGAGGGCGTGAATGATAGAGCTGGACTGTTAATTAGTTTGGCAAATATGGCGGTTCACCCGGAAAGCGTTCCAATAAATATGTTGGTTAAAGTTGAAGGTACGCCGCTGGATGAAGCGGAAGATGTCGATGCCATAGATTTTATAAGGATTATTGCGAGCGCGAGAATAATGATGCCTGCTTCATATGTCCGCTTGTCTGCGGGTCGAAGTGAAATGTCTGAAGAGATGCAGGCTTTATGTTTTTTAGCTGGTGCTAATTCTATTTTTTATGGTGAGAAGTTATTGACTACAGACAACCCGCAATTATCAGAAGATCATAAATTATTTGAGCGGCTGGGCATTCAAACAAGCCGTCATTGATAATTGACTCTCGTTATTAAACATTTTTAAAAAGTGAACTTGTTTGACGAAATAGACCAACGCAAGAAAGACGGTTTATTCAGAGTAAGGAAAACATTAGATAGCGCGCAAGGCCCATTAGTAACAATAGATGACAATGAGTTTTTAAACTTTAGCAGCAATGATTATTTAGGGCTGGCAAATAATGAAATCTTGAAAAGCGCCATGATAGACGCAATCAATGAATATGGTTTAGGCGCAGGATCATCCCAGCTTGTTGTTGGTCATTCAAAACCACACCAAAAGCTGGAACAAAAACTAGCCTCGTTTTTAAAAAGAGATGCTGCGTTGGTTTTTCCCTCCGGTTATCAAGCGAATCTGGCTGTTGCGTCAGCATTGGTCGATAAGAATACAGTTGTAGTTCAAGACAAGCTTAATCATGCTTCACTAATTGATGCTGCACGGTTGTCTGAAGGCAAATTTGTTCGGTATCGTCACAAGGATCTGAAACACCTGGAGCTGCTGTTGGAAAAACATAAAAAACATAATTTAATAATTATGACTGATGGTGTTTTCAGCATGGATGGAGATTACGCGCCGCTTGTTGAAATAGCAGATTTATGTAAAACATATAATGCGACGTTGATCGTTGATGATGCACATGGCCTTGGTGTTCTGGGTGAATCAGGCGCCGGATTGCCAGAAGAGTCAGGGCTTAATCAAGATCAGCTGCCATTGTTGATAGGCACATTTGGAAAGTCTTTTGGCGTTAGTGGTGCGTTTGTATCAGGGAGCGCTTTACATATAGAAGCCTTTATACAGAAAGCAAGGGCTTATATTTATACAACTGCAATATTGCCTTCCATCGCTTCAACTATTGATCGCGCTATCGATCTTGTGATCGATGGTGATCATTTACGTCAACATATAAAAACGCTGGTTAAGTCATACAAAAAAAAGAGTAATGAATTAGGTTTGAAGATCAATGAATCAGAATCACATATACAGCCGTTCGTAATAGGGGGGTGTAATGAAACAGTGGCGCTGAGCAACGAGCTTTATAAGGATAAAATTCTTGCCACTGCTATCCGCCCCCCGACAGTTCCAAATGGAACCTCTCGATTAAGATTAAGCATCACGGCAGCACACAATGAAGAGCAGGTGGAGAGACTTGTTTGTTCGATCAAAAAGCACTTAGGTGAAAATTAATCAAAAGCCGGGCGCAGAGTGATGTGTGATTGTGGTCACGCGACGTTTATTTCGAAACAACAAGAAACGCTAAAGATAATTAAAAGGTTTGTTGATGCAGGATTCTAGTAACGATGTTTATAAAATTGATAAACGACTTGTATCGTCGGCGTTCAATGCAGCAGCAAAAGATTACGATACGAGTTCATTGCTGCAGCAAACTGTTGCAGACCGCCTAATAGAATCATTCGAGCTTATAAAGATAAAGCCGTTATCAATCCTTGATCTTGGTTCGGGTACTGGCTATGGGTCAAAAAAGTTAAAACAACGGTTTAAAAAAGCGCAGTTCTTTCAGAGCGATATTGCTTTAGAAATGTTAAACACATCGCGCAAACAGTCCCCGACATTTTTTTCAAAAAACCATTTCCTTTGTGCCGACGCAGGAAATATGCCGCTTAAAGATGCTCAGTTCGATCTGGTGTTTAGCAGTTTGATGTTGCAATGGTGCAGCAATCTGGATCTGGTGTTTGCTGAGGTTAAACGAATGCTTAAACCCGGCGGCGTGTTTTTATTCGCAAGCTTTGGCCCAGACACATTGAAAGAGTTGCGCGAATGCTGGCAACAGGTTGATGAAGATATACACGTAAACGCGTTTGTAGATATGCACGATATTGGTGACTCATTAATCCGAAATGGAATGGATGCTCCTGTGTTAAGCGTTGAACATATTGTTTTGACCTATGGCGGCTGCAAGCAGCTAATGCACGAGTTAAAAAATATTGGCGCGCACAATGTAAATAAAGGTCGACGAAAAACGCTAACCGGCAAACAGCGTTTAGATAAGGTCGTCTCGCATTACGAAACATTCCGATCAGGCAATAAATTGCCCGCTACCTATGAAGTTGTTTACGGACATGCTTGGCGGTCACATCAGGAGAGCAGCGGCAGCGCGGGTGATAATTCTCAATCAATTTCATTAGAGCAGTTAAAACAGGATCTCAAGGCGAGAAAGCATAAATAAATATGGTCAAAGGTTTTTTTATTACTGGCACAGATACCGGCGTCGGCAAAACGTGGTTTACGCTGGCTCTGATGCAGGCATTTAAGAAGCGAGGATTTAAAACCAATGGCATGAAGCCCGTCGCGAGCGGCGGTAGTTATATTGACGGCAAGCTAATGAATGATGATGCGAGATTAATATTGCAGCATTGTGACGAGCCTGTGAATTATGAGCACATAAACCCATTTGTATTTGAAACGCCTGTCTCGCCTAATTTTGCTGCTAGAAAAGCGGGTAGAATTGTCGAGCTTGATAAGATCGTCGCTAGTTATAATCGATTAGCATCAGTATGTGACATTATTGCTGTAGAGGGCATAGGTGGTTGGCGAGTGCAACTAACTGACGAAATCGGAACAGCGGACCTGGTACGCGAGCTAGAGTTGCCTGTCATTCTGGTGGTTGGCTTGCGTTTAGGCTGTATTAATCACGCAATATTAACTGCGGAAGCGATTAAGGCAGATGGCTTAAACTTATGTGGCTGGGCGAGTAATCAGCTAGATAAAGATTATCTGCTCAAGCAAGAGACGACGGAATTATTAAATCAGGAGCTGGTTTGTCCTAATATTGGGAATCTAGACCATATGCTTTCGCCAGATGCAGAAGAAATGGCTGAAAAAATAGATCCATCTTTTATCTTGGGCTGAGATTCTAGATAATATAAGCTTAAGGTTGCATCGAGTGCGTAATTTAGGGCATATTGTCGCACCAAGAAGTGGAGAGAAACCATTGGGTTATGGATCGCGGGATCAATGTTAAGCGATAAAACCTAATAAATTTAAGCCAAAGAACCCATATTATTAGGGCGTTTGAGAGCACGTTAAAATCTTTGAGCTTAAGTAAAACATAAGAAATACAATTCTTTCAGCTTGATTGGTGATGTGTCATCATCGCCGAATTATTATAAGTTGTTTGGTTGATCCACATGAAGTTGTGGCATAGCAATAGAATTGTAAAAGTAATATTTGTAAGAATTTAGTTATTAAAAATAAAAATCATCAATGCTGAGGATTGCTGTATGTCAGTCGATAAATTAAAACAAACTGTGCTCGGAGTGGTTGCAGTTTCATTGTTTTTAGCTAGTGGAGCAGTTTTTGCCGGATTAGCTGATATGCCACTCAATTTGACACAGGGTGTGACCGAAACCAGTCAAAGAGTCTACGATTTACACATGATCATCCTGTATATCGTTACGGTGATTGGAATACTTGTCTTCGGCGTTATGTGCTGGTCAATCTTTCACCACAGGAAGTCTAAAGGCGCTGTTGCAGCACAGTTTCATCACAGCACCGCAGCTGAAATCGCTTGGACGATTATCCCTATTATAATTTTGGTTGCTATGGCCATTCCTGCCACAAAGACCTTAATCTTTATGGAACAAACGGGCGACGCTGAAATGACCTTAAAGGTCACTGGCTATCAATGGAAATGGAAATACGATTACCTTGATGAAGGCGTCACTGTTTGGAGTGCGTTAGATCAAGCTAGTAATGAGGCTCGACAAATGGATTCAGGCATCGATCCAAATACAGTGGAAAATTATTTATTAGATGTTGATAACCCAATAGTTCTGCCTGTTAATACAAAGATTAGAATATTAACCACAGCGGCAGATGTAATTCATGCCTGGTGGGTTCCCGCCTTGGGCTGGAAGCGCGATGCGATTCCAGGTTTTATCAATGATAACTGGACGAATATTAAAGAGCCCGGCGTTTATAGAGGCCAATGCGCAGAATTGTGTGGTAAGGATCATGGCTTTATGCCGATTGTTGTTCATGCTGTTTCTAAAGAAGAATATGCGGCATGGATTGAAGAACAAAAAGCCGCAGCGCTTGCAGCCGCCGATGGTGCCAATCGTGAATGGACTAAAGATGAGCTGTTAGCAAAAGGCAAGGACGTTTATGCAGCTAACTGTGTTTCATGTCACCAAGCTAATGGCAATGGTGTAGAAGGGTTGTTCCCCCCATTAAATGGTAGCGCCATTGTAAATGGTTCAGCGGCAGACATGATTGGTCTTGTGTTGAATGGCAAGAATTTGATGCCTGCGTTCAAGGATCAATTAAATGATGCTGACCTTGCTGCTGTTATGACGCATGAGCGTAATTCTTGGGACAATACGGCAAAAGATATTATTCAGCCTGCTGATGTAAAAGCTGCAAGATAATTTAATAATTTAAACTTATATAAACAACGAATAGAAAGTTAATAGAGGATAGATAGATGAGCTACGGGGCTGTCCACGACGACGAACATCACGATCACAAACCAACAGGCATTGGTCGTTGGTTATTTTCAACAAACCACAAAGACATTGGCACCATGTATTTGGTGTTCGCTCTAACAATGTTCTTTATCGGCGGTGCCATGGCGATGGTTATCCGTTTAGAGTTATTCCAGCCGGGCATGCAGTATGTCGACCCGCAGTTTTTCAATTCAATGACTACAGTGCATGCGCTGGTGATGATCTTTGGCGCGGTGATGCCAGCTGGTGTCGGTTTAGCCAACTGGATGATTCCGATGATGGTCGGCGCGCCAGACATGGCTATGCCACGAATGAATAATATGAGTTTCTGGATTCTGCCATTTGCCTTTACTTTGTTGTTATCAACATTTTTTATGCAAGGCGGTGCGCCGGCAGGTGGCTGGACTATGTATCCACCATTAGTGTTGCAGCTTGGTGATGGCCTGCCATTTTTGATCTTTGCCGTGCATTTTCTTGGGCTCTCATCAATTATGGGCGCGATTAATATCATCGCGACGGTATTCAATATGCGTGCACCTGGCATGACATTTATGCGGTTGCCGTTATTTGTTTGGACCTGGATTATTACCGCGTTTCTGTTGATCGCTGCTATGCCTGTACTTGCCGGTGGCGTAACAATGCTATTAACGGATAGGTTTTTCGGGACTGCGTTTTTTGATGCAGCTGGCGGAGGTGATCCGGTTATGTTCCAGCATGTATTCTGGTTCTTTGGTCATCCTGAAGTATATATCTTGGTGTTGCCATCATTCGGCATCATCTCGCAAATTATACCAACCTTTTCACGTAAGCCATTATTTGGTTATGCGTCGATGGTATATGCGACAGCGTCGATTGCCTTTTTGTCGTTCTTTGTTTGGGCGCATCATATGTTTACCGTGGGTATGCCTCTGGCAGGTGAGTTATTCTTTATGTATGCCACCATGGCGATTGCGGTACCGACTGGTGTAAAAGTCTTTAACTGGACGGCAACCATGTGGAAGGGTTCAATGACGTTTGAAACGCCAATGTTATTTTCTATCGGTGTTCTGTTTATGTTCACCTTGGGTGGTTTTACCGGATTGATGATGGGTATTACCCCGGTTGATTTCCAGTACCATGACACTTATTTCATCGTAGCACATTTCCATTACGTTCTTGTGCCGGGCATTGTTTTCGGTATCGTTGCCGGCGTTTATTATTGGCTGCCAAAATGGACCGGTGTTATGTATGATGAAACATTGGGTAAATGGCATTTCTGGACATCGACAATTTCTGTAAATGTCTTGTTTTTCCCGATGCATTTCTTAGGTCTTGCAGGCATGCCGCGTCGAATTCCTGATTACAATACCCAGTTTACGGACTGGAATCAGATCGTCAGTGTTGGTGGTATCGCCTTTGGTTTGAGTCAGTTGATCCTCGTTTGGGTTGTGATCAAATGTGCTCGCGGCCAAGGAGAGAAAGCAACGGATCAAGTTTGGGAAGGCGCGCACGGCCTAGAGTTTACATTGCCGTCGCCACCACCATTTCATAGCTTTACTACTCCTCCGGAAGTAACGGAAGCTACAGCACATTCTTAAGCGAAAATAGATAGAATTGGTAATGAGTGATAACAATCAAGCTGATGCTGAAAAGGAGTTAGCGGCAAAGAACATGCGAGTAGCGATTATCTGCGGCTTGGTTGCCCTGGCTTTTTATATCGGCTTTATCATGTTCTATGTTTAGTAATGGCTGAGGCAACAACACGCACAGCACAAAAGTTATTTGTCTTTGCTATTGCGATGTTTGGTTTTGGTTATGCCATGGTGCCGTTGTATGACGTGCTTTGTGATATTACCGGCTTGAATGGCAAAACAGGTGAAACAACGATTGCTGCAGTCGCGTCAGGTTACGTCGACAAAGATCGATTGGTAACAGTACAGTTTGATACGAATGTGAATACAGCATTGCCTTGGAATTTTAAGGCAATCGAGTACACGATGAAGGTGCATCCTGGTGAAATATCCGAGGCTGTTTTCGTCGTAGAGAACAAGTCCGATAAAGACATTGTCGGGCAAGCGGTACCAAGCGTGGCGCCTTCACAAGCGTCTTTATATTTTAATAAAACAGAGTGTTTTTGTTTTACTAATCAAACGCTTGTTGCTGGTGAAAGGAAAGAAATGATAGTGCGTTTTGTCGTTGGCGCTGAGTTGCCAGAAAAGATTAAAACAATGACGTTGTCTTATACATTTTTTGAAGCGCCTGATAGTGAAGATGTTGTGTTCTCCAACAAAAGCACTGTTGAGGCGATAGATGCAAAAGGTTAAAAACAATAATTAATTGAAAACGAGGAATAGTTATGTCTGACTCACACGGTGCTTATTTTATACCGGAACCAAGCCGTTGGCCGATTGTAGGAACGCTGGCTTTGTTCCTGTCCTTCATTGGTGGAGGCATGATGTTAAATGGCTCAGGTTTTGGGACATTTCTTCTAGGGCTTGGTATAGGCGCAGTCATCTATATGTTTTGCGGTTGGTTTTCAGACGTCATTGGTGAAAGTCTTGCCGGTAGTTATAACAAACAGGTTGATGTCAGTTTTCGGTGGGGAATGAGTTGGTTTATCTTTTCCGAAGTCATGTTCTTTGCAGCATTCTTCGGCGCCTTATATTACATACGTGTTTTATCCGTGCCTTGGTTAGGTGGTGAAGGTGCGGGATTCGCAACACACATGTTCCTGTGGCCAGACTTTGAGGCGGTATGGCCATTGATGATGACACCAGATATGTCTCTAGCGGGCGTCGAATCAAAATTCATGGAAATTAAAGACGTTATTCCTGCCTTTGATGTTCCGCTTGTTAATACAATATTATTACTGTCTAGTGGTGTAACCATTACGCTTGCTCACCATGCATTGAAGAAGGATCACCGTGCGCCTTTATGTTGGTGGTTGGCTGCAACCGTTTTGTTAGGTTTTGTCTTTGTTTATTTTCAAATCGGTGAATATGCGCATGCTTATCACGAACTTGATTTGACCATGAAATCAGGTGTATATGGCTCCACCTTTTTTATGTTAACTGGTTTTCATGGCTTTCATGTAACGATGGGCGCGACAATGATTTTGGTCATATTAGTAAGATCGATGAAAGGGCATTTTTCAGCAAAAGATCACTTCGCTTTTGAAGGTGTTGCCTGGTATTGGCATTTTGTTGATGTTGTTTGGTTGGGTTTATATGTCTTTGTTTATTGGATATAGATAAATAAGCTTGCAGTACACGAAGGCGCTGCTGATGTAGCGCCTTTTTTATTTGAGATATTATTGTAAGAGTTGTCTTTAGAAGCCGGCGGTATGTGGCTGAATCCAGCCAAATCTAAAACCAACGAAAAGAGAAACAAATAAAAGAATAGACAGCGAAATTCTAAACGTAAGTGAAGTCACCAGGCGTTTTGATTTGGAATCATCATTGATTAAAAAAAACCCTCCAGCTAATAACGAAGCGCCAATCGAGAAAAGAATGATCACGATGTATATTTTAAAAAGTATTGTAGCCATTGTTCTAGCCTCGAGTTTTTTAGTAAATGCTCTAGCAGTATAACTAGCAAATATAGCTTTAATGAAATTAATTATAGGCAAGCTGTGTTTTAGCCCTCGTCTTTTAACGAGTTTGCTTGCTTTAGTTTTCTTTTGTTTATTTGTTTTTCTTGGGTTTTGGCAGTTGGATCGCGCGGAATATAAAAGGACGTTATTTGCTGAATTTGAAACCAGACAATCCAACGGAGCGATTAGTCTTGATCAAGACAAAATCAAACAGCTAAAAAAAGAAGATATGCTTTGGCAATCCGTTAATATAACTGGTCAGTTTTTAGAGCAATATCAGATATTACTAGACAATCAGGTGGAACAAGGACAGGCCGGCTATTATGTTTATACGCCGTTTAAAATAGAGGGTAGTGAGCAAGTTGTTCTGATAAATCGAGGTTGGTTGCCAATAGGCAATAATCGGCAAACTAGCCCGGAGATTGTAACAACAAATAATATTGTAGATATTACAGGCGTTATTAAAAATGTCCCAAAGACCGGTATGTTATTAAAAGAGGCATTGCCAGAAACCTTGGGCGATACGGTTTATCGTGTGCAACGAATTAATATTGAAGAGTTGCAAAACTTAACCGGGACAAGCTTATTGCCCTATATTGTCAGGTTGTCTGCTGACTCGGGGCACGGTTACCGCAGACAGTGGCATGCGCCAGGATCAGGTGAGAGTCGGCACTTGGGTTATGCTTTCCAATGGTTTGCGTTTGCGACGGTGTTGCTGGTTATATATTTATTGTTGAATGTTAAGAAAATTAAACAGGACAGAGAACATGGGTGAAGAAAACAATAATAAAAAAAACAAGATAACGCTTGTTCTGGTTGTTGTTGCGTTTTTAAGTCCGGTAATTTTGTCATGGGTTGTTTTTAACTACACGGATATAGGTCAAGGGCGTGGCACATCAAATAAAGGCGATCTAATAACACCTGTTAGGCCGATTGATAATCTTGCCATGATTGATCCTATGAACGCCGACAGAAAAGAAACGCTGCATGGGAAGTGGAGCATGGTTTTTGTAACAGACTCCTGCGCTGACGTTTGTATGGATAATGTTTATCGCATGCGACAAATACATATGATGATGGATAAGCATTCTTTACGCGTGCAAAAAGTGTTGTTATTGACGGCGCAACGTCCAGAGGAGCTTGCCAAGCTCTTTACAAATTATGCTGGGCAACAAGTAGTCAACCCGGATTTAGTGGATGTTGATGTTTTGTTGGAAAAGTTTAAATTAGAAGCCTCGGATAACCCGTTGACAAATTCACGTATTTATATCGTAGACCCGTTAGGCAATTTAATGATGAAGTTTGAGCCAGACGCAAACCCGAGAGACATCATGACCGATCTTAAAAAATTACTAAGAGCTTCTCGCATTGGTTAGATAGCTATGCAAGTTAATTCGATCTTATTAAATATTGTGCGTGTAGCCACAGCTCTTGCATTAGTTGTTATTGTCTTGGGCGCTTATGTCCGGTTAACAGATGCTGGCTTGGGCTGTCCAGATTGGCCTGGTTGCTATGGAAAATTATTAGTACCTGCAAGCGAAGGAGCAACATCACAGGCAAATATTGCTTATCCAGATAGGCCGCTAGAGCATGCGAAGGCCTGGAAAGAAATGATCCATCGTTATGCTGCTAGCACACTGGGTTTATTAATCTTAATAATGGCTGGCTTGGCTTGGAAATATAACCAGTTAGCACATATGCGTACATTCACCACTGTCTTATTATGTTTAGTAATATTTCAGGGCATGCTGGGTATGTGGACGGTGACCTTATTGCTAAAGCCCATTATCGTAATGTCGCACCTGCTTGGCGGTTTAACTATTTTGTCTTTGTTATATTGGAGTACGTTAAGGCAGCAATCTCACAACGGTGTCTTTGTAAGTGTTGCTAATAAAAAACAATTACCTTTCGTCATTGGCGGCCTGGTTGTCTTGGTTAGCCAAATATCTTTAGGCGGTTGGACCAGCTCAAATTATGCTGCGCTGGTTTGCCCGGATTTTCCGACTTGTCAGGGAGTTTGGTGGCCAAAGATGGACTTCAGCGAAGGGTTTATACTCTGGCGTGGGTTGGGTATAGATTACGAAGGTGGAGTATTGCATGGTACGGCCAGAACGGCGATTCATATGGCGCATCGAATTGGTGCTGTTATAGCATTTGTCACTTTGCTGTTTATTGCAATTCAGGCATTAAGATCGAGCTACAATAAACTGAAATATACGGGCCTTGCTGTTTTAGTTTTATTACTGGTTCAGGTCTCATTGGGAATAGCAAACATAAAACTAAACCTGCCATTATCAGTAGCAGTGGCGCACAATGGGGTAGCTGCGTTATTATTGCTGTCTCTGGTGACCTTATTGCACCAGTGTCTGCCAGTTAAAAAATAATCAGGAGTTCTCCCTTGGAAGATCAATCACTTACAGACGCCGCTGCCGTAGGCTTGCGAGATTACCTAGCACTTTGTAAGCTAAAGGTAGTATCGCTGATCGTCTTCACAGCGATTGTCGGTATGTTTTTGGCGACACCAGCCATGGTGCCTTGGGATATTCTATTTTATGGGACAATCGGTATTGGACTAGCGGCCTGTTCAGCTGCCGCTATTAATCATGTCGTCGATCACAAGATTGACTCGATCATGGCACGAACCAATCTTCGTCCTTTGCCCAAAGGTAAGGTCAGCTTGTTAAATGCTGTTATTTTTGCCTGGTTTCTGGGAACCATCTCCATGGGTGTTCTGGCATTTCTGGTCAACCCGCTAACAGCAGGTTTAACAGCCCTTTCCTTAATTGGTTATGGTTTTATATATTCAATGTACCTGAAACGTGCGACGCCTCAGAATATCGTCATTGGCGGCGCTGCGGGTGCTGCGCCACCAGTCTTGGGTTGGACAGCAGTTACCGGCACGCTGGATCCTAATTCATTGTTATTGTTTCTGATTATCTTTGCCTGGACGCCACCACATTTCTGGGCTCTGGCTATTTATCGACGTGAAGAATACGCGAAGGTAAACATACCAATGCTTCCTGTTACACATGGTGTTGAATTTACGCGTCTGCATATACTGCTCTATACCATCGTGTTGTTTATAGTCACTCTACTGCCTTATCTTGTCGGCATGTCAGGCCTTTTTTATCTCATCGGTGCTGTTTTGCTCGGTGGCGGGTTTCTTTATTACGCTATTCGGATGCAATTTGACCATAGAGATCGTTTGGCTATGCAAACATTCTCGTTCTCTATTGTCTATTTAATGCTCATGTTCGCATTTTTATTAATAGATCATTATATCCCGTTACTCGCCAGCGTTCTCTAGCGCTAGTCCCGCCCTAACTACGTTTTCCTGGGTTATTTCATCGCTGAACAAATGAACTGTGAAATTATTTTATGGTCACAGAGATATTCTCAGGAGAAATGATATGGAGCGTAGACAATTTATAATGCAAGCAGGGAGCCTTGCCGGCTTATTTATTACCATGGGTTCAAGTGTTTTGGCTCATCCAATTAACAACAAGATAAATTTGACCCCACTCAAAAAAGAGCACGAAGAATGGCGCAAATTGATTTCTAGTCAGGAATATAAAATCTTATTTGAAGAAGGTACTGAGCCACCGCAATCAAGCCCGCTTAATAATGTGAAGCAAGATGGAACCTTTATTTGTGCTGCGTGTTATTTGCCTTTGTTTGAGTTTGATAAAAAATATGAGAGCGGTACAGGTTGGCCAAGTTTCTATGAGCCCATTCCTGGACGAGTGGAGACCAAGTTAGATCTTTCTCTTATCTGGCCACGTACGGAATATCATTGTATTCGGTGCGGCGGTCATCAAGGCCATGTGTTTGATGATGGACCACAGCCAACAGGATTACGTTATTGTAATAATGGCTTGGCGCTTAAATTTATTCCAGCCGATAAACCACTGCCTGAACTAAGAGGTTAAGCATGTCCCGATATATTCTCGCTCTATTGTTATATAGCATATCAATTATCGCCTACGCAGAGAATGAAGTTGCTGTTTTTGCTGGCGGTTGTTTCTGGTGTATGGAAGGACCTTTCGACAAATTAGATGGTGTCATTAGTACAACCTCGGGCTATACTGGCGGCCATACTGAGAACCCGACCTATGAAGAAACTTCTTCGGGTAGAACCGGACATTATGAAGCCGTTCGAATTATATATGATTCCACAAAGGTAAGTTATCAAAAGTTACTGGATGTATATTGGAAGAATATTGATCCGTTCGATGCGCGTGGTCAATTCTGCGATAAAGGGCCGCAATATCGTGCAGCGATATTCGCGAGGAATGATGAAGAAAAGGAATTAGCAAACAAGAGTAAGGCCGAGCTACAAGATAAATTAAAAAACAAGGCAACTATAGTAACCGAGATTCTGCCAGCGTCAGTGTTTTATACGGCTGAAGATTATCATCAAGATTATTATATAAATAATTCTGTTCGTTATAAATATTATCGCTATGCTTGTGGTCGGGACAAAAGGCTGGAACAAGTAGAGAATATTATAAATCCAAAATAATCTTGTTAAGATTCTATTGCTCGTTCATAACGCAGTATCTGCCCTTTAAATTCTTTAGCAAGATAACCTGTTTCAGACGGCTGAGATTGACTGTGTGAATAACCAAGCACCACCATCCTCTTGCTGAAACGAGCATGCCGTCCTCGACCGGGATCAACGATGATTACTTCGCATTCTGGTTTAGCGTGTTGATCGATAAAGCTTGATAATAAATCTGCATGTTCATCTTCATAAAGAATATCACTACCTAGAATAAGATCGAATTTTCCCAGTTTACTTAATTCATCTCCCCAGCCCGTTCTAACAAACGGTATGGTTTTGCCGTTATTAAGAACTACATTTTGTTTTAGAAAATCTTCAGCCTCTGGGTGATAGTCTGTTGCCGTTATATCTGCGCTACGTTGATTAAGTACCAGGCTTGTTAATCCAATGCCACAACCTATTTCCAGAATGCGTTTTCCTTTAACAGCAAAATCAGACATGAGATGAGCAAGAACTTCACTGGAAGGCCAAATTACGCCAAACAGTGACCATTGTGCTGAAGATATGCCTAGCTTCTCAGCAATGCCATTAGCATCGAAAAATTGTTGTTTGTCTCGAAGGGTTCGTAAATGAATATCAATATCACCGAATTCAATGGTTTGATAGCTGATGCGTAGTGAAGACATAGAACCTCGTTGATTTATTAGGGCGTGGATATCTGTTAAGAACCTAAATCACCACGCTGCAGAAACACTTTATACCTATATGCTCCGACTACCTAATAATGCACCCATCCGTTAAAAATATTATTTGTGATTAGTGAAGATATTTAATTGATCAAGAATTTTTCCGGGATGATGCGAGAATATAGATTTATAAGATTGTTCCACCCGTTTAATTTGTTTCTTAAGACTTTTGTCGATGAGATTCTTTAAGGTTTTATGATCATCCTCGTTCAGGTTTATTTGTTGTAGGGCATTCTTCAACATGACCAGATCATTGATTTGCCCCAGCCTGTCCCCCAGCTTATTAATAAGTTTTATGTATTTAAAGTTGATCTCAGGGTAAGCATCATAGATATAGCCCAGTTGGTAGTTTAAGTATTTCATCCATTTTCGGAGATTATGTAAATCATCGAAACCGCCATTTTTAGAAAAGGCTTTTTTACCGTTATAAAATATTTTTTGGTATGTATATTTAATACCATTTTGTATTTGTTCGGAGCTAAAGTCATAAGAAATTAATATGTCTTTGATGATTTCTAACTCATCATTGATTCGTTGTTTAATTTCTTCCCAATCAGCCTTTGAAAGACCGGCGTCCAGAGGTAGCATTTGTTGTAGGTTAATGATTACAGCTCGTTCTTCCACCCCTTTGTTTTTATTGTGTAACCTTTGTAAGACCTGGTGAATTACTTCGTTGTTACGAGTTTGTCCCATGTCATGTGAAATTTCACGTAAACATTGATCGCTTTTATGCCAGTCATAATCTCCATGATCAATTTTTAACAGTCGTAGCCAGGCACGTAAGCGTTTTATATCAACCCGAATATGATGAATATAGTCAGCCTCATCCTCCGGCTTTGATATGTGATTTTTAAGACCAACAATGACACGAAGCACAGGTTTTCGTATTAATGTTTTTAGTCCGTTAGATTTAGGAGGAGATTTCATTTGATAGCTAAATTTTAGGGTTTATTGTTCTGTCAATATTGGCATGTCAGATGAAAGCGTTGTCTCAGGTATAGCTAAAAGAATGCGCGTCGATTCGAGCAATGCTGAACATGAAAGATAAAACGCCCGGTTAACATTTAACAGGCTGGATGTTTCCATATCATCAATTACATCCTGTCCAGAGCCAGAGTAGATCTCCTGAATAAATTTTTCATAGCCCTGTCGTAGATATGTTTTTAGTTCAATGAATTTTTCATTCGTTAATTCAGGGTTATTATTTATCAATAATAAAATTAATTTCCTATACATCAATTCAACTTCATTTTTAAAGCCATTCTGCAAAGCGTTCACTGTTGTAGACGAAGAATGGCGAAAATCCATTAGATTATGTCGAATGTCCTTAATAAATTTTGCTGCATAACTAACATTCCGCACAGCATGGTTTAATTGGGTTAGTTTGTTAAGTGATTTTTCATCGTTGGTTTTGCTTTGTACCATGTATGTATAGCCCAATACTTCACCGGCTGAACGTTTAAGAAGCGCATAATCGTGCTCGAAGTCAAGGTGGACATCATCAGAATATGTGAAATCTTGTGGGTAGACATGGTGCTGCTTAACTTTAAAACAGTGAAGGTTTAATTTTATAGCGTGAAAAATGAGAGCTGATAGTTCCTTGCGAACAGCTTCTGTTGCTGCTTCGGCCACATCAACTGATACGCGTCTTATATACAGGCACATGCTGCCATCTGTTTTTTTACTATCCGGGATCAGCCAGGCCAGGAACTGGATGAAGCGGTCAATAAATGGCATAAAGACGGTAATGCCGACTATATTAAACAGAGAGTGAAAGGCGACTACAGAAAGCAGGGGATCGGTCATGCCAAGAACTATTGTAATAAAATAAAGATAGGCGGGTACCAATAGCAGGGCAAGCGAACTGGTTATAAGGTTATAAAATAAATGAGACATAGCGACACGTTTCTTTTCTGTTGTTGCTTTTAATGCACCAAGCAATACTGTGCTGGTTGTGCCAAGGTCAGCGCCAATGATTATAGGTGCTGCTTCTTGCAGTGAAAAAACCTCTGCGTGTAGCGCGCTTAACACAATCATCATCGCTGCTGAGCTTGATTGTATAATAGCCGTGAAGATTGCTCCGGCAAAAAAGTAAAAAAACAGGTTGTGGCCATGGAAAAAAGAAACATCGACTGCTTCGGTTAATGACGCAAACCCCCCTGTCATTTCAGATAGCCCCATTAATAACAAACCCAAGCCTAATAGTAGATTGCCATAGAAATAAGGTCGCGTATCCCGTGTTAAAAAGACAGTGCAGAATGCGCCGGTAGCCAGTAATGGTTGAGCGTAATCTACAAGGTTGAGTTTAAATCCGATAAGCGCGACTACCCATCCGGTGAAAGTTGTTCCAAGGTTGCTGCCAATAATAATGCCGAAAGCATTGCGTAACTCAAGCATGCCAGCTCCAACGAAAGCCAGAATAATAAGACCGACGAGCGAGCTGCTTTGTAAGAATGCGGTGACGAGCGTCCCCGTTAAAACCCCGCGAAGGGGAGAGCTTGTTTGATCACGTAAAAACCTCTTCATGGCACTGGAACCTAGTCCGCGCAAGCCCTGCTCAAGCATAAACATGCCGAGAAGAAATAACCCAAGCCCCGCGAGAAAAGCCCAGAGTTTTATGTCTTGAATCATATGCCTGCTCTAGTCCATAGAGTCATAAAGGTGATTTAAATAATTTAAGTTTGTTGAGAGATTATGCTAGGCATGTCCTTTTTCTATATTGATCTGGCGCAAAGTAATTAGCAATGTATAGGCTGCCGGGGTTAGAGGCCGGGTGGTGATCCACGTAGCAGGGACGATAAATATAATAATCAAAAGCCATGCTATGACGTTGCTTGTTTTATTGCTCATAGGAATCAAGTGTAGTGTATATTGATATAAATAGAAGAGTAATAACTGGAACTCGGCCAATTTCAAAAGGTCTTTATAAAAAGCATATTCTCCGGGAAACAATATGAGTGCCAAGAAAATAAAAAGAAGAAATTTCCTAATAAACAGTGCCGGCATTGGTCTCTCATTAATGTTGCCGGGCATGGCAAATGCTGCAAATATTCATGAGCTCATCGGTAAAGTGTTTATTAATAATAAAAAAGCTGAACCAACCTCAATAATCCACCCTGGTGATCTGGTAACGACAGGGCATGGCGGCCGAATTAGTTTCAGTGTTAATAAAGATGCGTTTATGCTTAAGGAAAGAACCAGCATGAGAATTGAGTCTAACGATAATTTTTTTATTAACTCATTACGCTTGTTAACCGGCAAATTGCTTAGTGTATTTGAAAAAGGGGATGATCGTAAAATCATTACTTCAACGGCAACAATCGGCATTAGAGGAACAGGTTGCTTCCTTAGTGTAATGCCGTATACAACATATTTTTGTACGTGCTATGGCAAGACCCAATTACGCGCACAAGACTTGCGTGAAGAATTCGAAGCAACACATCATAATGCACATCAACTCGATTTTGATGGTATGTCTGTGATGGGTATGCACGCAATGCGAGTTATTGATCACTCGGATGATGAATTAAGACAGCTCGAGGGTTATGTTGGGCGAGTGCCATTTTTTGATAGACCCTAATCTAGCATCGTCCATTTCTCAAACATGGCGGCTTGACCATAATAGACATCATTTATGTCTACTATGTTCCAGATAGTTGCGTCCTCAATCAAAAACCGTTTTCCTGAAGATGAAACTCTTACACCTGAGTAATTATCCATAAAGCCATTAGCGGTCACGCACGCCATTAATTTTTCTCTTTCCTTGCGGCTAGTCATTTCAACAGATTCACGAGAAGGAGTTTGAATAAATCGATCCCATTTCAACTCAAATAATTTAAGTGCAGTCTTATTGCCGAAGTTAAAAATCGGATCGTTCTCTATCCCATGAGAAACAACAGCGAAGGGGGCTTTATATAGAGCGATAATTGAAGTTTCTGTGTCCTTGTTATTAGTTATCAGCTTTTTGTTGGTCCAGTGTGCATAGCTTGAACAAAGAAGCTGCCCGTGTTTTAAATAAAAGTCGTTACTAAGATCAGGCATGAGTATATCTTAATAAGGTTTAATTTATGATTTCAAGATCACTTTCACATTTATTTAGTAATGTTTTTTTCTCAATAAACGCCAGTTTTTCATTTGTTAATTCTGTTATAAGTGAAATATTTTGTTTATGAAGATCGCTATGTATTTTACGTTGATAAATATTCCCGGAGATGCATAAGACGAATAGGATAAAAACAACAATTAGTACATCAAGGTGCAGGGTAAATTTTTTCATTAATCTTCCTTAGTTTAAAAACAGGCTTGAAATTATAGTGAGCGATCTGGAGTAAGCTAACTTTTGTTTTGAAAAACACGATTACGTCACAGTTTAAGTATTTAATGCAGTACTAATCTACATAACAAAATCAACCGGATTGTTAATAAATGAACTTAGATCAATTATAGCGTCAAATAGGTTAAGCAAAAGGAGATAACATGAAAAATAAGATTTTAGTTGTAGGCATCGCATTATTATTGTCTGGCCCAGTATTGGCCGATGATCTTGTGCTTGATTCTGCTGTAGGTGGTGCAGTTGGCGGTGCCGTAGGTGGCGCTGTTGGTGCCGTACTAGGCGGGCGTGATGGCGCCATTATCGGTGCTGGTGTTGGTGCCGCGACAGGCGCAGCCGTAAACACGAGTGGACATGTTGACGATAGCCATAGAGAGCATGACCGTTATAAAGAAGGCTCTCATCACCATTATTCTGGAAAGTTTTGCCCTCCAGGACAAGCCAAAAAAGGCCGTTGTTAAATTAAAAAACCGGGATAGTCCCGGTTTTTTATAGGTTCTCTTCAAGAAATTTTGTAAAGCGTTGCCAGGATTGTTTGTCGGCCTCTTCGCGATAACGATCCGAACCAAATACTGTAAATGCATGAGGTGTATCACCATAGCTGATCATCTCATGCGCAACGCCAGTGTGTTCCAGTTCCATCGCCAGATTGGCAAAATCGACCATTGTGATTGCGCTATCTGCACTGCCGTGAAAGACAAGGATTTTTCCTTTGGTCTTCTTGTAGTCCTGGTTTGGTGGTGTGCTCAAACCGCCATGGAACGTAACATAACCCTTTAAGCCAAAACCTGTTCGTGCAAGCTCAAGCACTGCCGCACCACCAAAACAATATCCTATCGCCACCGCATTACTCAGGTTACCACCATTAGCCTGAGCTGTTTCCATCGCGCCATGTAGTAACGCCCGCATCTTCTTTCTGTCTTTATATAATGCGCCGGTATGCTGGCGTTTATCAGTTACTTCTGTTGGTCGTATCCCGGTGCCAAATAAGTCAGCAGCAAAAACGGCATAACCCAGGTCAGCTAACATATCAGCACGTTTTATTTCGTAATCTGTCAGGCCATCCCAGTCATGAACGAGAAGTATCATCGGCGCATCTTTAGTGGGCGAGGTGTAATAGCCCTCGTAGCTTTTGCCATCGACCTCATAGGCAATGGTCTTTCCTGCTGCCATGACAGCAGGAGATATAATTAACATTAATAGTAAGCCGCTAATAAACCGCATCAATTTGCTCCTCATACATTCATCATTGTGTTGAGCGTATAGCCATATGATTTATGCTAGCCCATAAAGTTTAATCATAATTTACGTCTCAGTTACGCAAAGCAATAGAAATCAAAAATCTATTGTAGTGAATTTGGTAAAATTAGTCTGAAAACGATTCAGACAGCAGCAATTATTTTCTCTCGCGCTTTACCCAGAAAATAAATAAAACAATCACTCCAATCAGAAACAGAATGATCCCGTAATTCATAGGCCCGTAAGACCCACCTAAAACAGCCTCAGCGGGATTAGCAGGAGAATAATAAACGGTCACCTTCGTGTCTTGTAAGTGGGTTGGCATATCGTGGTTAAACTTTTTGTCGCTGTTAACCGTGTAATAGGTCTTGCCTGCGTAATAGCCAACGATCAGCTGATAACACGTGCCGACCCCTTTTCCGCAAGACCAGGTGTTGTGCTCAAAATCAACGACCGTGCCCTCAGTTTTGGCCCAGCTTAAGGCTGTGTAAGATGCTTTGCCAATGTTATAGCCGCCCCACAAAACAAAACAGATCGCGCCTATAAAGATAACTTTTATATTGCTCGCAGGTATGCTCATTTAGTTAATGCTCCGGTTGTTGGCCCGATAGATTGCCAGACTATAAAATGATTAGGGCGTTGAAGGGCTTAGTATCAGAATCGATCCTTGTTATGTTAGTAATCTAATTCGGCACAGCTAAATAGTTTGTGTCTCAGCTTTACGAGATAACAAACAGCCTATAGTGCATAATGCTAATCTCAAATTGATTGAATTTCATCCCAATCACCAGGATTAATGAGATTATTATCCTAAATAACAGAAACAGGAGAAAATTAAATGGTTGTAAAAAAGAAGTCCGTTGTAAAAAATATTGCTTTGGTCAAAGTGCTTGACACGGCATTAGCAAATCTTGATATGGCAACTACCAATGGCGCGAAGGTATTAGCGCTGGCGACTAAAAATAGTAAGCAATCTGCGCTTGAAGGAAGACGTCTGAGTAAAAAACGCGTAACTTTAATTAAGCGTCGTAAAGCGGCCGCGGCAAAAGCACAAAAAGATCCTGTTGCAGCTAACAAGGCTGCATTGAAGGCAGTTGATAAAGAATTGGCAGCGATCAGAAAAGCAGCGGCAAAAAACAGAACAGTTAAAGCAGCTAACTTTGATGAATTGTCTGGTTTACGCACAAGTTGTAAGCGATTAAATGCCTACACAAAGGCAATCGCAGCAGCAGACAAAGCACTGAATAAACCAAAGAAAAAGGTCAGAAGACGTAAAGCAGCATAATTTTGTTAATCAATATCTAGCCCGCCGCCCTTCGGCGGTGTCGGTTAGATAGTTATTCTTGAGTATCGGTTTTAATCCAGTTATTAGCCTCATTTAATTCATCAAAGGCAAAGTGTTTTATCTCTGCATTGATGAAATGGCTGGCGACATGTTCTGCAAATTCACCTATAGCTGAATCAGTGACAAGAGCGACGCAAGCCACTTTTTTATGATGGTCTTTAACAAAACGTAAATGTTTTATCAGCGCAGAAAAGGAATCCCACCCGGGAAAAGATTTAGTGTGAATTAAAACACCATTAAGACTGCCCGACTTTTCAATGTAAGGATCAACGATCCTGGCAGCAGCCTTAAAGTCCTCTTCCGATAGCGCCCCTTCAGGCTCTAGCAGAACAATACCTTCTTCTTCATCCAGATCGATATGTAGCATATGCACCTCTATGGTTATTAAAACCGCTCAGCTCAAGTATAAGATGTAGTACACGCTCTAAATTGATCTAACGCAAGAGATGTTGAAGTAATAGAAAACAAGTCTGTTCACTTGAATGTAATTTCAAGATTTAAATTTCAGCTTTCGGCCCAGACTGTGTGAAAATGCATAAGCAGTCATTAGATTAAACATCTTTTAACCACTGTTTAATGTGAAATGTAGAGCTCATAATACAGGGGTCGTGATTCAATTCCATCCATAGCTACCATTCTTAGAGTTACCCACTATATTCAGTCGAAATTTTTCTGTGTTTTATGTTCAAAAACTTTTCAAGCTGTAATTCTATGAAAAATGCTTCTTCTGGTGATTGAATAAAATTCAATAGCTTAATTTGCTGTTGTGACTGTGTGATTGCGATAAGCTGGTAAATATGGCCCAACTCGCCATCTATTATTCTCTTAAAGAATAGCTGATCTATATCAGAAGAAGAAAGATCTACCACAGGCATCCAAAATGTTGGAATAGGCCCATTCTTAACTATTAACCTGTCCGCGCTTATTTTTATAGAGGTTTTATTAATAAAAGTCAGGAGATAATAAAAAAAGAATATCTCTACACTTACTTTCAACCAAAAAAACATTATCCTCATTTGGTCATTACTTAATGCTTCTTTCCTATGCACACTAATTAAATACCATGTCAGAAAACAAAGAAATATTGCTAAAAAAGAACATTGAACCAATTAAACCATGCTCTTACTATTTCAATAGAATGCTCAGCCTCATATAAAGATATCCTATTTGGTTTTCGCGATCTAAATTTGTATATGAGTTTTGACATATTTACTTCTAATAAACCAGTATAAAAAAAGATTACTTTATTTTAGATTTTAGAATCAATTAGTGCGAAACCCAAGCTGTATGTGAGGTCAACTATACCAAAAAGAGAGCAGTGTTTTGGCACAATGCAGTGCTATAAATGAACGTGCCTTTACGCTGGATAGATGACATATAAAATAATCAAGACTTATGACTGCTTTGGGTGGCGACGTTAGCAGAATATTAAATCAAAAAAATGGCTCTTTTCGGAGCCATCTTATTACTTGCTTAATGATACTTGATTCGTCCTGTATCAAGTTGCTTACGTTTACGCTGTGATTGTCTCGCGCAATTTTTTCATTGCATTGTTTTCTATCTGCCGTATCCGTTCGGCGGAGACTTCATGTATTGCAGCGAGTTCGTGCAAGGTTGCTTTATCTTCGGCTAACCAGCGTTTGGCAATGATGTCTTTACTGCGATCATCTAATTGCGCTAGCGCATGCAGTAACGATTCCTGACTTTCATCATCGAGCTGTGCGGTTTCGATTAATTCTTCCGGACCCGCACTTTTATTTTCAAGGTAATAGGCTGGTGCATATACGGATTCATTATCGTCATCGTCACTCATGCCATCGAAAGACGCATCGTAATTACTCATGCGTTTTTCCATTTCCATGACTTCACTTGGTTTAACACCAAGATCTTTTGCAACAGCGTCGACTTCGCTTTGATTTAACCAACCTAAACGTTTCTTGGATGAACGCAGATTAAAGAACAGTTTGCGCTGTGCCTTGGTGGTCGCAACTTTAACAATGCGCCAGTTCTTAAGAATGAATTCATGCATTTCTGCGCGTATCCAATGTACGGCAAATGAAACGAGTCGGACACCGACGTCTGGATCAAAACGTTTTACCGCTTTCATCAGGCCCACATTGCCTTCCTGAATCAGGTCGGCTTGTGGTAAACCATAGCCGCTATAGCCACGCGCGATTTTCACAACGAAGCGTAAGTGTGACATGACTAAACGACGTGCCGCTTCGATATCGCTTTCATCTCGAAGGCGTCTGGCCAAAACCTGTTCTTCATCAAGAGACAGTATTGGCACCCGATTGACGGATGAGATATAGCTTTCTATCGACCCGGTCGGTAATGCGAGTTGTAAGTTCGTTAGCTGATTCATACCCTTTTCCTATTAAGTAAATCGGCATCTATAATGCGAAAGTTTAGCACTCCAAAGCTATGAGTGCTAATTTTTAGAAAAGTTCGGTTCAAAGTCAAGCTTAAGTAATTGAAATTAATACCGTATATGACTGGCATTAGTGATGCTAGATGGGTTCGATAGCGCGTAAATGGCGTTTTACGGCGATCCATGAGCCGACGAGGCCCAAGGCAATACCAGTTCCTAATAAAATCAATGAGTTACATAGGCCAAGACCGATAAGCTCAAAGTCACTGGAGTAGAGGTTAGCCAATTGTTTTACTGGTCCGTCCAGCAGTTGCATCGATATGGTAATCAACAGCCAGGCAATGATACCGCCAAACACGCCATACCAGAGACCGCTATACAGAAAGGGTCGTTGTATAAAACTGTCTGTGCCACCAAATAGTTTGGTGATCTCTATCTCTGAACGTCGGTTATGTATCGCCAGTCGAATGGTGTTGCCGATGATCAGTAACACAGCGACAGCCAGTAGCGTCGACAGGATAATGATAAGTCGATTAATGATATCCAGTATATACAGCAGTCTTTTTATCCAACCACTATCAAATTGAGCGCTGTCCACTTCGGGCATCGCTTCGAGTTCTTTTATCAAGTCTTCGGTTTGAGTGTCGTTCCTGCCATCAAGCTTCGGTTTAACGAGGATAACGTTTGGCAACGGGTTCTCATCAAGCGTATCGAGAGCTTCAGCAAAGCCGGATATTTTTTGATATTCAGACAATGCGTCTGCTCGTTTGATCAATATCGTTTCGTCGATAGTATTTTTGCCAGACAAGCTTGTCGCTAATTTGCTGGCCTCAGTTTCATCAACATCTGTTTGCAGAAACAGGGTTATTTGTAACGAACCATCCCAGCTTGATGAAACATAGCGCACGTTATCCAGTAATAGATAGAAGCTTGCCGGTAAGGCGAGTGAAATACCAATCACGGCAGTGGTTAAAAGATTACTGACCGGAAATTTAATATATTGCCCGAGGCTGAATATAAACGCCTGAGCATGCTGCAACAGCCACATGTCAAAGCGTCGTTTTATCTCACTCTTGCTGGCAGACTTGGTCGGGCGCGAGTTCTTTTTTCTATTCGCTGGTCTCATCTTTGCCCCGATCATTCTGTCGGTGTCCCACTGTGAGTCAAGATGCGGCCCATCTTGAGAGTGATAATGCGTTTTGACATGCGTTTAATCATATCAAGGTCGTGACTGGCTATAAGCACAGTTACGCCAACCTGATTAAATTGCTCAAATAATTTCATTGTGTCCCAGGAAAGCGCCGGATCAAGATTACCAGTTGGTTCGTCAGCCAATAAGATAGCAGGCCGATGGACTACTGCTCTTGCTACACCAACGCGTTGTTGTTCGCCACCGGATAGCGCCATGGGGTAGCTATTCGCTTTTTGTAATAAACTCACCTTATCCAGGGCCGCTTGTACGCGTTTACGAATTTCCTGATGACGGTAACCCGCGATAACCAGTGGTAACGAGACATTATCAAACACAGTCCGATCATTTAGCAGGCGGTGATCCTGAAACATGAAACCAATATGACGCCGGAAGATAGGAATACGTGCGTTACGAACGCGTTCCAGATTTTGTCCGTTGATAATAATTTGTCCGCGCGTATGACGGTCAATCAGCGCAATTAAACGTAAAAGTGTACTTTTGCCTGCGCCAGATCGTCCGGTAATGTACACCATCGCGCCACGTTCGATGTGAAGGTTAATATTACGCAGGGCTTCATTGCCGCCCGGGTAACTCATATGGACATTGGTAAGTCGGATCATGATTCTGCTACAAGTAAGGCATCAATAAACTCAGCCGCATTAAAAGGCCGCAAGTCTTCAACCTGTTCGCCTACGCCTATAAATCGAATAGGAATGTTTAATTCTTCTGCCAGTGAAAAAACGATGCCTCCCTTTGCAGTGCCGTCAAGCTTGGTTAAAACAATACCATCAACACCGATTATTTCATTAAACTGTTTTGCTTGTATTAATGCATTTTGTCCGGTTCCGGCGTCCAGCACCAATAAAACTTCACTTTGTAAATCCGCATCAAACTTATTGCCGATACGATGAATCTTTTTCATTTCATCCATCAGGTTGTCTTTATTATGTAAGCGACCTGCTGTGTCAGCAATCAAGACATCGATATTATTTGCACGGGCGGATTTCAACCCATCAAAGATGACAGCGCCGGAATCGGATCCGTGGGATTGAGCAATTACCTTGATCGCATTGCGCTCGCCCCAGACTTGTAATTGCTCGATTGCCGCTGCGCGAAAGGTATCACCTGCCGCCAGCATCACACTTTTACCTTCAGACTGCAGGCGTTTGGCCAGCTTGCCGATAGTCGTTGTTTTGCCGACACCATTCACGCCAACGACCAGTATAAGATAAGGTTTGTTTGGAATGTCTGGAATGGTTAGTGCTTTTTCGACCTGTTTCAGCGCAGGTAACAAGACTTGTTTCAATTGCTCCAGCGGATTTTCAGTCGAATTCTTTTTAGATTCAGCCTTTAAAAGCTGAATGATCTGATCAGTCGTTTTCATGCCGATATCTGCCAGAATTAAACGATCTTCCAGTTCTTCTAGTGTGGCATTATCAATAACTGTTTTGTTGCGGCTAAAGAGCCCGCCAAAAAGACCGGTGCGTGTACGTTTCAGACGTTCTGCAAGTGTTGCACTCTCGCTCGATTCTGCCGGATTTTTTGCGCCGCTTTTTTTCTTGAAACCAAACACGAAAATAAATTATCTTAGTATGCTGTCATTAAGTTGCGGTATCCTACCATTAACTTATATCGAACTCATAAAGAGAAATACGCTCTATATAGGGTGCACCACAGAATTCTAATTCCATAACAAAAGATAAATATAAAAAATGAACTATACCTGTAGATCTTCAAAAATAGTTTTGTTGGGCCTGATTTTAATCTTGCCCGGCCTGGCCAGCGCAAAAGTTACCGAATATCAACTCGAAAACGGCCTCAAGTTACTGGTAAAGGAAGATCATCGTGCCCCGGTTGTTGTGACTCAGGTCTGGTATAAGGTAGGCGGTAGTTATGAACATGACGGAATCACCGGTTTATCACATGCGCTTGAACACATGATGTTTAAGGGTACTGAAAAATTTCCGAATGGTGAATTCTCACGCATCATCTCGGAAAATGGCGGTAGCGATAATGCGTTTACCGGGCCGGATTACACTGCCTATTTTCAGACATTGGAGAAATCACGACTCAAGACCAGTTTTGAGTTGGAAGCCGATCGTATGCGTTACCTAACGTTGCCAGCGGAAGAATTTGCCAAAGAGATAGAGGTTGTTAAAGAAGAACGTCGCTGGCGTACTGAAGATAACCCTCAGTCTTTTTTGTATGAAGTCGCGATGGCAACAACCTATCAAACCAGCCCTTATCGTTATCCCGTAATTGGTTGGATGCAGGATCTCGATAACATGACCATAGAAGATTTAAAGGCGTGGTATCAAAAATGGTATGCACCTAATAATGCGACACTGGTTATTGCCGGTGATGTAAATCCCGATGAAGTGTTTGAGATGGCCAAGAAATACTTTGGTCCATTACCTGCAGGCGAGCCAATTAGCGTGCAGTCTCTGGACGAAGTAGAGCAAAAAGGAATAAAACGCATCACGGTAAAGCGTCCGGCAGAATTACCTTATTTAATGATGGCGTATAAAACGCCAGTGATTAAACCGGATAGTATTAATAAAGATAAACATGATTGGGAGCCTTATGCGCTGGAAGTATTAGCAGGCATTCTCGATGGCGGCAGTAGTGCACGCATTACCAGTCGTTTGGTTAGAGGCAGTGAGATTGCTGCTGGTGCAAGCGCAGGTTACCGAATGGTTTCTCGACTGGATAATTTGTTCACGCTGTCGGGTACGCCTTCTAAAGGCAAAACGGTACAGGAACTGGAAACAGCATTGCGTAACGAGGTTCTGGATTTACAGCAAAACCCGGTAACCGAAGAAGAATTACAGCGTGTTAAAGCGCAGGTTATTTCCGGTGATGTGTATGAAAAAGACTCTATGTTTTATCAGGCAATGATACTGGGCACATTGGAAACGGTAGGTCTGTCATGGAAAATCGCAGATGAATATGTTGATGGTGTAAAAGCAGTAACAGCGGAGCAAGTTATGGCAGTAGCAAAAAAATATCTGATTGATGACCGATTAACCGTCGCAGAACTTGATCCATTGCCATTAGATGGGCAGCCACGACGGCCGAGAGGAGGTAATCCTCATGTTCGTTAATAGCACCTCTAAAAATGCACTTTTTCCGCGATTACTTCGTCGAGTCCGTGCTCAAATCCTCATGTATGACTTATACACTCCGGTTCTGCGCGCGGCCTCTCCTCGCACTCACGAAAAAACCACTATTTTTAGAAGCACTATAAAAATTATTGTATGTGCAATGTTGTTTTCAAGTTGGTCGGCTCAAGCTTCACCAAAGATTGAGACTTGGAAGACCAGTAGCGGCGCTGAAGTCTACTATGTACATGCGCCTGAATTGCCCATGGTTGATATGCAACTTGTGTTTGATGCGGGCAGTAGTCGTGATGCAGAACTGCCGGGACTAGCTGCATTAACCAGTGGTTTACTGGAGCAAGGTGCTGATGGTTTGGATGCTGACGCAATTAGTAAAGGTTTTGAATCACTCGGCGCAGTTTTTGGTAGTGATGCTGGCTACGACTCTGCCTCAGTGCAATTAAGATCATTAACGGAAGTGTCATTGTTGGCTGATGCAATTAAAAACTTTAAGCGTGTCATTTCAAAACCGGATTTTCCAGCAGATGCGTTAGAACGACGTCGCGCGCGAACTTTAATAGGATTGAAATCGAAACAACAATCACCGGGTGCTTTAGCAAGAGATGCTTTTATGAAGGCACTCTATCAATCACATCCTTATGCTCAACCAACGGAAGGTACAGAAGAATCTGTTGCAGCAATCAAGCGCAAGGACATAGAAGCATTTTATAAAGAATATTATGTCTCAAATAATGCAATAGTTGCGATTGTCGGTGCGGTTGATCGTAAACAGGCTGAGAAAATTGCTGAAGACATTACCAGTGGTTTGCAGAAGGGCACAAAAGCAAAGCCACTGGAAAAGGTAAGAAGTCTGGATAAGTCGAATAAAATATTTATTGAACACCCGTCTATGCAAACTCATATTCTTGTAGGGCAGCCTGGACTCAACCGTGGTGATCCGGATTACTTTCCGTTATATGTGGGCAACCATGTACTTGGCGGCGGCGGTATGGTGTCGCGTTTGTTCGCGGAGATTCGTGAAAAACGAGGACTGTCTTACAGTGCTTATAGTTATTTTTCACCGATGCGTTTTGAAGGCCCTTTTATTGCCGGCTTACAAACTAAAACAGGACAAGTCGATGAAGCCTTGTCGGTGTTGATGGAAAATATAGAAAGCTTTATCAAGGACGGCCCAACGGAAGAAGAATTAATTGCTTCCAAGAAAAACATAACCGGTGGTTATCCATTGCGAATCGATAGTAATGGCAAAATTCTTAACTATGTTGTCGTCATTGGCTATTACAAGTTGCCGTTAGATTACCTTAATACGTTTAATGCCAATGTCGAAGCGGTAACTATCGAACAGATAAAAGATGCTTTTAAACGACGGGTTAAGCCAGACAAACTGGTGACAGTGATGGTTGGTAAGCCTGCGGAAGAAAGCAAAGAAGGTTCCTGAGCTCTTGGCCGCTCCGGGAAAGATTCGGCTTATTGCCGGCAAGTGGCGTGGCAGAAAACTGGATGTTATTGATTCGCCCGGGTTGCGTCCGACACCTGATCGAATTCGTGAAACCCTGTTTAACTGGTTGCAACAACAGATTGTTGGCGCACGATGTCTGGATCTGTTTGCAGGTACCGGTGCGCTTGCGTTCGAGGCCCTGTCGCGTGGCGCAACTGAAGTCGTCATGGTTGAGTCCAATCCAAATATAATCGAATCCTTAAACCAGCATGCAGAAACACTGGGTAGTGAAGGGCATATAATTCAACTCGCAGACGCAATAGGCTGGATGAAGCAAGGTATCAAAGGATTTGATATTATTTTTCTCGATCCACCCTTTGGTCAGGGTTATATCGAACAATGTTGTACAATAATAAGTGAACAGTCATTGTTGAATGCACGTGGGCTGGTTTATATTGAATCCGAAAAGAGCTTAAGCTTGCCGGATGGTTGGGAAATCAGAAAACAAACGAAAGCTGGCAATGTGCAATCAGCGTTAATTGAGCCGGCGGATTGAAAATCAAAAAGAGGCAGAAATGACAACAGCAATCTATCCAGGTACATTTGATCCTGTTACCAAAGGCCATGAAGATATTGCGTTACGCGCATCAAATCTGTTTGATAAAGTTATTGTTGCTGTCGCTGATACCAGCAGTAAGAAGACGCTATTTACAATTGATGAACGCGTTGCAATGGCCGCTAGCGTCTTGTCTCAAGTCAGTAATGTTGAAGTAATCCCTTTTCGGGCTTTGGTAACAGATGTTGCGCGTGAGAAAAACGTAAGTGTAATCGTTCGTGGGGTTCGAGCTGTATCAGACTTTGATTACGAGTTTCAAATGGCGGGAATGAACAGGCAGTTAAACGCTGATGTTGAAACTGTCTTTTTAGTGCCATCTGAAAACCTGGCTTGTACCAGCTCTAGTTTGGTACGTGAGATAGCTTCTTTAAACGGAGATGTCAGTTTGTTTGTTGATGAAGTTGTTGTTGTTGCCTTAAAACAAAAATTTTCTTAATCAGATGCAAAACTCATTTCTGCACTGCGTTCTTTATTAATCGATAACAAACTTAATCCGATGAAGTTCTTGTCTTTATTTGCCTGTGTTTTATTTTTTATATCCACACTTGTTTTTGCCGAGCCGCTTAAGCAGGCGGCAATTGCTAGCGCACACCCTTTAGCAACCCAAGCCGGTATCGAAATCTTAAAAAAAGGCGGGAATGCCTTTGATGCAGCTGCAGCTGTAACCGCATCTTTAGCTGTTGTTGAACCGTATAGTTCGGGATTAGGTGGTGGCGCATTCTGGTTGCTTCACCGTGCATCAGACAGCAAACAACTGATGATGGATGGCCGTGAAAAAGCGCCTATGCGCAGTACTCATGATATGTATCTGGATAAATCCGGTGATGTTATTAAGGGCTTGTCATTAAACGGTGCGTTAGCAGCAGGTATCCCCGGCGTTCCTGCCGGCATTGATCATCTAGTGAGATACTATGGGCGCTTGAGCCTGGAAGAAGTTCTTGCTCCAGCGATTAAACAGGCCAGTGAAGGTTTTGCAGTTTCAAGACGTTATCAAAAACTGATGGGCTACAGGTTGGACGTAGTTAAGCAATATTCTGAAACGGCACAGATATTCCTTAAAAATTTTAAAGTGCCTGCTGTTGGAGAATTGATCGTTCAAAAAGATTTGGCGAACACGTTGTTGGCGATCGCAAATAATGGCAGCAGGGGTTTTTATCAGGGTCCTGTGGCAAAACAGTTAGTTTCCAGCGTTAGAAATAATGGCGGTATCTGGGAATTGGATGATCTTGAAAAATACCAGGTTATTGAACGAGAGCCGATCGTTATTGATTATAAAGGTATCAAGGTGATTTCTGCTTCACCACCATCTTCAGGCGGCATTGTAATGGGGCAGGCGTTGAATATTCTGGAGCAATTCGATTTACATAAGCTGGAGCCGGTCACACGTAAACATGTCATTATTGAAGCCATGCGTCGTGCTTATCGAGATCGTGCAGCTTATCTTGGTGATCCTGATTTTATTGATATCCCAATTGAACGTTTATTAGATAAAGACTATATCGAAGGTCTGGCATTAACTATCGATACTGAACGGGCTACGCCCAGTAGTGAGCTCAGTGATATTACTGCTGAACAACATACGGGAACGGACACTACTCATTTTTCAATTGTTGATGCCGATGGTAATCGTGTATCAGCGACATTAAGTATTAACTTGCCCTTTGGTTCAGGCTTTGTTGCCAAGGGTACTGGTGTACTTTTAAATAATGAGATGGATGATTTTTCAGTTAAACCATTAACGGCAAATGCCTATGGCCTGATTGGTGATCATGCTAATGCGATTGCGCCCGGCAAACGTCCTTTATCAAGTATGACGCCAACCTTTCTCGAAACAGAAGATCGGAGTGGCATACTGGGTACACCAGGAGGAAGCCGTATCATCAGCATGGTGCTGTTGGGTGTATTGGATTTTGCCGAAGGTAACCCGCCAAGTTCCTGGGTTAGCTTGCCACGTTATCATCACCAATATTTGCCCGATGAAGTTCAATATGAACCAGGTGGTTTAAGCTATGATGAACAAGCAGTGCTTGAATCCAAGGGACATGTATTAAAAGAAAAAAATCGTCAGTATGGCAACATGCAGGCAATAATGATCTGGAAGAAAAAAGATTTAACGTTTGCTGCCAGTGATCCCAGGGGTGAAGGATTGGCAGAAGTATTATATCTTCCTTAAGCCACATCATTATTGAATGAAGCGCGCTGTCTTTGTAAAGCATGGAAAAGAAATATTGATCTTGGTGTAAAGTCTGCGCCGCTATTAAATTTTCCTAAACAGACGAAAGCCCAGGTTGAAGGCCCGGTATGTTGGTGAATACCAGTAACGGTTAGCTGATCGCACTCCTGTCGGAATGTTGTACCATGATCCGCCGCGCGCCACACGATTATCGCATGAGTCACTAATGTATTCATCGCCATTGCTGGGGGCATCGTCGTAACCTTTTTTCCAGCAGTCTTCAACCCATTCCCAAACATTGCCGTGCATGTCATACAAGCCAAAAGGATTTACTTTATAAGTGCCTACCGGAGCTGTTTTGGCAACACCATCATTACACTCAACATGTCTCCAGCCATAGCGATTTTCTTTTTGCCCTACTTCATCATATAAATTGGCATACAAACATAATTCATTTTGTGTGTTGCCGAAGTGATAGTCTGTTGTACTTCTGGCTCGCGCCGCGTATTCCCATTTTGCTTCTGTCGCTAATCGATAGTTGCTGCCAGTCTCTTTATTTAGCCATTCGATATACGCCTTCGCATCATTCCAGCTTACGCAAGTTACAGGATGTTGATCAGTTTGAGTGAAGCCCGGTTCGTACCAGTTCACGCCTTCTTTCCAGCCAAAGTCAACGCCGCCGCCATCAGCAAAGCATCCTTTAAAAAAGGTATTCTTTTCAGCGTCAGTCATATATCCGGTGGCATCAATAAATTTTTTAAACTGGCCTCTGGTTACTTCATGTTTCGCCATTTCAAAAGAGTCGACCGTAACTAAATGTTGCGGTTTTTCATCATTCCTGCCAGCTAATGTTCCCATCAAATAGGTGCCACCAGGAATCAAAATCATTTCTCCGGCAAGTTCGTTCTGTTCTGATTTAATATTTTCGGGTCGTTTATCTTGTTGAAGAATTTGTTCGAGATGTTTCTCTGCGTCAGATACGGCGATAGCATCCGGGTTAATTTTGCGTATCTCTTTCAGGTATTTTCTGGCCCCTTCATAATCTTTATTGTTGAGTGCCTCCTGTAAAGATTGGGTATGTCTTTTAAGGATATTGGAAAGAATCCGGGCAGCGCCCAAGTGGTCCGGGTCTTGTTGCAGGATTTCCCTTACCATCTCAAGGGCATTATCACCATCGGGCTCAGTTAAATACCCTGCCTCCATAAACTGTTGAGCAGCACTTAGCAGACGTATGATGTCTGCGGTCATCAGGTCTTCACTATTTTGATCAATACCCTCGTTTACGGCGAAAATATTTGTGATCGGAAGTACGATTAAGGTAATTGTCAGAATTAATGCAGTCGAAAAGATTTTCTCATAAGTTCTTTTCAATTTTATTGAAGGTGAAATTTGACTCAGTAGGTTCATCATAACTTATTCTTTTTATTGGTTATTTGTTATTATTTTTTCTTACAATATGTATATTTATGTATAAAAAGCGTCATTTGCCCATTAATCATCCATGATTGAAATGCTTAAGAATGATGTGTGTATCAGAACGACCAAGATAGTATAGACTCAGAAAATGTCTGTAAGTTTAATCTACTCTTTATTTTAAAAGTTCTGCAACGCAAAACACACCCACCATTATGCTTTAAATACAGGTGTGTACACTAATGTAATTAAATAAACAGACTGACATTTTTCGATAGCTTAACAAAAGCGTCATGATCAAGCACTATTATGGGATAACCCTATAGTCACTCGATCCTTACAGGTCAGCGTTGACAGAAACAGCAATAAAACGTTGAGCGCTGCCCAAGGCGGATCATTTTTATTGGTGTTTTACAGTTATTACAAGCCTCGCCTTTTCTGTCGTAAACTTGTAGTTCGTTTCTGAAATAACCAGGATTACCCTCGCCATTAATGAAATCGCGTAAGGTAGTCCCTCCTTTTTCTATAGCACTATTCAAAACCCGTTTTATGGCAACAACCAGTTTTTCATAACGTACTTTTGATACCTTCCCCGCTTTTTGTGACGGATTGATACCCGCCATAAAAAGCGCTTCGTTTGCGTAGATATTGCCCACGCCAACGACAATGCGGCTATCCATTATGAATGTTTTTATGGCTTGTGTTCGTTTTCTTGATCGAGCATATAGATAAGTTGAGTCAAACCCTTCACTTAGGGGTTCAGGCCCGAGGTGACGGATCAATTTATGATCCAGAGGGTCATCGGTAGTCCAGAGTATCGAGCCGAATTTTCGGGGGTCACGAAAACGCAATGAACATCCTGATTCAAATACGATATCAACATGATCGTGTTTCTCGGGTGTTTGTTTTTCTCGCAGTACTCTTAAACTGCCGGACATCCCCAGGTGCAATAACATGCAGCCATTATCAGTATAAAAGAGTAAATACTTTGCGCGCCGCTCAAGTTTTTTTATGATTTTGCTTTTTAGAGATCGTTTTAGGGATAGTGGGATTGGCCATCGTAACTGTCGTTCTCGAATAATGATCTCTTTAATGATTTGACCAACAACATAAGGCGCGATACCTTTTCGTGTTGTTTCTACCTCGGGAAGTTCCGGCATAATTTATATTGTATTGATCTAGCGCAAACGGAGAGTCATAGTGTGTTGATAGAGTACCATCAGAATGAATTCCACAATAACTAAAAATAAACTTCCCGAATATCATTTATGTTCATTAGATGATTTATTTAAGCAACTGCTTACAACACAAAGTGGTCTGACATCAGACAGCGTAACTCAAAGATTAGAAAAATTTGGAACTAACGAATTACGCGTTAAACAAGAAGTTCCGGAAATAGTAAAGTTTTTAAAACAATTCAAAAATTTCTTTGCCTTATTACTTATTGCCGGAAGTGCACTGGCATTTTTCGCTGAGCAACTGGATCCGGGTGTAGGTAATCTTTATATCGCTATTGCTTTATTTGGTGTGACTGTCTTAAACGCAGTTTTTACATATATTCAGGAACATCAAAGCGAAAAGATAATGGAAAGTTTCCGCGATTTGATGCCAAGCATGGTTCGTGTTTTTCGTGATGGTGATGAAGTTGAAATTGATGCTAGCTTGATAGTACCTGGAGATATTATACATTTAAGCGAAGGCGATCGTGTTCCAGCTGACGGTCGTTTACTAAAAGATAATTTATTTCGTGTTGACCTCAGTAGTTTGACCGGAGAAAGTGAAGCTATTCTTCTGGATAGTAATCACCAGCATGAAAACCCGCTTGAGAGCCATAATATGGTGTTTTCCGGTTCTTTGGTAGAGAGTGGTGATGGTCTAGTGGTTGTTTGTGCAACGGGTATGGAAACCCAGATTGGCAAGATTGTACTCTTGACCAAGGAGACCACGGAAGTTGCAACTCCGATTGGTAAAGAACTTAAATATTTTATTCGTATAATCAGCGCTATCGCAATTGTGCTCGGTGTTTTATTTTTTATTGTTAGTTTTGCTATAGGCAAAGGCATGATCAGCAGTTTGATTTTTGCTATAGGCATTATTGTTGCCAATGTGCCTGAAGGATTGCTGCCTACTGTGACATTAGCATTAGCCATGGCCAGTAAACGCATGGCACGTAAGAACGCACTAATAAAGAATCTGGAAAGTGTAGAAACGCTGGGTAGTTCAACAGTTATTTGTACTGATAAGACCGGCACTTTGACGCAAAACAAAATAAGTGTTCAAACCGTCAGTTTTTCAGATGCAGAATATCAAACTCAGGACATTACCCCGGGTTTACAGAATCTTGAATTGGCATGCCGGATCATGAGTTTGTGTAATAACGCGAGGTTAACAAAAGATGGTTATTTAGGTGAATCTACGGAAGGCGCTTTATTACTGTTTGCTAATAAACAGCATTCGGATGTGAATTATAATGAATACACGCGTGTGACTGAAAAGCCATTCGAGTCATCTACCCGCCATATGATTACAATTAATCATTATCCTGCTTTATCAAATAATCAGGCTTACTTAAAAGGTGCGCCAGAAGTTGTTTTGTCGATGTGTGACCGATTCATGGATGGAAATATAGAGCGTCAACTCGACGAAACCTCGCGTCAAACTTTGTTAAGTAAATTTAATAGTCTAGCCGAGCGTGGTGAACGTGGACTGGCTCTCGCTTATCGGAATACGGATGGTGAAGAAATAGTCGAAGATGCTTATATTTTCGTTGCGATGATTGGCATGCTGGATCCATTTCGACCGGAAGTGCCGGACGCGCTTTCCAAATGTCGAACAGCGGGTATACGCGTTTTTATGATGACCGGTGATTATGGTCCTACGGCAGAAACAATTGGCCGACAAATTGGCTTATATACTGGTGATGGTAAGGTGATTCATGGTGATCAACTTGCGAATGTGGATGCTGAAAGTTTAAGTAAAATACTGGATGAAAGAGAATTAATCTTTGCGCGTATCTCGCCACAACAAAAATTACAAATCGTCAGAGCATTACAAGCTAAAAAAGAGATCGTCACAGTGACAGGCGATGGTGTTAATGATGCCCCGGCTTTGAAGAATGCTGATATGGGTGTGGCAATGGGAATCATGGGTACCGATGTGGCAAAAGAAGCAAGCGATATGGTTTTGATGGATGATAATTTTGCAACCATTGTTACTGCTATCGAAGAAGGTCGAACAATTTTTGATAATATAAAGAAATTTATTGCCTACATACTAACCAGTAATATACCCGAGATTACGCCTTTCATTGCCTATGTCCTGCTGGATATTCCACTGCCAATAACAGTTGTGCTTATTCTTGCTATAGATTTAGGTACTGATCTACTGCCGGCTGTGGGTTTAGGTGCAGAACATCCTGAGACTGATGTCATGTTAAAAAAACCTCGATCTCGTGATGAACGTTTATTAACACGAAACCTGCTGTTTATGAGTTACGGAATTATCGGCATGATCCAGGCTGCCGCTGGCTTCTTTAGTTTTTTTGTCATCTTGTATAATGGTGGCTGGGAGTATGGTCAGGAACTGGCAAGTAACACATTCTTATATCAACAGGCAACTACCGCCTTTTTAGCCTCTGTTGTTATATGTCAGGTTGCAGATGTGCTGATATGTCGCACTCGTCGCCAGAGCTTATTTAATGTCGGCTTGTTGAAAAACCATTTGGTACTGCTTGGTATTGCTGCAGAACTTTTATTAGTCGCTTTGATTAGTTATGCCCCATGGTGCAATGTTCTTTTTAATACGGCACCACTTGAGTATTGGCATTTTCTGCTCAGCGTGCCTTTTGCCTTATTGATTTTCTTTGGTGATGAGATGAGAAGATTCTTTGTCAGAAGAGATAATCCTTTTGTTCTGAAATGGCTCACCTGGTAGTTTTATCTTTCAATTAATTGCAAATTACTCGAACTGCTATTTTCCATATTATTGTTTTCGTGCAACAGTAATCTTCCAGCATCATCACTACCCAAATGATATTGAATACCAAGATCTTTGCGGCCAAGAACCAGGTGAGGTTCAGTTGAAACAATTACAAATACAATGAAATTATCATTCGTGGACGTCACTATTATGTGTGATTCAGTTTCAGGCTGGGTATACATGCCTACCGATATCGCATTTACATTTTCCCAGTTAAAAATAATATTTTTTAATTGATCCGGTTTAATATCTATTAATGAATCTGTCTTCCATTGAGTATCTTGTTTCTCGATTTTATTGTCGGGGAACTCAATAACTTTTATATCAAAGCCAACTGGCAATATTTTTGTGTCGGTAAAAAATGTGGCATTGGTAGTGAGTTGTTGATACAGAAAATCGTTTGTTAAATGAATTTTTTTATCAAACAAGACATAACGACGTTGATCAATTGCATCAGTGTTGCCAAATTCAAAAATGTGTTCACCGAGTTTTAACGTAATGAATGGATCGGCAAGGTCAAATCGTGCCAAATCTACATCATCTGATTTTAATTGGCCATGTGATTCGGTTTTCAATAATTGTAACATCGCGTCGATACGTGCACTATTTGCCAGAAATTTTTGCGGCGCACTCATATACCAGACGTCGCCTTCTTTATTAAAGATAAAGTTGTTCAAACCTTTTCTTAATACTTCTATGTGTACTATTTCTTCAGGTTTGACGTTTGATAATAAAGGTAGTGGTTGTTCAGTATTATCTTCAGAAATAAAAAAACTGGCAGATAGAATTATAATAAAAACTAATAAGCCGACATTAACCCAGATACGTTTATCCACGTTATTGTTTTTTTCTGCGTAAACCAATCGTAATACTGATGACGATTAATACTGCTGGCAAGATAAATAAAAAGCCTATGCCAATAACACCTAACGCCGTTGATGAAATATTCAGCTGAGTATCTTTTGCCACTTTGGGCGGGATAGCAATAAATTCATCATCACTACTCAACCAGTTTATCAGGCGTGTGCCGAGTTCATTATTACCACTGTTAGCAAGATAAGTGTTTGACAAGAAATCACCATCACCCATAACAACAATACGTTGTTGTTTAGTGACGAGTTCATCGCCTTGTTCTGCGTCAATCTCACGTTCCAGGCTAATGCCAATTGTTAACGGTCCAAGGGTGTCACTATCTTTATTAAATTCAACCTCACCTTCCAGTTTCGCTGTCTCACTCCATGTGTGATCGCCAGTGCCTAATATAGGATTGGCATTCCATTTGTCTGATGCGAGTATTTCTATAGCGCCGGTCATCGGAAACAACGTTGTATATTCAAAACCTTCTGTAATCGGGTGAGGGGAATACAAGGTTTTGGTTACTAGTGAAATAGTAGGATCATTAATACCAATTAATTGACCGGCATAATCAATAATCGCACCCTTATAAAATCTCAAGGAAAGTAATTCTTGCAGGGCATCCAGCTTATATAATGGCCCTGGTTCATGTAGCCACAATAAATTACCACCACGATTGATATAAGAAAGGATCAGATCCAGTTCTCCTGGAAGATAGTCAATGCGTGGACTGGCAATAACCAGAATGCTTGTATTGTCAGGGATAGCCTGTGTCTCACCAAGATTGATGGGCTGTACCCGATAACCCTGATTGAATAATTGTTTTACCCACTCGCCCATATCATGATTGGCATCACCCAACGCATTGCGTTCGCCATGACCTTCAACAAATGCAACCCAGCGTTCCTGATTACGGGCCAGTCGTTGTAAGGCGTTTGTAAAAACCTGTTCTTTGTCAGATTTTACATGTTCACTTCGATCCTGATAGCGAACAATAATTTCACCATCAACACTAATACCAAGATTACGTACTTCATCCGGTACTGCATCCGGGTTAACAAAGCGCAATACTATGTCTGGTTTATGCCGTTGATATTTTGCTATGAATTTTCTAACGGCATCACGTAACAATGCATTTTCTCGCGCATATGATGTGATTTCTATCTTGTCGGGCATGCGCGCCAGTAGATCCCGACTGGTTTGAGACAGTGTGTGTCGGCCGGTTTCAGTCCAGTCATATTCTACGGAATACTTATGGCTTAGCCAGGCAAGCAAGCCGGCACTTATGCTCAAAAGACAAAGCATAATGATGCTATTTAAACGGTTTTGTAAGCGTGTCTTTTTGGTCATGAACATTTTAAATCAACCATAAGTTCGTTCAGCATCAAGTCGCCAGATACTTAAGATTATGAAAAAGACAGAGACAATAATATAAAACAATACATCCGTTGAATTGAATACACCGGTCAATAAACTGGTGTAGTGTTTGAGCAAGGACAAATAAGAGAATAATGCGGCCATCCCTTCCGATGCATTAGTGCCGGCGATGTTTATTATCCACAATAAAAACAGAACGCCAAAAGTACTAATTGCAGCAATCGCCGGTGAGCTGGTTAATGATGAAATAAATAAGCCAATGGAAGCGAACGCAGACATCAATAAAAATACACCAATCAGGCCTGAAGCGATTTGACCCAGATCCAGTTCTGTGCCGAACATTAGTGAGGCCGGCATCAGGCTAATCATGAGTAGCATCAGGCAATAAAATACAGTTATCCCCATATATTTACCAAGCACCAGTTCAGTGATGCTGATAGGCGAAGAGACTAACAGCTTGATGGTACCTAAGCGGCGTTCTTCAGTGATTAAACGCATTGTTAATAATGGCGATACCAATAACATCACCACTCCGGAAATCTGATACATGCCGGAGACAACGACATCGGTTAAACCGGAAGCAGCAGACGAGGGTTGCATGTATTGCGATAACAATAAATAGAAGAAGATGGCTATCAGGAATTGAACTACTGCGAGAATCAACCAGGCCAGGGGCGATTTAAATAAGCGTCTTAGTTCATTGGCAGCAATCAAATTTATATTATTAATCATGACCTGGTCTCATTTTCTACTAGCAGATTATGATCGCTGTGTGTCAAACGCATAAATACAGATTCAAGCGATGTGTCTCCAGGGTTGAGTTTGTACAAACCCCATTTGTCACTTACCGCTTTATTAACGATCGCATCAATTGCATTTGATTCGGGGTTAAGATTAATGCGTAGTGAATCCTCGCTGATGCTTTCTACCGAGGTGACACCTTCTATGCTGAGTAATGCTTCCAACGCGGGTGGCGTGCGTAAACTGATTTCAATGCTGTCAGGTTTGCCAGCATTGTTTTCCAATTGATCCAGAGGCTGGTCTAAAACAATGTTGCCTTGATTGATGATCAAAACGCGATCACACAAACTCTGAACTTCCGAGAGAATGTGAGTTGACAAGATCACACTGTGGTCTTCCCCAAGCTCTCGCATTAATTCTCTTATTTCACGGATCTGAATTGGGTCAAGCCCCGAAGTTGGCTCATCAAGAATGATCACCGAAGGGGAGTGAATAATGGCTTGAGCAATGCCGACACGCTGTTTATACCCCTTGGATAAGTTTTGTATTAAACGTGGGCCTGAAGTTTCGAGTCCGCAACGTTGTTTAGTGGCACTAATTGCTTCTTTGAGCATTTCCTTTTTTATGCCCCGCAATTTGGCGGCGTACGTTAAATACTCATCAATAGTCAGATCGTTATAGAGCGGTGGTTGTTCCGGTAAAAAGCCAATATGCTGTTTTGCCAGACGTGGTGTTTCATGAATGTCGTGCCCTGCAATATTAACGGAACCATGATTTGCAGCGAGCACACCACAGATAATTTGCATGGTAGTTGATTTGCCAGCGCCGTTCGGCCCTGAAAAGCCAAGGATTTCGCCGCGATGGACATTGAAGCTGACATTTTCTATGGCGCGTTGTTGACCATAAAAACGTGAAAGTTCTTGAACTGATATAAGTATTTCACTCTCCATTGCGGAGCTATTATTCTTATAACGCGATAAGTTGCAAGTACCTTGTAGATATTCGTTTGAGAGCTCCCGTACAAACGAAATACATTACGTCCATGTAAAAAAAAACCCGCGTTAAGCGGGTTTTTTTATTTATTTAATCTTGGCTTCTTTATAAATGACGTGTTTACGGACGACCGGGTCATATTTTTTTATTTCCATTTTATCCGGCATGGTGCGTTTGTTTTTGGTCGTAGTGTAAAAATGACCAGTTTCTGCTGATGAGACGAGTTTGATTTTATCGCGCATAATATTTTACCTCAGGCCGTTTTTTTACGGGCTTTAATGTCCGCAAGGACATCTTCGATGCCTTTTTTGTCAATAATGCGTAAGCCTTTTTTGCTGACGCGTAATCTTACCCAACGACTCTCGCTTTCTATCCAGAATCGTCGTGACTGCAGATTAGGCAGAAAACGGCGTTTTGTTTTGTTATTGGCATGGGATACATTATTCCCAACCATCGGGGCTTTCCCCGTTACTTCGCATACTCGTGACATGGTTATTCTCGTCGTTCACAATAAAAAAGAGCGCGGATTGTACATGTATTAAGTCCCGGATCCAAGCCTTTGCGTAATTGCTTATTAGTATATTAGTTTATAATAATCCACGTTCCGCGAATGAGGTGGCAGCGCTATTGCCAATTATCAGGTGATCCAGTACCCGAACATCAACCAATTTTAGTGCTTTTCTCAATTCCTGAGTCAAATTAATGTCCGATTGACTAGGCTCTGCAATGCCAGAAGGGTGATTATGAGAGAAAATTACCGCCGCAGCATTGTATTTCAAGGCGGCACGGACTACCTCTCGGGCATGAACCTGAGCGCTATCTATGGTCCCTCGAAATAGTTCGTCAAAACTGATCAATCGATGACGATTATCAAGATATAGGCAGGCAAAAACCTCATAAGGGTAGGCGCGAAGCTTCAATGTCAGAAAATCACGGGTTTGTTCCGGGCTGGTAAAGGCATCACCTGCCTCTAATTCTGACTGTAAATATCGGCGCCCAAGCTCTATGGCGGCTTTAACCTGTACGTATTTGACTGTGCCCAGACCTTTAGTCATGCAAAATTCCTGTTGGCTGGCATCAATCAATTGGCGCAAGCCCTGAAATTTGTCTAATAATTCTCTGGCCAGATCCAGAGCGGATAGCCCTTCACGACCAGTACGGAGAAAAATGGCCAGTATTTCAGCATCTGACAGGGCGGCAGGCCCTTTTGTTAGCAGTTTTTCTCTTGGTCTTTCGTTGATTGGCCAGCTTGAAATCGGCATCGTAACACTCCTTGTTATCAATGGGACTAAATGTATGTAAGTACATGCTCATTCTGTGCGCGACTTGCAACAATAATAAGGTAAAATCACGAATATATGTACAGATTAACTGGAAAAAGAATTTTACTGGGTGTCACTGGCGGCATTGCGGCCTACAAGTCTGCGACGCTAATACGTTTGTTGCGTCAGCATGGTGCTGATGTGCGTGTCGTTATGACGCGCAATGCTTGTGAATTTATTACCCCTTTGACTTTACAAGCCCTGTCAGCACAGCCAGTTCATACCGACTTACTGGATTTAGAAACAGAGTCGGCAATGGGTCATATCGAACTGGCAAGGTGGGCGGATCTGGTTTTAGTTGCGCCTGCCAGTGCAAATTTTGTCGCCAGGCACGTTAATGGTTTTGCTGAGGATTTGCTTAGCACCTTATGCCTTGCTACCTCTGCCCCTGTCATGCTTGCGCCGGCGATGAATCAGCAAATGTGGCTTAACTCGGCCACACAAGAGAATTTTGAAAAAATAAAAGCCAGAGGTATCACTATTCTGGGTCCGGCATCGGGCGACCAGGCTTGTGGTGAAAATGGTCCTGGTCGAATGCTCGAACCGGAAGATATTGTGCCATTTGTAGCAGATTCATTTGTAACCAATGTTTTAAGCGGATCGCGATTGTTAGTTACGGCAGGTCCAACCAGAGAGGCGATTGATCCAGTGCGCTATATCAGTAATCGTAGTTCCGGTCGTATGGGTTATGCTGTAGCAATGGCTGCTATAGAAGCCGGTGCAGAGGTTTCTCTTGTGTCTGGCCCCGTTAACATTACAGCTCCGGATCGTGCGAACCTGGTTAATGTAACGACAGCTATGGAAATGTATGATGCCGTCATGCAAAAAATCCGTGATACGGATATTTTTATCTCGGCAGCCGCAGTAGCGGATTACAGTGTTGAGTCCATTGCAGCACAAAAAATAAAAAAATCCGATGATTCATTTCAGCTAATGCTGAAAAAAAACCCGGATATTCTGGCCGAAGTAGCTGCCTTGCACAGCCCACCATTCACTGTAGGTTTTGCGGCAGAGACTGAAAATCTTGCGGTCAATGCGCAGTCTAAATTGAGATCTAAAAAACTCGATATGATCGCGGCTAATCAGGTTGGCGAAGCACTTGGTTTTGATTCAGAGACAAATGCTTTAACCGTATTTTGGGGTGCTGAACAAAAACAATTGGAACGTGCTTCTAAAAACACCTTGGCGAAAACACTGATAAAATTAATTGCCGATCAATATAATGAAAAAAATTCTAATAAAACTCATTGATAAACGTTTGGGTAATGAATTTCCATTGCCGGAATATGCGACAGAAGGTTCGGCTGGACTCGATCTTTGTGCTTGCCTGGATACATCATTGGAAATAATGCCTGGTGATACTGTATTAATACCTGCCGGATTTGCTCTTCACATCGCGGATAATGCTTATGCAGCTGTATTATTACCTCGCTCAGGTTTGGGACATAAACATGGTATTGTGTTAGGTAATTTAACCGGGTTGATAGATTCAGATTATCAGGGAGAGATATTCGTCTCATGCTGGAATAGAAGTAATGCAGCATTTACCATAAACCCCGGCGATCGCATTGCGCAAATGGTGATAGTACCGGTAGTACAAGCTAAATTTGAATTTGTTGATTCCTTTACAAAGACCATACGAGGTGATGGCGGGTTTGGTCACACAGGCGTGTCACAAGACATAGGAGAAAAGATTAATGGTTGATGGTCCGGTTACTAATCGTCGATTTAGTCGACGCGTTGTCAGAAAGGCAGTGCTTATATCGGTATGCGTAATTGTGATTTTATTTGTTGTGGGCGGAGGCTGGAGATTGTTTTTAAACATATCCGCTAACAATGAAGAAGAAGCGCTTGAGGAACAGAATGCAATGGCACGAAGTGTAGCGGTCACTGTTGAAAAAAATCTGGCACAAACCAAAGCAAAATTATCTGCTTTGGCTAAAGACGTACAAACCATCGAATTGTTTGAACAGGGCGCAGATGATTCGACATTAAAAGCTGTTGCCAAAGAAAAACAAGCCGGATTTGAGCAAGCTTTGAAGTTACGCTACATAAAACCTGGCTCATATAAGTTAGATGATGGTGAGTTTCCCCCATTAAGTTATGCTTCTTCGGCGATGTTGAAAAAAGCAGAGACAACCAGTCAAATTAATACAGAAGTTCATTTATTTGGGGCTGATGACCAACATGTCGTTATGATTGAACGTGTTGTTAATAATGCTTATCAATTGATAGGACTGCTGCACCTGAGTCTGAATGTCGCATTACTTGGTGATCTAATGCAAGGACAGGAGTTGAAAGAGGGGTATGCTGAACTTGCTCAACGGACAGGCGGCAGCGCATTAACCTTGGCAAAACTAGGTAACCCAAACCAAAGACAAGGCGAAGCTGTTACTGTCAGCGTTAATGACACGCGTTGGGTTATTGCTTATTGGTCGGGAGAATCATTCCTTCCTGTGGAGGAAGAGATGGTTTCTTCCGGATTACCGATACTGTTAATTGTTCTGCTTATATTAATTGTTTGTGGCGGTTTGTATTTTGTCTATCTAAAGAGAGGGGGTTCATCCTCGTCAGATGAGGAGGATGATTTAATTACCTATGAAGGTGCAGTACGCGCTATTTCAGAAGGCGCACATGCGGGCGTTGAGCAATTAATTCCGCACCTGCCAAAAGCGGATAGAATTACGGCAAATCTTAAGCCCTTGTCACAGGGACTCTCGACTGATGATGCTACGATGATTGCAGTACCGCCGAGTGAGCCTGAACCAAAACTACAGAAAAAAACCGAAGCAAAAAATAATGATGTTGCACCGGCACCGGCACCAGAAATCGCTAGCAGTGAAATAAAGCAAACGGAGATTGCGCCCGTAATTTTTCGCGCCTATGACATTCGTGGCGTAGTTGGTGAGTCACTAACCGAAGCTGCTGTTTATGAAATTGCTAAGGCTATAGGCACGATCGCTGATGAGCGTAACCAAAGAACTATTGTTGTTGCGCGAGATGGAAGAACATCAAGTCCAGAATTAAGTGAAGCCTTGATTAAAGGGTTAAAAGAGACCGGCAGGGATGTCATAGATATAGGAATGGTGCCCACACCTGTTTTATATTTTGCTACTTATCATCTTGAGACAGGTAGTGGCGTGATGATTACCGGTAGTCATAACGCTGCGGAATATAATGGTCTTAAAATTATGTTGGATGGTAATACGCTGAGTGGTGACGACATTAAAGATATTCAAGCCCGAACAGTTTCTGGTGAATATGCTACTGGCCAGGGCGACCTGCGACATGCTGACATTTCTGCGGATTATATTCGACGAATCTCAGAAGATATTCCTGTTGCCTTGGGTTCTGCACTGAAGATAGTGGTCGATTGTGGTAACGGCGTTGCCGGTGTGTTAGCGCCACAATTACTTAATGCAATTGGGCATGATGTCATTGAGATGTATTGCGAGATTGACGGTAAGTTTCCAAATCATCATCCCGATCCAAGCCAACCTGAAAACTTAAAAGATCTGGTTGATAAGGTTAAGGCCGAAGGTGCTGACCTAGGTTTTGCTTTTGATGGCGATGGAGATCGACTGGGTGTTGTCGATGCTGAAGGCAATATTATCTATCCGGATCGACAGCTTATGTTGCTGGCTAAAGATGTGCTTTCACGCAATCCGGGCGCAAATATTATTTATGATGTTAAGTGTAGTCGTTATCTAAAGACTATTATTGAAGATAATGGTGGAAAACCGTTGATGTGGAAGACGGGTCACTCCTTTATTAAAAGTAAGATGAAAGAAATCGATGCGCCGCTTGCTGGAGAAATGAGCGGTCATATCTTTTTTAAAGAACGTTGGTATGGTTTTGATGATGCGTTGTATACCGCGGCTCGTTTTGTTGAAATATTTACTAATTCCAAACAGTCGCCAACAGAATTACTGGCAGAGTTGCCAGATGGTGTATCAACGCCTGAATTAAGATTGCCTTTAGCTGAAGATCAGCACGCAGGTTTTATGAAAGACCTTATAGACAAGATGTCTGTCCCCGGCGTGGAAATTAGTGACATGGATGGGTTACGTATTGAATACAGTGATGGTTGGGGTTTGGCTAGACCTTCAAATACATCACCCAACATTATTTTGCGATTTGAGGGAGAAAGCGAAGATGCGCTTGAACGAATTAAGTCAGAGTTTAGAGCAGCGATTCAAAGTATTGTCTCTGTTGACTTACCGTTTTGATCGCTTGAGCGTTAATAGAGTTGCTTAATTAATAATTATTGCGACTCGATTATAACCAATACATAAAATAACTATGTCAGATTCAGATAAAAAGAAATCAAGCTATATTGCTGAAGTCTTAACCGAGGCTTTACCCTATATACGACGATTTAATGGCAAAACAATCGTCATTAAATACGGCGGTAATGCGATGTCTGATGACGTACTAAAGTCAGGCTTTGCTCGTGATGTTGTCTTGATGAAACTGGTGGGTATGAATCCTGTGCTGGTGCACGGTGGCGGTCCTCAGATCGGTGCTCTTTTAGAAAAGCTGGGTAAAAAATCTGAGTTTGTTGACGGCATGCGAGTCACTGATAATGAGACTATGGACATCGTTGAGATGGTTCTGGGTGGGCTGGTTAACAAAGAGATTGTTAGCTTAATTAATCGGCATGGCGGAAATGCGGTTGGTTTGAGTGGAAAAGATGGTGAATTAATCCGGGCAAGAAAGCTGGTGTGTAAACGCAACAGCCCTGAACTCAAAGCACCTGAAATAATTGATATCGGTCATGTAGGAGAGGTTGAAAGTATTGATACCTCCGTGGTTGATTTATTGATCGGGGGAGATTTTATTCCGGTGATTGCGCCGGTTGGCGTCGATGAATCCGGACAATCTTATAATATCAATGCCGATCTGGTTGCGGGAAAAATGGCAGAGGTATTGGGCGCAGAAAAATTAATCATGCTAACCAATACTGCAGGGTTGCTTGATGCAGATGGTAATGTGCTAACAGGTTTGTCCGCAGACGAAGTTGATAGCTTGATCCATGAAGGCGTTATCCACGGCGGGATGTTGCCAAAGATACGCGCAGCATTGGATGCAGTACATGCGGGTGTCAAGGCATCACATATTATTGATGGTCGTGTTGAACATGCTGTTTTGCTGGAAATTTTGACTGATGTAGGTGTTGGCACATTAATCCATGGGCATAAAAACCTATCAGCATCATAAAGAGGATAAAATGACTACGAACCCTAAATCCAATCGACGGCAGCAAATACTGGAAGTATTGGCCAGTGAACTGGAAACTAACCCGGGTCTACGAATTACTACGGCGAGCCTGGCTGGTGCAGTTGGTGTTTCGGAAGCTGCGCTTTATAGGCATTTCGCAAGTAAGGCAAAGATGTTTGAAGCCTTGATAGATTTTGCAGAAGAATCAGTTTTTGGAATAATAAACAAGATCGTAGCTAATGAAGCAGACGTTACGGTTCGTTGCGAAAAGATCATTCAATTAATGCTGGGTTTTTCAGAGAAGAACCCCGGCATAACCCGCATTCTTATTGGGGATGCATTGCTTGGCGAAAATGAACGTTTGCACGCACGAGTAACACAGTACTTTGAGCGACTGGAAACCCAGTTTCGTCAGATTTTGCGAGAGGCAAATTTGAGTGATGGCCCAAGAGCCATTAGTAATTTGGAAGCCGTTGCCAATCAGATGTTGACTTACACCGAAGGTAAGATGTCGCAGTTTGTCCGAAGTTCTTTCACAAAAAAACCCACTGAACATTGGGATGAACAGTGGGTTGCATTGAAAGCAGGTTTGTTTAGGTAGTTATTTTATACCTTTCAGTTTTTTGAAGCGTTCTATGTCGTTTGCATGTGCCTGACGAATTTCTTCCTGTTCTGTACGCTTTGTTTCTATAAATGAGTCGTTGTTTTTGATTTGACGCTTTAAAGACTCGATATCTTTAAGCAAGGCTTCTGGTGGTGCTTTGCCGGCTCTTTCTGCATCAGCCGCAGTTTGAATACGTTTATCAAGATCCAGTTGAATTTTTTCGTTTCGAGCATGAGTCAGCTTTATCGATGCCTCCAAAGCGGTAACACGTTCATCTCGCGCTCTTTCAATATCGCCAACATTGCTGAAAGTAGCTAACAGGATGCCGTCTTCTTTTTTCTGTTCTGCTTCAAGCTTTTCCTGCAAAGCCATTTCTTCTTCAATACGTCTTTCTTCAGCTAATTCTTCGTCTGTTTTGGCTCGTTCGTTTGTTTCCCTGACAAGTCCTCCTTTGCCAATCTCCTGATATTCCTGTTGTGCATATTCTGGTGGGATCTTGTTGCCACATTCTTTGAAACCTTCTTTATTTGTCCAGCATTTCATTCTGGCATCAGCGGTTCCGGAGAGAGTCAATCCACTTAGCGCAAACATAAAGATAAAGGTGCTAAATAATTGTTTCCTCATAATTCCTCCTGGCATATTAAAATATTTTCTTGATACGTGAGTATAGTACGCATCTTGATTCAGATCAGCTCGCTATATGATAACTATGCAGAGCCATACTGCTGTTTATATACATTTATCGCATCAAGATGTTGCCGCATTTCTGCATGTTCAGCCAGATAAGTAATGATATTTTCCAGGCTGACAATATTTATGACTTTAATATTGTGTAATTGTTCCACTTCCTGAATGGCCGATAATGGACCTTCTCCGCGTTCCTGTCGATCAACGGCCACAACGGCAGCAACAGTGTTACCGCCTTTGGTTTTAATTATGTCTATTGACTCGCGAATTGATGTGCCAGCAGAGATAACATCATCAATAATCAGCACACGCCCATTAATTTCCGCCCCGAAAGTAATGCCACCTTCGCCATGGTCTTTTATTTCCTTGCGATTGAAACAAAAAGGGTAGCTTGTTTGGTGCTGTTCTTGAAAAGCGATTGCCATTGTTGATGCCAATGGTATGCCTTTATAGGCTGGGCCATAGATCATATCGAAATCAACACCTGTATTAATAACAGCGGAAGCATAATATTTTCCCAGTTCAGAGAGGCTTTTCCCGTCATTAAATAAGCCACTATTAAAAAAATACGGGCTGATTCGGCCGGATTTTAGTTTGAATTCACCAAACCGTAAGACCTGTTTTTCAATAGCAAACTCTATGAAATCTTTTTGATATTGTTCCATTCGTATTCCTGTAATGATGGCTGTTATTTATCAAGCGGCTTTGCAGTCACTCTCTCGCTTCGTGCGATCGCGACACTTGAACGTCCGTGTACTTCGTCCTGCGTCGCTCTACCGACTACATCCATGTAGTCGTATAATACAGTGCAAAATAAACAGGGGGTAGTTTCAATGAGAGTAATTTCCGTCAATGTTAACGGAATTAGAGCTGCGCATCGCAAGGGCTTTTTCAACTGGTTGCCAAAACAAAATGCAGATGTGATTTGTATACAGGAAACCAAGGCGCAGATAGATCAGCTCTCTGAAGAAATTTTACAGCCAGAAGGCTATTTTGCTTATTTTAATGACGCTGTTAAGAAAGGATATAGTGGCGTCGCTGTTTATAGTAGAAGGAAGCCAGATAAGATAATAGATAAACTTGGTTGGTCGGACGCTGATAATGAAGGTCGTTATTTACAAGCCGACTTTGGAAAACTAAGTGTTGTTTCTTTATATCTGCCATCAGGTTCGTCTGGTGAGGAACGACAAGCGATTAAATTTGATTTTCTGGATAAATTCATGCCACTGCTAAAAAAGATGCGGCGTCAAAAACGCGAATATATTATTTGTGGTGACTGGAATATTGCACATAAAGAAATCGATCTTAAAAACTGGAAAGGGAATAAAAAGAACTCCGGTTTTTTACCCGAAGAACGGGCATGGATGGATGATCTATTTGGTTCTGTAGGCATGGTTGACTCCTTTCGAGAGGTTAATCAGGAGGCTGATCAATATACCTGGTGGTCTAATCGCGGTCAGGCCTGGGCAAAGAACGTGGGTTGGCGCATTGATTATCAAGTGGTGACACCGGGTTTAAAAGACAAGATTAAGTCTGTATCGATATATAAAGATGAACGTTTTTCAGATCATGCGCCGTTGATTACGGATTATGATCTGGACATTCAGTGAATATATTTACTCCAGACTCAATATATAATCCCATTCTTTTTTAGTTATCGGCATAACTGATAAACGATTACCGCGTTGTAATAGTTTCATATTCTCTAACGATTTCTGTTCTTTTAGCTCAGTTAAAGAGATCGTGCGTTTTAGCTTGCGCTTGTATTTAACATCAACAAGTATCCAACGTGGTTTATCCGGGTCGCTTTTTGGGTCGTAGTGATTGTCATTGGGATCAAAGGCAGTAGGGTCGGGATAGCCTTCTTTATGGATGGTCATGATACCCACGATTCCAGGGATCTCACAGTTTGAATGATAGAAAAAAACCAGGTCACCTTTTTTCATGTCGTCGCGCATCATGTTACGTGCCTGATAGTTACGTACGCCATCCCACGGTTCTATTTTGTTTGGATTGTTTTTTAGATCATCAATACTAAATTCGGATGGCTCGGATTTCATTAACCAGTAATTCATATTTTTTCTCTATGACACATTATTAATTTAAATGACGCGAGTGTTTGTGCAGAACTCACGCTGTTGATGAAGGGCAAAGAAAAAAGGGGGTATCAACCAAGATGTCGTCTCAGTCATTGAACTTGAACCAGTAGTTCAAGTGGGCATCTTAGGTAGTGTTTCAGGCTTTCCACGTGGATGGACATGCACAACAACACTGCTTTCAGACTCCCTGTGTTATATCTTATCGGCTCAAGTTACCACGAGAATGATAACGAGCATCACAGAAGATACCCATTTCTGATTACTATCCGCCCTGTGAAACCGGATTGTCAACATTAACCATATCTAACTGCGTGTCTCTTGACAGGGCATCATTAATTTTATTCTGTAACCGTTTCAAGGTGCTGTCGATCTTGACAGTATAATCCTGATTTTCTTTTTTGTAAGCCAGCAGCTCATTCGTAATATTTAATGCAGTCATTACGGCTATACGTTCTGAGCCAATAACGCCGCCACTGCGCTTCATGTCCGCCATTTGCTTATTTAGATAATCTACCGCGCCGCGTAATGATTCCTTTTCTTCTTCTTCGCAAGCAATCAGATATTCTTTATCAAGTATGGTTACTTTGATGGGTGAGCTATCTTTACTCATGCGCGTGTTTCCATTGAGCGTAAACGAGAAATCATAGATTCAATTCGAGTTCTGGCCTGTTCTGTTTTTTCAATTAATATAGCCCGCTCATTAACCAGACTCTCTTGCTGATTGCGCAGTGCTGAATTTTCCGACTTTAACTGGCTTACCGTATTAATTAATTCATCAACCCGTGATTCGAGTGAGCCTAGGTCTGTATTTTCGTTATCGTCATTAGCCATGATAGTTTCCTGATACCCGTTCTTGAGTGAACCAATTTTATTGTTGATTTATCATAATAGCCTCAATATAGAATGCTTGAATTAGCGGGTCAACTGGTGATCACAAATAGAAGAAGTGAAGTGCCTGTTCCTGTTATTATTGTTGAGTAAAAAACATTCATTAATTTTGGGAAATTACCAGGAAAATGACCATCAAAGTAGATTATGACGATATTAATGCTGAATTAATGGCTTTACATGCAGGTGTGTTGGCTTCTGAGTGCCACGGCTTCATGTGTGGCTATTTTTGTGCCAGTAATACTATTACAGCCGAAGTATGGCAGGATTTTTTATTAGTTGGCATTGATGAGTCTGTTGATCTGAGCGATTGTTTTGAAATTCTTTCACAATTGGCAAATCAGGTTCATGAAGAACTTCTGGCAGATGAATTTTCTTTTTCTCCGTTGCTACCGGATGACAATTCTGCCATTAGTGAGCGTTCAAGTGCGCTTGCTGAATGGAGTGCCGGCTTTATTAGCGGTCTGGGAATAGGAGGTCTTGGCGATAAACCGAAATTAATCGATGAATGTGATATGTTTATTAAAGATCTTGTCTCCATCTCCCGGATGGAAACAGCTCCCGAAGAGGGTGAAGATATTGAAGGTGCATTATTTGAAATTGTGGAATACATACGGGTTGGCGTCATTATGCTGCATCAGGAGTGGCATCATCCCGCTGATGGCAATGAAAGACCAGAGGTTCTCCATTGATGGATAAAAAAGAGTGTCAGCGTCGTCGAAAAAGACTGATGGATATGATCGGATCCGACAGTATCGCAATCATTCCGACAGCATCAGTTTATATACGTAATCGAGATGTTGAGTTTCCTTTTCGACCCGATAGCGATTTTTTCTATTTAACAGGGTATCCGGAACCTGAAGCAGTTGCAGTATTGATCCCGGATCGTGAAGACGGTGAATTTATTTTGTTTTGCCGTGAAAATGATGAAGAAATGGAAACCTGGCACGGTCGGCGTGCTGGTCTCGAAGGAGCGTTAGATATTTATAGTGCCGATGATGCTTTTCCGATTGAGGATATGGATGACATCCTGCCTGGTTTGATCGAAGGGCATGAGCGTGTTTTTTATAACATGGGCAGTGATCAGAATTTTGACCAACGAGTTATGTCCTGGGTCAAACAGATTAGAAGCAAGGCCAGAACGGGTGTAGTTGCGCCTGATGAATTCATTTCGCTTAATCACTTTCTGCATGACATGCGCCTTTATAAAAGTAGACATGAAATCAAGTTAATGCGTCAGGCTGCGAAGATCTCAGCGGGCGCTCATCAACGCGCAATGCAAAACTGTAAACCGGGTATGCACGAATACCAGATTGAAGCAGAGTTGATACACGAATTTATACGCAATGGCGCGCGTACAGCAGCCTATCCCTCGATTGTTGGATCAGGAGCGAATGGATGTATTCTTCATTACACCGAGAATCAGGACCAGATTAGTGAAGGCGATTTACTGTTAATTGATGCAGGAGCTGAGTATCAAGGCTACGCCAGTGATATTACCCGGACCTTTCCTGTTAGTGGCCAGTTTTCTACGGCACAGCGTCAGGTGTATGATCTGGTTTTGGCCGCACAGCTTGCTGCAATTGAAGAGATTAAGCCGGGAAACCACTGGAATGATCCGCATGATACGGCTGTCAGGGTTTTAACTGAAGGAATGGTGGAATTAGGGATTTTGAAAGGTGATCCAGAAGAACTTATAAAGGAACATGACTATTCAAAATATTACATGCATCGAACCGGTCACTGGATTGGTATGGATGTTCATGATGTGGGTGATTATAAACTTGATGGTGAATGGCGCATGCTTGAACCTGGGATGGTGATGACCGTAGAGCCTGGACTCTATTTACCAGCAGGAATGCGCGGACTTCCTAAAAAATGGTGGAACATTGGGATCAGAATTGAAGATGATGTTTTGGTCACCAAAGATGGTTATGAAGTTTTGAGTAAAGACGCTCCCAAGCAGGCTGACGAAATAGAGGAACTAATGGCCAATGTCGCGTGATTACGATGTTGTTATTATTGGCGCAGGCATGGTGGGTGCTAGTTTGGCTTGTGCTTTGGCGCCATCGGGCTTGCGCATTGCTATCATAGAAGCGGTTACTTTAAAGGATGATTACCAACCGAGTTATGACGATAGGGGACTTACCCTATCTCCTTCTTCGCGGCGGATCCTGGAACATGTCGGCGTATGGCAAAATGTCTTGCCAGCTGTAAATCCAATTAAAAAAATACATATCTCTGAACAAGGTCGATTTGGTTTTACTCACTTGGATGCCTCCCAGACGAATATAAATGAATTAGGCTACGTAGTTGTTGCGCGATCCCTTGGACAAGCCATGCATAAAAAAATGTCATCGTTTGAAAATATAACGCTCATTTGTCCCGCAGAATTAAAGTCCTTTAAACAAAACGAGAGAGGGATGTCGGTTGAGATATCTCACTTAGATCGTAGTGAGTCAATCATCACCGGGCTCTTAGTCGGCGCTGATGGCAGTCAATCTTTGGTAAGACGTTTAGCGGCTATCAATATAAAAGAACATGATTTTAAGCAAACGGCCATTGTTGCCAATGTAACTACACAAAAACCAAACCAGGCAACGGCGTATGAACGATTTACTCATCATGGACCGGTAGCACTTTTACCTATAGAGAAGAATCGATCAGTGCTGGTGTTTACCGTAGCTACTGAAAATGCAGATCGATATATGTCGATGGCTGATGCACAATTTATTGAAGTTATTGAAACAGAGTTTGGACGTCGCCTTGGTAAACTCGAGAAAATTGGCCAACGACGTTCTTACCCGATAATGTTTATTGAAGCCGTTGAACAATATCAGCAGCAACTAATTTTATTAGGTAACGCGGCACACTCAATACACCCTAATTCAGCACAGGGCTTTAATCTTGGGCTGCGTGATGTTGCTGGTCTAGCGGAGTGTGTCTTTGCGGCGATTGAAAAAGGACTCGATGTTGACGATATCAGTATATTAGAGGATTACATTAATTTGAGGCTTTCAGATCAACAACGTGTGATGCGATTTACAAATTGCTTGGCGAGTAGTTTTTATAATAAAAATCCATTACTTATCCCCGCAAGAAACCTAGCTATGTTGATGATTGATACTATACCGATCGTTAAGGAAACATTTATTCAGCAAGCAATGGGTATTGCGGGTTTACAACCACAAGTTGTAAGAGAACAGCAAGCATGACAGCGGTTGACGACAAGTTTGATGCAGACGTTATCGTTGTTGGTGGTGGCATTATTGGCGGTACTTTTGCCTGTTTATTAGGTCAAGCAGGACTCAAGGTTATATTGCTAGATGCTGGAGTCAGGCAAGTAAATTCACTTAAGAAAGTCGACGCACGTGTCTTTGCGATTACGCTGGCTTCTGAACAGATACTTAAAAAAGCTGGGGCATGGCAACGTTTACAAAAAGAGGACATTGCCTATTTTCGAAAGATGCATGTTTGGGACGAGGATGGGCTAGGCGCGATTAATTTTGATAGCGCCTCAATTTGTCAGTCTACAATGGGCTATATCATTTCACATCAAGCTATTGTTGATGCCTTACAAGAAAAATTACTCGAATTTGATAACGTGCGTTGTCTATGGTCTGTCTCTCCTGCCTATATAAAAGAAGAGACGGATACAATTGTTCTGGGTACAGAAGATGGCCTGCAGTTTAATTCGAGGCTTATTGTCGCAGCCGATGGACATAATTCAAAACTAAGAAGCCTGGCCAATATTCATTATCAAAAGCATGATTACAAACAATCTGCATTAGGTTGTATTGTTACTACAGAATTTGCACATGGTGAGATCGCGCGGCAAAGATTTTTAAAGCGTGGTCCCTTGGCATTCTTGCCGATGCGTGATTCACATCAGTCTGCCATCGTTTGGTCTAGCAGTCCTGACCATATCCAGCGCCTTAGGGAATTTGATAAATCAGCATTTCATTTTGAATTGGCGGAAGCCTTTGCTCATGAGTTAGGTGAGATTAAGGCTAGTACCGAGCGCACTGTGTTCCCATTGAGTCGTGCACAGGCAGACACCTATACCAAATCAAGAATCGCATTAATTGGTGATAGTGCCCATACAGTACATCCATTGGCAGGTTTAGGTGCTAATCTTGGTTTGCTTGACGCAGCCAGTTTATCCGAAATTATTATTGATACTTGTCGGCGAGGAAGAGACCCTGGCCGGTTACAGGTATTGCGTCGTTATGAGCGTAAACGTAAGGGCGAAAATAAAAGCATGATGTATTTGCTTGATGGTCTAAAACATCTCTTTGAAAACCAGTTTCAATCTGTACAATGGCTGCGCAACTTTGGTTTGGATACGGTCGATAGTCTGCCTGTGGTTAAGCATGCTATTTTAAAACGCGCTATGGGCTTAGAGACTGATTTACCTGCCGTTGCACGTAGGCGGTATTAAAAACTTTAACCATTACCATTACATTAACAATAATTTGTATCACGCCAGGATAGTTCATGTCTGAAAACTCAAGTCCAGAACCCAGTAATTTTATTCGTAACATTATCAATGATGATTTAAAGAACGATAAGAACGAAGGTCGTGTTCATACACGTTTCCCACCAGAACCAAACGGGTATTTGCATATTGGCCATGCAAAGTCGATATGCCTGAATTTTGGCGTAGCACAGAATTATGCGGGCGGTCTTTGTAATCTTCGTTTTGATGATACCAACCCTGAGAAAGAAGATGTTGAATATACAGACTCAATTCAAAACGATGTCAAATGGCTTGGCTTTGATTGGGAAGATCGTCTTTTTTATGCTTCTGATTACTACGAGCAATTATTCGAGTATGCGAAGCAACTTATCAGTGATAACAAGGCCTATGTTTGTCATTTAAGTGCCGATGAAATTCGTGAGTATCGTGGAACTCTGACCGAGCCGGGCAAAGCTAGCCCGTATCGAGACAGAACGGTTGAAGAAAATCTCGATCTATTTGAGAGGATGCGTGCAGGTGAGTTTGATGAAGGAGAATGTTTGTTACGCGCCAGGATAGATATGGCTTCTCCTAATATGAATATGCGTGATCCGGCTATCTACAGGATCAGAAAAGTGGCGCATCATCGAACGGGTAACGATTGGTGTATCTATCCGATGTACGATTACACGCATTGTATTTCTGATGCGCTGGAAGGGATTACGCATTCATTGTGTACGCTTGAATTTGAAGATCACCGTCCTTTGTACGATTGGTTTCTTGAACAGTTATCAGTGCCGTGTCATCCACAACAGATCGAGTTTGCGCGGCTTAATTTAAATTATACTGTAACCAGTAAGCGTAAATTAAATGAATTGGTTACAAATAAACATGTTTCCGGTTGGGATGATCCACGCATGCCGACTATTGTTGGCATGCGTCGGCGTGGTTATACACCTGAAGCAATCCGTGATTTTTGTAGCCGTATAGGTGTTACTAAAACAGATACTATTATTGATGTCGGTGTATTGGAAAATTGTCTGCGCGAAGATCTTGATAAGCGTACACGTCGTGTACTAGCTGTATTAGATCCTCTCAAGGTTGTGATTGAAAATTACCCGGAAGATAGTGTTGAATATCTTGATGCGCCGTATCATCCGAATAATTCAGATATGGGTCAGCGCCAATTACCTTTTACAAAAGAGATATACATAGAGCAAAGTGACTTTATGGAAGACCCCCCGAAAAAATTTTTTCGTTTAGGTCCGGGCCGTGAAGTGCGTTTACGTTATGCTTATTTCATTACTTGTAATGCAGTCATTAAGGATAGCGCAGGCAAAATTATTGAATTGCGTTGTAGTTATGACCCGGAAACCAAAGGCGGCAATGCGCCTGACGGCCGTAAAGTAAAAGGCACCATACATTGGGTGTCTGCTGAGCACGCCTTAAAAACAGAAGTGCGTTTGTATGATCGTCTGTTTAATGACCCTAAGCCGGACAGTAATAAGCATGAACAGAACTGGAAAGATTTTCTAAACACAGAATCGATTCAGGTCATTAAAGAAGCCTGCGTTGAACCCTCATTGCTTGATGCTGGAAAAGAAGACCTGTTCCAGTTTGAACGAACGGGCTACTTTTGTGTAGACAACAAGGATGACTTAAATGGAAAGCCAGTCTTTAACCGGACGGTGACCTTGCGTGATTCATGGGCAAAGATTAAATAATTCGAACCTGCTCAGGGCACACGCGGTCTGGGCGTGTTGATTCTCTGAATGGATTGCATGGAACGAATCAAATTTGTGATAGTTTGTAATCTCATTCGTCGTGGTGGCGATGGTGGACTAAATTCATCGGGAATCTCGGTGCCATAACCAGGCTCATCTATTGTCACACTGCCAAAATCATTTGATACTTCAATAGCTGTTTCGCGCGATGTATCTTCCGGTTCCATCAAAACAATCCTGGCCGATGTCGTTTCAACTTGTGCAGCGACATGCGTGCCCCTGATGCCAATAGTGGCTACTGTTGTGCTAACCTTCATTGCACGAGGTTCTTTTTTTGCAATTAACCCGGATATAAATCTACATGAACCTTTCAATATTTTTGTAGCTATATTATCTTCTGTCGTAGACTTTTTATAACTAAATTTTGTAATCATCAAGTCGGTGTTAGGGCCAAGATCAAATTTCGTGTTGTCTTTAAACAATAGACTCAAGGTTGATTTTTCTGCGGTATGTATGAGATCGTTTTCATATACTACGCTTCTTGTTGTCAGCATTCTTTGAGGGAGACCTGATTGACTAGCCCATGCCTGCCCTTCTATAGCTTCAATCTTTGCAGATTCGATTAACAGATTGTCTGCAAACGATAAGTTAGCAAATGAGTATAACAATAATAATATTAAGAATAGGCTCTTAATATGCGTAGCAGTTTTTGACATAAAATTAACAGGGTATTGAGTTTATTTATCAGTATAGACATCAGAATAAAAAATTTTATGCTAAAAACCACAATAACAAGTCAGCACCAAGCTATGCCTGGTTAATATTTGAACGAGTAATATTTTATATCTATAGTTCAAATATCAATAAAATCATATAGTAATGACGGGTATTTAAAATAACACATAATTTAGCATGTAACTGGGACCATCAATTACAAAATTAAAGTTTAACAATAGATTATTGTTTCCTATAATCTATTGAATTGTCACTAAATGTGCCTGATGAATATAAGGGGGCAATTAATGATAAAAAATATAAATCACTCGTTTGTCTGGCTGATAACTATTTTTTGGTTATTAGCTTCAGCCCCTTTAGTCCATGCGAACCTTGCGGATGAAGTTGTTGGAAGTTATTCCGGTACAATATTAAACAATGAAACAAGTTGTACCCCTGGCCCTGATGGATCACAAACAGCTTTACTGACATTACCCAGATTCAAGGAACTATTACAGACATTAGTCAGCATATTAGTGGTGCCTTGCATGGAATTTTGGGTTTTTCCAGTATGCCGCGTATCACTGATAATCAATTAAAGGTTGGCGGAGCAACAGGTTTGAACGCCGGTGATGGGGCGTCTATTGCCTATGGAATTTGGGGTAATTATAGCTATACAGATTATGAAAATGACCTGAGTAGTACTGCTTTTGATGGAACCAGCCATAGCTTTCTTGGTGGCATAGATTTTGCCTTTTGGGGTGACTCGGTTCTCGGAGTCGCCTTTGGTTATGAAAAAGGCGATATTGATACTGCCTTCAATCAGGGTAATCAGGATACTGATAGCTATACGATCGCACCTTATTTTGGCGCGTTATTAACGGACTCATTTAGCGTGGATTTTAATGTGGGTTATTCTAAAGTTGACTATGATCAATTTCGCATATTACCAGGCACAACCACTCGGGTAAGTAGTTCTCCTGATGCAGACAGATGGTTTGGTGCATTCAATCTAAATAGCGTTCATTTTTACAATAATTGGATATTGGGTGGTCGTTTCGGTCTCTTGTATGCAAGTAGTGTTATAGACAGTTATACAGAAAGTAATGGCACGCTTGTTTCTGAGAGTAGGAGCAAAGTGACTACCGCCAGCATTGCTGGTGATGTCGCATATAGTTTTAAAAACTTTGAACCGTTTCTAAATCTGTCTTATCAACGTAATATTTCATATAGAGAAATATCTGTGATTACAGGACCACAACCAACAAATGACAATGATGACATCCTGTTAAAAGCAGGTGTTCGATACTTCAATAAGAATGGTGTCAGTGGCAATATGGAATACAGTAAACGTTTCGAAAGAGATGACTTTGATGAAGACAGGATTAGTTTTACAGTTAGAGTAGATTTTTGATTAACCAGTCTAAATATGTTTTTATTGCTCGACAGAATTAATTAAAATTTCAGGAACCAAATAAGTTAAACTCCTATCGTTAAACGCAATAAGTTTTATTCTGCTTATATATGTATCGGGATGTAATCTGCCATGCGTCTTGAGAGCCCCTGATCTGAAGGCAGATTCAATTGCCCAAAAATCCCAATTGATAAAATCAATAATAAAAACAGATAAATTTGATTTAATCAGCTTTCATAATAAACAGAACTTAGAAAATAATTTATTAATTATTTATATTGAAGGTGATGGTAATTCATGGAAAAGTAAATACAGAATTTCAGAAGATCCAACACCTGAAAATCCGGTCGCCCTGAAATTAGCGGCGATTGATCCTCGCCCTAATGTTTTTTACCTTGCCCGACCATGCCAATATTTAGATAAAACCGGATTACAAAAATGTTCTCCAATCTATTGGTCTTCACATAGATATTCAATAGATGTTGTTAATGCCATTAATCAGGCGATAAGCAGCATTAAGTCCAGTAATAATGCTTCTAAAATAGAACTTGTTGGTTTTTCAGGAGGTGGTGTGCTTGCAATGCTGGTTGCCGCAATACGGGATGATGTTTCAAAAATTATAACGATAGCATCGAATATTGATCACGTCCCATGGAGTAAATATCATAATGTTTCTCTACTTGAAGGGTCATTAAATCCAGTTGATTTTATAAATGATTTAAAAAATATTCAGCAGTTGCATCTATGGGGCGAAAAAGACAGGCTTGTCCCCGTAAAAACACAAGCAACATTTATAAATAGTCTGGAGAAAAATAAATTATTTGAATATAGGATCCTGCCTGAGTTTACACACACTTGTTGCTGGGGCGATTATTGGGCAGACGCATTACGGCTATAGGTGACCAGGCAGAAACCAAAAGACGAAACTGTTATAAACAAAATAGTGACCTTACGCGATACGTGATCTAAAGAGAAAAACAACCAAATCAGTTTCTTTTTATTTCTTTTCCGTTAAAGATTTCTTCTATTTCATGACTAATGATTTCTTCAATTCTATCCTGATCGCTATCAGATAATTCTTTTTTGTTTAGCTTAAAAAGATAATCGTTGAGATCAGTTTCGTTTAACATCATTTTAGTATGAAACAGGTTTTCCTGGTAAATGTTAACATCTAGCATTCTGTATTGATCTTTTATTTCTTCGTCAATAAAATTTTGTATGGAATTAATTTCATGATCGATAAAATATTTTTTCCCGGATGTATCACGTGTAAAACCACGTACGCGATAATCCATAATTACAATATCCGATTCAAAACTATGTATCAGAAAGTTCAATGCCTTTAAGGGTGAGATCATACCGCAGGTACTGACATCAATATCAACACGGAAAGTACAAAGCCCCTTTTCCGGATGAGCCTCTGGGTAGGTATGTACTGTTAGATGACTCTTGTCCAGATGAGCTACAAGTGTCTCAGGAGTAGGTCCGGGTGATTCACTATTGGTCACTCCTGGCATAGCAGCAGCTTCTTCTGAAATCAATATGGTGACACTGGCACCGAGCGGCTCATAATCTGCTTTTGCTATATTAAGAATGTTAGCCCCAATAATATTGGCGACATCTTCAAGAATATGAGTAAGACGATCAGAATTATATTCCTCATCGATATAATTCATATATTCTTCTACCTCAGCCTCGGTAACGGCATAACACACATCATAAATGTTGAAGCTGAGAGTCTTGGTAAGGTTATTGAAACCGAACAAACGAATTTTTTCTTGAGCATCTTTCATATGGAATATTCACTAAAGCCATTACTTGATGGCGGACATTACACGAGCTTAGTGGTGCTAGCAATAGCCGAAATTGAAGGAGTGTGGGACAATAAGTCTCAATTTAAGATAACCTGGTTAATCAGTTTATGAAACCTAATTCAGACACACTTTATCGCTCTGATATCAAGAGCTTGCCATTAATTGCCAATGGTAAAGTACGAGACATTTACAGTATTGATGATCAATATATGTTAATTGTCACTACCGATCGTCTTTCTGCCTTTGATGTCATTTTGCCGGATCCGATACCTGGCAAAGGTCGAATTTTGACCGAGGTCTCCAATTTTTGGTTTGAACGCTGTGAAAATATTATTCCCAATCACCTTACTGGTATCGCTGTCAGAGATGTTATTAAGGAAAATGATCAAATAGAGGTATTGGAACCAAGATCTATTGTTGTCCGAAAACTCAAGGCACTACCTGTTGAAGCTGTGATTCGTGGTTATTTGATTGGTTCTGGCTGGAAGGATTATCAGGCTTCGGGTTCCGTTTGCGGAATAAACTTACCGGCTGGCTTACAACAAGCAGAGAAATTACCGGAAGCTATTTTCACACCTGCTACCAAGGCTGATGTTGGTGAGCATGATGAGAATATTGATTTTACTAAAACAGTCGATTTGTTAGGACAGGATCTGGCTGAACAGGTACGGGATGTGAGTTTAAAGATATACACACAGGCTGCACAATATGCATTGGAAAGAAATATTATTATTGCTGATACCAAGTTTGAGTTTGGCGTTGATGAGAATAATAAACTTGTTTTAATAGATGAAATATTAACTCCCGATTCATCACGGTTCTGGCCAATGGAGTCATACAAGATTGGGACAAGCCCACCAAGCTTTGATAAACAGTATATTCGTGATTATCTGGAGACATTAGATTGGGATAAAACTGCGCCTGGCCCAAGCCTGCCTGAAGACGTTATAAAAAACACCGCTGCTAAATATGAAGAGGCACGAGATAAGCTTGTGACAAATTGAATGTTGAGATTTCTAGAATGCAAGAAGTAAAAAATTTAATTGAAGGATATCAACGATTTCATAAAAAATATTTTCAGGAACAACCTGAAATTTATAACAGCTTGTTTGAACAAGGCCAGTCACCCAAGTTTTTAGTGATATCCTGCTGTGATTCACGTGTTCATCCCGCACAGGTTATGGATACAGTGCCAGGAGATATATTTGTGATACGCAATGTCGCAAACCTGGTGCCGGTTAATGAGGTTGATGGCAAGTCGCATGGCACCAGTGCGGCGATGGAATTTGCGATAAAACACCTTGAAGTAAAACACATCATTGTTTTTGGTCACAGCCAATGTGGCGGTATTAAGAGTCTAATGGAGGGAGATCATTTCGATCACGATTACGGTTTTATCGATCCCTGGATGAATATCGCCAGATCAGCAAGGGAACATGTAATCCATGATTATCCCGAGGAAGATTTTGCAAGCCAATGCGCAAGATGTGAAAAAGCTTCAATCCAAATATCGCTAAATAATTTAATGACTTTCCCCTGGATAAAAGAACGTGTGCTTGCCGGCAAACTATTTATACATGGTTGGTATTTTGATATTGATAGCGGTAGATTATTTGGTAAACAAGGCGATCAATTTCTTCCTGTGCATGAATTAGTGATCGATAACTGAAAGAGGTATTAATATGCATAGCTTAAATCAAACAATTTTGATCTTGATTTCCTGCTTGTTTGTATACGGATGTTCAGATGACAACAGCAATGAGAGTAAAGAGGTTAAGGTAGACCATGTCTGGAAAGAGCAAACTGATACCATTGACAAGGCTAAAGCGGTAGAAGGTATGTTGCTTGATTCAGCTGATGCGACCAGACAGGCAATCGAACACCGGAGCGATTAAGTAACATTATCAATCTGCCTGTTTACATAGTTTGTAACATAGCCAAAAAATAACTACTGGGAATCTTGATATTGTCAGTTTTGTTGCCGCTGATTATCAGATCCAGTCCAATGGATGAGGAATCAGCAAATTCAATAAATCCCATTTTAATAGCTAATCTTTCTTCATGTTTGTATATCTTGTCATTATTAGTTACATCTTCAGTCCTTGATATCGTGACGATCGATAAAGCGTCACCATTTTTTCTGGCTGCCTGGTTATATGCGCGCCAATTTTTTTCATTATGAAGTGTGGTGATAAAAAGAACATAATGTTCTTCATCTTCAGGATCGACTATCCGGCTCAGATAAACTTCAGAGAATTTGTCCGAAATTAGTTTGTCCGAGAAGGCGAAGTTCGGTCCATAAGTTACCTCACCGTTTTGTGGTTCGAGTTTTAGCTTTATCAGACTTTTAATTTCTTTTGCTGAACTCCAGTCTATTGTTGTTTCATCCGCTGCAATTAACGGAGTATTTAATGTGACAAGCATAAATAACAGGAGCATCCGTGAGATAAGTTTCATTTTTGTTATTCCTTATTTGAGCTATCCCTGCTGTCATATATAACATTGATAATCAGGGTTATTTGTTTTTGTGCAAAACATCTTTTCTTTATAGCGTTAATTGTGGACATTAATTCAGTGACCGTCAGTAACTTGCTCTTAAGGCTGGTTCAATGCCCAGTCGTAATCATGATCAATATCACCGATATAATTGCGTAATTTATTAGCCAGAGCGGGCTTTGCATATTTGATTAGTTCTGCTATTAGTGACTTGTCGTTTCCGCCGAAATCGCCTTTGTACCAATGATAAATACTTGAGACTTTGAGTATTCCCTCTTCAAAATTTACCCCGCGCGGATGGTTTATATATTGTCTAGCGCCTTGATCCAGTAGTTGATTAGTATTTTCAGATGTATAAGCGTTTGCAGACAGGTTAGGGCAACTGATGCTGGCGCAATTGACGGCATAGTGGATACGATTATCGTTAAAATAGGCGCGTAGAATTCCGTGCTCAATATTATTAAGCGATAATTTCTGATCTTTAATATTTGCCACTTTATCGTCCCATGGTCCAAAACTAAAAAAACCTTCTCCCAGTTTGGTAATAGATTTGACTGGATAGTTCTTCAATATCAGCTCCACAGTCAGTGCATTATATAGATTTATCCAATAAGCTTTTTGTTCTGCGCGACTATATATGCGTGGATCGAGTTGTTGCATTTGTTGCAAGTACCGGGTTAACAACTTACGGTCTTCAGGTTTGACACCAGCATAGTTAAAACGATTTATGCTGCTAGGGTGTTTGTCATCAAGATACTCTGCCAACAAAGTTTGCCAGAGGCTATGGTCTACGGCGGCGGTGTTATTCTCATCGAACGGAGCCCAGAACTCCAAAGGCGTTTTATCAGGAGCTGCAACAGCCAGAGGCGATATAAAGAAAAATAATATGAGGCTAAACATCAATGATGCTCTACGTTTAACTTGTGAGACATGTTTCACATGCATTTTATTGCCCCAATAATAAACGTTGGCTGATGGTAAGAAATTGTTCACTATGTTTGGTCACAGTCGGGATGAATTATCTTTTAGTGATTTTGAAAAACTTGATTGTTTTGAAATTTGTTTAAACTGTCGCCAACGTAGGCATGCAATCATAGATAAAATTCCTGTCCCGGCACCGATAGTGCCTTTCACTGTCCCACTGATTTTTGATTGTCCAAGACGACGGTAAGTGTCCACTGGTAATTCTGAAATAGCCATATTGGATTGAATAGCTTTGATTTGCATCTCGATAGTCCAGCCGTAGGTTTCATCCTCCATTGATAAACGCTGCAAGGCTTGTTGTGAAATAGCTCGAAACGGACCGAGGTCAGTTACACTTTTACCCCATAATAGTTTAATAAGATACGCAGCCAGCCAGTTACCAAACTGCTGGGGAATAGTGAGCGCATGTTTTTCTATGCGCCCCAGTTTGCGCGAACCGATAGCCAGATCAACGCCATTGGCGACAGAACTTAAAAGTGGAATTGCTTGTTGTGCACGAAAGGCATTGTCACCATCAATAAATAATAAAATATCAGCGTCTTTGGTTTTTGTTAGAGCGGTCATGCAAGCGATACCATAACCGGGCCGGTTTTGTGTTATGACGCTTGCTCCAGCTTGTTGAGCAATAATCGCCGTTTTGTCCGCGGACCCGTTATCACAAACGACGATTTTATCGATAATACGTTTGTTATTGGCGTCTTTTAAATCAATCAGGCCTTTAACTACAAGTCCTATCGAACTGGCTTCGTCTCTGGCAGGAATAATGGCCGCGATATGATTTCCTTGATACACAATATCAATTCGTATTTAACGAGGAGTAAACAGATATTCCAGGTATTGGCTTACAGCTAAACGTTCTTTTTCATTTAACAGACTGGTTAGTTGTTCATCATTATTAATACGCTGCACGATAGATTTATACATTGATGCGTCAATTACGGTGTTAGATAGCGGACAAGTATTACAGGCAAGTTTACGATGATAGGTGATTTTACCGACATGATAAGGATCATCCTTGGTCATTTCGTCGTATGAAAAAGAGGCAAATGTTAATGAAGGTCCAAACATGAACATTATTGCTAATAGCATGGCTGTAATTTCACAAATTCTGTTGTTCATCAGCTTTTCCTGCATGATTATTGTTTTTCTGTGGAGAATGGCCTGCTGGCGCGTATTTATATAGAGTGCATAATTCTTAAATGGTTCGGTTAAGAAATCTTACCATTATTTATGGATAATTAATGAAGATGTATATCTTTGGGATTGCTTTCGAAATATCGCTTTAATCCAGAACGATGTGCCTTAATGAATAAGACAGATTAATTTATGAATACTGTGTTTAATTCAACTCGTACACATAAATCAATGCCTTGGCTGCTCCATAGTTCAGGCTTGTTCTGCATGGTTGCCTATATCGTACTGGCCTGGTTTTCTTTACGTCCGGAACTACTTTCTCTTACAATTTATTATGGCTTACTGGGTATTTGCCTGTTTGCGACTTTATTAGTTTTTATTGGTGTAGATGAAAAGACAATTACCCCTACGAGGTTATTGTTATGGGCCGCTTGTTTTCGTTTGATTGGACTAGCAGGTGATCCACTATGGGAAGACGACTTTTTTCGTTATCTATGGGATGGTTATCGTTTTTACGAAACAGGGTCTCCCTACGGTATAGCGCCTTCCATGTTTTTTGGTGATGGCAATATTCCGGCACAGTTTTACAGTTTGTTGGCGCAGATTAACTATCCCGATGTTCCCACTATTTATGGGCCGACACTGCAATATTCTTTTCTGCTAGGGCATCTTATTGCTCCCGCACAGGTATGGGGTTTACAGGCGTTATATGCCTTAGCTGATATGGCCATGATACTGCTGTTATTGAGGTTAGCCAGTGCCCGTTGGGTTTTGCTTTATGCCTGGTCGCCGCTGGTTATTAAGGAGTTAGCATTTACAGCACATCCGGATGGACTTGGCGCTATGTTGATGTTGCTTGCTTTGTATTGTCGTCAACAGCAGCAATTTGCCGTATCAGTGACGGTATTGGCATTAAGCGTCGGAGCCAAAGTATTTGCTTTGTTAATGGTGCCATTTATTTTATGGAGATTAGCCTTTCATTATTGGGCAGTATTTGTATCGGTATTGTTCGTATTATATTTACCCTTCCTTGTACATGGAACGTCTGACATGGCTGGCTTAATAGTTTTTGCGCGTGATTGGCAGTTCAATAGCTCGAGTTATGCCCTTATGCGAGAATGGTTCGAACCGCAAGCGCTAAAATTGATCCTGGGGGCAGTGTTCATTGTTATTTATGCAGGACTGTTTTGGCGACATCATAAAGAAAATGGTTGGAAAATACCTCGTGGTGATATTGTATTTGGTTTTTTCCTGTTAATTTCGCCGGTTGTAAACGCCTGGTATCTATTGTGGTTGTTACCTTTTGCAGTGCTTTATCCAGCATTATGGAGCTGGACTTTTTCAGTTACTGTATTGCTATCCTATTCTGTCGGGATCAATTTAAATTCTACAGAAGTTGCAGCTTTTGAAATACCATTATGGATTTTGTTATTAGAGTATGGCGCCGTATTAGTTGCTATTTGCATCGACCTCATGCGCTATAAGATGAAACAGAATAAATGACAATGTTTAATGGATATCGGATGACATGAAAATATGGGTCGATGCTGATGCCTGTCCGGCAGTGATAAAAGAGATATTATTCAAAGCGGCAGATCGTGTCGGCGTGCCATTAACCTTGGTGGCTAACCAGTCCATGCAAATTCCCTCGTCGAAGAATATCAGCTTCATACTGGTCTCTTCTGGTTTTGATGTTGCAGATAATGAGATAGTTAAAAGATTAGATGTTGGTGATCTGGTCATCACTGCCGATATTCCTTTAGCAGCAGAAGTAATCGAAAAAGGTGGGTTAGCGCTTAATCCGAGAGGGGAACTGTATTCGCCAGATAATATAAAAGCACGTCTTGGCATGAGAGATTTTATGGAGACTTTACGCTCTAGCGGAATTCAGACGGGTGGTCCGCCTGCATTAAGTCAAAACGACCGGCAAAGGTTTGCAAATAATCTGGATAAATTGATAACCCGATATGTAAAAAATAATAGCCCGGATTAAGAAAAAATAATTTTTAAATTTGTTGCTCATAAAACAGGTTTTATCTGCGATCAATATCAAAGAGGTTGAGGTCAGGTAGTGCAATTGTCATAATCGGATCTTTCCGGAAATCAGGAATTGGTATTTAAAATTAATATAAACGGAGCATGGCAATGGATAATGAGTTGAATTTTGAAGGTGCACTGGCAATTAACTGGAATAATATTGATGCAAATGAATGTGCCGACGGTATAACTGAACGCGTACTTTGGGAAGGTGAAAATGGTAAAAGAGCATTAGTGTATGAATTTCAAGCGGGAGCTGTTTTCCCAGGCATAGATACTCATGAAGTTGGACCCGAGCAAATATATGTCATATCTGGTGTTTTCTATGATGGCCGAGAAGATTTTCATGCGGGTACTTTTTTGCATCTTCCAAAAGGCACGTCACATGCCCCTAAATCAGAATCTGGCTGCGTTCTCCTGGTTCTATATCCTGAAGGATAATTAAAATTATGATTAAGTCCGGGTTATTGCTACTTACGGGTTTGTTTTTTATAAGTTCATCTTATGCTGAGAAACTTGTATTAACTGAAGTTAAAGCGCCGGAAGATATCGAGAATATACATATCATCAAGCTTGCCAGTGATGCTAATTCAACCGACTTTATTATTTTTGTAAAAAAACATGTTCCGTTGCATAAGCATGTTGAACATTCAGAGACGATCTATGTATTAGAAGGAAAAGCGCTTTTGCAACTAGGTGATGAATCTTTTGAAATTGTTGCCGGGGATTATATAAGGGTTCCTGAAGGTACGCCGCACGGCGTGAAAGTTCTATCTCCTGTTCCGCTTAAAATTATTTCTGTTCAGGCACCAGAATTTTTTGGGAAAGACAGAGTCACAGTAAATTAAAAAAACTAGACATACATTGAGGAGTTAATTATGGCGACTGAAGATAAATGTTGTATGCTGGTCCCTTACTTTAAAGTAGCAGATGGTAAGTTGGATGCTTTCAAAGAGTTATGTGAGCAGTTCGTGGAAATCACATACAAAAATGAACCTAACTGTCTTTATTATGGTTTCAGCATTAAAGACGATGTAGTACATTGCCGAGAAGGATATGCCGATGCCGATGCTATTTTAGCACACCTTGAAAATGCGGGTGCCTTGCTAGGTGAGGCCTTAAAAATTTGCGAGATTGCCAGACTAGAGGTACATGGCCCGGAACAGGAATTGGCAAAATTGCGTGATCCGCTAGCAGGTCTGAATCCAGAATTTTATGTGCTTGAATACGGTTTTCGTCGATAAGCTTATATAATTCAATCAGCCATCACCTGATAACGATTAGGTGATGGCTTTTCTGTTTTTAGGACATCAATTTAATCAGTGCCGTTCTGGCGTCAACATCTTTAACTTCAGTCATCGCGGCATTGAATGCAATTACATTTTTATCATGCACGCTGAGCAGTTTTTCCAGTTGTAGATTTTCGGCAATACTGGCTGCTCCTCCCGACTTATATTTAACGTCTATCTCTTGCAAGAAGGTAAAGTAAGATTGCTTGCTTTTACCCATATCCTGAAATGCCTGATAGGCAATTTTCGCTTCTTCTGAAAGATCGTCAATAGTCATGATGAATGTTATTAATGCTGGTACACAATCAGGCAGTAGTTTCCATGTCCGCACTGTAAGTCCCAATGCATGCGAGACTGTTACATTTTTCACGATGCAGTAATGCTTTTTGTGCTGCCGACAAATTGGATTCTTTTCCACCCCAGGCATTAAGACAAGGTTCTTGCAATGCACGTCCGTATGAAAAACTTAATGGCCATGGCAGATCTGGATTATTAGCATTCATTGCATTCAAATGCGCCGTTGCAAGTTCTGCGCTTTGTCCGCCAGATAAAAAGACAATGCCCGGTAATTCAGCAGGTACGTTCTTTAGTAAGCAACGTACAGTTTGTTCAGCTACTTTTTCAACATTAGCTTGCACTGAACATTGTTTGCCAGAGATCACCATATTGGTTTTGAGTATCGTGTGTTCTATGCTGACATCCTGACTCTTCAGTTCTTTAAATAAAGCAGACAATGTCATTTCGGTGACTTCATAACAACGTTCAATAGTGTTGTCTGCATCCATCAACACCTCGGGTTCTACCATAGGTACAATTCCTGCTTCCTGACAAAGTCCTGCATAACGTGCGAGTGCATGCACGTTTGCTTCGATGCACGCCTGACTGGGAATATTGTTGCCTATTGTTATTACTGCTCGCCATTTGGCAAATTTTGCTCCGAGCTTTTTATATTCGGCTAAACGATCACGCAGTCCATCCAGTCCTTCGGTTACTTTCTCCCCGGCATGCAGGGCAAAGTCTTTTGCGCCGGTATCCACTTTTATACCTGGCATGATCCCTTGATCGATAAGGGCTTTTGCGAAAGGCGTGCCGTCACTGGTAGCCTGACGCATGGTTTCATCATAAAGAATCATGCCGCTTATAAATTCTTTGCCGCCCGGATTAGTGATCAATAAGTCTCTATAGGTGCGACGGTTTTCTTCAGTGGATTCAAGATTAATAGTGTCGAATCGTTTTTTTATAGTTGGTGTGCTTTCATCAATGGCGAGAATGCCTTTGCCTTTTTCGACCATTGCTTTTGCTGTTGCTTCGAGTTCTGCTGCGCTCATTTTATGTTCCTCGTTAACGCTGATGGATTAAGTATTAGATATTTTTAATTACTGTTCTGGTTTTAAAGTGTATGTTCCAGTGCTTGTCCAACCTGGATAATCTTCATATTGTTAGTTCCTCCACGTCGACCGCGCAGATCACCTTTTGTGATAATTACAAAATCACCCTCTTCGACGTTACCTTGCGCGATTAACAGATCAATCATTTGCTTGTTAGCTTCCAATGGATCGGTATGAGTAATATCAAACTTCATCGGATAGACGCCGCGATATAACGCAACACGTCTTCGTGTTGATGTGTGTCGGGCAAAAGCAAAAATAGGAATACCTGAACTTATGCGTGACATCCACAGACAAGTCCCACCGGTTTCTGTAAGCGTACAGATAGCCTTGGCACCAATGTGGTTAGCTGAATACATACTCGACATGGCGATAGCTTCAGAAATGGTTTCAAAGCGCTGGTTGATGCGATGATCTGAAACACGAACGCTGCGTTGTTTCTCTGCTTCTTCGCAGACACGAGACATGGCTTCAACAACTTTATCAGGATAATTGCCAACACTGGTTTCACCAGAAAGCATCACCGCGTCAGTGCCATCAATAACAGCATTGGCAACATCAAATACTTCAGCTCGCGTTGGTATTTTATTTTCAATCATCGATTCCATCATCTGAGTTGCCGTGATGACGGCACGATCCATATCTCGTGCCATTTTTATAAGGCTTTTTTGTACTGGTGGCAGTGCGGCATCTCCAATTTCCACGCCAAGATCGCCACGTGCGATCATAATCACGTCTGAGGCTTCGATCATTTCCTCGATATGATTAAGCGCTTCGGCACGTTCTATTTTGGCAATGAGCTGAGCTTTGCAATCATATTCTTTCATCATCTTACGGGCTTTTCTGATGTCATCCGCATCTCTCGGGAAGGAAATTGCAATATAATCGACTTTTATTTTAGCCGCGTGCTTCATGTCTTCTTTGTCTTTTTCAGTTACCGCACTGGCTGATAATCCACCGCCTTGCAGGTTTATGCCCTTGTTATTACTGAGTACGCCCCCGGTAATAACTTCACAATTAATAACTTGCCCGCTGACAGAAATTACATGCAATACGATCCTGCCATCATCGACCATTAATTTATCATCGGCTTTAACATCTTTCGCCAGTTCCTTGTAACTGACACCCACCTGTGTTTCGTCACCTGCATCGCTCGCCAGACTCGCATCAATTTTAAAAGCAGCGCCCTCTCGTAACTGAACTTTACCGTTCTTGAATTGTTCGATGCGAATCTTGGGCCCTTGTAAATCAGCGATAACTGCAACGGCATGTTTATGTTGTTGCGAAAGACGACGAATTTCCGTCATTCGTTTTTCGTGTTCAACATGAGTCTGGTGAGAATAGTTAAGTCTGAATACATCTACTCCTGCAACCAGCAGCTTTTCCAGCATACCCGGCTGATCTGTAGCGGGTCCCATGGTTGCGATTATTTTAGTTCTTCTCATTTAAGATGTGATTATCCGTAAAGGTTTAATTTCTTAGTTGTTTTGATGGCGTATATAACTTTCGGCAAGTTATCAAAGAACGGGTAACTATAATTCTCTTGCTCGCTCCATTGCTGCCCATGCGCGAGCAGCTTCTTCGAGAATTGCAATAGCAGGCAGTTTCTTCCCCTCCAGAAACTCGAGGAATGCTCCACCGCCAGTTGAGATATAAGATATTTTATCTTCAACTTTAAATTTTGAAATTGCAGCAATAGTATCGCCGCCGCCAGCAATCGAGTATGCCTTGCTAGTAGCAATAGCATTTGCAAGATTTTTGGTGCCTTGACTGAATTGATCAAACTCGAATACACCTAGTGGCCCATTCCAGACTATAGTCTTTGCCTTTGCCAGCATCGCATCGAGCTGTTTAGAGGTTTCAGGCCCAACGTCCATTATCATGTCATCTGCCTCAACGTCATTGACAGATTTTGTTACAGCCGCTGTCGTTTCGTCAAACTCTTTGCCACAAATGACATCTATCGGCAGGGGAATCTGGCAACCATTTTCTTCAGCTTGTTTCATTAATTTACTCGCTACATCCACGAGTTCAGCTTCATAAAGTGATTTTCCTACTTCATATCCGGCTGCTTTTAAAAAGGTGTTAACAATCCCGCCACCAACGATCAGTTGATCAACTTTCTCTGATAAGGATTCAAGGATCGTCAATTTACTTGAAACTTTTGCACCGCCAACAATTGCAACGAGTGGTTTTGCAGGTTCTCTAAGCGCTTTGGTTAAAGCTTTTAATTCATTAATTAGCAATGGTCCAGCTGCAGAGATGGCGGCATACTTTGCAACACCATGTGTTGATGCCTGTGCACGGTGTGCTGTGGCAAAAGCATCATTGATATAGACCTGACAAAGCTGTGCCATCTTACGGGCAAGCTCATCATCATTTTTTGTTTCACCTTTTTCAAAGCGGACGTTTTCACAAAGCACGACTTGATGGTTTGTCATGTCGATGCCATTAGTCCAGTCTTTTATTAATGGAACATCCATGCCGAGAAACTCACTTAAAGATTTTGCAACCGGCTCAAGTGAGTAAGCTTCATTATACTCTCCTGCAACCGGGCGACCTAAATGAGAAACCAGAATTATTTTCGCACCCGATTCCAGCACTTCTTTTAATGTAGGTAGAGTTGCACGAATCCGCACATCACTACTGACCTTGCCATCTTTAATCGGGACATTATAGTCCTCACGAATCAATACGGTTTTATCCGATAGATCCAGATCAGCAATTTTTACGAGTATGGTCACGTTTCTATTCTTTATTTTGCATTCATCAATGCAATAGTTGTATCCAGCATTCTATTTGAAAAGCCCCATTCATTGTCATACCAGGAGACAACTTTTACAAGAGTACCGCCAATGACCTTTGTTAAAGAAGCATCATAGCTTGATGAGGCAGGATCATGATTGAAGTCGATGGAAACCAAAGGAGCGTCATTGTATGCCAGCACTCCTTTTAGTCGGCCATTAGCAGCTTCTTTCATCATGGCATTTATTTCTTCAACGGTCGTTTCACGTGCTGCCGAAAAGCTTAAATCAACCATAGAAACATTGATTGTGGGTACACGAACAGCATAACCATCAAGTTTACCATTGAGTTCAGGCAAAACTAATCCTACAGCCGCTGCAGCTCCGGTCTTTGTCGGGATCATCGACATGGTCGCTGAGCGTGCACGACGTAAGTCGGTGTGATAAACATCGGTCAAAACCTGATCATTGGTGTAAGAATGAATTGTTGTCATTACGCCAGCAACCATGCCTATGTTTTCATGCAGTACCTTGGCAATAGGCGCCAGACAGTTTGTCGTACATGATGCATTTGAGATAACAGTATCCGTTGATTTAAGTACATCATCATTTACGCCATAGACAATCGTTGCGTCAACATCGCTACCACCGGGCGCAGAGATAATCACTTTTTTTGCACCACCTTCCAGATGTGCGCTGGCTTTTGCCTTGCTGGTAAAAAAACCGGTCGATTCCATAACAACATCAACACCTAATTCACCCCAGGGCAGTTTTGCCGGATCACGTTCTGATAAAACACGAACCTTGTCGCCGTTAACAATCATGTTATCGCCTTCGACCACTATACTGCCCGGAAATTTTCCATGCGCAGTATCATATTGAGTAAGATGAGCATTGGTATTTGCATCACCCAGATCGTTAATTGCGACTATCTGGATTTCATCTGTTCGTCCAGATTCATATAAGGCGCGCAATATGTTGCGTCCGATACGCCCATAGCCATTGATACCTACTTTAATTGCCATGTTTATGCTCCAATCTTTATATTAACTTATTTTTAAAATGTGTCGTTTAAGCCAGTAAATCATTAAGTTCTTCTTTCAAATGATTCTCGGTTAAATCGAAATATTCGAATACCTCTTTTGCAGGCGCAGATTCACCAAACGTATCAACGCCCAGTGCAATGCCATCCAGCCCAATATACTTTCTCCAGTAATCAGTAACACCGGCTTCAACAGCGATTCGTTTCCGACAACTGTTTGGCAATACTGATTCTTTATAAGTGTCATCTTGTAGATCAAAAGCAAAGGTGCATGGCATTGAGACAACACGAACGCTTTTACCCTGCTCATTGAATTGTGTTGCTGCATTAACAGCCATTTCTACTTCAGAGCCTGTAGCAATAATAATGGCATCAGGATTGTCAGAACCCTCAATTAATATATAACCGCCACGTGCAATATTGTTTATTTGTGAACTGTCTCGTGGCATATGCGCCAGGGCTTGTCGGGAAAACAATAAGCTGCTTGGCCCGTCTTTACGTTCTAGCGCAATCTGCCAGGCTACAGCCGACTCTACGGCATCGCAGGGTCGCCAGACAGCCATATTTGGCATTAGACGTAATGTCGCTGCTTGTTCAACAGCTTGATGGGTTGGTCCATCTTCTCCAAGGCCAATGGAGTCATGTGTGAATACGAAAATGTTTTGTAACTTCATTAACGCTGACATACGCAAAGCATTTCTTGCGTATTCAGAAAACATCAGGAATGTGCCAGAGTAAGGAATAAATCCAGCATGTAGCGCGATACCATTGTTGATCGCGGCCATGGCAAACTCACGTACGCCGTAGGATATATAATTACCGTTTCTATTATCTTTGCTGATGAGCACCGAACCAGACCAGTTAGTTAAGTTGGAGCCGGTCAGATCTGCGGAGCCTCCGATCATTTCTGGTAAGTGTTTCGCAAATGCCTCAATAGCATTTTGCGATGCTTTACGTGATGCTATGGATTCAGCCTTCTCATTAGTTGTTGCTATATAGTCTTTGGCAATTTCGGCCCAGTCATCAGGTAGTTCACCTGACATACGGCGTTTGTATTCGGCGGCGAGTTCAGGATAGCTAGTTGCATACGCAGCGAATATTTTTTGCCATTGCGCTTCAAGTTCCTGCCCTTGCTGTTTAGCGTCCCAGGCAGAGTAATATTCATCCGGGATTACAAAGGCATCATGTTTCCAGCCCAATCTTTCCCGCGTCAGTTTAATTTCATCGTCTCCAAGCGGAGCGCCATGACTGGATTCCTTTCCTTCTTTATTGGGTGATCCCCAACCGATAACTGTATTACAACAAATCAGACTAGGTTGTTTGGCATTTGCTTTGGCTAGTTCCAGTGCCTTTTTGATTGCCTCAGCATCATGACCATCAATATCACGAATCACATGCCATCCGTATGCCTCAAATCTCGCAGCAACGTCTTCTGTAAACCAGCCCGCAACATCGCCATCAATCGATATTTGATTGCTGTCGTAAATCGTGATTAATTTACCCAGACCTAATGTGCCCGCCAATGAGCAGGCCTCATGGGAAATGCCTTCCATTAAACAACCATCACCGACAGTGACGTAGGTATGATGGTTTACAATTTCAAAACCATCTTTATTGAATTTTGCTGCGAGCACCGATTCTGCCAGAGCCATACCAACTGCATTGGCAAGCCCTTGTCCTAGAGGTCCAGTAGTCGTTTCAATTCCAGGCGCATAACCATGCTCCGGATGACCCGGCGTCTTGGAGTGTAATTGTCTAAATTGCTTGATTTCATCAATTGGGAGATCGTAACCAGAAAGGTGGAGCAAAGCATAAATCAGCATTGAACCATGGCCATTAGATATGATGAATCGGTCGCGGTTATCCCAGTTCGGGTTTGATGGGTTATGCTTCAGGAAGTCATTCCATAACACCTCAGCAATATCTGCCATACCCATAGGTGCGCCTGGGTGCCCCGAGTTTGCACGTTGTACTGCATCCATACTTAAAGCACGAATCGCATTGGCAAGTTCATGCCTAGTAAGCATAGTTCCTCTCCCAAAGTGGGCTTAAGCCCATAAAATAATTATTAATTTAATGCTGCATTTAAAGCCTGGTGTTGTGACACCATTAATGGTGATCATGTGCAGTGCTTCATTTTCAATAAAATTACAGCGGTACAGGCAGGTATGTACCTAAAATCAAGCGGCGCATTGTCGCTTACCTATCAGTTTGGGGCAAGATCCTAAGCATTATTTTTCCATTTTATAGAGCATCCTATGCTTGGAATTTGCTGTTTAGGGCCTTTTCCGGTGTTTGCGACCTCGATCATGGCTTCGAGTAGCTCGTGTTTATTGTCGATCGACGGTGGTTTTATGCCACTATCATCAAGTCGACCCCGGTATTGCAATTCCAACGATGCGTTGTAACCAAAGAAGTCAGGCGTACAGATTGCGCCATAAGCCTTGGCCACTTCCTGCGTTTCGTCGAATAAATAAGGAAAAGGGTAGTTATATTCAGCCGCAATTTTTTGCATATTTTCAAAGGAATCTTCAGGATAATCAGCAGGGTCATTTGACATGATAGCGACACTGTTTATGCCGCTATCAATGAGTTTTAAGGTGTCATTAACCAGTCTGGATTGTATAGCCTTAACATACGGACAGTGGTTACAAATAAACATGAGCAGGATTCCATTCTTTCCGGTACAGTCAGCCAAAGACCAGGTTTTTCCATCAATACCACGTAGTTCAAAATCAATCGCTTTTTCACCAAAGTTACAAACCGGAGTTTCCTTGAGAACCATTTTTGAGACACCTTTGTAGTTATATAAAGGTATAAATATTAACGTTTTTGCAAAAATATCGTCATACTTCGTGCGAATTGGTACTAATCTGGTTAGAATTCGCGCCGTTAATTTTCATTATAAAACTACGGATTACAAAACATTAAAATGGCTAACAATTATTTATTTACCTCAGAATCTGTTTCTGAAGGACACCCGGACAAGGTCGCTGATCAAATATCTGATGCTGTTGTCGATGCAATTTTTACCGATGATGCAAAAGCGCGCATTGCCTGTGAGACTATGGTCAATACCGGTATGGTCGTGCTTTCTGGTGAAATAACAACCTCGACCTATGTTGATATGCAAGAGGTTGCGCGCAAAACCATTCGCGAGATCGGTTACGACAGTTCTGATATGGGTTTCGACTGGGAGTCCTGTGCCGTGTTAGTCGCTATTGATAAACAATCACCCGATATAGCCCAAGGCGTAAACGAAGGTGAAGGCCTGGATTTAAATCAAGGTGCGGGCGATCAGGGTCTCATGTTTGGTTATGCCTGTAACGAAACTGATGTATTAATGCCATTTCCGATTACTTATTCGCATCTTTTAGTTAAAAAACAAGCCGAGGTGCGTAAATCAGGCCAATTAGGCTGGTTAAGACCGGATGCCAAATCTCAAGTAACCGTTGTCTACGAAAATGGTAAGCCTGTTTCCATTGATACCGTTGTGCTATCTACCCAACATGATGAAGACATAACGCATAAAGATCTTGAGCAGGCTATTATCGAAGAAGTCATTAAACCAGTATTACCAAAAGAAATGATTACCGACAAAACCCGGTATCTGGTTAATCCTACCGGACGTTTCGTTATTGGCGGGCCGGTTGGTGACTGTGGTTTAACCGGGCGTAAGATTATTGTTGATACCTATGGTGGCATGGCTCGCCATGGTGGTGGTGCATTTTCCGGTAAAGACCCATCCAAAGTAGATCGTTCCGCTGCGTATGCTGCTCGCTATGTGGCCAAGAATATTGTCGCCGCAGGGCTTGCGGATCGTTGTGAATTGCAAGTGTCCTACGCTATTGGTGTTGCGGAACCGACATCTATCAGTATTGACACATTCGGTACAGGTAAGGTCGATGAAGACAAATTAATCAATGTCATCAGAGAAATTTTTGATCTTCGTCCAAAAGGCATTATCAATATGCTGGATCTGCTACGACCGATCTATCGTCAAACCGCGGCCTATGGCCATTTTGGTCGCAGCGACATTGATTTGCCCTGGGAAAAAACTGATAAAGCAGACGCATTACGTCAAGCATTGACATAAAAAAACAAAATTTCCAGTTATCCGGGCGATAACTAATTTTGAAATTCTGACGCGGGAGTAATATACTCCCGCTTCTTTTTTTACAACCGTAGATCTGAGGAGCGTTGCGACGGATTTTAATCCGCTAGGCTCAGACAAACACGGCACATTCGAAAACGGCGCTCGCTTATTTGTTTACATAGGAGAAACAATATGAGCGTAGCTGCTACATCAGTATCACCCGATTATCACGTTGCGGACATTTCTTTGGCTAATTGGGGTCATAAAGAAATTCGTGTCGCAGAAACCGAAATGCCTGGCTTAATGGCCATTCGTGAAGAATTCGCTAAAGAGCAGCCTTTAAAAGGTGCGCGTATCGCCGGCTCAATACACATGACCATTCAAACCGCAGTCTTAATCGAAACATTATGTGCCCTGGGCGCAGAGGTTCGTTGGGTTTCATGTAATATTTTTTCAACTCAGGATCATGCCGCAGCAGCAGTTGCTGACAAAGGTATTCCAGTCTTTGCCTATAAGGGTGAGACGCTTGAAGAATACTGGGATTACACGCATCGCATTATGACCTGGGCCGATGGCGGTTCACCGAATATGATTCTTGATGATGGTGGTGATGCCACTATGCTCTTGATCCTCGGCACTAAAGCAGAAAGTGATCTTTCAGTTATTGCGAATCCTGGCTCTGAAGAAGAAACGTGTATGTTTGCTTCTATAAAGAAAAAGTTAGCAGAAGACAGTACATTCTATTCTCGCACTCTGGCTTGTATTCAGGGTGTAACCGAAGAAACTACTACCGGCGTACAACGTTTATATCAAATGGTAAAGAAGGGTGAATTACCTTTCCCTGCTATCAATGTGAATGACTCAGTGACTAAGTCCAAGTTTGATAATCTCTACGGTTGCCGTGAGTCATTGGTTGACGGCATCAAGCGTGCAACAGATGTCATGATTGCCGGTAAAGTGGCGTTGGTACTCGGTTATGGCGATGTCGGTAAAGGCAGTGCACAGTCATTGCGAGGTTTGGGTGCAACGGTTTGGATAACTGAAATTGATCCTATCTGTGCCTTACAAGCGGCTATGGAAGGTTATCGTGTTGTTAGGTTGGAAGACGTAGTTGACATGATAGATATCTTCGTTACGACTACCGGTAACTTCAATATTATTCGTCATGAGCACCTGATTAAAATGAAAGATCAGGCTATCGTTTGTAACATCGGTCATTTCGATAACGAGATAGATATTGCCAGTCTTGAAAAATACGAGTGGGAAGAAATTAAGCCACAGGTTGATCATGTGATTTTCCCTGACGGTAAACGCATTATACTCCTGGCCAAAGGTCGTCTGGTTAATTTGGGTTGTGCCACAGGCCACCCCAGCTTTGTTATGTCGAATTCGTTTACTAACCAGGTTTTGGCGCAAATTGAACTATTTACTCGTGGTGATAACTACGGCAAAGACGTCTATGTGCTACCGAAGAATCTTGATGAAAAGGTTGCCAGGCTGCACCTTGATAGAATCGGTGCGAAGTTGACAGTATTGAGTCAAGAACAAGCTGATTATATCAACGTGCCAGTTGAAGGCCCGTATAAATCAGATCATTATCGATACTAGCAATGTGAAGTTAGGAAGGGACGGACGTAAAGTCTGTCCCATCCAATTAAACAGAAATTTTTGATCCTTCTTCACCTTTACCAGGGTTTTAATAATGGAATCGCAAAAACAATACACTCCTAAGTTTAGTTTTGAGTTTTATCCACCCAAAACACCTGAGGCAGTAGGCAAGTTACAATCGACCCAGACCGAATTGGCTACGATGAATCCGGATTTCTTCTCAGTTACTTTTGGTGCCGGCGGCAGTACGCGCGACATGACTTATGAAACAGTGATGGATATTCGCGATAAAACCGGTCTTGAAGCTGCACCGCATATCTCTTGTGTCGGTAGCCAGATTGATGAAATCAAGGCCATCTTGCATAAATATGTTGAAACAGATATTAAACGTATCGTTGCACTACGAGGTGATTTGCCTTCCGGCGCAGCTGGCTACGGCCCATTTCGTTATGCTAACGAACTGGTCGAATATATTAGAAAAGAAACTGGGGACCATTTTCATATTGAGGTTGCTGCTTACCCCGAATTTCACCCACAGGCCCGGAATCCAACAGCGGATCTGGAAAACTTTAAGAGAAAGGTTGATGCCGGAGCGAATAGTGCAATAACCCAATATTTTTATAATCCTTACGCCTATTTTCGCTTCGTTGATAACTGTGAAAAACTGGGGCTCGATATTCCTATCGTGGCGGGTGTAATGCCTATCATCAATTGTACGCAACTGGTCCGGTTTTCAGACGCCTGCGGCGCAGAAATACCGCGGTGGATACTCAAGCGTTTGCAAGAGTTTGGTGATGATCGTGTTTCTATCAGACAATTCGGGATTGATGTCACTACCGAGTTATGTGAGCAACTACTCACTAACAATGTTCCTGGTCTACACTTTTATACTATGAACCAATCTGCTGCGAGTCTCGCTATTTGGAAAAATCTCGGTATAGATCAAAGGGTTAAGCTCTAATTAGATTAATCACAATCGAGCCCAGTCAATGGTCCGGTTTTTTTCTTTATTTTTTTTCTATCAAGGCATCTTAATTCTACTTGCTGTAAACCATTTTAGGCTGTATGTTTGATAGCGAAAGTATTTAGGAATCAATGCTTTGTCGGCGAAAGTTAAAAAATTAAATGCATTTGTGAGCGTAGAAAAGCCCTTATTATTATTTGTGGATGATGACCCTATCATCGTCGATGCACTCTCTATCGTGTTGGAAAAGGATTTTGATGTCATTACTGCCGACTCGCGTAAACAAGTAAAGTCCCAATTACAAGATTTAACGTTTAAGCCATCATTGGCATTGGTTGATCTTGGTTTACCACCCAAACCACATTCACCTGAAGAAGGCTTTAAGCTAATCGAAGAGCTCATGGCATTAAACGATAGTTTTAAGATTCTGGTTTTGTCGGGTCAAAACGATGATGCCAATATTCATCATGCATTGACGCTCGGCGCGGTCGACTTTATTCCCAAGCCTTGTGATATGTCATTACTTAAGACTCGCTTAGGACATCAGATGATGATGTTGCAAGCTGAATCTAAAGAAAAAGAGTCGCCGCGAAGTGAAACAAAATTGCTTGGCGATAGTGCGGCTATTAAAACCCTCCGCGATTTGATCCAGCAGTTTGCAGACACGCCATTTCCAGTTCTTATTGAGGGTGATTCGGGCACAGGCAAGGAATTGGTGGCACAAGAACTACATAATTTAAGCAAGCAAAGTGGTCTACCTTATTTGACGATAAACTGTGCCGCGTTTACCCCTGAATTACTTGAAGCACAGTTGTTCGGGCATACAAAAGGGGCTTTTACCGGCGCAGTGACTGAGAAAATCGGCTTTTTTGAAGAAGCGGGAGAAGGCACCTTGTTTCTGGATGAAATAGGTGAATTACCCTTGCCACTGCAGTCAAAACTATTAAGAGTTATGGAGAATGGCGAGTTTTATCGAATTGGTGAGACTAAACCACGCCACTCTAAAGCAAGAATTATTACGGCGACTAACCGTGATCTGAAAGAAGAGGTTCGATTCGGTGGATTCCGACAGGACTTGTATCATCGGCTTTCAGTACTAACGATACATGTCCCTGCTTTAAGAGAGCGCGAACATGATGCCCTTGCTCTTATGGATTATTTTCGGAATATATATGCTACCGAAAATCCGCCATTTGAACTTGATAAAGCAGCAATGTCATTACTGGAAGAATATGCCTTTCCCGGCAATATAAGGGAATTGAGAAATATAGTAATACGGTTGTCTGCTAAATATTCAGGACAGGTAGTATCTGTCAAAGAATTACAGCAAGAACTGGAAATTGACTATGACCAAAATGCGCTTGAGTTGGGCAGTGAGGATGACTTTGTCGAACAGGAATTCAATGATAAGAATTTTCATCTGGACGACAAAATTTCAGTGTGGGAAAGGAAATATATAAACCATGCTTTATCCAAGGCTAATGGTAATTTGAGCAAGGCAGCACGTCTACTGGGCATAAATCGTACTACACTCTATAGCAGGCTTCAGCGTTTAAACATTAAAACGGACTCAGATTGAGTAGCGCACGGTTAAAATAATGTATTACGATTATTTTAATCTAAAACAACCACCCTTCAAGATAACTCCTGATACGAGTCTTTTTTTTCCTGGTGGAGATCGCGGTGCAATTCTGGATGCCTTGATCTATGCAATTGTCAGTGGTGAAGGCATTGTCAAGCTGGTTGGCGAAGTGGGTAGTGGTAAAACTACGCTATGTCGGATGCTTGAAAAAGAATTACCGAGCAATATTGAGGTTGTTTATCTGGCTAACCCAAGTCTCTCTCCTGATAATATCCTGCATGCAATCGCATTTGAACTCAGTTTGAATGTGAAACCCGATGATACCCGCTTTAAGGTAATGAATAGCTTGCAGGCCTATCTGCTCGAACGGCATGCAGAAAACAAACAAATCGTGGTATTTGTAGAAGAAGCGCAAAGCATGCCGATTGCAACGCTTGAAGAAATTAGATTGCTTAGCAATCTGGAAACAGCGCAAAACAAGCTCTTGCAGATTGTGATATTCGGGCAGCCAGAACTGGATGTGATGATCTCAAAACAAGAGATAAGGCAACTAAAGGAAAGGATTACATACAGTTTTTATCTTGCGCCACTTAAAACACCAGAGATAAAGGATTATATAAATACGCGTTTGCGTGCCAGTGGCTACCGTTCTGTTGAGTTGTTCAATGAAAAGGCGATCAAGACGATTTCTAAATATTCCGGCGGTTTGTTGCGCAGGATTAATATTTTAGCCGATAAGTCATTGTTGGCTTGTTATGCTGCTAATGCCAATATGGTTACGGCAAAACATGTAGAGTTGGCTGCACGTGAAACGGAATTTGTCACCCAAAAACCATTTACAGTATTCCGCTGGAGTTTACTAAGTATAGCCGCAATTATTCTTGCGGGTCTGGTTATCAGCCTGCCAAAGATAAAACATTCATTGTTTGAAGCAGGCCAGTTAAATGTGTCGGACCTGGAAAATAATGTCACTGTTGAAAAGAATAATACCGGGTCGGTTGATATGAGTAATTCATCATTGATGCTAACTGAAGAAACAACTCAAGAGCTCATCCGGGAAACGGTTAAGTCTGATAAAACAGTCGATATTGAGGAAAATCATGTTAAACAAGAGCCAAAAATAGCAATAGATAATAAAATTACAGACAATGAAGTTATTACGACGGAGGTGGAAATGGTTCCCGAACCATTTACTCCAAGCCCAGATCCTTCTGATCTTGAATTGCCTGAATGGCAGAAAACAAATCAAGATGTATTGCTTTATCCTGATACAGAGGTGAAAGCTGCTGATAATAAACAAATATCGAAGATAGACCCCGATACCGGTGATAATAATGGTTTACTTCAAATGGATGATTTGAGGGTGTCAATAAGCAGACATGAAGATGATGAAATGGAATTATTAAAGCAATTAACAATTTTGCCAGCAGAAACTGCAATGAACGATAAAACATTAACTGGTGAGTTTACTTGTAAACTTTGTACTTCAATAATTTATAGACCAGTAATAGATGAAAAAAAGCTATGAAAATTAGATACTATCAATTGATATATAAAGCGATAATTTATGTAATCATAAATATTGGATTTGGGGGCAACAACTGTAATGTTTAAAAAAACCACCCTGTTTATTCTAATGCTGTCTGTTACAGCTTGTGCTCAGATAGAACCGGTTCCATTCGAGCCGTCATCTGGACATCTAACTAAAGAAGATGCGCCACCGGGAGATACCAGTATTCCTAAGTTGGTCGAACAGGTTCCGCTCTTGCCAGAGCCAACACCTGCGGCGCCGGTTGAACGTTATACGGTTGTTGTTAATGAAGTCCCGGTAAAAGAATTGCTTTTTGCCCTGGCGCGTGATGCCAAGGTTAATGTTGATATTCACCCGGAAATTTCAGGTGTTGTAACTATCAATGCCGTAGAACAAACTTTGCCACAGATTTTGAAGCGCATCGGTCGACAAGTAGATATGCGTTATGAATATGATGGCGATAATCTCATTATTTCCAAAGACACACCGTTTTTAAGAACCTATAAAGTTGATTATGTGAATCTGTCTCGGGATACCACTAGCACTAGTTCGGTATCAACCCAAATTTCGTCAACCAGCGGTGGTAATGCTGAATCAAGTAGTGGTGGCGGAAATAATTCCACAACAGATGTTGATACCGAATCTAATCATCATTTCTGGGCCAGACTCGTATCTAATATCTCAGCTTTGCTAGGAGAAGTGTCAACCAGCAGTGGAACAGCTGGCGAAGTAAAAGGAACTATTAACGTTATCCCCAATCCTGAATCGGGTTTTTTGACCGTCAAGGCAACCGCCATACAACATGAACAAATACAGGAATTTATTGACCAGGTGTTGGTTAGTGCAAAAAGACAAGTCCTCGTCCAAACGACTATTGTAGAAGTGACTCTAAGCGAGAAATATCAAGCGGGGATTAATTGGTCATTTTTGAATCAAAATGGAAAGTCAGGTATTAATTTTGTCTCAACAACTTTGGCTGGAGCGCCTGTTGTTGGCGCATTAAGCTCGTTTGTTATATCAGCCGTAGATAATAATCCAGCGAGAGAAGAAAGTTTGACTGCAACTGTGAGCTTGTTAGATGAATTTGGTGATACAAAGATTTTGTCTAGTCCTCAGATCATGGTCCTAAATAATCAAACCGCATTATTAAAGGTTGTACAAAATCTTGTTTATTTCGAAGTCGATGCAGAGACGACCGCTGGAGCGTTGGGTGCTGCGCCTGTCACAACCTTCGACACCACAGCCAAGACCGTTCCAGTTGGTATTGTTATGGCAGTTACACCACAAATTGATTCTAACGGCACTATTACACTGAATGTTCGTCCCACAGTTTCAAGGACAGTAGGTCCGGGTGTTGCGGACCCTAACCCTAATCTTGCTGGAGGCGTTCAAAATATAATTCCTACTATCGCTGTCAGGGAAATGGAATCTGTTTTAAGAATGACTGATGGACAAATTGGCGTGCTTGGTGGTTTGATGAGTGATGAAAATTCTGATAACGATGCGGGCCTTCCTGGTGTGAAAGACGTTGGATTGTTCGGCAATCTTTTTAAATCAAAATCCGCTCAATACACTAAAACAGAATTGGTAATTTTTATTAAACCGATAATCATTTCAAATCCAAGTGTGGATAGTGACCTTGAGCAATATAAAAAATATTTAAGCAATGGGAATCAGCCAGCAACTAACGCAACTCAGGGAGATGGTGCCTTGTGAGTCTGTTGATGGATGCCTTGAAAAAGGCAGAGGAAGAAAAAAAGAAAGCAGCAAAGCGACTGGAAGAGGTCGATGGTAATACTCGCGCTGAAGAATCTGAAGACGCTGATTCCGAGAAACAATTTAATATCAGCGGCGAATATGCCAGACCCGATCGATTGACAGAAACAATGAAATTGTCGCTACAGCCGATTGATGAGAAAAGCGACCAACAACCGATACCAAAAGTTGAAGCAATACCCGTTGAGAATGAAGAGCCTGATGCAGTCAATTCTGAGCAGGAAATAAACACGGAAGAGACGACTGAGATGTCGATGGAAGATATCAGTTTTTCTGAAGGTCTCACCATGGAAAACAGTGTTGTTGACGAAGCATTCGAAGAAACACAGCAAGCGATCGATCTAAGCGACACTACAATTATTGAAGGTTTGAATGTTGAGGATGCATCTGCTCCGTTTGATAACACTTTTCATGGAGTGTTATTTGATGAGGAAGATGAAGATAGTGATGTTTATGAAGAAACGTTACCCGGTGTTCCGGCAGATCAACTTATTAAAGATATGGGTGGTGGTAAATATCAACCGACACCCGTAGCCGCACAAACTGTTTTTTCTGCCGGCAGGGCCAAGAAAAAAAATCGGTCTAATTGGGGCATATTTTTTGTGTTAGCTATTTTGGCATTTGGATCTTTTGGTGTTTTTTATTATTTTACTATCATCCCCGTTGCCAGAAAATTGCCTTCGCCTATTGTGGCCAGAGGTATTGAGTCATCTCCTGTGCCAAGTCCAACCATGTCTCAGTTGAAGGACCCCGATGTTATAAGCGGCACCATTATTGGTGAACAGATCGTCGATGTTGTTGATGAAGAAGTCGCATCGACTCCACAAGATGAATCTGTCGCTATGGCTGGAAAAGAAATAATTGAAGAGACAACACAGCAGGAAAATACTGTTATTGAAAACGTGCCTGCTGCAACTATAGTTGAAGAGGTAAAGCCGGATCCAGATCAAACGACAAAATTGGCAGAAGCCCCCAAGCCTGTTATAGATAATGAGCAAGTACCACCACAAATAAGTGCCATTGAAGCTGAGCCATCCGGACCAATGGCTCCGGCAAATTCACAGTTGATGGAAATTAGTAAAAATAAAACACCATTAAAACAAAATGCCATGATCAGTGAGGCATTCAAGGCCTATCAAGCCGGGCAATTTGAATCTGCAGAGAAATTATATCAAAACGCATTACAGGATGATCCTGATAACCGGGATATTTACCTTGGTTTGGCTGCATCGGCAATTAATAGAGGTGATAGAGAATCCGCTTACAAACATTATTTGAAATTACTGGATCTGGATCCTGACGATGCACTTGCATTAAGTTCGTTGATCTCATTATCGAACAACTCAGATCCGGTTAAAGATGAAAGTATTATAAAAACGCTTATAAATAAAGAAGGCAATCTACCTTATTTGTATTTTGCATTGGGTAATATTTACGCTAAACAGTTACGTTGGCCAGATGCACAAGAGGCATTTTTTAATGCTTATCGGCTTGACTCAACAAACCCTGATTACGTTTTGAACCTTGCAATAAGTCTGGATAATATTGGTCAGTACACCACGGCCCTCGATTTTTATAATGTTGCTGTTGAATTAGCTCAATATACAGTTGCTGGTTTTGATGTTTCATCAGTGAATGACCGCATTCTGGTTCTCAATAAAGTCGTAGAAAAAATACTGTGACCGGCGCACATAAAAAACACCTTCGTCTTGGTGAGGTGCTTGTCGCTAGAGGTGTAACCACACCTGATCAGGTAAAGATCGCTTTAACGGAACAAAAAAAGAGCAAAGAACATATAGGTAAAATCATGGTTCGCCTTGGTTTTGCAACCGAGTCAATAATTCGTGATGTAATCGGTGGTGTAATCGGGCAAGAGAGTGTTGATTTGTCTAATGCAGTTGCAGATGGTGAAGCAGTTGCTTTGATCCCGAAAGAGATGGCCAGACGTCTACGCGTACTCCCTTTAACGTATGATAGTACACGCAAGATTTTATCTGTTGCTATGGCTGATACGTTTAATGTTGTTGGATTGGATCAAATCAATACTCACCTTGGCGGAAAGGCAGAGGTTACCCCTGTCCTGGCTGGTGAGGCTGAAATAGAAAAGGCCATTGATAAATTTTATGGTTTCGAACTGTCAGTTGATGGAATCTTGAATGAAATTGAAACAGGCGAGATCGACTATCAAAGTCTTGATGCTGAGTCTGCGGAATATAGTCACCCAGTAGTAAGGTTAGTTAATGCTTTGCTTGCTGATGCAGTGAAACGTAACGCATCGGATATCCACTTTGAACCTGAAGAAGGCTTCTTGCGTTTTCGCTATCGTATCGATGGTGTTATGCGGCAAATAAGAAGTTTACATAAAAACTATTGGTCAGCTATTGCTGTTCGAGTGAAGGTAATGTCGGGTATGGACATCGCCGAAACACGCGCGCCGCAAGACGGCAGGATATCGTTGTCATTATCGGGCAGGAAAGTAGATTTTCGTGTCTCCACTTTGCCTACGGTGCATGGTGAAAATATTGTGCTCCGAGTTTTGGATAGACAAAAAGGTATCGTTTCTTTTGATCAATTAGGTTTGAGGGAAGATGCACAAAATACACTAAAATTAATGGTTGCCAGACCAGAAGGAATTATTCTTGTTACTGGTCCAACCGGTAGCGGTAAAACAACAACGCTTTACTCCATCCTGAGTTATCTAAATACTGAGTCAGTGAACATCATGACTCTGGAAGATCCAGTTGAATATCCTACAACGATGATACGTCAAACGTCAGCTAATGAAACATCACGGCTGGATTTTGCGAGTGGTATTCGATCATTAATGCGGCAAGATCCCGATATTATTCTTGTTGGTGAAATTCGCGATGAAGATACTGCCAGCATGGCTTTTCGTGCAGCAATGACAGGTCACCAGGTCTTTTCTACCTTACACACAAACTCGGCACTCGGTTCTATCCCGCGGTTGCTTGATATCGGTGTGAAACCCGACATTATTTCCGGCAACATAATAGGTATTATTGCGCAAAGACTGATTAGAAGTTTATGCAGTGCCTGTAAAGAACCCGCTCCGTTAGGTGATCTGGAACGTAATCTGCTCGGCTTAAAATCGACAGATAAACAAAAAGAAATTTACAATTCCAAAGGCTGTGATGTTTGTGGTAATGACGGTTATAAAGGCCGTATTGCTTTACAGGAAGTATTGCACTTTGATTCGGACATGGATGAATTAATTGCACGTAAAGGCACGCAACGAGATTTATTACGCATGGCTTTATCAAAAGGATTTAGAACTTTGGCTGATGTTGGTGCCAGTAGAGTTCTCGATGGTTCAACGAGTCTTGAAGAAATGTCACGTGTTATCGATTTAACTGCAAGACTAAAAACAAATTAAGCGATGGAGTTTTATCAATACAAAGCGATAGATGCACAAGGCCGTATTCATAATGGTCAGGTTGATGCTGTGAATGCGCAAGATCTTGAGATGCGGCTTGGTAAACTGAGTCTTGATCTGATTAATTATAAACAGGTTAAATCCAGCACCCAAAAAATTTCAGGAGCCGGGGTAAAACGACGTGACCTGATTACATTCTGTTTTCACCTTGAGCAAACTTCGCGTGCGGGCGTGCCTATACTGGAGAGTCTGGAAGATTTAAGAGATAGTGCCGATAATCCCAGGTTAGCTGAAGTCGTAAATGCAATGATAGAAGCTATCGAGGGTGGTAGTACTTTGTCGCAGGCCATGATTCAATTCGAAGAGGTGTTTGGCAATATTTTTACAAACCTGGTTAAAGCCGGTGAGCAGTCAGGTGAAATCAGCCAGGTTTTTCAAAAGCTCGGAGAAAATCTTAAATGGCAAGATGAACAAGTTGCTCAAACCAAAAAACTATTATTGTATCCATCCTTTGTTGGTGTTGTTGTTGGTGGTGTGGTGTTTTTTCTTATGACCTATCTGGTTCCGCAGCTAGTGAGTTTTGTAAAAACTATGGGACAAGAATTACCCATACATACCAAGGTATTAATCGTTGTCTCGAACATATTTGTTAATTACTGGTATATCATCCTGCTTTTACCGATTATTGTCGTGGCAGGTATTTATACAGGTATAAAAACCAGTCCCGCCTTCCATTTAAAATTTGATGAATTGAAACTAAGAGTACCTATCATAGGTCCGATATTTAAAAAAATTATTCTAACTCGACTCACAAGCTTTTTTGCCATTATGTACGCTTCCGGAATAACCATTATTGAATGTATTCGAACCGGAGAGGAAATTGCAGACAATAAAGCCATAGCAAAGGCAATGCATGAAGTTGGTCAACAGATTGCTGACGGTATGACATTGAGTGACAGTTTTGAGGCTGCAAAATTATTTCCACCTCTTGTACTACGTATGATTCGGGTTGGTGAAACTACCGGTGCATTGCAAGACTCGTTGTTGAATATTAGTTATTTCTATACACGCGATATCAAAGAGTCGATTGAACGACTCCAATCTATGATAGAGCCTGCAATGACGGTTGTGTTAGGTGCTATTATTGCATGGGTGATGTTCTCAGTTTTAGGTCCAATTTATGATCTCATTACTAAAGTCAAAATCTGATTTTTTCAATAGACGTGCGCTGTATATCAGTGCTGAAAAAATGTCTGTTTATCACTGGCACAAAGGGGCTCTCGGCACCTCATATTTATTTGATCTGGATGATGCCGGCCGCGAAAATTTCAAACGCTATCTACAAGAGTCTGACAATACGCCGATAACAATACTGGTTGACGTGATTGAAGAAGAGTTTCGTCAAGAGACAATTCCACATGTTTTCGGAGCAGACAGAGAAGCATTAATAAAGCGTAAGCAGGCCCGTTTGTATCGTGATGCACACTTTTTTTATACGCAAGATCAAGGTCGCAAAGAAGAAGGGCGTCGTGATGATCGTTTGTTAATGATGGCTTTGACTAACGATGAGTTTTTAAAGCCATGGTTAGCTCTTCTGGATGAATACAAAATACCGCTAAAGGGTATTCTATCTATCCCGTTATTACTGCAGTCATACATTAAAACCCTGCCGGATATTTCGGATCATGCACTAATCGTCAGCATGCAAAGTATTAGTGGCTTGAGACAAACTTTTTTTCTAAATAAAGAATTAAAAATCAGTCGCCTTTCTAAATTACCCCGGTATGGCACGGAACCTTACGCGCCAAAAATTATATCTGAAATAGATAAAATACAACGCTATTTGAACAGTCTTCGTTTAGTCCCAAATGAAACGGCGCTGGATGTTTATATTCTTGCTGACAGTGAAACACTCGATGCAGTAGCAGATGAAAAAATGTCAGCGCCAATGATTAATAGACATTATCTGGATATTGCAACGCTCATAAAATCGGAGCAGAAAGATACCCCGCAAGCGGTTCCTTTTTGCGATCAGTTATTATTAAACTATTTGCTTAAGACACAAGCCAGGAATTGTTACGCAGATTCACATGCGACGCGATATTCAAAGTTGCGTAACATAAAATATACGCTCAATGTTTCGAGTCTCCTGATATTATTGTGTAGCATTATTTATAGCGGTATAAACTTGATGAATGGCATGACCTATAAACAGGAAAGCGAGTCATCTAAAAACAAATCTATGTTTTATCAAACCCGTTATGATCTGGCCAGAGAGCGTTTGCCACAAACACCCGTTGAATCAGCACAAGTAAAGGTTGCAGTAGATGCTGTGAATACCTTAAATGAATATAAATCGACGCCTAATGGCATGTTAAAGTTTCTAAGTAAAGGCCTGAACCAATTTCCGAATATTAAACTGGATGATTTGGACTGGGTTTTTAGCGTAGATCCAAACAAAGGCCTGGCGTCATCTGCAACTAACTCAACGGAAATAAATAATTCAGTTCTCCCTGTTGAGAGCGCGATTGATGCTCCCCAAATAAAGTATTATGAAATATCAAATATTAATGCTCATATTGAATCATTCGACGGCAACTATAGAGAAGCAATCGCAATGGTTAATAGTTTTGCAGAAACATTGAATAGTTTTGATTCAGCCTATGATGTGCGTGTTCAGTCATTTCCGCTGGATATTAGTTCAGAGGCAACTTTACAGGGTGATGCAGAATCTGTTGGTAAAGCCGCTTTGTTTTCCTTGCGTGCGGTGATAGGGGTCAACTGATGGAAAAAAGTAAAATTGACTGGAGTGTAATCAAGCTATCCATTATTACCTTTTCCATTTGTTTGGTAGTAGGCTGTTCATTAGTTTTTTCAAGCTATTATTTTTCGAATAAATTAAGTCTTGAGTTGAACCAGAACAAAAGGCTTTTCCTGTCTGTCAGCCGACGCTATATTGATGTAGACCAGGAAGAAAAATTATTACAAGAGTACTTTCCTCAATTTGTAGCGCTTTATAATCGTGGCATTATAGGCCGTGAAAAAAGGCTGAACTGGATTGAAGCATTACGCCAGTCAGGTGAAAAAATAAATCTGCCCTCATTAAGATATTCAATCAACTCACAGGAAGAATTTGTCCCTGAATTCCCTATAAACTATGCCGGTTATGCTATCTATAGTAGCTCTATGCAGCTCAATCTTGGTTTATTGCATGAAGGTGATTTATTCGAATTACTCAGCTTTATAGACAATAATGCAGAAGGCTTGTATACAATTTCTGAATGCTCTTTCAGCAAAGCCAGCAGCGAGGTTATTTTCGATAAAAACGTTGCTAATATTTCAGCTGCTTGCCAGTTAGAATGGATGACGCTTGATCTTCCGGGTGGTTACAGGATTAAAATCTGATGAAATTGTTTAGCTATTATAGAAGTTTCTCATTGATTTTTATCATTTCAGTATTATCGGTGCCAGTATATGCCGATAGTTTCGGCAGATTATTTACTACTCCCGGTGAAAGAAAGGAACTTGATAGAATCAGAATAATTAAAGAAAAAAAACCAAGACAGGTTGAGGCAATCCAGCTCGAAGAATTCGTTGAGCCAGTTAAAAAGGAAATAGTTGTTCGAGACGCTATCAGATTAAAAGGTATAGTTCATCGTAGTGATGGAAAAAACTCGGCATGGATAAATGAAGCAAACACCTTTGAAGGTAATCTTGAGTCACAGTTTATTCAGGTGCCGAACAACAATATAACGAATGATCAAGCAACAGTGGTTATGCCAGATGATAGTACTAGCGTTAATTTGAAAGTCGGTGAGGTTTTTGTCCCCCCGCCTCTAGAGAGAGAGATGGTTGAGTCAGAGACCAACTAGTCGGAAATGATAAGCTCCGGTTTATCTCGTACATCATGAGTAATAAGTTTTATAACAAGTCTCAACAGCAAGGAGCCGTGCTCCTGATCTTTGCCTTAATATTATTACTAGGCAGCACCTATAGTTTAATAAAAAAGTTAAACACTGAAACAAATTACTACCTGCGTCAATCCAACGAAACTCAAAAGTCATTAAGTTTAGCTAAACAGGCTCTAATGGGTTATGCGGTAACTTATCCCGACACAGTCAACTCTGATTTTGGTCCAGGTTATCTGCCCTGTCCTGATAGAGATAACGATGGTGATACTGATGCAGGTCAATGTTCGTCGGGAGGAAATACCACAATTGGTCGTTTTCCATTTGAAACGCTGGAAATGTCAGAATTAAGAGATGGAAGCGGGGCAAGGCTGTGGTATGCATTATCTGATAATTTTAGAAACAGTCCCAAACTCGAGCCATTGAATAGTGAAACAGAAGGACAACTGAGCGTCGATGGCAACAATGATATTGTCGCTGTTATTATTGCCCCCGGCGCGCCAATTGGAAATCAATCCAGGGATCCAGCCGATACTAATATTCTGACTGAAATTTCAAACTACCTTGAAACTGAAAATAATGATTTAGACCTCGATTTTATTTCAATCGATCCAAGTGCCACAGATTTTACTGATTTTAATGATCGGGTGATTTCTATCACCCGACAGGAATTAATGGCAGTAATTGAAAAACGGGTGTTGGGCGAAGTCAAGCTGGTGCTTGAGACATATAAAGCAAGCCATGGTGCGTATCCATGGTTATCGCCGTTTGCCGATCCAAAGGCAGTAGCGCGCAAATTAACGGGTACTGCGGATGCAGGAAGCGGGTCGACTGTGTTAAATGCAAACGATAATAATTTTGTCACCCGCGGGGTTGCTATAGGTGATGTTGTTTACAATCTTACTGACGGTTCTATAGGTGCTGTCAGTTCTGTTGCAGCAAACGTGCTCGGCATCACAGGACTTGCATTAGGAACAGATAATGATTTTGATGTAGACGATGAGTATGTTGTTATGCCCGCCGCTACCCCAACGGTATTGTCGGGTACTGCAACATCTACCGGCGATAACGATACGTTGAATGATAATAGCCGAAACTTGAATAATATTGGCATCGCAATTGGCGATATCGTCGATAATATTTCTGATGGTTCATCAGCCATTATTAAATCTATTTCAACAAATTCTATCGAAGTAAATGGACTAAGCGGTGGCGCAGATAATTTATTCCAATTGAATAATATCTATCAGATACGTAGTAATTATGGATCAGCAACAGCAACAGCTGCTACTCAGCTAATAGACGCAAATAAAAATTTTATTGCAATGGGTGTGCAAGCAGGAGAGTTGATTCAAAATATAACGGACGGTTCGATAGGCCGAATAACTGCTATTACAGCTACTACACTAACAGTCGATTCATTGTTGTTTGGCACAAATAATCAGTTTATCAATGGAGATAATTATTCGCTTCCAAGGTTTAGTTCCACAAGCGGTATACGTGAAGGTGTTTTGGGTATGCATGAAGTCGGTGAGCCTTTTAAAACAGCCCTGAATTTTGATTGGTTTTTTACGGCAAATGCAACAGATATTGTTGTGACAAACTCAAGCCTTCTACCAAACTATATGACCAATTATGTAATCAGTGGCTCGGAATCATTTGATGACACTGTAGGTACTTGTATTTGGATAATACCGGAGATAGTAGATTGCTTTGCCAGCCTTAAAGACTTTGTGAATATATCCGGTAATCTCACCTCCGGGAGTAACACGGACGTTATTACTGATAGCGCAGCTTTGTTCAATACAAACTTGGTGAAACGAGGTGATATCGCACAAAATTATGATGACGAAACACTGGTCGTTTCAGGTATGGTAGATGCAGGTAATAGTGGTACGATCACAGGTGCGCCAACCACGCTTACTTTACAAGATACCAATAATGATTTTCTAAACGTAAACATTACTGTCGGCGATACGGTTTTTAATACGACGGATGGTTCCAGCGGTATTGTTGATTCGGTGACAGCTACTCAAGTCACGGTCACATCACTCAGTGGCGGGTCAGACAATATATTCGAAGCCGGGGACGATTATCAAATTGGAACGGAACCAACCATGTATGACGCAAGTGCGGATTTCAGTATTTATGAGCGTTATAGTTATTTGGTTCAGAATCAAACATTAGAGGCTGAGCTGGGTGTTGGAAAAATTCAGGCTATTCTTGCAGACAAAGAAGGCGTCGATACATTGGTTGCCGAGAGTTATATTGGTGAAAGTTCAACGCCAATAGAATTTAGGCCCGGCGATAGTTATCGTATTTATCAACCGCAACAATTCGTGATCGAAAGTGTCGCTAGCGAAACTCAGTTAACTGCAGATAACTATACATCGGGCACCAATCCTGATTTTGATAATGGTGAGTATTATCGAGTAATGCCTGCTGCCAATTCACAGACCGCAAGGGTTGACAATAAGTTTGAGGCTGGCGGCATCGCCTACCTTGACGATGCTAGTGCAACCTTTGTTGATGACGGAGTAGAATTAGGCGATATAGTTGAAAATGATGTTGGCGCTTTTGGTGAAATTACATTTCTTACGAATACTCGAATAGGAGCTACTTTATACGGTCCCGCTCAACTAGACTTTTGGTGGGGGGCTCCCTATACAGTCTATTATGATTATGTCTATTCACGTGAACATTTATTCCATGCGAAGTTTAAAGGTAATCAGGCAACAAAAACCATCACAGGAGAAAGGGTAAGAGATGTTTGTCTAGGTTACAGTGCTGGCTGTTCCACCGTTTCTACGGCTGTAAACTTTTCGGGTAATGCGGGTATTCCTCTAATCTCTATTACAGATTATCAAGAAGATGAAACAACCGTAGTCGGAACTGCAGCGTTTACGCCGACAGCTTTAAGTAGCGGTAATCTCCGTGTCAGTAATATAGAGTTATATTTAAACGAAATAAATGATGCTATACCTGACTGGTTTATCAATAATGATTGGCATAAACTGATCTATGTTGCCTATAGCGCCGCTGATGCACCAGTTGTTGTTGGCGCTTGTCCCGGGGCAAATTGCTTAACCATAAATGGACTGGACAATAATACCGGTCTTCCAAAAGTAAACAGTAACAATAATAATGCACTGGTTATAGCTGCAGGTATGGAGATTAATACAACACTAGATAATAATTGTGTTGATTTAGCCCCAGTCTTTGTCCCACAGAACCGAGCTAATGGTGATATTAACGAGTATTATGAATCTGAAAACTGTGATGCAAGTGATGATAATTTCCAAGAACAATTTACAACGAACACATTTAATGATCAGGTTCGTGTTGTTGAACCTTAACCTTGATTAACTATCTGGAATGTTAAACATTAATAAAAATGGTTTTACCTTGATTGAATTGGCAATAGTCCTGTTTATTGTGGGGCTATTGCTCGCCGGTATTTTAACCCCTATGGCGACAAGCGTAGAGCAATCGAGAAGATCAACGCTCGATGAACAATATGATGAAATTGAAGAGACTCTGATAGGCTTTGCCATTGTTAATGGTCGTCTACCTTGTCCGGATTGTCCGCTTGGAGCAGCAGCAGCTGCCTGTAGTGCTGGCGGGAATGTTATTAATGATGGTATTGAAGACCAATCTAATGGAGGTATAGGCGATGGTTGTGCAGTGGGAGTAACGACGAATGCTGAAGGCAATTTGCCCTGGGTGACATTAGGCGTGGGTGGTACAGACCCATGGGGAAACACATTGAGATATCAAGTTGATGAAGCCTTTGCTGATATAGATGTTGAAACGGGTTGTGCTCCAGCGACCGCAAATGCTTCTTTTTCGATTTGTACAACGGCAGGTATCATCATACAAGATACGGGTGATGCTTGTGGCACTGCAATATCAAATATTGCGAGTGATGTGCCCGCAGTCATTTATTCTCAAGGAAACGAGACAGCGACTTCCTGCAACGAGCTTGAAAATACAGATGGAGATATTAGGTTTGTCGATATGGACTATAATCTAACGGCGGCAACCTATTACGATGATATGATTCACTGGCTTTCACCTTTTGTGTTAAAAAGCAGAATGGTGAAAGCAGAAGTCTTGCCCTAATTATTCAACGATAATTCGAAACAAACCCTACCCTGCTGATTGTTGACCAGTCTTAAAGTGTATCCAAACATCTCGGCATGTTTATTGGCCTGATATAAGCCAATGCCCAGACCATTATCAGAATTTATGGCATTGGCTAATAAATCTTTTGAAATATGTTTTGGTATCATGCTGCCAGAATCACATACGCTTAAAACAAGATTGTCATTATTACACACCAGGCTAATAGTGATAACTAGATCGCCTTCATTATATTTTTTGGTCTGTATATTTTCTAATAAGTTGTCAACAACGCTATCAAATAAATCAATCGGTATCGTTGGGTCACCATGGAGATCAGCTTGAAATAAGATTTGATTATGAACATTTCTTTTTTGGAGATCGTCCCACCAATCCTTTAGATAGACTTCTTCACATTCATGAATTTGTGGCGTTTGTAGTTTATCTAACGCTAATTGTAATCGTTGCGTTAACTGCGGTAATTGTTTTTTTAATACTTGCTGTGACACGATAGCATCGGCTGGATCTGTATCGTGAGAGATAATGCTGGTGATAGCCTGTAAAGACTGTAATAGATTTTTAATGTCGTGAGTAATTCGTGCGCCTGTTTCGTATATTGCTTTGAGATGTGCTTGCCGGGTTAATTCCTGTTCTCTTTGTTTGTTAATATAAAAGTTATGTAATAACTTAATCAATAAACTACTGTGTAGTTTTAATGAAGCACCCGCCGGACTATAGGTATAAAGGGTTATTTTAAAATCAATTTCCGTCAGTTCAATTTGATTGATTGTAGTATCGCCAATATCGTAAACAGTAGTATCTACTTTCCATCTGATTCCCGAGATCCATGAAAGCTTGATAAGCTCATGCATTGCTTCAAGTAGAAATTCATCCGGCGAAAGATCATGCTCACTTGCTTTTGATAGGTCAGACAGCCATTCCTCGAATGGAGTGCCTATATTTAACATATAGTTTGACCATAGCTGACTAAGCGCACTAAATCTGGTTTGTGAGGTTAATAACCAGCTAATACAGAGAATGAACCCACCGATGACTAAAGTGGTTTGGGTCAAGGCAGCAAAATATGACGATTCGCTAAGAAACATATTTAATAATGTGCCCATTGCGACCAGGCTGGTAAACAACGATGTTGTGATAGCGTGTATAAAATCCACAACATGCAATTGAGGATTTTCCGAGTTGCTTGGGAATAGCAATATCAGGAGTGGTAATAAAGGTAAAATAGCGTTGAATATATAGTTATATTCAATATTAATTTGAATCAAACCGGGCACGCTGGCAAAAAATAATTCCAGAATGAGAAAGCCTGATGCCAGTATATAGAGTGCTCTTTCATTCCTGTTAGCTGTAACACGACCGCTAATAAAGCCAATGAGTAAAACCAGCCAGAAAAATAACAACCATGAATTTAGCCAGACTGTTAGTGAGAATGTAAATACAGAAAATAGAATTGCATTATCAATGCTCAGTTTTTCATTGCCACGCCAAACGGGTTGCCATAGTAAAAAAAGCCCGAGGTGACTGAGCATAAAAGAACGCGAGATGGTGCTACCAAAATCTACCCAAATTGAGAGATGTAGCATTTCCAACATCATTACAAGAACGAACAGTTCTTTTTTTTCTGATAATTTATTTAGAAATCTGTACACAAATAGCCTTGCGATGTCAGTTTTTTGATATATTAGCTCAGACTTAACCAGTAAAGAATAGTCTTATACCATGAATCAGTCTCTATTACTTACAATCGCCAAGTACTCTATCTGGGAGGCAGTCCGGGATAAATTTTTGCTATTAATGTTTGCCGGTGTTTTTGGTTTCTTTCTTATATCATTATTTGTTGGTGAACTTGCAATTACTGAGAGTTCTGCAACGCAGGCAGCGATACTTGCTTCAGCACTACGCTTATTTTCCGTGTTTACCGTTGGTTTATTCGTGATAACAAGTATGGTTAGGGAGTTTAATGACAAAGGGTTCGAATTAATACTGTCTCACCCGGTTCCTCGCTCATCATATTACTTTGGAAAATTTGCCGGTTTTTCCAGTGTTGCTCTGCTTATTTCTTTCTTGTGTTTTTGTTGTTTAAGTTTTTATGTTTCGCCAAGCCTTGCTTTTTTCTGGAGTTTCTCATTATTTTGTGAGCTTTTGATTATTATATCCTTGAGTTTTCTTTGTCTATTTTCGTTTAGCAACATAACCATTTCTTTCAGCATTGTTATTGGTTTTTATATTCTGTCCCGATCAATGGAAGCGATTCAGTTGATCAGTAGCTCGCCTATTATTGGAATTGGATCAATGGGCAATAAATTCATAAATGGATTATTAAATACTATCGCCTATGTTATTCCCGATCTGTATCGGTTTACGCTAACAGAATGGCTTATATATGATGTAGAGGTAATTGGAAGCATCAGCCATGTTATTGCTCAAACATTGATCTATATTACGTTTATTTCTTTTGTCGCTTTGTTTGATTTATATCGCAAAGAATTATAACTGTATTTTGAAATGAAGCTTTTCATAAAAAATACACGCGATATTTCCATCGTCCCAAAATGGTTGTGGTCTGTATTGATAGCAAGTTTCATTCTGCAATGTGTTTGGCATTCGTCTTTTTCGAGTTTCCAGGTAAGGCGCCAGGCGTTATCTGCGCCTCCCAACGACTTAATTATCAGGCTTGTTAGTCTTGACGATAGTATTAGCGCAGCAAAATGGGTGATGTTGTGGTTACAGGCATTTGATAATCAGCCTGGACTTAGCATTCCACTGAAGGAACTTGATTACGACCGGGTCAGCCAATGGCTGGATTTGATTCTGGCGCTTGATAATAAAATTCAATACCCATTATTAGCGGCTATCAGATTTTATGCTGAAGTTTCGGATGAAAATAAACAAAGAAAAATGATTCGTTATGTCAGTGAAAAATTCATGGAAAAACCAAACGAGCGATGGCAGTTTATGGCGCATGCAGTTTATATTGCCAAGCATCGAATTAAAGACCAGCAACTTGCGCTGCAATGCGCAAGACTTTTACGCCAGTACGCGGCCGGTGAAAATGTGCCATATTGGGCCAGGCAGATGGAGATATTTGTTTTAGAAGACATGGGTGAATTAGAGAGCGCAAAGGTTCTAATTGGTGGATTACTTGATAGCGGTGAATTAAAAGATAAAGGGCAAAGGGCTTTTCTGCTGCAAAGACTAAATGAAATCGAAGAACGCCAAAAATAATAAGTAATGAATGCCAGGGATGGGAGTATCTGACTAAAGATCTGCCAGACATCATTAATTTATACGGCCATTATTTTTTTCAATATGGCTTTGTAGAATTTATCGCTTTTATCCTTTTCGTATAATTCTTTAAACAAACGACATGCGTTCTGTTCCTTTCCGGAATAATAAAGTTCCATTGCTTCCGCATGAATAATAAGTTTTTCTTTTAATGCGGTTGTAATTTCGGCATCGTAACAAAGAGGCTGGTATATGCGTGTCAGTTGATGTTTCCCTTTGACGCGTACCTGATCAAGCTCCCTGCATGTTATACCACTTAATTCTTTATAGGTATGTTCGCTAATTATGATGGGGACACGATAGGTTCTTGTCAGTGACTCTATACGCGAGGCCAGATTTACTGCGTCACCAATTGCCGTATAGGTCATACGGTATTTTGATCCCATATTGCCGACGTTTGCGCGCCCCGTGTTAACGCCTGTTCCCATTGAGGGGCCAGGCCAGCCATGGCTAATAAATTTCCTGGCTAGTTCTTTAATCGCCTTGTCCATCTCCATCGCGGCTTCAACGGCAAGTTGCGCATGTCTTTCCTGTTTTATCGGCGCATTCCAAAAAGCCATAATTGCATCACCAATATATTTGTCGATGGTCGCTTCATGTTTGAACAGTATCTCGGTCATTACCGTGAAATACTCATTGAGTAATTTATTTAGTTGTATTGGGTTTAATTGTTCAGAGATGCTGGTGAAATCCTGCAGATCACAAAAGAACACAGTTAGTGTTCTTGCTTCGCCTGCTAATGATACGTCATTTGGTAATTGGCTTAATTCTTTTACCAGGTGTGGAGGGACATATTTTCCAAATATTTCCATTAACTGTTGTTTGGAATGTATTTCAATGAAATAACTTACCAATATGTTCATCATATAAATAACCAATATGGTTAATAAACAATATTCCATTGGAATTAATCCAGCATCGGGAAACGTATAACCAGTGCCTATGGTCATAATTATCATCAGGAATGTAAGTGTAAAGGCCTTTATTGGGGTTAACATTGGTAATGCGATTGTCAAAACCAGCCCGGATATCATTAGAAAAACAAATCCTTTAGATTTAATAAGCTGATCAATAGAAAGGTTGTAGTTGTTCTCCTGGCTAGTCAGACTGCTACTAATATTAATTATTGAGTCATTTGAGATAGTAATTTCAACTAAACCAATAGCGGCTGAGAGGAACACCATAAAGACCGTGAATATAACAGTGCACTTTATAATGGTGGTTTTTGTTAATTCAGGTAATTTCATTTATGTAGGAAAATAATTATTTATTCTTATTTTAATAGTTGAGGGCGATATATCCGCCGAAGCTAATCTTATCCAGTCGAACGATTTTTTGCCAAACTTAATAATTTTTAAATATTCAATATACGGACACCTATATTTTGGCACTAAATGTCGAGATCTTGACACTACTGCTAGATAATCATCACAATTTTTAATAAATCACATTAGGTTTATACAATATTTATATATTAAACAATAAGATACATTGTTGGTATGCTATATGCATTGTATAGAGCAAAAGCAGTTATAGCTTAAACGGAGAAATAAAATGAAAATTAATAAGCAGAAAGGTTTTACCCTGGTCGAAATTGCGATCGTAGTGGTAATCATTGGATTACTTCTGGGCGGTATTCTTAAAGGCCAGGAATTAATTAATAGTGCTCGCGTACGTAATCTCGCTGATCAGAACTCAGGCATACAAGCTGCTTATTACGGGTTTATAGATCGTTATCGTCAGGTTCCGGGTGATTTTGGATCTGTGGCTGCTTCTCAGGCCATGGGCGTAACCGTCAATCTGCCTGTTGCAGCTTCTCCTCTAGCTGGCAATGGACAATTGGACAATACGCTCGAGGAAGCTGCGGCAGTTTGGGAGCAGCTCGCTAAGTCACAATTTTTAGGCGGCGGCTTTACTCCAGCGACTGCTGTTCCAGATAGTGAAGCTGCTTATAAATCAACTCGTGTAGGGCCTTCTAATGCATTTAACGGTGCATTAGTTTTGACTCGTAATGCCGGTTATACCGGAACGGCCTCCATCCGACTGAATTTACATATGGGACGAAATGTCCCTGTTACAATTGCAAGAGAATTGGATGTCAAGGTAGATGACGGCTTACCAAATACCGGCGTACTAAGATTGACGGATGCCGCGACTGTTACGGGTGGCGGTACTACTTTTGATGGAATTGAATTTGCTCCTTCGTATGCAACCTGTTCGACAGCGACAGCGGCGACTGGACCTGCAAATGCTGCTGGTACTCAAGCAGTGACTGATATCTATGACATCTTTGATGACTTTCAGGATTGCCCGCAGGTTTTTGTATATTAATCGAGAGTACACTGTAATAAAGTAAACAATGCCCGCTTATGCGGGCATTTTTATTAGCGGATAATTTGGCAGTTAGAAGAGAAGTATTTGAACAAACAGTTATGAGCAATTCAAATTCAGCACTAGAGATTGAGCATTTAAACAAACGCTATGGTGACCATGTTGTGCTCAAGGATATAAATTTATCTATTGACCAAGGTGAGTATATTGGTTTGGTAGGTGTTAATGGTGCTGGGAAAACAACGCTGATAAAGTCAGTGCTTGATTTTATTTCGTTTGATTCCGGCAAAATTGAAATCTTTGGCAAATCTCATAATCAAACATCATCACGTGAATCCCTTTCATTTTTACCAGAAAAATTTATACCGCCGTATTATCTAACCGGAGAAAGTTTCCTTTCCTATATGGGCGAACTGAATCAGGTTGAGTCTACAAAAGAGGGTATTGAGGAATTATTCAATATATTGGATTTAGAACTATCTGCATTAAAAAAATCGGTCCGGCAGTTTTCTAAAGGTATGGCACAAAAACTAGGCTTAGCGGCCTGTTTTTTGAGTCAACGACCTATGATGTTATTTGACGAGCCTATGAGCGGCCTCGACCCAAAAGCACGCGCATATTTGAAGAACCATTTAATTAATTTAAAAGCGATGGGCACAACGCTTTTTTTCAGCACACACTTATTAGCAGATGTGGAGAGTATTTGTGACCGGATTATTATCCTGCATGATGGCAAGGTGTTTTTTAACGGTACACCAGCACAATGTTGTCAGGATTTTCAGGCAGAGAGTCTTGAGCAAGCCTATTTGAGATGTATAGGCGCTACTGCGAACCTTTAAAGGTCTAGAAACCAGGGCTAATTAGAATATACTTATAGTTCATGAGACATCTAAAAATTATCACACAAATTCTATTGGCGCTATTTGTAGTCATCAGCGGCAGCGTTTATGCACGTATGTATCAGTGGACGGAATCGGATTCTGGCACAACGCACCTGTCGGGTAAGCCGCCGGTTTGGTATAGAAGCCCGGGAGCTGGCCCCAGAGTATTTGTCTTTGATAATGGGCGCTTAATCGATGACACTGCTATTGAGGTTGATGATGAAGTACGTAATCAATTAAGACAGCAGGCTTTTGTTTTGGTCGAACAAGACAGAGAAGACGCCAGGAAAAAGAATGCCAAGGCTCTTGAATTGAAGCAAAAATATGTCAAAGAAAAACCAAAAAAATCTGACGAACTCAAGACGCGAGTTATAGAAGAAGAGCCGTTAGATCAAATGCTAGACAATGAGACTGAGGCAGCAGCTAAGCAGGACGAGGCTGAAGATAAAAACGAGGATAGTGCAAAAACGAATCTGGAAGACGAGTTACGCGCGATGATTGCTGATTGGGAGAAATCACAAACAGAATCTGCTAAAAAGAGTTTGGGTGAAGCAGGGGAATAGTTAAGTTCTTATATGTTTAAAATAATGATTTAAGTGTTTGCCAAAAACCGCTTTTCTGGTTGGGCAATAGTAATTTCAACGAGAGTAAAGCTTCGTTTTGAGGGTTTATTTGCAGACCGATGTTTATGTAACTTTGTGTTTTATCCATCTCGTTATTAGCCAAAGAGCGTTCAGCAAGGATTGCATAACGTTCAGCAATCGCCAGTATCCCGTCATAGGCTTTTTGGTTATCAGGTTGCAGTTCCAGTAATCGGGAAAAATAATAGTAAGCGTTATCTTTTTCCGGATACGTCAGTTTGTATTCATCCAGACTTTTTTTCCCTAGCCATGCCAGAGCACTCGTTACTTCTTCTGATACAGGTTGTTTTTGTGGCGCAGGCTCTTCCGTTTCGGGTTCATTGTTAATCGTTTCAGCTTGAATAGTTTCTAAAGTCTGTTCTGCGAGATTACCACTTGTTGTAGTTGTTGTTGGTAAAACCGTATTAGTTGATATCTTGTCAATTTTTACAGTAGAAGATTTAAGCTTTATATCAACGAACTGAAGACCAAAGAAGAAGGTTGCAGAAAAAGCTAATAGGACCATTAGTACCAGCATTGTCTTCTTTTTAGTCCCTGGTTTTTCGTCGCTTTGACCGGTAACGTCAAAATCGGTAACTAATTGTTCGTTATCGACCACAGCCTGAAGTTTTTTAACATTCATTAACATAGCTTCAGCATTGGGGAATCGTTCATCAAGGTTTTTAGCCATCATCTGGTTTAGTAATGGCTGATAAACAGAAAGGTTGTCCGGCAATGTTGGTACTGGCGAAGTCTTATGTTGAATTACAATATCAATCACAGAATCGGAATGATATGGCTTGTAGCCGGTCAACATCTCGTAAAATATACAGCCGAGACTATATATATCTGAACGACCATCTACTCGCATGCCATCAGCTTGTTCAGGACTGACATAATTTGGGCTACCAAGAAATATTCCGGTAGAGGTCAGATCCATCTCCGTGTCGGTTTGCTTGGCAATACCAAAATCAGTGAGTAAAGGCGTATCTTCATCACGGAAAAGTATGTTTGCCGGTTTAACATCTCGATGTATCACATTATGATTATGCGCACTACCCAGTGCAGAGCCAATTTTAGCTACTATATCAAGCGCGGTTTTCGGCGTTACATGAGACTGCATTCGTTTTTTTAAGTCGCCGCCATGAACATATTCCATGGAGATGTAAAGTTCCTCACCTGCCACGCCAATATCAAATATAGTGACTATATTCGGGTGATGCATAGACGCGATTATCCGACCTTCGTCTATAAAGCGTTGAGTCATATCGCTGCCGCTAGCACGGTTGGTTTGGTCGAGAATTTTGAGAACAACAGAACGATTCAGGGATTCTTGTATGGCCAGATAAACTGTCGCCATCCCCCCTTTACCGATCTCTCTCTCTATTTTATAACCGGGTATTTCCATTGTTTTAATCGTGGTTTTCTCAAATCGGGTAATACTGGTATATGGATAATTATTATTATTCTTGGGAGTTTAGCCGAAACAGATTTTAAAAAATATAGTCAATCTGGTACTAGTAGCATAAAAAGAGCAGAGTATCAGTGAGTTAAGCTTATTATCTAAATGTAGGAGGATTTTGTCGGCCAGGAACGTTGAAGGGCGGGCTGGTCGTGGCATTATAGAAGTATGAAAGAACAAACAGGAGATACTCAGGAGCGACGTGCCAGTAGTAACCAGCTGATCCAGGAGATGTTAACGGAACGAAACCAGCTGTTGTCGTTATTGTTACAAGTCTCGGTAGAAGGGTCCGAAAACGGGTGTGTTAAGTCTGTTGCAGATCTTGAAGAGTTTAACCAGGTCCTGGTTGATTATATTGCGGCAGGGCATTTTGGGCTTTACCAAAGAATCGCAGAAGGAAATGAACGCCGAAAGGCAGTGATTGAACTTGCAGCGCAGATATATCCGCGTATTGAGCAGACAACAGAAATTGCTTTAGCTTTCGATGAAAAATATAACCCGGAAAATAACGAAAACGAACTACATAATTTCGAGGAAGACTTATCAATGTTGGGAGAAGAATTAACCACCCGCATTGAACTGGAAGATCAATTGATAAATTTACTGCTTACTCCAAGGCCCAAAATATAAGCATAGATTAGCTCGCTGCTTTTAGTTTAGACTTTATATAATCTGTGTGTGAGATATAGAGCAAGTCTGCAATTTTTCTAATGTAATATTCTTCGTATTTATCAAGTACAGCATCGGCATAAGCTACATGCCACAAACTTTCTATAATATTTATTTTGCTAGCCATGGATAGGGAGTTGTTTAAAAGTTTAGTAAATTCATGTAATGACACTGCATGATCAACTTCGTTTTCTGCCAGGCCAATCAGTTCTTCAATCTTTTCATTACTCAGTTTGTAGTGTTCGGTTAATACATTTTTTACTGTGTCTCGTTCTTCCTGGTGGAAATGATCATCAGCCAGACCTATTTCTATCAATAAAACAGCAGTTGCTAGTTCAACAGTATTTTCTTGAGAGGTCTCCCCATCGGCATTCCCGATAAATAAAGTTTCAAAGTAGTCTTTTAAGTTCTTAATCATTTTAAATCAGTTGGTGGTGTGTTTTTGATTGTAGTGTCCGTCGACAAAGTTTATAAAAAAGTGATTAATCAGCGGGTGAGTAATTGGAGTTATTGAATCAGTCGCTTCAAGATTCCTTTCCGCTACATAAGTAGTTTGTTGAGAATTATCTACCAGAACATGGTACCAGGGCTCATCTTTCGGCGGATTAGACCTGGCTATTGTATTATACCAATCGTCGGTACCATTAAATACAGCATCTATATCAAATATAACGCCGCGATAATCGAATTTTCGATGATGAATAATTTGACCAGGTGAAAACTTGGCTTGTTGCATAGCAAATAATTTATAACCATTAGTAAGTGACAGGTATAATCATAGCAGAAAGGCAATTAACTTTTTAAGAACCTTTCATTCTTAGTGGTAGTAATAACGAAATTTTATAAAGATTATAAATGCGTATTCCAAGACTTTTTATTGATATGCCGTTATCCAGTGGCGAAGTCATTCTTTTGCCGCGTGACAAGGCTCATTACATTTCCAATGTGCTGAGGATGCGGGCTGGTGGATCAATAAAACTGTTTAATGGTCTTGGTAGTGAGTATGAATCAAGAGTTATTGAGATAACAAAAAAATCGGCGCAGATTGAACTTTTAAAATCAATTCAAATAGAAAATGAATCGCCGCTGAATATCACTTTATGTCTGGCTGTAGCACGAGGTCAGCACATGGATTTTTCGATTCAAAAAGCAGTTGAACTCGGTGTGTCCAGTATAATTCCGGTTATCTCTGAATTCAGTAATGTGAAGCTGGAGGATAGCCGTGTACAAAACAAATTGACGCATTGGCAAAATATCATTATCAGTGCTTCAGAACAGTGTGGTAGAAATAAACTAACGCGCCTCCAAAAACCACTTGCCTTTACCGAATGGCTGGAACTTGATACACCGATGAAGCGACTAATATTGCATCCGGCAAGTCAGCATTCACTGTTAGATATCGATGTCCAGAATAATGAACTAAGCTTGATTGTTGGTCCTGAAGGCGGGTTTAGCGAACATGAAGTTAAACTGGCTGAAGAAAAAGGTTGTATATCTATCAGTATGGGCCCAAGGATACTGAGAACTGAAACGGCTGTTGTTGCAGCAGTGAGTAATGCACAACAGTTATGGGGAGACTTGAATTAACAGCATTTGATACCAATATGATATGAACGTCCTATAATCACATAACAATAGAATTGATTTAAAATGACTTTGAATGAAACAAGCACGGTTCCTCATCTGACAACTGCCTTAACAGGGCCTTTCCAGAACCTTGAACGTTTAATGCTGGATAATCAGATAGTGATTGAGGCCTGGTTTAGAAATGCGTGGCGTGAAACACAGGCCCCTTTTTATGCCTCTGTCGATTTACGTAACGCCGGATATAAAATAGCGCCGGTAGATACCAACTTGTTTCCGGCAGGTTTCAATAATCTCAATCCTTCATTCGAAGCATTATGTATTCATGCCGTACAAATGGCAGTTGAATCCATAGCCGTGCCAATTGATAAAATATTGCTAGTCCCGGAAAACCATACTCGTAATTTGTTTTACATGGAAAATATTGCCAGCCTGCAATCAATAATAGAAAAGGCGGGATTTGAAGTTCGCGTTGGGAGTTTAATGCCTGATTTGGATGGCCCTATGAAAATTGAGCTTGAGTCTTCGCGATCTGTTTTGCTGGAGCCGCTGCAGCGCGATCAAAACAGGGTCTTTCTGGAAGACTTTAATCCGGACCTTATTGTTTTAAATAATGATCTTGCGACAGGCCAGCCTGAAATATTTAAAGGTATAGAACAAGTCATTACTCCGCCGACCGCTCTAGGCTGGTCCTCGCGTTTAAAGTCCAATCACTTCACATTTTATCAGCAGGTTGCACAGGAATTTTCCGAGTTAATAGATATTGATCCGTGGTTGATCGATCCTATGTTTCGTAATTGTGGTGAAGTAGATTTTATGAAGCGTGAAGGTGTCGATTGTTTATCGAAAAATGTAGCCGCTTTATTAACGGCTATACAAACCAAATATGATAAACATGGCGTCAAGTGCAAACCATTTGTAATGGTCAAAGCAGATGCCGGAACCTATGGCATGGGTGTTATGACGATATATGATGCGGACGAAATTGCAGCACTGAATCGCAAAGAGCGCACAAAAATGGCGACCACCAAAGAAGGACAAAAAGTCACCAAGGTGATTATTCAGGAAGGCGTCTATACCCATGAAAAATGGGGTGAGGACGGTACTGTCGCGGAACCGGTGGTATATATGTTAGGCCATCAAGTTGTGGGTGGTTTTTATCGTGTACATGCCAAACGTTCATCAAGTCAGAATTTGAATGCACCAGGGATGCGCTTCGAGCCATTGGCATTTGAAGATTGTTGTATTTCGCCCGATCCAAATCAGGATCCGGATTGTCATCAGAACCGGTTTTATACTTATGGCGTTATTGCGAGATTAGCCTTATTGGCCGCCGCGCGTGAAATCATCAACGTTGTTTGATAATTTTTTTTACATCGCCAAAATGGCGACGACTGACAGTTAACTCAATTGGCATACCCAGTAGTTTGATGGTGTGTTGTCCGTCGGCCGTCTTTGTTAGACCCTCGATATACTTTATTCCGACCAATGCATTTCTATGTATGCGGATAAAATGATCCTTGAATTCAGTTTCTAGCGACACCAGCGGTTCATCGATCAATAGTTCTCCTTCTGGCCAGGCGGCTGTGACGTATTTTTGTTCTGCTTTAAGGTAATAGATATTATCAATCGACAGTAATCGTATATTGCCCTGAACCATAGCGCTAAGATGTGTTCGGGCAGTACTTGTTTTTTCTGATTTGTTTAGTAATGCTAATTTTGATTGGCTAACGATTGTAGCTCGCTCAATTGCAACTTTTAATCGCTCTTTTCGTATTGGTTTAAGCAGGTAGTCAACGGCATTTGCATCAAAGGCACTCAAGCTGTGATCCTGATATGCGGTTGTGAAGACTATCGCCGGGGGTGATGAGAACTGTAATAAATGATTGGCAACTTCAAGTCCATCCATGCCCGGCATACGTATATCTAACAGAACAATTTCCGGCATTTGCGTAGATATTTTATCAAGGGCATCTATCCCATTGCGGGCTTCAATAATATTGACCTCAGGATAGAGTTCGGACACAAGGCTGTGCATTCTTTCTCGCGCAAGCGTTTCATCGTCGACGATTAATATTTTCATAAGCGTTTATATGGCAGACTCACCGTTACTTTGTAATGGTCATCTTTGTTTTCAATCAACAAGTCACTGTCTTTCCCAAAGACCGTGATTAATCGTTGGCGTATATTTTCCTGTGCCAGTTTATTGCCCTTATGTGTATCTTCAATACCATCAGGCACTGGATTACTAAAAGTGATTTCTAGCCTGTTATCTTTAAATTTACCTCGTATGGATATAGTGCCTCCTTCCGGCAATCTCTCTATCCCATGATAGATTGTATTCTCAAGTAAGGGCTGAAGGCTTAACTGTGGGATTAACGCATCATCAGGCAGGGAATCGATTTCCCATTCCACAGATAACCTGTCTCCAAGGCGGTGCCCTTCAATACGGAGATAGTGTTTACATAGTTTCCATTCATCAGCGATTTCATAGAGTTCTGAAGGTTCAAGTAAACTCGCTCTGAATAAATCAGCCAGGTCTTCTACAGATTGTTCGGCTAGTTCAGGTGACTTACGAGTCAAACTAGCAATAGTGTTCATGCAATTGAACAAGAAGTGAGGCCGTATTCTTGATTGTAGTGCCTGATAACGCGACATGGCGGCAGTCTCAATATTCTTACGCCACTGATGTTGTACATAGAGGTAGCGTAATACAATGGCGCCCACGATGGCTGAAATACCCAGGGAGCGTATCAGAAAAAGACTGTGAAGTTTTTGATCCGGGATGACTCGATCAGGGTAGGCATACAAAGACCACCAGGCTATTTCTGTGATAATGAATGAAACCAATAGTATTAATAGATAACTAAAAGCCGCCGCTTTTTTTTCTGTCAGAGTGGCTATGTAGCGTTTGAGTATGCACAGCAGACCAACACAGGTGATAGCGATCCATTGAATGAATAGAGAGTTCATTGCCAAATCGAATAATAAGCCTTCTTTATAGAGAGGTAATGCAAGCGTTAAGACCATTGCCAGCAACTCAGCACTCAAAACGACGATAAACAGCGCTTCTGCACTGCAAAAATTCGGTAGAAAGCTGGTTTTATCCTGTCCGTTCAATTTTGGCATCTGAAAATCGGCTGTTTTAGGTTTAGCATAAGTTATACTGTTGCCTGCAAAAAATTAAACTCAAAAACACTGAAATGACCTCAAAAAACACAGAAAAGCCCTGGGGCGGTAGATTCACGACCCCAACAGATGAATTTGTAGAACAATTCACCGAATCAGTCTCCTATGATCAACGACTTGCGCATTATGACATCATGGGTTCAATAGCTCACGTGACGATGTTGGCGAAAGTGGGCGTTATTTCAAAAAAAGAAAGCATCCAGATTATCTCTGCCTTGAAAAAAATTGAGCTGGATATCAACGCGGGCAAGTTTCAATGGCAAACATCGCTCGAAGATGTGCATATGAATATCGAAACAGCGCTGGTGGCACGCATCGGAGATGTCGGTAAAAAATTGCATACCGGGCGTTCGCGAAATGATCAGATCGCAACTGATATTCGCTTGTACTTGCGTAGTGAAATTGATCTTGTCTGTGTACAGATTAACGCTGTATTAAAGGCTTTATTGGAGCTGGCATCCGAGCATGCCAGCACCATTATGCCGGGTTTTACTCATTTGCAGTCGGCACAACCTGTCACTTTTGGCCATCATTTATTAGCCTGGGCCGAGATGCTGTTACGTGATCGATCCCGATTACTGGATTGTCGAAAAAGACTTAATCTATTGCCTTTGGGTTCTGCGGCGCTGGCGGGTACCAGCTATCCAATTGATCGGAAAATGGTTGCTGAAGCACTTGGTTTTGACGGTGTTACACAAAACTCACTGGACTCGGTAAGTGATCGTGATTTTGCGATAGAGTTTACGGCGGCTGCGAGTCTAATCATGATGCACCTTTCTCGATTTTCTGAAGAATTGGTGATCTGGATGTCGCAGGCGAGTGGTTTTATTGATCTTGGTGATGCCTGGTGTACGGGTTCATCGATCATGCCGCAAAAGAAAAATCCTGATATCCCTGAACTGGTGAGAGGTAAAACAGGCCGGGTTTATGGTGATTTGACCGCTTTACTGACCTTGATGAAGGCTCAACCGCTCGCCTACAACCGAGATAATCAGGAAGATAAGGAGAGTTTGTTCGATGCAGTAGATACAGTGAAAATGTGTTTAATCGCCTATGCTGGCTTGATCCCTACCATTACCGTCAATAGAGAGACTATGTATAAGGCAGCAGCAGCTGGGTTTGCGACGGCGACGGATCTTGCCGATTATTTAGTGGTGAATGGTCTGGCTTTCAGGGATGCACATGAAGTTGTTGGAAAAACTGTTCAGTACGCTATTCAGAATAATAAAGACTTACCATCGCTGACACTGAGAGAACTGCAAAAATTTAGTAAGGTCATCAAAGAGGATGTATATGCGGTATTAGAACTTGAGGGATCGGTTTCTGCTCGTGATCATATCGGCGGAACAGCGCCAAAACAGGTCAAGGCGGCAATTAAACGACTTAAAAAGCAAATTAAATAATTACGCGGGTAAATATTAAATGAAATTTCTGATTAAATTGATTCTTGGACTTGGTGTGTTAGGCATCATCGTTATTGGTGCAGCGGCTATAACATTAGCGTACATCGATCCAAATGATTATAAAGATACTATCGCTAAAAAAGTTAAAGAAGAAACCGGTCGCGACCTGAGTATAGACGGCAATATTGATCTTACGTTTTATCCCTGGTTAGGTCTCGACATTGAAGGTGTGACATTGAGCAATGCCAATGGTTTTGGCAAAGCGCCCTTCCTGCAAACTAAAACAATCAAGGCTCGCGCAAAATTATTGCCATTGTTGAGAAAAGAATTAGAAATGGACACGCTGATATTACATGGCGCAACCATTAATCTGGCAAAAAATGCAAAAGGGGCCACTAACTGGGATGACTTGGTTAAACCCAAAACAGAAGAACCCGCCAGTAAAGACGGTGGTATGCCATTAGCCGCTTTAGTGCTCGGTGGAATAGATATAAAAGATGCCAATATCCATTGGCAGGACATGCAGCAAGAGCTGGAATACCACATCACTAATGCAAACATTAGTACTGGCGAATTAAAACTGGGTGAGCCAATCGATATTACTGCTTCCTTGAATGCGTCTGCGACAAAGCCCGCGCTATCCTCGGCAATGCAGTTTAAAGGTACAGTCGCCTACGCTGATGGTGGTGACGTCCTGACATTGAGTCCGATGGTATTTGAGGCAAATGTTAAAGGAAAGGAAATTCCAGGCGGACAGACGGTCATTAAATTTAGTTCCGAGATTAATATTGATGTAAATAAAGAAACCGCGCACATCAAACAACTTGTATTAAGCGCTTTTGATACAGTGATTAAAGGTGATATTGAAGCTGCCGAGATATTGTCCGGCAAACCACAGGTGATCGGCAATATCGATGTCGACGGAAAAGATTTCCCGCAATTGTTCAAGATATTAGAAATTGAACCGTTGGCTAGTCAGTTGGCTACCATGTCGGATAAGACCTTTAAGTTAAGTACCTCATTCAATGCTGATATGAATAGAAATGATGTTGATATTAGTAAATTGGATATCAACTTGCTGGGTAATACAATTAAGGCACAAATAACAGCTCGTAACGTGAAATCAGATACGCCTGCGGCAAAGGGTAAACTAAATGCAAGTGGTCCTGACTTGCCGGCGTTAATCAAGATCGCCGCTCAATTAACCGGTGATGGAAAACAGGATTTAAAATCATTATCAACACAACTTAGCGCAGCACCAAAATCTTTCGATATAAATACAGATTTTGATGCGGATCTAAAAACAGGTTCGGTCGATATTCCTACCTTGTCGATCAAGGCGTTGGGGCTTGCTACAACAGCTAAATTAAACGCTAAACAGGTGAATAGTGATACACCTTCAATCAGTGGTGAGTTAAAGGCAAATGGTCCTGATTTGCCAATGCTCTTACAAATTGCCGGTGCGTTTCAGGCTAAAGATAGTGGCTTGCCTGTTTTGGCAAAGGATCTTGGCAAAATTAAAGACAAACAATTTAATATTGATACTCGTTTTAACTTTGATATGAAGTCGGGCAAGATCGATTTGCCGTCACTTGATGCCAATGCCTTAGGTTTTAAAGTGGGCGCCAATCTGAAAGGTGACAATATACAGAAATCCAATGGCAACATGGGTGGCAAGTTCAGTGTGACAAGCGAGACGCCGAAGCCTTTATTAATTGCGATTGGTCAGGCCGATCTGGCAGAGGTACTACAGTCGATTGACCTCAATACAGGTATTAACGGTAATACCAACAACCTCAGCTTGAAACCATTTTCACTGGACGCGGTTTTTTCCGGCAAGAAGATTCCCAATTCTCCGGTCAAGCTATCAGTTAAAGCCGATTCAAACATTAATCTGGAAAAGGAAATATTTGAGTTAAGCAGTTTTAGTATTGCTGGTTTGGGTCTGGACGTGAAAGGTGCAGTCAAGGCAACTAATTTTAAAACTGAACCGGCCCTTTCGGGTGATATAGCAGTTGCGCCCTTCGATTTACGCCAATTAATGAAGACTTTAAATCAAGAGGTCCCAATTACAGCGGATCCTAAAGTGTTGAAACGGGTTGCCTTTGTTTCATCATTTAGTGGAACCGGAAAAAGTATCTCTTTAAAAGGGCTAAAAGCCGAATTAGACGAAACCAGGTTACAAGGTGATATCAACTTTAAGAGTATGTCACCACTGGATATCGAGTTTGGTTTAGGGGTAGATAAATTAAACGCAGATCGTTATCTGCCGCCCGCAACGGATGCTAAAAAGACCAAAGTTGCAACGCCCGAAGCGGTCGCCGCCGGAGTTGCTACGGAGATCCCGGTGGAAACCCTGCGTGCGATTAAGATTAAGGGTGACTTTGTCATGGGCGAGTTTGTGATATCGAATGCGAAGTTGACTGATATGGAACTCAGCATTAGAGCGGACAAGGGAGATATCAAGTTGGCGCCAATCGCTGCGAAGTTATATCAAGGTGCTTATGCAGGAGATATCTATCTTGATGCAAAAGGCAAAGAACCGAAGTTAACGATAAACACCAGTCTTACCGGTGTTCAAACGGAGCCATTGTTAACCGATGTCACTGGTAAGGCAGACCTCTTGGGTGAAGCTAATATTAAGCTGTCATTGAATTCTTCTGGTGCTGATACCAATGCCTTGAAAAGCAGATTGTCTGGCAGCGGTGATATAGCATTTAATAATGGTGTATTAAAAGGAGTGGATATCGCTAGTGCACTACGACAGCTCGAAGTGATGATTGAATCTAAACGTTTTAGTACGTTCAATACTAAAGGCGACACTACATTCAACGCACTAACGGCCACATTGAAAATAAAAAATGGCATTGTTGATAATGATGATTTTTTAATGTCGGCATCCGGGTTTAAGGTCACGGGTAAAGGCATGCTTATCAACCTTAATGATGAAACATGGAAATATGATTTAAAGGCTGAAAGCGACGCATCAAGTCTTACAGAAGGTACCGAGCGATATAATATTGGAGGACATAGCCTGCCTATTCAATGTCGCGGTAAGATCGCTGATAAGAAATGCGTGCCTGATGCGGGCGAGATTGCCAAGGTATTACTGAAAGGTGCTGTACAAGAAAAAGTACAGGAAGCTCTTGGCGATAAACTGGACAAGCTTGGTATTAAAATCCCCGGCTTGAAAAAAGAAGCTGCCCCGGCGCCAGCCCCAGCACCAACAGAACAGCAAACAGCCCCAGCGCCACAACAACAGGTAGCACCGGCTGAACAGCAAACAACCGAACCTGCCAAGGAAGCGCCAGCAGAACCGGCAGACCCAGTAGATGATTTGATTAATGAAGGTGCTAAAAAATTATTTGATAAATTGTTTTAGTTACGAAGGAACATGCTCGACGATCAATTTTCAGATCGGCTACTAGTCTGGTTTAGCCAACATGGTCGGCATGATCTGCCCTGGCAGCTTGAGCGAACGCCTTATCGAGTCTGGGTATCCGAGATCATGTTACAACAGACGCAGGTAACAACGGTCATCCCCTATTTCAATCGGTTTATTGAAAGTTTTCCGGATGTCGCGACTCTGGCAAAAGCAAAGCGGGATGAAGTATTACATCATTGGACAGGTCTGGGTTATTACGCACGTGCCCGCAATATGCATAAAGCCGCAGGCATAATTGTTGATCAATATAAAGGTCAACTACCGTTCACAGTAGAGGGTTTAATGAGTTTGCCGGGTATAGGTCGTTCTACCGCAGGCGCAATATTGTCCTTAGCCTGTGAACAACGAAAAGCCATCCTGGATGGTAATGTTAAACGGGTATTAAGTCGTTATTACGGTGTTGAAGGTTGGCCCGGCAGGAAAGATGTTGAATCCACGCTCTGGTCTTATGCTGAACAACACACGCCGCATAAATGTTCGAGTGACTATACACAAGCAATCATGGATCTGGGGGCAACATTGTGTACTCGCCGTAATCCAGATTGTGAACATTGCCCATTGAATGATGATTGCTTCGCCTTCAAGACAGCAAGACAACACGACTTTCCAGGATCAAAACCAAAAGTCAAATTGCCTCATCGTGAAACTATATTTGCTATCATTGAAAATAGCAGGGGAGAGATTTTACTTGAGCAACGACCCCCGGCGGGTATCTGGGGTGGGCTCTGGTGTTTCCCAGAGTTTTCTGGCGAGCAATCTGTCGAGAGCTCCCTAGCGCAACAATATGGTTATACGATTGAAAACAAGATTGAATATAAAAGTGTTAAACATACCTTTAGTCATTTTCAGCTGTTGATAAAACCGGTTCATATCAGGCTAAAAGGACAGACAAACAAGCTAAATGATGCAAAACTATCAATATGGTTAAAGCCTGATGGTGATCGCAAGCTGGGTTTCCCGGCACCGGTTGTGTCTATTTTGGAAGATTTAAATAATAGTAAGAGGACTGTTTTAAATGAGTCGTAATGTACAGTGTGTCAAGCTCGATAAAGAAGCTGAAGGTTTGGCTACGTTGCCATACCCGGGCGAATTAGGAAAACGCATCTATGAGCAGGTTTCCAAGGAAGCCTGGAAAATGTGGTTAGGACATCAGACGATGTTGATCAATGAGTACCGTTTGACACCGATAGAGCCTAAAGCCCGAAAATTCCTCGAAGAAGAGATGGAAAAGTTCTTCTTTGGCGGCGGTTCAGAGAAGCCTAAAGAATTCAATGCGCCAGAGGAATGACATGCCGTTCATTAAAGATCGTGCATGATATAAACCTCAGCTTGACGAAAGGCGCCGAGACCGGTTTAATACGCGTCTTTTTTGCGCATCACAATTCAATGGCCAGATAGCTCAGTCGGTAGAGCAGAGGACTGAAAATCCTCGTGTCGGTGGTTCGATTCCACCTCTGGCCACCATTCACGTAAAAATGTTACATCATCTTGTCGATTCAAATTAATAAAAAAACAAAGATAGGTTCTGTAATACTGGTTTCGCTATTTATTTTATATGGCGTTGTTGGTTTTATGGTATTGCCCTGGTATGCCAACAAAGCATTAGGCGAATATGTTTCGAAGCAATTGCAACGTGAACTCGTCATTGAAAAAATTTATTTCAACCCTTTTACATTTCATTTACGCGCAGACAATATTGCGCTGAAAGAAAAAAATCAGGTCCCAATAGCCAGTCTTATAGAACTGGATATCAATATTGATTTAGATCAACTGCTTAAAAAGACGCTGGTAGTATCAACCCTTAGACTTAATGAACCACGCCTTGAATTGATAATTGATGAAACAGGCAGTATGAATCTGGATCACCTGTTGAGTGAATTACCCGCTACGGATTCTGATAGTGGTGATGATCCTGCGCTAAATTTTATTTTTGAATCGACAGCAATTCAGCAGGGAAGTGTTTTGATAGTTGATTACTCGAAAGAGCAATCAATACAATCTTTGGTTAAAGATATTAATCTTGAGTTTTCAAGCATCAGTACTTTTGCAAATGAGGAAGGTAACTATCAGATCGATCTGGATCTGGATAAAAACACCAGGGCTAAACTGACAGGCACTTTATCTTTAACGCCATTGATGTCTGTTGGACAATTTCAGATCGCTGACTTATCTGCAGCGACTATCAATAGATGGGGAAAAGATATGTTGCCTGTAGAAATACAGAGAGGTAGTGCAGCTATCAGTGGTTCCTACAAACTGGTTTCAAACAATGAAGGTAATATTTCATTTAATATAGATAATACCAGCATTAAAGTGGAAGACCTTTCTATTGAGGATGTCTTGACAAAGATGTCACTGTCATTGAAAGAGTTGAATTTAAATGATGTTCGCTATTCAAGCTCTGATCTTACGGCTAGTGTTAATTCTATTTCTTTAGTTACTTTAAATGCATCGACTCAAGAATCTGAACCGCTGATTGATCTTGCCAACATTTCATTTTCTGATATTGAATATGATATTGAATCTGTTGGTTTAACGTTATCTGCTATTAAGCTTGATAAGCTAGTCTTTGCGCCGCGTAATGGTATGGCAGCATTAGGTCAGCTCGACAGGGCAACTGTTGGCGGAATTAAGTTTGATGGTAATACCAAACATATTGTTATAGGTAAGGTTGAGTTAGTGGACAACCATTACCTTTTTGAAACTGATACGGCAGGTCAATTGATGTTGCCTGAATTTAAAATAGCAGGCAATGATGCGAATAAATCAGACGCTGGTGAAGAAACGAGTCCCGCAGCTTTTCATATTGAACTTGGTGAATTGCATCTGGCACAAACGTCACTGGCGCTATTTAATTCTGCTCTGCCAGAGCAGCTGGATCAATTGCTGAGCCTGAAAGAGATAGTATTGAAATCAGCAGATGTTGATCTCTCTCAGTCGAGCGTTGCTCTGACATCATTAACATTAGATGACGCGAATATAAATCTTACGCTGGATAAAACCGGTGTATTAAATGTATTGCAATTGATCCCCGCAGATTCTGACGCAGAAGAAAAGAATAGCACCTCTGAGGAGGCAAGCCCGATTCAATTTAAATTAGATAAACTTACTACTCAGGGTTTCAATATTAAACTCACTGACAACTCGTCTGGTACCAGTGTCCAACATTATCTGCACGATATTAAATTAGAAGCAGCTAATATATCTAATGATGATCAGGTGCATACTGATCTGAGTGTTAATGCAGTCATAAATGAACGTGGTGAGTTATCATTGGCAGGCTGGGTAGCACTTATATCAACTGACATGGAATTAGAGCTTGGATTGAGTGAAATAGATTTTACCTATTTGAATCCATATCTTAAGAATTTTACAAATGTTTCACTGGCTTCAGGCATATTCAATTTCAATGGGCATATAAGCAATGCCGCTGGAAAAAATGGCCTTTCAATACGAGATGCCAAAGCAGGTTTAATTAATCTGCAACTTAATGATATGAGTGATGATAGTCGTTTGATCGCTGTTGAAGCTGTGACCATAGCTGGACTTGGTTTTACGTCCTCTCCGCTTAATATAAATATTAAGCAGACGAAACTTTCCGGTCCCTATGCCAATGTGCATATTGATGAGCAGAAAAATCTGAACCTGTTGAATGCATTTAAATCTGCAAACAGCGAAAGCAACAATTCGGAACAGGAGAATGCAGATTTTGAATCAACTTACACTCTGTCATTGGAGCGTATCGATTTGGATAAGGGGAATATGGATTTTGCAGATTTAAGTATGACGCCCCAGTTTTCAGTGAAAATGCATGAGCTAACGGGAACTGCAGCAGGTCTGAATTCAGATCCTGAACGGTATACATCACTTGAGCTTAATGGACAGGTCAATGAGTTCGGTTCTATTGCAATAAAAGGTGAGTTGCAGCCATTTGATTATCGTAAACAAAGCCAGATTAACATGGTGTTTAAAAATATTAGCACCAACAGCCTCTCTCCTTATGCAGCAAAATTTGCCGGACGAAAGATTAAATCCGGGAGTTTATCTTTAACGCTGGATTATAAGATTGCCAACAATAACCTGGACGGTAGTAATAATATTGTGTTGGAAAGTCTGGTACTGGGAGAAGAAGTTGAAAGTCCTGATGCCATGGATTTGCCGCTCGATATGGCAATTAGTTTATTGGAAGATGATAACGGCAAAATTGATATTAAGCTCCCTATAAAAGGTGATTTGAACAGCCCTGAATTCGAGATTAACGCAGTCATTCAAAAGGCGATCGGTAATCTGCTTGGCGGTATTGTGACGGCCCCATTTAAATTTATTGGTTCTCTTTTTGGCATGTCTGGCGACGAGCTTAAATTTATTCAGTTTGTTCCTGGTAAAACAGAGATCGCGCCTCCCGAAGCGGAGAAATTATCGACTATCTCCAAGGTATTACTGGATCGCCCGGCTTTATTACTAATTGTTTCCGGTGTCTATGATAAGACGCGTGACAGTAAGGCCTTGGCTAAAAAATCGTTGATTGAAATTATTAGTAAGATCACTGAAAAAGAACAAATTCCGCTAAATTATTCCGATCCTGAGGTGCAGGAAACAATAGCTGATCTGGCAGATGAGCGCCTTGATGAAGCAATACGGATTAAATTGCAAGAATCGGTTATAGGTGACAAGACAGAAGATGATGCAGCAGCAAAAAAGATTTATTACAGCAGTTTGTTTCAACGACTAACGGAAATTGCAGCGAAAGATATCAGCCAGTCTGTGCTTGATTCACTGGCTGGTGATCGTGCCAGGGCGATTATTGACTACGTAACCGGAACCGAAGCTTCATTAACAGATCGTGTGACATACTCGGATGAACTTGTTAGTGATAATGCTGATACAGAGGTAGTGAATGTTACGCTCAAACTGGACACCCGACGTTAGAAATTCTGTACGCGTGTGTCAGTTGTCGATATAGTGTTGCCAATTAAATTCTGTATCTGCAATTACTAGAAATTCCGGGTTAAGTATTGATGGCTTGGCATTGTATTCGAGTCGATTGAAGTTCATATCTACAACGACGCCACCTGCTTCTTCAACAATTGCTTGTTCCGCACCGGTATCCCATTCTGATGTTGGTCCAAAGCGTGGATAGATATCCGCCTTGCCTTCCGCTACCAGACAAAATTTTAATGAACTACCGATAGCAAGAATCTCGGGGTTATTCAGTTTTTCAATAAAGACACTTTGTTTTTTACTACCATGCGATCGGCTTCCCGCGATAGTAATCTTATCGGCGTTAGTTTTCTTTACATATATCCTGGTTTTGCTTCCATTTTTTTCATGTTTATAAGCGCCGTGATTCAGGCAAGCCGTGTAAGCAATTCCGGACACCGGGATATAGATCGCGCCAAGTATGGATTTTTGACCTTCAATCAAGGCAATATTGACCGAGAATTCGCCATTGCGTTTAACAAACTCGCGCGTTCCATCGAGTGGGTCTACCAGCCAATACTGATTCCAGTGTCGTCTTTCATCAAAACTTATATGAGACGATTCTTCGGATAGTATGGGTATGTCAGGGGTTACCGATGATAAGTGTTCACAAATTATATTATGTGCCGCCATGTCGGCTAATGTGAGTGGTGAATTATCATCTTTATTTTCCACAGTAAAATCAGTTTCATAAACTTCCAGTATCTTTTTACCGGCAACATGACAAATATCTGTGATATCTGATAAAAGGCCTGACAAATCTTGATGTTTAATTTCGTACATGGGGGTTGCTTTGTTATCCTTAGTCATTGACTAAACTATTCTACCTATCTTGAAATTACATGAAACCCGATATTAACTGGAATTCAATTAAAACTGTCTTGTTGGATATGGACGGTACCTTGCTCGATTTATATTTTGATAATTTTTTCTGGCAGGAATATTTACCCAAACAATGGGCTAAATTAAATAACATGGATGCAATTGTTGCTAAAGCGCAGTTACATGACTGGTATACGAAAGAAGCAGGAACGCTTTCCTGGTACTGTCTGGATTTTTGGACAGAACGATTAAAATTTGATGTTTTAAAATTGAAAGAAGATGTTGAACATTTAATAAAATATCGCCCGCATGCAGAATCGTTTCTTGAACGTTTGGAGGATTCAAATTATTCAGTGATTATGGTGACTAATGCGCACCAGAACCTAATCAAGATGAAAGCGGATAAAACAAAAATAGATAATTTTTTTGATCGAATTATTAGTTCTCATGCCATAGGCCATGCAAAGGAAGATCAAATGTTTTGGAAAAAACTTCAAATTGAGGTTCCTTTCAATTGCGATGAAACTATATTGATTGACGATAACTTGACTGTCTTAAGGGCTGCAAGAGAGTTTGGAATTAAAAACCTGCTGACAATAGCAAAACCCGATAGCCAAAACCCTGAACAGGAAACGGAAGAATTTGCCGCGATTCATTCATTTCAGGATCTTGTGTTCTAGGTATTCCTGGAAAAGCCGTAACAAAATTCCCAGACGTTATGTTGTAACCGTAAGCCACGAGACTCGTAACGAGTATTGATGCGCCACTCTGGTCTGGGGCAAGAAATGCCATCATTTCCTGCAAGGCTTATTAATTGGGGATCTGCGTCACACAATTTCTGTATATGTTTGGCATAGGCTTGCCAATCCGTTGCAATGTGCAATCGTCCATGCGCTCTAATTTTTTTCTTTATTAAATCAATTAATGGTTTATTTATGAGTCGACGTTTATGATGCCGTTTTTTTGGCCAGGGATCCGGAAAAAAAATAAATACCTGCGTTATAGAATCATCCGGTATCTGCTCCTGCAATACATCGAGGACATCATCGTTACTTATCTTGATATTAGTTAAATTATTTGACTCTATTTTGTTGAGTAATTGTCCTACGCCTGGTCGATGAACTTCTATTGCCAGATAGTTATTTTCCGGATGGGCCAAGGCATGGGTATGAGTAGTATCGCCAGTGCCAACCCCGATATCCAGAACCAGAGGTGCACGTCGTTTGTATAATTCTTCCAGATTAATCACGACATGACTGAAATCTATACCGTGTTTGTCCCAATAGGTATCCAGAGCAACTTCTTGAGAAGCCGTTAGCCTACCTTCGCGTTTAACATAACTACGAATGGTATTATTTTTTGTTGGATTTACTTTCAAGAAAGATAATTGATAATACGGAGATTAAGTACTATAAAAAGTTTAGAAAAAATGACCATCAATGGGGGAAGATGCACTTGCGTATGCACGTCGCGGCATTCTTCCTGCCAGATACGCTTCTCGACCGGCTTCGATTGCTTTTTTCATGGCACTTGCCATCAAAACTGGATTTCTGGCTTCAGCTATGGCGGTATTCATTAAAACACCGTCACAACCTAATTCCATCGCGATAGCTGCATCTGATGCAGTGCCTACACCAGCATCAACCAGGATAGGAACAGAGGCATTTTCGACAATTGTGCGAATATTATAGGGGTTCCGAATCCCGAGTCCTGATCCGATTGGAGCCGCTAGCGGCATCACTGCAACGCAACCGATATCTTCAAACCGTTTAGCCATAATTGGATCGTCAGACGTATACACCATAACCTTGAAGCCATCCTTTACTAGTTGTATTGCGGCATCAAGCGTTTGCGGTATATCTGGAAACAGTGTCTTTTCATCACCGAGAACTTCAAGTTTAACCAAATCATGCCCGTCCATTAATTCACGGGCTAAACGACATGTCCTGATAGCCGATTCAGCATCATAACAACCAGCCGTATTGGGTAAAATTGTATATTTGTCGGGTGAGATAACATCTAACAAATTAGGCTCGTCCTTATTTTGACCAATATTAGATCGACGAATTGCTACGGTAACGATTTGTGCACCGCTGGCTTCAATAGCGTTTTTCGTTTCTTCCAGGTCTTTATATTTGCCTGTTCCTACCAAAAGTCTGGAAGAGTAAGCAATACCTGCTATGGAGATGGTGTCTGTTTTTGTATTAGCCATGTTTAAATTTAGATATTTTTATCCACCGCCGATGGCCTGGACTATCTCAATCTGGTCCCCTGCATGCAATGTTGTAGTTGTATATTCACTTCGGGGGATGATAGTTTGATTTAATTCAATTGCAAATTTGCCATCCAGCTCAAGACTTATGACTAAGTCTGCGATGGTTTTAGTTTGACCTAAAGAGAAAGGTTCACCATTAAGCAGAAGATCCATAGTATGTAACAATGAAGCTATTCAGAAGAGCACGTTGCTATAATTAATCGAGATCGATTTCCAAACCTTCACGCGCTATATGACATTTTAATGATGCTCCGCGCTCTTTAATAATAACTTTGCATTTTTCGTGTATCTTGTCGATTGCATCATCATCGTTATAAGGGTCATGGTGATATAGATATAAATCTTTAACTTTCGCGTCAATTGCGTAATTAACTACGTCGACATAGCATGAATGGCCCCAACCACGCTTGGCTTCATAATCTTCAGGAGTGTATTGTGCGTCATGAATAAGAATATCAGCACCTTGAATATTGGTTAATTCATATTCATATTCTTCCCGATTCATTGCTTCAAACATTTCCTGTTCTTCTACACTGAATTCAGTCATCTTTTGCTTGATTGATTTGTCAAGAAACTGACATTCATTATCAGAGACATAGATAATGGTTTTATTGCCAGCCTTGATTTTGTACCCGTAGGTAACACCCGGGTGATGCACGCTGTAGTAGCTGACCTCAATTGGGCCATTGGCCAGCTTGGTTTCTCTGGGATTAACATAATTGATTTTAGCCATCCAGGTCTCTGTTCCTACCGGGAAATAAGGCGCCTGCATTTGAGAATCAAGCTTTTGTTTCATTTCCTGTACGGATTCGCCCGGGCCAAAGAAATTAATTTTCCAGTCAGGGATAAATGCGGGGACGAAGAAAGGCAGGCCGCAGATATGATCCCAGTGATAGTGAGTCAGTATAATTAGTAAATCCTTGCTTTTACCCTCTCTGGCAAGTTTATCTCCGAGTGGAATAATGCCTGTACCTGCATCGCAGATGAGCACATGATCATCGACATTTACCTCAACACAGGAGGTATTGCCGCCAACCTTTAGATGTGTTGGAAATGGTGCAGCATACGATCCACGTACGCCCCAAAAACGGAGATAGGACTTTGCCATGCGTTATTATGTACTAATTGTAAGGATTTTCTTTGTTAATATAATTTGTGATTATATCTGTAATTGCACGCATTGGCATCGGTTTGGTAATAAATTCCAATGCCCCTAGCTCGTTGGCAACGGTTCGATCCTGCGCATAATCTTTTGAAGTAATCATAATCACAGAGGTATCGCGATGTAGAGGTAGCTTTCTTAACTCAGACAAGAAAGTTAAGCCATCCTTATCAGGCATAATAATATCGAGGAATAAGAGGTTTGGTTTATTCTCTGTGAGATATTCCATCGCAGCGTCAGCTGAACCAAAACTGAATAAATCGAGCGACAGATCTTCCGTGCTACGCTCGAACAGCGCTCGAACAGTAGCATTATCGTCTACTACAACTACTGTTTGTTTTTCGTCGCTCATTTTGAGGTTCTATCCTTTTCCCTTTTTATATTAGAAGTAAGCTTATAAAGCCTAAGTAACCCTTTGATTTTTATTATTTACAACTGGGATATAGTTGTTGTGGGTAATTAAACTAAAAACCTTATTTTCAGACTTATCATTAGCTTAGCCCACATTCTCTGTGTAAATAGTACACTAAAATCGTATATAAGTGACACTTTAAATTACGCTCTAAACGTGTGGATTATTTTAATAATGAGTCTAAATTTCAACTTCTTATTTAATTGCAATAAATAAGCGTTTATTAGTGTCCTTCATGGTTTTAAATGGGGCAATTTGCGGGCGTAGTTCAATGGCAGAACATCAGCTTCCCAAGCTGAGAATGTGGGTGTTCGCACTGGCAATTGCATCCATCCATGGCGGTCATTCCCATCACCCGCTCCAGTAGAGATGTGAGTACGTGATATAAGTTACTTATATATCTTCCATCTTTAATTTTAGTAGCATGAAATCCAGATCATTAGCTAATAATGTGTCGCGATCATGTTTTAATTTCTCACTATTTTTGTAGGGTCCAATTCTGACGCGATGACGGACATCCTGGCCATTTATGACTACGCGTTGGATATCAGCAGTGACGCCCATCATGGCAAGTTTGGCTTTTATTTCATCAGCAGCGCTAAATTCCTTAAATGAGCCAACCTGTAGCACAAACATTACGGGCTTATCTTCTTCTTCCTGTTTAACAACAGGGGTGTCTTCTTCGATTGATTCCCATTCGGAAATATTGATTTCTTTGCTGGGTAATATTTTATAGAAGTCAAATTGTGGTTCGGGAAGGTGAGCTTTATTTTCACTGTCTGCAATAATTTCATTGTCATGTACTGGCTCATTTACGAGCAACGGATTATTTTTTTCTATTGTCGCGCTGTGTTCATGAAAATAGACAATGACTGCGAAAAATAATCCCAGTGCTAATCCTGTTATAAAGGAAAGCGCACCACTGAAGCGCTGTACAAGCGGTTCAGGTTTTTTAGGTTTAATGTTTTTATAATCACGCGGCACTACATTACCTCTGGAGAACTTACGCCCAATAGAGAGAGCCCGTTTTGTAATACTTGTTTGGTCGCCGCTATTAAGGCCAGACGCGCATTTCTAATTACGTCATCTTCAACTAAAAATTGGTTTGCGTTGTAATAGGTATGAAAATCATTTGCGAGATCCTTTAGATAGTAGGCCAGCTGATGAGGTTCATACGTAGTGGCGGCATTCTCTATTACATCAGTATATCTGGCAAGCATCGCCAGTAGTTTGATTTCATGAGGTTCAATAAGGGTGGATAAGTCTTTCAGGGAATCTGCTTCATTATAAGCATAGCCTTTATCCGGCATTTGTCTAAACACACTGCAGATTCTGGCATGTGCGTATTGTATGTAGTATACCGGGTTATCGCTTGATTCTGATTTAGCCAATTCCAGATCAAAGTCCAGATGTTGTTCACTTTTTCGCATGATGTAAAAAAAGCGGGCAGCATCTTTACCTACTTCATCCTGAAGTTCTTTCAAGGTGATAAATTCACCTGAGCGAGTAGACATTTGTAGCTTTTCTTTGCCACGGTAAAGTGTTGCGAACTGAACCAGAAGAACTTCAAGTTTTTCCGGTGATTGATCGAGTGCCTGTAGGGATGCTTTTACTCTGGCAATGTATCCATGATGGTCAGCGCCCCATATGTCTATAATCTTTTCATAACCGCGTTCTATCTTTGACAGGTGGTATGCAATATCAGATGCAAAATAGGTTGCCTGACCATTTTCCCTTATTAATACCCTATCTTTTTCATCGCCTAGTTCACTGGAACGAAACCATTGTGCCCCGTCTTTTTCATATATCCACGACTGCTCGGTTAGTTTCTCTATGCACTGGTCGACTGTGTTATTACTTACCAGGGAACGTTCTGAAAACCAGTTATCAAATTCGACACCAAATCCTAGCAGATCATCTTTTATCGTAGCCAATATTGAATAGAGCCCCGCATCGAATACAATTCTGTACGTTTCATCTCCGAGTTGGGTAATACAATATTTGATCAAACCGTCAATTCTTAGCTCGGCATCTTCTTCTTTAAACAGTGCCGACAGATTGTCAGAATTAACAATGAACTTTTCTGCATGATCGTTGTGTAATTTGATAGCGATATCATTTATATAATCACCCTGATAGGCATTGTCAGGGAAGGGAATGTCTGTGCCGCAATGTTGCAGGTAACGTAACCAGACGCTGACTGCGAGGATGTCCATTTGTCGTCCTGCGTCATTTATATAATATTCGCAACTGACATCAAATCCGGTTTTCTTCAATAAACTGGAAACAGCAGCTCCATATGCTGCACCACGACCATGTCCAATATGCAGAGGCCCGGTTGGGTTTGCCGAAACAAACTCTACCAGTGTTGGAATGTTAGCGCCGATATCAGAATCGCCATATCGATCGCCTTTATCCAGAATTTCAGCAACGATAGCCTGATGAGCGGTTTCTTTCAGGAAAAAGTTGATGAATCCTGGGCCGGCAATTTCAACGTGATCTAATAGGTCAGACTCAGGCAAGTGCGCAATTATATTTTGCGCTAACTCTCGCGGGTTGGATCTTGCAGGTTTTGCCAGCATCAATGCAATATTAGATGCAAAATCACCATGTTCTGAACCACGTGAATTGTCTATCTTAATTTCAACGTGATCACTGATCGGTAAAATTTGTTTTGCCTGTAATGCCGTTAAAGATTGAAGTAGTAAGGCTTGAATTTGCTTTTTCAATTTGGACCGTCTCAAAAAAAGTCACACATTCTAGTGTTTTTAACTGACAAGGAGAAGGTATAACGGTGTTTATTTAATAACAGTTAAGCCAAGGCTTTCCCAGTCTTGCATACCCCCACGGTACCATTTAATTTTTTCAGCAGGATATCCGAATCTTAGCAGGGTTTTAATATTCGAAGGTGATTGCCCACACCATAGGCCATTGCAGAAAAGAATGAGAGTTTTGGCATTGGAAAAATCCCATAAGCCCTCAAGACTTATAGCACCGAATTTATTTTCCAGTATATCCGCAATTTTAAATGGATCAGCGCCTGCTTCTGGCTTCAACCGGGGCCATGGGATGTTTATTGATCCTGGTATAGTGCCTTTTTTTACCCAGTCTTCGGTACGCGAGTCAATAACCAGGACGGAATTGTCGCCATTAGCAATGCGCTTTAAGTAACCAAGTACTTCAAGTTCTGCGATTGTTTCGACGCCTTCTGCGAGTTTGCCTGGTTGTATACAAAATGGAGGGCATTTCCTGGAGGTTTTCGCGTAGTCCGGGTTGATGGTGTTAATTATCGACTGCGCCCGCTGGATTCTGACTACCTTGCCATTATGTTTGACGTCGATGAAGTCAATCTCGCTACTAATCTTTACATCCAGACCTGTCGATGCAAGTGACACACTCCATATTAATGAAGCCATCAGGATAAAAACTATTCGTTGTGGCACTTTCATGAAATTGCTCATAACTTAAGCCATGTCTTGAGGGTCAACATCTAATGACCATCGTACTTTTTTTGAGCCTCTAATATGGTCGAGTTTTTCCAGCCAACTATCTAGATGCGTATGTAACGCTTTTCTATTAGATGATTGAATAATTAATTGATAACGATAACGCCCACTTCGTTTTTCAATCAACGCAGGGATTGGTCCGAATAACAGTAATGCATTATTTGTTATTTGTTTTAATTGCATAGCGGCGTTATTTATAAATTGTTTAACATCATTAACATTGTTTGCCTCGGCCCTTAAAAACACCATGTAGGAATATGGTGGTAAAGATGAATGGTTCCTTTCCTGTAAAAGAGAATTACAAAAATTATTATATCCATCTTTAATCAGTTGTTGAAACAGCGGATATTCCGGGTTGTAGGTTTGCACAATGACAGTACCTTCCTTAACCCCTCTGCCAGTTCGACCACTGACCTGCATAAAAAGTTGCGCCAGTCTCTCGCTGGCGCGAAAGTCAGTTGAAAATAGTCCTCGATCTGCATCGACAATGCCAGTAAGTGTTACATTTGGGAAGTGGTGTCCTTTAGCCAACATTTGTGTACCAATCATTATATCGGTTTTTCCGGATTGTATTTCCTCCAGATAGTCACGCATTGCATTTTTTTTGCGTGTTGTGTCGCGATCAATTCTGGAAATGGTTGCTTTGGGAAAGAGTGTAGCGAGGACTTCTTCTATGCGTTCAGTCCCATGTCCCATTAACAATAATGGTTCACTACAATCAGGGCAGTTTTTGACATACGGTTTAATAACATCGCAATGGTGACATACCAGTCGATTCATAGCTTTATGATAGGTATAAGGAAGTTCACAACGGCCGCATTCAGCTTTCCATCCACAGCAATGACAATATAAATGTACTGCGTATCCCCGCCGATTCAAAAATAATAAGACCTGATTTTTATTAGCCAGATGCATTGTGATTTCATCCACCAGCATTTGTGATAAAGGACCGTGCATTTTTTTCCCGCGTATATCTAACAGACGGAATTTTGGCGGTTTTGCATTTGCAGCTCTGGTGGACAATATCAGATGTTTGTAACGATTTTTTTCTACGTTATAAAGTGTTTCCAATGAAGGTGTCGCCGAACCCAGAATCGCTGGAACCCTGTCTCTGGTTGCTCTGGTAATCAACATGTCTTTGGCTGAATAGCGAAACCCATCCTGCTGTTTATAGGACAGGTCATGTTCCTCATCAATAATATACAGGCCCGGGTTAGCTAATGGTGTCCAGATAGCGGAACGTGTTCCAATTACAATCTTTGCTTTTCCAGATCTGGCATTGAGCCAATATTGGGTGCGTTCAGCATCCGACAACCCCGAATGTTGTATCGCAATGTTGACTTCAAAACGATCTCTAAAACGTTGTATCTGTTGAGGTGTCAGGCCAATTTCGGGTAACAAAATCAGGCACTGTTTCCCGGCTTTTATGACTGATTCCATTAATGTCATATAAACTTCTGTTTTGCCGCTACCAGTTAACCCGTCCAGTAAAAATACCGAATCACTTTCAAGTCTGTTTAGTATTTGATTGCTTGCATATTCCTGATCTTTATTTAATTTGAATAGACTTTTATTTATTTTAATAACGCTATCGGTAATATTTTCAGTGCCACTTTGGATCAGGTCTTTAGATTTAAGCGCGAGCAGGGATTGCTTTGATCTGTCGTAAATGGTCTTAATCTCAGACTCACTAACGGGTGTTTTTCTTTGTTGTAGATAATTTAATATTTGTGCCTGTTTAGGCGCTTTCTTGATGAGGTTGGGATCTGTTGCAATGCCTTTTTCTGTTAAGTACCAGACTTGTTCATTGAACTCATTAATAGTGTTATTTTTTCTTAATGAAGATGGCAACCCAGTAAAAATTACCTCTCCGATTGGGTAGTGGTAGTAATTGCTTGCCCATATGAGTAAATCAAGGTGTCTATTGTTGAATATGGGTTCATCATCAATAATATTATTAATTTTTTTTAATTTGTGTTGCGGATGTTCGCTCTTATTGCCGATCGATACCACGACACCAACTATATCTTTACGTCGGCCAAATGGGACCACTACTCGAATGCCTGGTTGTAAATTTTTTACTTCAGTTGTATCTGCTGGCAGATAGTCAAATAGACGTCTTAATGGTGTTGCTATAGCAACACGTAAGATCAATGGTTGTGCAATCATCTTTTTGAAATGGGCTTATTGATCATCAAGAAGCTTTTTCAGGTCACGTAAGGACGCACGTTTCATAGGTCGTTGTGTTATTGGATCAAATGGCGCATTTTTTAGAAACACTGGTGGCAAGATTATGAGAGCGATGTTTATATTTCCAGCAATAAACTTGAAAGCAGTAAAGTAAGTATGATTTTTCTTTTCTACTTTCAAGCGTCGTTCGCAAATTGTTACAGGTATGCCGTTATTTTCAAGAAAAAGAGAAACAAACTCAGGCGTTTCAGAAAAAACATGAATTATTAATTCAGAATTTTCATTTGCGGTACCTGTCAATACGGAGCCAACCAATCGAGGATTGAATTCTTCCAGTAATAACATTGTCTTGCAGGCTATTTTTCTGAATTCATAAATTGTTTGCTGCTGTTTGTCATTATGGAAAAGTGATTGATATTCAATTAAAGCAATTTCAATTTCACTGTTGCTGGGCAGCAAACGTTTGTTAGTAATGTTTAATTGTTGAGCAGCCTTTTTTTTTGCCAGTAAAAAATCCTCAAATCCCTCCAAAGCAACCAGTTTGGCAGCTTCATGAGCGATGTTTTTTCTTATACGGTCATCGGCAGTAAGACGCATTGAAATAATATGCTAATTAAAATAATTGTTCAGGGATGGTTATGGTTTCATCGCTTTGTGTGAAAATGTCGGGTTGTTTTGTTTCCATTACGCTTTTTGGTGTATTTTCACTTCTGAATACTTCGAATATTGCATCAGGATTATTAGCGTTGGCAAGTTGCCCGGTTTCAGGATCAATACGAACATTCACCAGTCCCTCTGGTCTTTCCATTATTGCTTCCGGCATGCCCTCAAGCGCAACCTTCATGTAATCAATCCACATAGGTAATGCCGCACTTGCTCCTGTTTCCCTACTGCCGAGCGGCTGGAATTTGTCAAAGCCAACCCAACATATAGTGACAATGTCTGAATTAAATCCGGAAAACCATGCATCATGTTGATCATTGGTTGTTCCTGTCTTGCCGGAAAGGTCATTGCGTTTTAATTGTAATGCGCGTCTTCCTGTACCGTGTTTTATGACATCTCTTGTTATTGAATTCATTATCCAGATGTTTTGTGCATCAACGACACGAGGCGCATATAAATTTTCTATGTTTTCCATTTCTTCTTCTAACGAAAGCGTTTCTGTTTCACTTTGAATAGAATCTATTTCTTTATCTATAACTGAAGGCAGGTTTATACCCTCATCCACTATAGAAGTGGATAAATCATCTTCTTCATTAATCTCCGTAGATGTAGGTGGTTCATCATCTTTACAATCACTGCATACAACCGGAGGTTTCGCCTGAAAAGTTATTTCATCATTGTAGGTTTTAATCTGGTTTATATAATAAGGATCAATAAGGAATCCGCCGTTAGCAAATACGCTATATCCCCGAGCAAGCTCCAAAGGCGTAATTTCAGCACTGCCGAGCGACAATGATAGATTGTGTGGTAATTGGTTTACATCAAAACCAAAATTTTGGATATGTTCGAGTGCAAAAGGAACCCCGATTGCGTGTAGTAAACGGATAGATACAAGATTGCGCGAATGCGTCAATGCAACTCTCAACCGTGTAGGTCCATAACTTTTGCGACTGTAGTTTTCAGGTCGCCAGTCGTCTTCAATACCAGGATCATCAAAGACTATAGGAGCATCATTAATAATAGTTGCAGCAGTTTTACCTGCTTCTAATGCCGACGAATAAATAAATGGTTTAAACCCTGAGCCCGGCTGACGTCTTGCCTGTGTAACTCGGTTGAATTTATTTTTATAGAAATCGAATCCACCAACCAGAGCAAGTATTGAACCATCATGAGGAGATAAAGAAACTAATCCACCTTCCACATCAGGAATTTGTGAAAGTGCCCAATCACCCGTTTCGGTTTCGAGTAAGCGTATGACATCTCCGGAGGATAATATTTCTCCAGCGGTTTTGAGTTCGCCGCCTCTACGATTTTCCGAGATGTATTTTCGCGCCCATTTTAATCCTTCCCAATTGATTTCAACTTGTCCGATACCGCTAATGTAGGCACTGACGGATTGTTCATTCACGCTGGTTACTATACCCGGGTACAAATTACCGAGTGTTGGAAAGCTCTCAAGTAGAGCTTCAATTTCTTCTTCAGTTTTTGTCTGTATTTCTTCTATGTGATGTTCGGGTCCACGATAGCCGTATCGTATATCATAAGCGAGCAACGTATTTCTTAGTGCCTGATTAGCAGCATTCTGGTTTTTGTCACGAATGGTTGTAGTTACTCGTAACCCACTACTATAGGCTGCATCACCTTGTTCTTTGGTTAAATCACTACGAACCATTTCTGCAACGTAGGGCGCTTCAAGTTCAATCGTTGCGTTGTGCAATGATGAACTGGTCGGAGCGCTAGTAGCTACTTTGTATTCATCTTCAGTTATATATGAGAGCGATAACATTCTTTGTAATACATAGTTCCTCCTCGCTAGCGCTCGTTCTGGATTAGTTATTGGGTTGGTTGTAGAAGGTGCCTTGGGTAATCCGGCAATCATTGCTATTTGAGGTAAGCTTAATGAGTTGATATCTACGCCATAATAAACTTGAGCTGCAGCAGCGACGCCATAAGCCCTTTGCCCTAAATATATTTTATTAAGATAAAGCTCCAGAATGGCATCCTTGCTCAGTTCATGTTCAATTTTAAATGAGAGAAATATTTCATTTAATTTTCTGAGGTAAGTTTTTTCTCGGCTAAGGAAAAAGTTTCGAGCAACTTGCATTGTTATAGTGCTGCCGCCTTGTTTCTTTGAACCTGTTTTAATTAAGGCGTAAACAGCTCTGACAATTCCTTGCCAGTCAACTCCGGGATGCACATAAAACCGATCATCTTCCGCGGCAAGAAAAGCATGAATTAATTGTGGTTGGACGTTTTCTATATTTATAGGAGTACGACGCTTTTCTCCAAATTCTGCAATTAGTGATAAATCTGCGCTGTAAACCCGTAAGGGAACTTGCAGTTTCACATCTTTCAATGAATCGATTTCAGGCAGGTTAGGCAGCACATACCAGGACACAATTACGACCGTAACTATGCCTAAAATCATTATTGATAGAAGAAAATTAAAAAGAAAACGCAACATCTTGTGTGAATAATATCCCAATTACCCTATATGTTCTGTTTTTTTAACGAAAATGTAAATTTGAATGTTTTACGTTAAAAAACCCTAAAAACTGATTGTTTTTTAAATTTCTCTTGGCTATAGCTATAGTAGCCAAAGTAAGTTAATGTTGTGTTAAACATATGGCATATAACTAATTACTTCAAAAGGAAAAAATAGTGTTTTCGTTTAATAAAAAGTCAGTTCCAATATTAGGCGTCGACATAAGCGCTACTGCAATAAAGTTGCTTGAACTAAGCCGCAGTGGCAACAAATACCGTGTGGAAAGTTATGCAGTAGAGGCTCTCCCACCTAATTCAGTCTCCGACAAGACTATAAACGATATTGAGCAAGTCGGCGAGGCTGTTGCGCGTGCTGTGAAAAAGTCAGGCACACGTACTAAAAATGCCGCAGTCTGCGTCGCAGGATCCTCTGTTATTACAAAGATCATCAGTATGCCATCGGGTCTTTCAGACGACGAGATGGAAAGTCAAATTCAAATAGAGGCAGACCAATATATTCCATTCCCACTTGATGAAGTCGCTATGGATTTTGAGGTGATTGGTGAAGCTGAGGAAGGTGCAGATAGAGTCGATGTCTTACTTGCTGCTTCGCGTACAGAAGTAGTTGATAATGTTGTTGCTTCAATAGAGTTAGGTGGATTGACAGCAAAGATTGTCGATATCGAATCATTTGCAATTGAAAATACGATTGCATTAATGAGTAATGATTTTCCCGCGGGCATTTCTGCTGAAGCAATTGCAGTAGCTGATGTTGGTTCTGCAGTTACCACATTCAGCGTCATGGAAAACATGAAAATTGTTTATTCACGTGAAGAGTCATTTGGTGGCGCGCAGTTAACTGAAGACATTCAACGTAGATATGGGTTGTCTTATGAGGAAGCAGGATTGGCCAAGAGACAGGGCGGTCTTCCTGATAATTATGAGCCTGAAGTATTAGAACCATTCAAAGAAAATATGGCTTCCCAGATTGGGCGAGCCTTACAGTTTTTTTATGCATCGAGTCAAATTAGTGATGTTGATGTGCTTATTCTCGCAGGTGGATGTGCATCAATACCTGGTATAGCTGAATTAGTTGAATCAAAGCTGGGTGTGAAGACAATGATTGCCAATCCTTTTGCAAATATGGCCGTAGCATCAAAAATTAAGACGGATAGTCTTACTAATGATGCCCCGGCCATGTTGATTGCATGTGGTTTGGCGCTGAGCGGGGATGGCTAATGTCAACAATCAATTTACTCCCCTGGCGTGAGACTAGACGCAAGGAATTACAAACTCAGTTTTTAATTATGCTCATGATTGTCGCGGCCTTGGCTGTCGTGGTTTGGGGAGCAGGGCATTTTTACCATGTCCAATTAATAGAAGTACAAAATACACGAATCGCGCATGTAGAGAAGAATATTGCAGCAGTTGACAAAAAGATTGCAGAGATTAAACAACTTGAAAAAGAGAAAGAAAGATTGCTGTCACGCATGCGAGCGATTGAACAATTACAGGGTAACCGCCCTCTGATTGTCAGGCTTTTTGACGAAATTATTAACAGTCTTCCTGAGGGAGTGACCGTATCAAGCATCTCTCAGAAAGGCACAACAATAACAATAGATGGCTTGGCGCAGTCTAATGCACGTGTTTCATCATTCATGAGGCAGCTGGAAAGTTCTCAATGGTTAGCAAATCCAAATCTGAAAGTTATCAAGGAGTCAAACGCTGCGGGTGATAAGCCGGTCAATAGTTTTACTCTTACCTTTTCACAGGTAATACCTAAGGCGGAGGCTGGAGACGCATGAGCTTTATTGATGATCTGAATAATCTAGATCCTAATAATCCGGGTGTTTGGCCAATGCCTGTTAAGGCGGTGTTATTTGCCATCGTATTTGCTGCGATAGTTTACGCGGGTTGGCACTTTGATATAACAACACAGCGCGAGCAATTGGCTGCTTTGGAAAAAAAGGAGAAAGACCAATTAGGCGTTCTTGATGTTAGGCAAAAGAAAGCAGCTAATCTGGAAGCACTGAAAGAACAGATGAAAGAAATGGAGCAAAACTTTGGTGACATGGTGCGTCAATTACCTAACAAAACTGAAGTTGCAGGCTTACTAATAGATATCTCTCAAACAGGTTTAGGTGCCGGGCTTGAATTTAAATTGTTTCAGCCTGGCGGCGAAGCACCAAGAGAATTTTATGCTGAATTACCAATCAAAATTTCTGTTGTAGGTGATTATCACCAATTTGGTGAATTCGTTAGTGGTATAGCTGCATTGCCTAGAATTGTAACTACGCATGATATCGCTATTACAGCCATCAAAGGTGATAAAGGCAGTAGTGTTCCGAAACTTCAGATGAATGCAATTGCAAAAACGTATCGTGCACTTGAAGAAGAGAATTAACATTATGTCTCAATTAAAAATAAATAGACATGTTAGAACAGTTTTTTGCCTATCTCTTATTACCGGGCTTACGGCTTGTGTCTCAAAAGATATTAGTGATATTGAGAATAATGTTGCTGAGATAATGGCAAGACCTGGCGGACGTATAGAGCCATTACCAGAAATAAAGCCTTATGAAGCTTATGCTTACCAGTCGGGTCAAGCTAACGCACGAAATCCATTTAAATTATTTTATGTGCTCGAAAAGCCGGAAATTGAAGAAGGCTCTGTTGATGATGGTCTAACAGAAGAGATGGAGCGTGAAATTCGAAATCGTAATCGAGAAGAACTTGAGCAATTCGAATTAGACAGTTTACGTATGGTCGGAACACTAGACAATGAAAACAATAACTGGGGGATTGTGTTAGATCCTGACGGCGTGGTTCACCGCGTAAGTGTAGGTAACTATCTCGGGGTAAACATAGGCAAGATTATAAATATTTACGAAGACCGAATTGAGCTCAGAGAGATTGTTCAGGATAGCAATGGTCGTTGGGAAGAACGGGAGGCAGCACTTGCTCTTGTAGAAGAGTAATCTGATTGCGAGGTATTAAAAATGGTTACCAATAATAGAATTACATTTAATTTCAAGGGTTACAAAACCATGATAACTAAATTAGAAAAGCTAACACGTGTATCGCTAATAGCAGTTCTGGGGTTAATAAGTTCATCTGCATATGCAATTTCATTGGATGATGTCAGTTTTGCTTCATTACCGGGAGAACGTGTACAAATTAAACTGATGTTGTCAGATGCATTGCCCGCGGATCCTCTGAATTTTACGATTGATAACCCGGCCAGGATTGCGATTGATTTTCCAAATACATCGTTAAACTTGGCAAACAAGTCACAGACTATCGGTATAGGAATGGCAAATAGTTTAAGTGCTGTCGAAGCTGCAGGAAGAACGCGAGTCGTTATCAATTTAACTCGTTCAGTTTCATATGATATGCGTGTCGAGGGGAATTCGGTCGTTTTGAATCTTGATAGCGGCGTAAGCTCTATGGATTCAACAAATACTGGTAGCTCGGGGACATCATCAATGTTATCGACGGCGAGTATAGAAGATATAGATTTTCGTAGAGGTGAAAACGGTGAAGGCAGGGTTATTGTCAAGCTATCTAACCCATCTGTTCCCATAGATATGGGTGTCGAAGCAGGTAAGGTGGTTATCAATTTTCTTGATGCTCAGTTACCAGCTAATCTAGATAGAAAGCTGGATGTCATTGATTTTGCAACGCCAGTAAAAGAGATAGATACCGTTGCCAATGGCAATAACGTGAAGATGACTATCAGTGCTGTTACAGAAGACTATGATCATTTGGCATATCAATCTGAAGACCAATATACAATTGAATTCAAACCATTAACCAAAGATGAAAAAGACGAGCAAAAGAAAGATAAGTTTGGATATACCGGTGAACGTTTATCTTTAAATTTCCAAAGTATTAAAGTAAGAGCGGTATTACAGTTGATCGCTGATTTTACCGGCCTGAACATGGTTACCAGTGATGCTGTTTCAGGTAATGTAACATTAAGATTGAAAAATGTACCATGGGATCAGGCGTTGGATATTATTCTGAAATCTCGTGGATTAGGTATGCGAACTACAGGCAACGTTATTATGGTCGCTCCTTCAGAAGAACTTGCCGCACGTGAGCGATTGGAGCTTGAAACCAGTCGACAAGTCGAAGAATTAGCGCCATTAAGGACCGAGTTCGTGCAGATAAACTATGCAGATGCTGCTGATTTGATGGGTTTGATACAAGCAGATGAAAACAATCTTCTGTCTGAACGCGGTAATGTTTCAATTGATGCAAGAACAAACACACTTATTATTCAGGATGTTTCTAGTAGTCTTGAAGCAGTGAGAGGTCTAATATCAGAACTTGATGTGCCTATACGTCAGGTCTTGATCGAGTCGCGCATTGTTAATGCCGATGAAACATTTGCTAAAGATATTGGTGTACGTTTTGGTTACAGTAAACACAGTAAAAAAGGCACCTTTGATAGACCTACAATAGGTGAGAATGGCGCTGCTGATCCTTTCGTTGCGATTGGTGGTGGTAATTCCGGAAGTGTAAATTATGGCGGTACAACATCGTTTAATGACGGGACAAATGAGAATTATATTGTAGATTTGCCCGCTTTACCGAGTGATGCTGCCTCATTAGCATTAGCAGTCGGTAAAGTAGGATCATACTTGTTGCAGCTTGAATTGTCGGCATTGATAGCAGAAGGTCGCGGTGAAGACATAGCGAGCCCACGTGTAATTACATCTAATCAGAATGAAGCTCTAATCGAGTCAGGTGTGCAAATTCCATATCAAGAAGCATCGTCAAGTGGTGCCACCAGTACCTCTTTCCAGGATGCGACTTTGAGTTTACGGGTAACCCCGCAGATTACACCTGATGACCGTATCATCATGGATTTAGAAGTGAATCAGGACACGGTTAGCGCAACAGTCGTAAATGGCGTGCCTGCAATTAATACACGCAGTGTTACAACACAGGTTCTGGTGCAAAATGGTGAAACAGTTGTTCTCGGTGGTGTCTATACATCATCAGATAGAAAATCTGTAGACAGAACACCTTTCTTTGGCGACCTTCCCTATGTTGGTTTTCTATTCAAGAGAACAGCGACAGATACTTCTAAAAGTGAGTTGTTGATTTTCATTACGCCGAAAATCCTGAAAGACAGCCTGACAATTTAATAACAATAATAACTGTTACATCATTAAAGGGATGTACCCATTTTGGGTATCATCCCTTTTTGTTTTTCTATAATCTGCAATACTAGAAATGTTTAACGCAGAAAGTTCGATTGTCACAGAGTGAGCAAACTTAATAACATAATCCTGATAGGCCCAATGGGTGCTGGAAAAACCACTATTGGACGTCAATTGGCAAAAAAGACATCTCATAAGTTTTATGATTCTGATCATGAAATTGAGCAACGTACAGGCGTAAATATATCTTTAATTTTCGAAATTGAAGGTGAAGAAGGATTTAGAAAACGTGAATCCCAGATAATAGAAGAGCTGGTCTTACTGGATAATATAGTTTTGTCGACAGGTGGCGGAGCTGTGACGCAGCCTGAAAACAGACAGGTACTAAAGAAGAATGGTTATATTATTTATCTCAAATCCAGGCCTGAGATGCTACATAAAAGAACTGCAGGCGATAAAAGGAGGCCATTGTTACAAGGTCAGAATCGTCTGGAACAAATTAAAAAAATATTAAGTGAGAGAGAACCTATATACATTTCAATGGCTGATGAAATTATAGATACTGATAAAATGAGTATTAAGCAAATAATACAGAAAATAATAAATCTGATTGAAACTAATGAAAGTTATAGAAGTTGACCTTGGTAAACGTAGTTATCCAATTTATATTGGAGACTCTATCCTTGCTGATAAAGAATTAATTGATAAACAGATTACCAGTCATCAAGTACTGGTAGTGACTAATGAAACTATTGCACCCCTGTATCTCAAATCAATAGTAAATAATCTTGCCGGCCTGGATTATGACGTTTTAGTATTGCCCGATGGCGAAAGCTACAAGTCACTTGATTGTTTTAATCAGATAATCAGTCGTTTGATGGAGAAAAAGTTTAATCGTACCTGCATGTTGATAGCTTTAGGCGGCGGTGTAATAGGCGATCTTACAGGGTTCGTTGCTGCATGTTATCAACGAGGAGTAAAGTTCATACAAATACCTACGACATTGCTTGCCCAGGTAGATTCATCAGTAGGTGGAAAGACAGCGGTAAATCATCCGTTGGGTAAAAATATGATTGGGGCATTTTACCAGCCATCTGCTGTTTTAGCAGATACCTCGGTGCTATCGTCTTTGCCGGATAGAGAGTTTTCTGCCGGTCTCGCCGAGGTTATCAAATATGGTTTGATAAGAGATAGAGAATTTTATGAATGGCTTGAGAACAATATCGACCTACTGATACAACGTGATAATAAAGCTCTAATTTATACCATTGAAAGATCCTGTATAAATAAAGCTGAAGTAGTCGCGCAAGATGAAAGAGAGTCTGGTGTGCGAGCCACATTGAACCTCGGACATACATTCGGGCATGCGATTGAAACTGGTCTCTCCTATAAACACTGGCTACATGGTGAAGCCGTCGGTTGCGGCATGCTCATGGCAGCAGATTTATCAATGCGTCTGGGTTTATTAGAACAGGAGCAGGTAGACAGGATTAAGCGGTTGTTAGTTCGGGCAAAATTACCAATTAAAATTCATAAAGATATTAAGCTTAAGCAAATGCTGGAAAATATGAAGGTAGATAAAAAATCCCGCGATGGAATTTTATACTTGATTTTATTGAGTGATATTGGACAAGCGACTATTACGGCAGACTATACTGAGCAGGCATTAACGGAAACAATTAACCATTTTCTTGAATGAGGAGTTAAGTGTGGTAAATGAGCTTGCGGTCTATGCTGCAAATTCCAATAACACTAAAGGTAGAGTTCATCAGGATGATGGAGCTGCCTATCGTAACCAGTATCAGCGTGATCGTGATCGTATAATTCATTCATCCGCATTCCGACGTCTTGAATATAAAACCCAGGTTTTTGTAAATCATGAAGGCGATATGTTTCGTACTCGTCTGACTCATTCAATTGAAGTGGCTCAAATAGGCAGAACAATTGCACGAGCATTGAATGTAAATGAAGATTTGACAGAAGCAATCTGTTTAGCCCACGACCTAGGTCATACACCATTTGGCCATGCAGGCCAGGATGCATTAAATGCCTGTATGCGTGATTATGGTGGTTTCGAACATAATCTCCAGTCAATCAGAATAGTTGATCAACTTGAGAAACGTTACGCAAGTTTTCCCGGACTAAATCTAACATTTGAAACACGAGAAGGAATTCTAAAACACTGCTCAAGAATTAATGCACAAACATTAGGCGAGTTAGGGGCCAGGTTTATCAATAATGAAAGACCAGGTGTAGAAGCCCAGATTGCAAACATTGCTGATGAAATTGCATACAATAATCATGATATAGATGATGGTCTCAGAGCAGGGTTGCTGGAAATTGATGATCTAAGGAGTTGTGAAATATTTAGTAGTCACTATGACAGTGTAATTAAAAAGTGGCCTGATTTATCAGATAGTCGCTTACGCCACGAGATAATTAGAAGGATGATAAATTTTCTTGTGAGCGATCTTATAACGACCAGTGAAGAAATGATTAACTCGGTTCGGCCTATAGATATTGATGAGGTAAGAAAATGTGGCGTGACATTGATTAAAATGAGCGATGCAACCGATGTGATGCATAAAGAATTAAAAAAATATTTACGAATAAATTTATATCAACACGAACGTGTTCAAACGATGGCTAATAGAGCAAAAGAAACAGTCGGTTTATTATTTGATGCTTATATGAACAACCCGAGCTTACTCACAAACGAGACACAACATAACATAAGCAGAAATAAAGATTCTGATGATAAAAATGCGGTCACAAGAATTATCGCTGATTATATTGCAGGAATGACGGATCGTTTTGCTTTTTCGGAAGCTGAGAGGATTTCAGGTGCTGTTTAGAAATATATCTTTACTTAAAAAAGCTGTTTATATGTAAAAGTTTTTCAACAATATGACACAACAAGACCAACAGAATAGTTTCAATTTTTTAACGCCAGAGTTGATGCATCGTGTTGAGTTAATATCGCATCTGTTAGAGCACAGCAATCATCTAATCATTGTTAAAGGCGTTCATGAGTCTGGCAAATCTACCCTGCATGAAGAATTATCGCGCCAGCAAAATAAAAACCTGTTGATTAAAAAACTGGTCGTTAATTCCAGGACAGGTAAAAATGATATTTTCAAGGCGGTAATTGGTGATATTAAAGATGAATCAAAAAATTCGTCGTATAGTCAAAGTGATTTAAATGAACTATTAGAGCGATGTGAAAAAAATCAACAAATCCCTGTGTTGCTAATTGATGATGTAGATGTTTTTAACGATGAATTGGTTAGTGTTTTATTTGAAATATTAACAGAGTCAAATTCTGTCGCTGTGCTTAATTTCTGTCTGTTTTGTGATCCTCTATTTCTGGACCGGCTTAAACAGCTTGGTATTGTTGATGATGCTCTTGATATGCATATTATTGATATGCCAAGTTTGAGTGAAAGACAAACCGAACAATATATACATAATCGATATCCTGAAGACGGGGCATCAGAAACAAAAGTGTTTGATGAAAAAACTATCCAGCAAATACACAGGATTTCACATGGAATGCCAGGAAGAATTAATACGCTATGTGCGCAATACCTGGATGATCCGGCAAAAAATAATTCAGCAGGCGAGTCAAAAACTTTACTGAATACAGCATCATCATTATTAAAAACTAAATTGATAATAGTTACAGCTCTGTGTTTATTATTTTTATCTGTTGGCGTCACATTTTTGTTGCTCGAACCTTCTAAAGACGAGGCTAAGAAGCAAACAATCAAATTAAGCTTGCCCGAAATAAAAAAGAATAATAATCAGAAAATAAGTGATGTTGATATGCATGTGATGCCAGAATCAGTCACGACAGAAGCAGTATCCGCATCGGAAGTTCCAGAAATAGAAACAGATAATAACAACACTAATATAGTTGCCGTTAATAATGAGCAATTACAAAGTGTCGTAGCGGAATCAGATTCTCAACTTGCCAGGACTGTAGAAGACAGTAGCAGTGTTGAATCAGATACCCCGGTTCATGATATTGAGTGGTTAAGCAAGCAGGACCCGGAGAAATATGTATTACAGTTAATTGGCGCCTATGAAAAAGACACTATCAAGCTCTACCTTAAATCGTTCGATCGCAATGAAGAACAGATAATAGCTTTCACTACATCAAATAAAGGCAAGGATTGGCATGTGTTAGTATATGGGCTTTACAATGATCGGGATAAAGCACTTGCCGCAATAGACACCCTCCCAAGCAGGGCAAAATTGATGGCACCATGGCCTAGAACAGTTGGAAGCATTAAAGACCTTCTAAAATAGAAATATTAATCTTAAAGAAGTCTCGTGAAAATGCACCTAATATGCGCATATAATCGCTAAATAACCGTTATATGCATATAAATAACGCTAAAATACGCTAAAATCTGTTTAAAAGAGTGCCTATGACAATCTTATGTTGCACCGTGACATAAACAGGGCGCTTTATTATAATCCTTTCCCCTCGTGAATTATTGGGGGGTAAGTGTGCGTGTAAAAAAATTATAAGAAAATTAAGGATTTCAAGGGTTTTCTTGGAAGTGACTCCCTGGCTATCTCCGCGAATCAGTTTCATGCTTATGTGCAAGCACAAAGCTAGTAAACCTAACATTATAGAAGAGTGAATTCAGTATGAAGCAAGCACCAGAGCAACAGGGTTTGTATGACCCTTCCACTGAACACGATGCCTGTGGCGTCGGCTTTGTGGTTAACATCAAAGGTCAAAAATCACGCGCGATTGTCGAAAATGCATTAACAATTTTAAAGAATTTATTACATCGTGGCGCCTGTGGCTGTGAGGAAAATACCGGCGATGGTGTTGGCATATTGATTCAAAAACCACATAAATTTTTCCTGCGAGTGTGTAAGGAAATTGGTTTTGATCTTCCCGATTATGAAAGCTATGGCGCAGGATTGGTTTTTCTTCCTGTCGATGTGGCTCAGTCAAAACGTTGTCAGGAAATATTTGAAAAAGTAGTCGAAGAAGAAGGACAGCACTTATTAGGCTGGCGCGATGTGCCAATAGATGACTCAACACTAGGCCCCACTGCAAAAGATGGTGAGCCAACATTCAAACAAATCTTTATAGGAAAAAATGACAGTCTCAATTCCGAGGCATTTGATCGCAAGCTATATGTTATCCGTAAGCGCGTGGAAAATGCGATCTGGGGTTCGGATATGTCAGAACAGAAACTGTTCTATGTCCCCTCATTATCCTATGGCACCTTTGTCTATAAAGGCATGTTAACCGGTGAACAGATCGAGCCGATGTTTCCCGATATTAACGACCCTGATGTCGAGTCAGCAATGGCATTAGTACACCAACGATTTTCAACCAATACTTTCCCCGCCTGGCGTTTAGCACACCCGTTCCGTTATGTTGCACATAACGGCGAGATCAATACCTCACGCGGTAACGCAAACTGGATGCGCGCACGTGAATCTTTGTGCGAATCAGATTTGTTTGGCGATGATCTGAAAAAATTATTCCCGGTTGTTATAGAAGGCGGCAGTGATTCAGCGACATTTGATAACGTCATGGAATTTTTACACATGGCGGGTCGTCCGTTACCGCACGCAGTACTTATGATGATTCCTGAAGCATGGTCTGGTCATGAAACGATGGATGAGGATCGTAAGGCTTTTTACGAGTACCACGCCTCGTTAATGGAGCCCTGGGATGGCCCGGCATCAATCGCATTTACTGATGGTGAAGTGATTGGAGCGGTACTGGATCGTAATGGTTTAAGGCCATCACGTTATTACGTCACTAAAGACGACATGGTTATCATGGCGTCGGAAGTAGGTGTCCTGGAAGTTGCTCCTGAAAACGTAAAGATAAAAGAACGGCTGCATCCTGGCCGTATTTTTATGGTCGATACCAAGCAAGGGCGCATCATTGGTGATGAAGAATTAAAAGATCAGTTTGCAAAAGAGCACCCTTATGGCGAATGGTTAAAACAGAACCTGATGCCGATTGAAAAAATACCTGATCCAAAACAGATTCATGGTTCAGATCCGGACACCTTATTACAACGTCAACAAGCCTTTGGTTATACACATGAAGATTTAAGAATCTTGATGGCACCGATGGCAGCAAAAGGGCTAGAGCCGACTGGCTCTATGGGTACAGATGCAGCGTTGGCTGTATTATCGGATCGTTCACGTCTGTTATACGATTATTTCAAACAGTTGTTTGCCCAGGTTACCAACCCGCCTTTGGATGGCATACGTGAAGAACTCGTAACTCAGGTAGCTATCACGATCGGCCCTGAAGGTAATTTATTAAAACCTTCACCTGAAAGTTGTCGACGCATAAAACTCAGCACACCTATCATTACAAATGAAGAGCTGGCCAAGATACGGGATGTAAACTTACCCGGTTTTAAAACCAGGACAGTCTCTATCTTATATCCCGTCGCGGAAGATGGCGCAGGATTGGCTAAGGCATTAGAAGACGTCTATTTAGAAGTCGATAAGGCTATTGATGATGGCTTTACTAATGTCATCTTGTCGGATCGTGGAATAGACCAGCATAAAACGGCGATTCCTGCCTTATTAGCAACGGCCGGTGTGCATCATCATTTAATCCGCAACGGTAAACGTACCCGCATAGGTTTAATCCTTGAGTCAGGTGAACCCAGAGAAGTGCATCACTTCGCAGTACTAATTGGTTATGGTATAGGCGCAGTGAACCCTTACCTCGCGTTTGAATCCTTGGGTGATTTAATCGGTAAAGGCCACCTTCCAGAGATGGAACACAAGAAAGCGGTAAAGAATTTTATCAAGGCTGTAAGCAAAGGCCTGACCAAAACAATGGCCAAGATGGGTATCTCAACGGTGCAATCGTATTGTGGTGCACAGGTGTTTGAAGCAATTGGTCTGAATAAAGAATTTGTCGAAGAATATTTTACTGGAACTGCATCGCGTATCGGCGGTATTGGTATTGATGTCGTTGCAAAAGAAATGAGCAAACGTCATCACAATGCCTTTCCTGATCGCCCGGTCAAAAGACCTGATCTGGAATGGGGTGGTGAGTATCAGTGGCGGCGTGATGGTGAATATCATCTGTTCAATCCTAATACCGTTTTTAAGCTTCAGCATGCTACCCGTTCAGGGCAATACAAAATCTTCAAGGAATATACTTCATTAGTTGATGATCAAAATGAACATCTTGCTACCTTGAGAGGTTTGTTTGCATTCAAGCAAGATAAAACATCTATTCCGTTAGATGAAGTTGAACCGATTGAAAGCATCATGAAACGCTTTTCAACCGGTGCGATGTCTTACGGTTCTATTAGTAAAGAAGCACACGAAACATTAGCCATTGCGATGAACCGCATTGGTGGTAAATCGAATACCGGTGAAGGTGGTGAAGACCCTGATCGTTTTACACCGGATGCCAATGGTGATTTACGCCGCAGCTCGATTAAACAGGTTGCTTCTGGTCGTTTTGGTGTTACCAGTGAATATCTGGCGAATGCCGATGATATACAAATCAAAATGGCGCAAGGTGCGAAGCCTGGTGAAGGTGGACAATTACCGGGCACCAAAGTCTATCCGTGGATTGCCAAGGTGCGTCATTCGACTGCGGGTGTTGGGCTTATTTCACCACCACCACATCATGATATCTACTCGATCGAAGATCTGGCGCAATTGATCCATGACTTAAAGAATTCAAATCCGGAAGCACGTATTCATGTGAAACTTGTTGCTGAGGTTGGTGTAGGAACTGTTGCAGCGGGTGTGGCTAAAGCACATTCCGATGTAGTACTGATATCAGGCTACGATGGTGGTACCGGCGCTTCTCCAATCAGCTCACTAAAACATGCTGGTTTGCCATGGGAACTGGGTCTGGCTGAAACACAACAAGTGTTAGTCATGAATGGATTACGTGATCGTATCGTCGTCCAAACTGATGGTCAGTTAAAGACCGGACGTGATGTCGTGATAGCCGCACTTCTCGGCGCGGAAGAATTTGGTTTCTCTACGGCACCTCTGGTCGTCATGGGTTGCATCATGATGCGAGTCTGTCATTTAAATACCTGTCCTGTTGGTGTTGCCACACAGAACCCTGAACTCAGAAAGAAATTTGGCGGCAGCCCGGAATTTGTTGAAAACTTCTTTAAGTATATTGCTGAAGAAGTCAGGGAATATATGGCTGAGCTAGGTTTCAGAACCATTGATGAAATGGTAGGGCAAGTCGATAGACTAGAAACAAAGAAAGCCGTAAATCATTGGAAAGCGGCTGGATTGGATTTCTCAAATATCCTTTTGAAACCGGTTCCTCGTCCAGGCGATGCATTTCATTGTGTTAAAAAACAGGACCATGGATTGGAACAGTCATTGGATATAACAACAATTTTGCCATTATGTAAGGAAGCGTTGGAAAGCAAAAAGCCTGTTGATATTATCCTGCCGGTTCTGAATACCAATCGAACCGTAGGCACGATACTCGGTTATAACATTACCAAGCGCTACGGCGCGGAAGGTTTGCCTGAAGATACTATCAACATTCATTTCAATGGATCGGCCGGTATGAGTTTTGGTGCATTTATCCCTAAGGGTGTGACCTTAACCCTGGAAGGTGATGCCAATGACTATCTTGGCAAAGGTTTATCCGGCGGTAAGATTATTGTTTATCCGCCACGTCATTCCAGCTTTGTTGCCGAAGAAAATATATTGGTAGGTAATGTACTACTCTATGGTGCGACTCAGGGCGAAGCTTATATTCGTGGTATCGCCGGCGAACGTTTCTGTGTTCGTAATAGTGGTGTCAATACAGTGGTCGAAGGTATCGGTGATCATGGTTGTGAATATATGACCGGTGGACGCGTTGTTATCATTGGCAAAACAGGTCGAAACTTTGCTGCCGGTATGTCTGGTGGCATAGCGTATGTTCTGGATGAAGCGGGTGATTTTGAAGTCCATTGCAATCAAGGTATGGTCGATCTGGATTCATTGGATGAAGATGAAGATTTGGTCACAGTAAAAACATTACTAACCAAACATGCAGATTACACACAAAGCGCAGTTGCGAAGAATATCCTCAACAACTGGAGCAAATATCAATCAAAATTTATAAAAGTTATGCCGAAGGATTACAAGCGTGTGCTAGCAGCGATCAAGAAGGCAAAAGCAGAAGGCACATCCGTGGATGATGCCGTGATGGAGGCAGCACATGGGTAAACCAACCGGATTTATAGAACACGCCAGAGCCAAGCAACCTTACCGACCGGTAGCGGAACGTAAGAAAGACTGGAAACAGGTCATGCAGCCTTGGCCGGTTGCTCCGTTAAAGGAACAAGCCTCGCGTTGTATGGATTGTGGTATCCCGTTTTGTCATCAAGGATGTCCATTAGGCAACTTGATTCCGGACTGGAACGATCTGGTCTATCGCGATCAATGGCAAGATGCGATCAAACGCTTGCATGCCACGAACAATTTCCCTGAATTTACCGGCACTTTATGTCCGGCGCCGTGCGAAGGCGCTTGCGTGCTTGGTATCAACGATGATCCGGTAACGATTAAAGCCGTCGAACTGTCCATTATTGATAAGGCCTGGGAAAACGGTTGGATTAAACCTGAAATCCCGGAAAAGAAAACCGGCAAAAAAGTCGGTGTGATTGGTTCAGGTCCGGCAGGTATGGCTGCTGCGCAACAACTCGCGCGCGCAGGACATGATGTGACCTTGTTTGAACGAGATGATCGTATCGGTGGTTTAATGCGTTATGGCATACCTGAATTCAAGATGGAAAAGAGTCGTCTTGATCGTCGTATGGATCAAATGGCAGCAGAAGGCGTAACCTTTAAACCGGGTACGCATATTGGTGTCGACATCGATGCGAATGAATTAAAGAAACAATTTGATGCATTAGTCTTATGTGGTGGTGCCAGCGCACGACGCGACTTGCCGATTCCTGGTCGTAAGTTAAAAGGTATCTATCAGGCAATGGAATTCCTGCCGCAAGCAAATCGTTTGTGCATGGGCGATACTATTCCTGAAGAAGAATTGATCAATGTAAAAGGTAAACACGTGATCATTATCGGCGGTGGTGATACCGGTGCCGACTGTATCGGAACCTCGCACAGACAAGGTGCTGCTTCAGTAACTTCATTAGAGATCATGCCGCAACCTCCCGAAAAACGCGCACATGATAATCCATGGCCACAATGGCCGTTTATCTTTCGTACAGCCTCGGCGCACGAAGAAGGTGGCGAACGCGTTTATTCAGTACAAACGAAAAAATTCCATGGCGATGCAGACGGTAATTTAACCGAACTCGAATTAACCAAGGTAGAGATACAACGCGAAGCTGGACGTATGCAGTTCAACGACGTACCAAACAGCAAACAAATGTTAAAAGCGGATTTTGTTTTTCTGGCAATGGGTTTTACGGGTGCAGAAAAAGAAGGTCTGGTTGAACAACTCGGTGTCGATCTAAACGACCGCACCAACGTCTGGCAGGAAAACTGGCAGACAAATGTAGAAGGGGTGTTTGTCGCTGGCGATATGCAACATGGCCAGAGTTTGATTGTATGGGCAATTGCAGAAGGAAGAAGTGCGGCAGCAGCGGTTGATAAATACCTAATGGGTGATACAGATCTACCATCACCTGTATAGGTGATTCATATTTGACGATGTGCATGGATGCACAAGTGTCGCGATGATATGGATATCAGAGAGCGACCTTGCCAGCCCGGTGTAACGCCATACCGTCATATCGGACTTGATCCGGTATCCAGTAATAAAGTAAAACTCCCGCTATATGCGGGAGTTTTGTTTTATGAGGTGTTTTTATGAATGTACATGAAAAAATAAATTACGTTGAATATCCGGCAAAGGATCTTGAAGCGACGAAGGCGTTTTTTAGCAAGGTATTCGGCTGGTCTTTTGTGGATTACGGTCCGGATTACACGGCGTTTTCGGATGAAGGCATTGATGGTGGTTTTTTTCGCGCGAATTTATCGGCGTCGGCGAAGCATGGCAGTGCGTTGATTGTGTTTTACAGTAATGATTTAAGCCAGACGCTAGCCAAAGTCGAAGAGGCGGGCGCCACGATTCTGCAACCGATATTCTCCTTTCCCGGTGGCCGCCGGTTTCACTTTGCTGAACCGAGCGGCAATGAATTTGCTGTTTGGTCTGATATCGAATAACAATTCAATTAGTTTGACGCTATGAACTTCACCGAGAAAGAAGATTGCCCTGTAGCTCAGGGTTCGTTTGCCTGTACGTCGGCATGAAATTCGGTGTAGATATAAATTGGAATTTCGAGTGAGCCCAGACGTTCTTCGATTAATGGCAATACATCATCCCATTTAAGACCGCCGACGCCTGTCGCAAGGCGGGGGATTGCCAGCGAGGTGATGTTTTCTTTTTCGATTATTTTGACCAAGGCGCGCAAGGCATGATTAACATTACTAATCGTAGCATTGCCGGGTTTTGAGCCGTGTTCATAATTACCCTCTTGTGTAAGGAGGTTGATGATACGGACGGAATTGGCGCCTCCCCATATCCAGGCATCACCCGGTTTTGGGTGGTTTTGATGGCACCAATGATGAAAGTCCTTATGCATAGAGGGGTAATTTTCATGTAATGATAGTGCCAGACCCTGATTCATCGGGTCATTCGCTGCAATACCGTGAGCTATCGCTTGTGCTTTTGTTTTTAAGATATCGCCACTAACTTGATATAGCATAATTATTCCTTGTTTGAGGTTATTAATTCTTATGCCCATATATTATGAATTTCGAAAAAGCATTACGTTGATCAAAATCAATAAGATCAAAATAATACGGGCGATAACCTCATTGTGGTCAGTTTGGTCTTAAATCGGCAGTAATGGTATTTATAGAGAAAGTGGCTGTTTGTGCTACAGTTAAAACTCGTTTTAAGATAAAGATACGATATTGACGCGTGTCATAAAAACCATCAATAAAAAAGAGATTCTCCGGTGAAAGTATTGTCTGTTGTGCTATTGGTATTAAGCCTCTTTTCAAGCCCGGTAATGGCTGATGAGTATGTGATAGATAAAAAAGGTATGCATGCGTCTATACAGTTCAGGATTATGCATCTTGGCTATAGCTGGTTATGGGGCCGATTTAATGATTTCGATGGTGAATTTACTTATGACAAAAATAATATAAGCGCATCTAAAATAAACGTTACGATTAATACCAGTAGTGTTGATACCAATCATGCCAAAAGAGACGAACATCTACGAAGTGATGAATTTCTTGATGTTGAGCAATTTCCACAATCCAGCTTCGTCAGCACTTCCTTTGCTATGAATGAAAACGGGTCGGGTGAGTTAAAAGGTGATTTCACCTTACGTGGAGTCACCAGACCGATTACTTTTATATGACTTATTTAGGTGAGGGTAATGACCCCTGGGGTGGTTATCGTGCAGGCTTTGAAGGTACAACAGAAATTGCCTTGGTTGATTATGGGATTCTTAAAGATCTTGGCCCGGCATCCCAAAAGCTGGATTTGTTTTTCTCGATTGAAGGTATAAAGAAATAATTTAAGCATTATTTTATTAACGGGAGTCGGTATGAAAGATCTGAAAACAGCGTATGGAGAGTGGGCATTAGTCACGGGAGCCTCTTCCGGAATTGGTGAGGTTTTTAGTCGACGATTAGCGGCCGCTGGAATGAATGTTGTCTTAGTCGCCAGACGTAAGGAACGGTTGGAAGCATTAGCGAATGAACTGTCCACAAGTTTTAATATTGAAACGCGTGTAGTTTGTGCAGACTTGTCTGATGAAGATGAGACAAAAGGTGTGGTTACAGCTGTAGAAGATTTAGCGATAGGAATGTTAGTGAATAATGCAGGAATATTAAATACCGGCAATTTTCTTGATAATGATCTGGAAGATGAGATCAGGTTGTTAAACACAAACTGTAAATCGTTTCTTATTTTGACTCATGGATTGGGTAATAAAATGAAAGAACGAAATAAAGGCGCATTGATATTCTTGTCCTCATTGACATCAGTCGCTGCAATTTCACGTTGGAGCAACTACTCTGCTTCAAAAGGCTATGATCTGATGTTCTCCGAGGCTTTAAATACTGAGTTAAAGGATTACAATATCGATGTGATGGCTCTGTGTCCTGGACTAACACGTACCGAATTAGCAGAATTTTCAAGTATTACAAAACTGATAACTATGGATGTCGATGTGGTTGTTGATATTGCATTAAGTAAACTGGGTAAGACCAATATTGTGGTGCCCGGTATTATGAATAAGATTAATTTTTTTCTAACACGATTAAATCCAAGAAATTTGAATACCAGATTATTTTCTATGGTTGTTAAACCAACCCAGGATCTCAATCTACGTCACTAATATTTTTTACACACATAAGAATTTTATGTGAAAAAGTCGTCATCACCGTAACCTCTCTAGCTCAACTTGCCGCGTGGCATTGCGCGTTCAGCTCATCGACTGGTTTTAGTGTCTATTTTTTTCTACAAGAAGTGCTCTAACAGTTAATCCTGCACTAATTAAATGCTGCGCGAACCAATATTAGTGCAAGATTTTAAATGTAATATTTTTGTAATAAATTAAAACTTAATAAGTTATTGATTTTACATTTTATTTTAATGTGAATTAATTTGTTGGATTTGGCATCTGTTTTGCAATTGTATAAACAAGAATTTAAACAATGATTTCAGGAATCCTTAAGAGAGTTAACTAGAGATAATTTTAAAGGAGGTGATACCAGTAATCTCAACAGTTTTAAGTTGTTAATCAATTTTTTTCCTCAACCTTGAACGGAGGACCCTCTCCTCCGTTCTTTTTTAAATTTAAATAAATTATTAATATGTTAGGCTCGGTATAATCATTAGCCGTTTTAATATTTTATGTTCTTAAGAAAAACACAAATTATAGTTTTTATTTTTATCCTTTTCATTTCCCATGCTTCGACAGCAGAGCCACTCGATACAATACTTCAGGGTGTGGACGGAAAACGCTATGCCTTGAGTGATTATATTGGGAAGGGAAAATGGCTTGTACTGAATGTCTGGGGTACAGCTTGTCCTTATTGCCGTGCTGAGCTGGACGCATTAATAGATTTTCATGAGCTGCATCATCAAAAAGACGCGATGGTCATGGGGCTTACGCTTGATTGGCCTACGTTTGAATATCCTGATAAAGAACAGTTGAGCGAATTCATTCTGGATTATTTTATTGAGTACCCGGTTTTGATGGTCGATGCAAAACTTGCTGGTGAAGTGATTGGCAAGAAAGTGGATATGATCCCAATTACTTTTTTTTATAATCCTGCAGGGGAACTGGTTTTACGCCTGAATGGTGTAGTGACAATCACGCAATTGGAAAAGATTATTAAAGATGACCGCTCTGGTTATCAGATTGAATGGACTGATGTTGTGCCGCCTGAATTTAAACAGGATAAGAATTAATCGCTTATTTATCTGTTTTAGGCTTTGCGGTTGGAACAGCACTTTTTGTAGCGCCACTTCGAGTAGAAAAACGCGTGCTATGACGTGTACTCATCAGTGTTCTTTGTTCTTCCGTTTTCTTCTCTCGTTTTAGTTTTTCAAGTTGTATGCCCATCAGTGTAATCGATTTATTAGTCGCTCTTCCCAAGGCATTAACTAGAAATAGCCCTACAAGACAGGCAATGATCATAATTTCCTTGTTTTCTGCATAAAAAGCAGCATAAACACCAAGGCCTACAACGATAAGTAGCAAAGTGGTGTCCAGAGCACGGAGTAGGTATATTTTGGTTTTTAACTGATTTTCATTCATGGTTTAAGACCTTTTAGAGGCATCCAACTGTCATTTAGAGAACCTAATATAGCGTATTTTTTAACATACTTAAGTAATTATTTAGGGAAATGTAGAGTCTGTCATGCTTAAGTAGATGACTGATGAAATCGAAGCCGGATCAATACCGTCCGAGATATGTTAGATGTAAAATATTCGGGTCAGGATGGGATTTATAAAGCGTCCGTTTTTCTCTCAAATACAGGTTTAACCCAAATTAGGAAACAGGCAGCGGAAATGCCGGATGAGCCGAGTATCATACACATGACCATAATCTGATAGCGAATGGCTATCAGGGGCGAGACTCCCGATAGAATCTGGCCGGTCATCATACCTGGTAATGAAACCAATCCTACGGCAAACAAGGAGTTGATTATCGGGATTAGTGAAGCCTGGAGTGCAATAGTACGTGCTTGTTCGTATGGGACGTCTCTTACCAGTTCAGCATTTAGTCGCTCAATAGAGAGGCTTATGCTATTCATTGAGTTCGCAAAAATCATCCCTGCTAATGGGATCATGAATTGAGGCTGATACCATGGATCCAGCATAAGGACGAATTGCGATACGAGCAGTAAATTTATCCCACCGCCTAATGCGATAGAGCCCAGAGCGTGTTTATATAACAATCGACGTTTATCTTTAATTGTTCCCAGTGCTATCCAGCTTGAGGCGAAAACCATTACGGTCAGGACCAGAATGATTACCCCGGCGTGTTTAGATTCAAAAATATAAACTAAAAAATAGCCGATTATCAGTAACTGCGCCAACATCCGGGCAATGGCATAAAATGCATTACTGGCATTGAGTGACCATTTGAAAAGAATATAGATAACGATAAACGCGGGGATAAAACTAAGCGCAAGATTGGCTAATGGTATAGTTTGTATCGTGCTAGCCATGGAATAATAGGCATCTTGATTTATAACACCTGATCGCAGTTTTCATACTGGATTATTCGTTAATATCATTTTTCATCCTTATCCACTACTTCACCTTCTATCAAATTACCTTCCTTTTCCTGTTTACGTTCATCTTTCCAATTGGCAAGAATGATGGCAAGTAACGCCAGTATGATCTCATCTATCAAGGGGATAAAATCGGGGATAATGAGATCGACCACAAATAAAGTAATTACAATTAAAAACAGGTTTTTAAATTTAAGTTGGTTGGCATGTGCCAAAAACAAAGTGATGAGTTTGCGTGGGTCCATTGCTGTATTATAACAGCAAGAATCGGGTGGGTTGTATTTACGTGACATGTTAGATTTATGTGATGAATTTAAATTCAAATGATTATAATCAAATGGCAGATGTCATTGATTACATTAATAAACATATCCTCGAGCAACCTTCGCTGGAAACTCTTGCTAGCATCGTAGGATTAAGTCCACATCATTTTCATCATAAGTTCACAACCTGGGTCGGTGTTACACCAAAATCATTTCTACAATATCTGACATTTGATAATGCTAAAGATATGTTGAGTAAAGGGAAGAGTGTATTAGAAGTCACACATGATGTGGGTTTGTCGAGTCCATCAAGACTGCATGATTTATGTATAACCATAGAAGCAGCATCGCCCGGTGAAATAAAAGCAGCCGGCGATGGTCTTACTATTGACTATGGTTTCAGTTTCACGCCATTTGGGAAATGCCTTGTTGCAAGCTCAGCCCGTGGGATAGTTCGTCTTGTATTTGTGGATCCTGGCCAGGAAACTAATGCCATTATTGATATGAAGTTGGAGTGGCCAAATGCAAAATTTATAAACAATGAAGCGCTGGCAGATGATCTTGTTAGTCAATTATTTAATTATGACAATAGCCGAGCGATTTCATTACGTGCTTTTGTGAAAGGCACAAAATTTCAAATACGTGTCTGGAATGCACTTTTAAATATAGCACCTGGTAGATTGCTCAGTTATGGTCAGCTCGCTGAAAGTATAGGCCAACCGACAGCTTCAAGAGCCGTCGGATCGGCAATTGCAAAAAACCAACTGGCATATTTGATTCCTTGCCATCGTGTTATACGAGCAACCGGACACTTCGGTGATTATCGATGGGGTTCAGGCCGAAAACGGTTGATGATTGCTTATGAATCAGTTCAGTAATAAGTCCTGCTAGTTTTTATAGCATGTTTTTGTATAAGTTTATTTGTATTTTTTGGCAAGCCAGTTTTCGTCGCCACGCTTAATATTTCCCGGAACATCCTTTAACCAGGTTTTTCTAACCCCTAGACTGTAATTCAGATATAACTTGTCATCTACCAGACTGAAGGCTGCTGGATCAGAGGAGACAACAAAGCCTTTGGACAGCCCGTAGGCGCAATAGCCGCCATATTGAGGGGAATATTGTTCAGGGTTATTGTCAAATAGTGCTTTGTTTTCCTGCGAGGAAAAGTGCCAGTCTGCGCCGTTATAGTGAGATATGAATTTTGATGAACCTTTAACTGGACGCTCTTCAGTAAAATAGGCGACAGGATCATAACCCCGTATGGCCCCTGTACGTCGTCAAAACCTTTTGGACAAAGAGCGGCATAAACTAAGAGACAGATCGGTTCATCGGGTTAGTTAATGTGTTGTTTATCGTAATGCATCTGTTTACGTAGTGCCAAGGTATTTTGTTT
>Ga0222715_10000028_pt1 | contig 159587 bp, 131 predicted proteins | sample C33_9DmetaG_FD_165056 | JGI IMG/M metagenome (GOLD analysis project Ga0222715, IMG submission 165056) | Estuarine water microbial communities from San Francisco Bay, California, United States - C33_9D | ecosystem: Environmental > Aquatic > Marine > Unclassified | place: USA: California...
TTTAATGCTGGAGGGGCGAATGGTACGGATACTTATACATGGGAATGGATTTCTGGTGGGGTTTCCAATAGTTCTACTGGAACAACAACAAACGTTACTATTGTAGATTCAGGTTCAATAAAGTTAACGATCACAACGGCTGCGGGTTGTGTATATTCAACCACAAGATCCATCACCTTAGATACCATACCCCCAGTTTTAATAAGTGCAGATGCTTATACGATTTGTGAGGGTGGATCAGTAACCGTTACGGTAACCAATCCAGTGGGAGCTTACACCTATACCTATATAAAGGAAGATGTAGCTGTTGTAGGAGCTACAGCTACGACAACTGCAAACTATACATTTACAAATTTAGCAGATGGGGACGTAATCACAGTGGAAGCTACAGATACTTCAACGGGATGTTCAGGAAGTACTTCTGTTACCATAAATGTAATCAATTCACTAACAAGCGTCGGTTCAATAACAAGAGCGGATAATGCTATTTTATGTGGTGGCGATACGCCATCGACAATATTTGGAGATGGTACTTCAGGTACGGCTTCTGCAACAACTACAACCGGAACGATAAAGTATCAATGGTATTATAAGACCGCGGCGATGGCTGACTTCATCGTTACGGGAACCAACCCACTAAAAGACCAGTCTGCAAACTACAGTCCGGGTGCTCTGTATGTGACTACAACTTATAAACGACAAGCAAGCGTAGAAATTAATGGGGTGAGTTGTTCGGAGTCTTTTTCACTAACCGAAGAGATTCAAGTATATGAAGCAGAAGGGGGAAGTTTAGACGCTACGAGCGGTTCGGTATGTTTTAGCTTTGGCGATCCTGCACCAACACTTACCATTACGGGTAGTTCCGTGGGAGATTATCAATGGGAAGTATCTACCGATGGAATCAATTTTACTGATATAACGGGAGCTACGCAAGAGGATTTTACTCCAACCATAACAGCGACAGGGACGTTTTATTATCAAAGAAAAACTACAGCAACAAGCAGTACCTGTAGTGACACCTCGGATAGGTACACATTAGTAGTAGGCGAAACAGGTGCTGGATCTTTGGATACCTCTCCTACGGCAATATATTGTAATGGAACTCAGCCGCCGATGTTGGGAATCGGGACAAGTGTGAATGGGACAAGTGCATTAGGAGTGGTTACGTATAGATGGGAATATAAAATTGAGGGTGCAGTAGGTGGATATGCCCCTATTGCGAATGAGACAAATAGTTTTTATCAACCGCCTCATCTTTTTGCATCACCTGTAGGAGCTACAACTTCTTATTTATACCGACGAATCACTTTAGATGCTGGGAGTTGTGAATCTCCTGAAACCAATGTGGTTACTATTACCATTACACCTGAAATTGATCCAGGATATTTAGATTTCCAAAATTCTGCTCCCGACAATTATTTCATTTGTGTAGGGTCAGATGTGGACAGTATGATTGTTCAGGGTGCTACAGCTGTTGTTGCTGGAGTCGTTACTTATACTTGGGAAAACTCTACGGATTTGGTGAATTGGAGTACAGTGGTTTCTTCTTCATCGAATCCAGAACTCACCTTTGGAACCTCAAACACTCCGAGTGTAACAACCTATTATCGGGTTAAAATTTCTAGTGGCGAGGGTGCTCCTAGCTCTACTTCTTCAACGCTCAACCTACTCCTTGTAGAGACCAACAATGCGGTTACCATTGGCGAAGTGTATACCGTGTACATAGGGGGAGATGAAGCCTCTATCACTACTACAGCTGCTGTGAGTACCACTGACACGATAGGAACTGCGTTAGCTTTGGCAATTACAAATGATATTAATGGATACAACGCGACCTATTATGCAGATCAAAATATCATCAAATTAAATACATTTTCTGAGGAAGTTTCACTAATGCGAACCTCTTCGAACACTTTGTTTTTGGATATGTATTTGCTTTCATATGACAGTAGTGACGATTTTTGCAGTGTCTATACCAATGTGATTACCGTAAATATTTATGAACCCCCCTCCCTTCAAATTAACGGTGGAATAGGAGAAAGCCAAACAATCTGTGTTGGTGAGGCGATGAATCCAATCAGTTATTTAGTTTCTGGAAATTATGATACAGTTGAAATTTCAGGAATTGATGATAATTATACAGTTACCGCAGGAGGGGTGGGATCGGCTACCTATTCAGCAACTACAGGCACTTGGACAGTCTCTAACACAAATACGTTTACAATCTCTGGAACTCCTGATTTATTGGAAGGGGAAAACACATTGATACAAATTGAAACTTCAGGAAATTGTGAAGTTGAGGCTAGTACCTCCTATTTAATTTACATGGCAACCGATCCCAATACGCCCGATATTATCTATAGGAATAATCCTCAAAACTCAAGGGAACTTAATACTCGTCATATCATTTTTGAAAGAGACGGTAGCTGGTTCAACAATACAGTATGTCAGGACTTGGATGATGTATTGCCACAAAACGATAAACTTACTTATGAATTTGCTGCCTGCTACAGCAATAATCAAGATTCTAGATACATAAAATACGATTGGGAAATAATTCCCTCAACAGCAGTTACATCCATAGTTCCCAAAAATACCCCTACAACCAAAATGCAGGTACTGATGTCTTTGAGTTATGATTCTGGTACTGTGACTTTTACAGCAGGATTGCAATATGACATCACGATAACTGGACCGGACGGAGATACAGATACTGTCCAATTCACTACTGCGGAGAGTACCGCTGGAATTAACTTGGAAAGTTTAAGATCTAGTTTAAATGGGCTATCTTATGTTAGTGCCACACGTTCTGGAAATGTTATTACCCTTACAGCTGATGTTGCCGATGAAGCGGGGTATTTTAGTATTCAAGTTGTGAATCCTACTGCTGCTGAAATCCTTATTGGTTCTCCGGAATATGTATATCCAGAACAAAACAGCGCCATTGAGGTAGTATTTAGTCCTAATTTTGGAACCACCACTCCGACATCGGGTGGGGTCACGGCTACCCTAAGGGTTCGAGCTGAATCGACCCTTTGTAATGGGGAATATTCGGATTGGTATGAAGTTGAGCTATATGTAGTAAGTGACCCCAATACTAGCAGTGATCTCCCAGAATTGAGGGAACCTTTGGCACTTTCAAATGTCTACTGTTTAGGTACTACGAATAATTCAATTCCTAGTTGTGAAATTCAACCTAATGGATTTTATACAACAACTTTTTATTCAGCAGCTCTTTCAGGTGTTAATAATACGTATGCCTATATTGAATATAAAATTGATAAAATTGTAAGTAATTCCAGCGTTGCTTTTCCGGGGATGGATAATCAAATATATGGTGGGATTGATCCAGAATATGGAAATGTAAGATGGAATCCAGGATTTCATGGACAATTTGATATTTGTATTCGAGCTGTAGCATGTGATGGAACAACGGGGGATTGGGATCGTTATACCCACATAATTAGTCCTGAAAATGCGATGCCAAACGTATATGCTTCGAACATACCTGTTTGTCCTCCCGTATCTGGTACAGCAACATCGACATTTAGTTCTGATTTGATGGTGAATTGGACCATTACTCCGAGTACTTCCTATTCTTCTACTTCTACACGATCTGTGAATGGATTAGATGTTTTTGATGTGGTTTGGGAACCAGGATATTCAGGAATGGCTTGGGTTACCGCGGATGTTAAAGAGTGTGCTGGAGATCCCAGATATTTTACGGTTCGTATTCCTGAAAACCCTGTTATGACTCTAACTTCGTCTGTAACTTCTCAATCTGTTTGTCAAGGAGAAGCAATTACCCCGATAGTTTTTAATGTTACCGGGTACTCTGTTATTGGTGTGGATGATTCTGAGTTACCAGATGGTTTAACAGGTGTTTATAGTACAACGACTCAAAAAGCAACGATTAAAATTTCAAGAAGACAATTATGGCAAGATGATTCGGAAAACAAATATATCATGTCAGTAGATTATACAGACTATACCTACAATGCTACAGGTTCTGAGTCACTTTCTGAATTTGCTACTGCTATTACAAACATTTTATCGGCTACTACGCTAATAGGTTCAGCAACCGTAACAACAAGTAATAATTCGAGCACCATTACAATTGTAGGCGCCACACCTGGAATACGTTTTAATATAGCTTCCAACACACCAGATGCTTCTAGATATTTTATTGGTCAACCCGTTATTGATTCATTTAGTGGAACTTTTACCGTTTCTGGGAATATATCAGAAACACTAACTGTTGATGATTCCAGCTATCAAGGTACGGGTGGTGCAGGAGGTAAAGCTCAGATGCATTTGTTTAATTTATCAACAATTTCTTCTGGGGCATCTTGTACAACAGATTTTGGTGAAGTAGTAATAAATTATAGCCCAAGTCATAGTATCACAACAGTGACACCTACATTACTTTCACAATTTGTATGTGATGGTGATTCTCTTTCTGAGATTGAATTCACTTTAAGTGGTGGTGCATATGATTATGAAGCCCCTGTTTGGTATCCCTCAGAACCAAATGGTGTGGTATTTAGTCCAGAGGCAGGTGATGTTCTCGGATCCTCGGGAACGAGCTTTACCTTGTCAGGAACCTTAAATACAGGCGTTACCACAACCACCGTTTATCATTATACCATTACCACCACAGGAACTACATGTGATATTGATTCCATAACGGGAACTTTAGTAGTATATCCTAAAGAGGAAATAAAAGTACTTCCCGCCTCAAATCAACAGTTTTGTGTTTCTGAATATATCGATTTACAATTTGATTTTGAAGGGATAAGTGGGTTAGTGGTTTCCTCTACTTCCAGTCTTACATTCTCAAATTTGGGCTTAATCTCATCCTACACCTATACTTCGTCACCTTCAGTTGACCTGACAATTGTTGCATCTGCCACTAGTGTAGGAGAAGTGTATCAAGTTGAACTTATTGATGAATTTGGTGCTTTACGGGCGCATTCATTTACTTCAGCATCAGGAAGTGAATCTACAACTGTCATTGCCTCAGCACTTGCTACAAAAATTAATACAAATCCTTTTGTAAGTGCATCGTTATCAAGTACTGAAAGTAGTGTAATAGAAATTGTTGCAAATACAGACAACTATGTGTTTTGGGTTCGAATTAATAGCGGAAATACTGGAGGGACTGTAGAACATAACGATGTTGCCCGAATGCGTGTTACGGAGGCTGTTGCTGTTGAAGGAACGTTCTCATTAACAGGAACTCCCACTATAGATATTTCAGAAACAACGAGTTACAGCTTGATAATATCAACACCCGGAAACTTGTGTTCTGCAGCGTCTGAGACCTTTGTATTTGAATTAATTCCCGATCAAATTATTTCAATTACTTCTTCCCCCTCAACCCAAACCCAAACCGTTTGTGATGGAGAAGCAATAGAGGACGTTACCTTTTACCTTGAAGGAACTGCTACAGGATATAGTGCTAACTGGTCGAATGGGGCACCTGCTGGCTTAACTTTTGGACCTACATCAGCAAACTTGTTTGGCACAAGTACGGTGACCCTTTCAGGTACATTAAATACTGGAAATACCACTACGACAGTGTATTATTACACCTTAACAACAGATGGGACAAGTTGTGAATCGACAACCGTAACTGGAAGTATAGTTGTTCATCCAAAAGAAGAAATACTATTGCCGCCCAATACTCCTGTGACCTATGATATTTCAGATTACATCGAATTAGAATATAGTTTTGAAGGGATTCGTAGTTTAACGTTATCCTCTACATCGAGTTCAGATTTCTCAGCATTAGGTCTTACGTCTAGTCTTTCTTATACAACTACTCCCTCCGTTGAACTTACCATCATAACCAGTCCAACGTTTGCAGGACAAGCCTATCGTGTAGAGATAATAGAAGAGGACGGATCTACAAATTATTTCTTGTATCAAGCTCCATTAGGAACGGAATCTATAACAACTGTAGCAAGCGCTTTAGCAACTAAAATAAACGCAGATCCTGATGTTATAGCAGCTGTTTCATCAACAGATAGTAGTGTTATTGAGATTGTGGCGCTAAATCAAGAATATGTTTTTTGGGTCCGAGTAAATGAAGGATCTACTGCAGGGACTATAGCACACTACGACAATGCAACGATGCGAGTAACAGATGCAACGCCAGTTCGAGGAGTCTACTCACTTACAGGAACCCCAACCGCTCTTATCACAGAAACAACAAGCTATACCTTTATTGTAATCACCCCTGGAATTCAGTGTACTACTGATTCAGAAACTACTGTGGTATTTATCGTTCCTGAAGCTCAAATTTCACTAACCTCCTCTGATTCAACACTAAATCAAGAGTTAACCAACGGATCTGATGTAGAGAGTACCACTTTTATACTTGGAGGAGATGCAGACGGGTACACTACTGAATGGCCTAATGGACAACCCGCAGGCATCACCATTACTCCTGAATCAGATGCCCTGTTTGGAACCTCTACTCTTACTCTCTCAGGGGAATTAAGTACGGACGTGACCACAACTACAATCTATTATTACACCATAACAGCCTATGATGGAACAGAAGCTGGAGATTCAATTACAGGGAGCATTGTGGTTCATCCAAAAGAGGTCATTTCATTAACCCCTCCCTCAGAGGTAAGTTATTGTAGTACAGATTATATTTCGCTGACCTACGAGTTTGAAGGATATGGAAGTTTAGCAATCTCCTCGACGAGCAGCCTAACAGTTTCAAACTTAGGGATTAGTAGAACGCTCTCTTATTTCACAACACCAACTGTTGAAATAACGGTGGTCGCTAGTGCAACTTCTTTGAATGAAGATTATCAAATTGAAATTGTAGAAGAAGATGGGGGGTCAACTTCATATCTATATCGATCTACTACCGCAACCGAAAGTATTGAGACTATAGCAACTGGCTTAGCTGCTGTTATTAGCGGGAATTCTAAAGTTAACGCTACTTCTTCTGGAGCAATCATTACTATTGAAGCGGTATCTTCTAATTATATTTTCTGGACGAGAATTAACGATGGCTCAACGTCAGGGAGCATGGAAAGTTATGACAAGGCAAGAATGTTAGTTACAGGAGCTGTTGCAGTTAGAGGAGAATTAACGATTACTGGAACTCCAACAGTTTCGATCACGGAAACAACATCCTATACAGTTGTGATCGTCTCACCAGGGATACGCGATGGTACCGATGCGACTTCTACCACTACAGTGATTACTCTTAAGCCTGAGCAGACCATTTCCCTCAGCTCTTCAGCGACTACATTGAATCAAGTACTCTGTGATAATACAGCAATTGAAGACATTGTTTTTCAATTAGGAGGAAGTGCTACGGACATTACAGGATTAGTATGGTTAGGAGATGCCCCAGGAGGGATATTGCAACCTGCCGTAAGTGCAAGCAATACGTTATCCCTGACGGGGACCATTTCAACAGGAGTAACGATAACTACCGTCTATACGTTTAGTATCACTACAAGTGGAAACTCCTGTGAGTCCAATACCGTAACAGGAAGCTTTACTGTAAACCCAGATCATTATATTGCCTTTGAGGCTGCTGCCCAAAATGATCAAACGGTATGTGATTTAAGTGCAATTGATCCAATTGAATTTGAAATTTCAGGAGGTGCTACCGGAGTTTCTGTAGCTTGGACAAATGGAAATCCGGGATTAACCGTATTTTTATCCAACAATTCTTCTACTACCTATATAATTTCTGGAACCCTCAATACGGGAATTACTACAGAAACTACCTATCCATATACCATAACTACTCAAGGGAATGGTTGTGCTACAGCAAGTTTGACGGGAGAAATTACCGTAATCCCTCAATTGGTAATTAATGTTGACACTCCACTAACACAAAACCAAATAGGTTCGAATGCGCTTTGCAACGGAGATGATATTGAGGCAATTGATTTTTCTTTTACCTCAGGGAATAGCCCAACTTTCTTGGAGGTAGTTTGGACAGATACAGAAGGGACTACCATACAAACTCCTGGTCCAACCTTAAATGGGTATTCCCTAACTGGACCCATCTCTACTTCCTCCACAGAGCTCACGACTTATTATTATACGGTCAATGCAAAAGATACGAATGCTTCTTGTGTCTTTACAGCTGAATTCTCGGGTACCATTCAAGTTTCCCCTGATATTAATGTTTATCAAGAATATATTCAGAATAACGATGTAACCGATGTAAGTTGTACAGGAAATTCGGACGGTTCTATCATCATCAATGCTACAACGGCTGCAGAATTTGCATTGAGAATCGATGGAGGTCAGGTTGCTCAAGCTCAAATTGATAAAGTAACCCTCTCTGTAAGCGATACACTTAATGCAGGAGATCAGATCAGTGTCCTAATTAATGGAATTACATTCACTAGTGTTGTTGCCACTGGAACTACTACTCAAACCATGTTGGAAGAACTGCGAGACAAAGTGAATTTTGGTACCGGTTCCGCTGCAGTAAACGTAACCGCAGCCGTGGTAAATGATGGTTCAGAAATCTATCTTCAATTAGTTGCTGATACTGCGGGGACTGCCTTTGTGGCCTCTGGGACGACCATTACCTCAACAGTAACGGGTACTACCGTGGTAAGTACTACTGTTGAAAATAAAAATTTGAATTACGAATACACTTGGACAAAAGACGGTGTATTCCGAGGTTCATCCTTGAATTTAGAAAATTTAGAGGCGGGTACTTATACCCTTGCTGTAAGTATCAATGGATGCGATGCCTCTACCACCTATGATTTTGTAGTTCAAGAACCCACGATAACCCTGGGTACCGTTTCAGAAACCTGTAATGGAGATATTTCCATACCCATTACGGCAATTTTAACAGCTTCACAACTCTCCATTGCAGGGGACAAAATAACTGCGGAATTGTATGAAAGGGGGGTAGATAATGCCTATTCTGTTTTATTTGGGACTCAAAGTTTTGCTACTGCGCAATCGTCCAATTCGTTTGTTGCGAATTTCTATAATTTGACACAAGGAGAAACGTATCAATTGGTGGTTACTGATAATACTTGTAATGAACGGACTACCTTAGAAATCGGTCCGCTCAATACGGAAATTACAATTAACGAAAATTCTATAACCACGACCGATGAGGAATGCTATGGAGAAGGAGGAACCTTAGCCATGTCATTGGGCGCAATCTCGAATGGATCTGGATACTACAGTTATGAATGGACAAACCTTTCCACAGGAAGCAAATACAATACAAGAAATGTTACCGGAGCAGATGCAGGATTATACGAGTTAACAGTTACCGATCAAAATTACGGATGTGAGGTTACTACTACCGGAATTATCGAAATTGAGGCTGTAGTTACAGATCTCACCGTAGCTTGGTCTGCTGCTAGTCCGATCACCAATGATTGTTATGACAGCAGAGAGGGAACACTTGAAGTGGTCGTAACAGGAGGAAGTGGAGACTTCTTCTACGAATGGTACTTTAAAGCTCAAACCGCTTCAGTTACCTTATTACTCAACAATGATTCTCCGATTTTAGAGGTTGATAATGTGATTCCTGCAAGCTATTATGCGGGAGGAGAATATTATGTGTTGGTTTATGATGGAGGTGGAACCGCTGGTTGTGCCTCAAGCGGAACAAAAGGAAATCCTTTTGTGATTATCAACCCTGAGGAGCTGAGTTTTGCTACAGCATCATCAACCATTTCAAACATTGCATGTGCTGGTGACGAATCGGGTTCAATTTATGTAGAGGTTGCAGGTGGAAGTGGGAATTATCTATACACCATAAACGGTGGAGTGCCTTATATTCCATCTACAGGAGTGATTTCTGAAAATAATCTAGCAGCTGGAAACTACACCTTAATCGTGGAAGATGCGGATAATTCTTGTGGTACAGCTCAACAAATTACCCAAGCGATTACCATCAGCGAGCCAGCAGGGGGTGCTTTAACTTTAGCTTTGGGTGAAGTAGCGGAAATACCCTGTGACGGCGGTCTGGGATCTATTGAAATAGAAATCAGTGGGGGGTCTCCTTTAACTTCCAACAGCGCCTCTAGTGTAATTGATTACTATTCTGTTAAAGTCGTAAGACAAGGAGGAGGATTTACTTTAAACACCACTCACGATCCCGCCAATACCAGTTTGGTAATTGAGAATCTCACCACTGCAGGAACTTATGATATTACTGTGTCTGATACCAATGGATGTACAGAGACCTTAACGAATATTTTGTTAAACAATTCTTCGAATGGTCTTGCGGCAACTGGAGTCATAACTCAAGCCACAGGTTGTAATGAAGTTTCTTTAACAGAAGGTGCAACGATTACGGTAAATTGGCCCGATCGTGGGGATGGAAATAATGGAGGGTATCCTTTATGGCAACAACGGACTTCTGTCAATCTAGACAGTTTTACAATTGCATTCAATGGAACGGTCACAGGCGTTGATGTGAGCACACTTGGCGTAGCCATCACAACAACTACTTCTGCAACTGTATTTGCATCTTCAACTGCATCTACAACGTTTAGTTCCGTACAAGATGTTGCAGCACAGTTGGCTTATAATATTAATTTAATCTCAGATCTAACTGCTACGTTAAACGGTTCAACCATTATCGTAAAAGGATTAATAATTGGAAGTGCTTCAGCGCTCACAAGTTCAGCATCTACCTTAAATATCTCTGTTTCTGGAATTTCTCAAGTTGCAGACACCAAATGGTCTGATGTCCCAGGAATGGCAGGAATGGAGGTAATTAGCGGATTAAGTGCAGGATATTATCGAGCCATAATTAATGATAGCTCTGGATGTGGAGGCACTTTAGTTCAGAACAGTTCTCAAGGAGGATCTATTTTCCAAATAGATGAACCACAATCCCTTCAGTTTGCCTCTATTGTATTTGATGAAGTGACTTGCAATCAACCGACTTCTAACCTTCAATTTAAATTATCCAATGGAGTTTATACCTATTCTCCCGATCCAAGTGCATTTGAATTTACATTAAACTCTGTCCTTCTGACAAGTACCGTGGAAGGGAGTGTCTCCTTCACTACAGGAACAACGACGACTTCTCTTTCCTCAACCACTAGTGCTACTACTTCTTCAGCTACTACTTCAGCAGCTGCATCTGTCGTAGGAAGCACATATACTCCAAATTTAAGGACGAATACAGTTGAAATTAAAAACTTAATCCCGGGCAATTATGAATTGGTGGTTGAGAACATTCAAACAGAATGTATCGCGGTATTGAACTTTACCATTAACGATGCTTCCTCCATTACGTATTCTGGGGAAACCAATTTCGATATCGATCCTTGTTATGAAACCTATCAGGAGCTTTTCTTTGATCAGTTTTTAATTGATGGAGGAGAACCGTTCCAAAGTTCCGATGGGGAGTCATTCTATAGTCTAAAATGGACTTTTGATCCGAGTGATCCCGACGAAAATACTTCCACCATCAGTTCCTTGAGTAATAATGTCAATTTCGCTCCCCGTGCGGGAACCTATGAATTGTTAATTTATGACTCCAATGGATGTACAATTTTAGATGAAAATGGTTTAGAAACACCAATTGAATTTACGTTCTCTCAATCGTTAACCTCACTTCAAGTGCTACCAGCAGGAGGGGCTAATGGTGATGAATTTGCTACCCCAGTGAGTTGTGAAATTGGGGCTGAGGATGGTCAAATTAATATTGATGTGGAAAGCTCAGATCCGTATGAAATCAAATGGCATGTTCAACAATCGACAACTTCAGCCAATGAACAGCGTTTGCTCTTCCAGGGGATCTCAGCTGCGGTTGACAGTTTGGAAGTTTATGCGATTCGAATTAATGACATTCCAATTTCATATGCAACCCAACAAAGTAATGAACCCATTACCTCTGTGGTAAACGAGTTTGCTCAACGAATAAACGATAATGCACTCTTTACCGCTAGCGTAGATCCAACAGAGAATCCCAATGAAATTATTGTAAAATCAGCCTCCAACGCGGCTATCGATTTAGAAATTGTATCACAAAGCACCCGTTTGTTAATGATAAACTCTTCCTCAAATGGCGCAACTTGGGTGGCTCTGGACGGAACCAATGGATATCCAAATTACACCGGTTATCTGAGTTTAAATACTCTGGCTGAAGGTCAATATCGATATACGATTTCAGCTGTAAATGTGGCCAATTGTGATAATGGAGCCGAACCGAGTTCAGTTCAAGGAATTATAACGGTTGAAAATGAAAATATATTAGAAATTCGAGAGGGACCTATCGTAGATGATTATCTCTGTAACGGTCAGTCGGGGACCTTATTTATTGATGTATTTGATGGCAATACAGGTCCATTAAGTTTCTTCTATAACAGTACCCCTGTAACCTATGAAGTAGTAGGCACAAATCAATACATCATCAACATAGATAATCCCGTAGAAACGGCCACATTGGAAATATACAATGCTGCAAATTGTGGTTTGTCCAGAGAAATTAATATCGGAAATGGAACGCCCTTATTTGAATTTAATTCTGTTAATTTCTTACAGTCGGGGACCTTCTTAGCGAGAGAAGACATCACCTTTATTGACAATTCAGAAAATGAATACGATTCATTTGAATTTGTGTTTGGAGACGGAACACAAACGGACGTATTGGAACGCAATACTCCTGAACCAATCACGCACGAATACGCAATTTCGGGGACGTATTACGTTACGCTTAGAATTTATAATGACTTGGGTTGTTCAGAAGAATTGACCAAGCTGATCAAAATTGGCAAGGGCTATAGTATTTTAGTTCCCAATGTATTTTCACCGAATGGGGATATATGGAACAACACCTTCCGACCAATATTTAATGGATTGAGTGAGATTATACTTCGTGTTTACGATGCGCAAGGGGGGCTGCTTTATGAAGAAGCTGGAGCCGAAGGGTCGGATCCGGACAAACTAGGCTTATCACTCAGGGGTTGGGAAGGAAATAAAAACCTCCCTTCATCACCTTATTTTATATATACGATTACAGCAAAGACAATTGATGATGAGCCTGTCTTTAGAGATGGAACCTTTATTTTATTACAATAATTTGAAAAAGAAGCTACTCATATATGGACTTTTATTACTGATCCCACTTTTAGGGTTGGGTCAGGAGGATATGATTATCAGTCATTCTCGCTTTATGCAAAAGGTGAACCCAAGTGCATTTGGGATGAACAATATCAATAAAACAGGAGTGTTGTATAATTCCTTGGGGATGGTGAATAACAATAGAATTGAAAGTCAATATTTTTTTGGTACAATTTCTTTTGATAACGATAATTTCAGCATTGGTTTGGATGTTTATTCCTTGACCATGGACAATACGGGGCTATCGAGCACCAAGCCGAATTTGAGTTATATATTTAAAATTCAATTGGATAATGAAGTTTATTTTTTACCCTCTGTGTCCCTAGGATTTGGAAGTTCTCGATTAGATTCGGGGAAATTAATTTTTGAAGATCAACTTTCTTTAGTTTCAGGATATTTACAGACTGAATCTCAAGATCCTTTGGCTGCACAAATTGGAAATTCAAACTACTTGGATTTGGGAGCTTCATTTATTATCCATTCCTCTAATTATTTGTTTGGGGGGAGTATAAAACATTTGAATCAACCCAACATCTCTTATAATAAAGAAAATACAGAATTTTCTCTCCCGATCCGCTATTCCGTTCAGGGGGGGTATGAATTTGATATCAATCCGTACGATCGATCAATCATGCCCAGATATTCTACGATTTACGCTTTTCTCAATGCCTCTAAGATGGGAGATAATTTTGAAATCTTTCTGTCCCAAGAAGCCCAGTTAGGGTCTTTTTCCATGGGATTAAACCAGCAATTTAGAAAAACAGACAGCTTTGGGTTTACCAACATCGGTCTTTCTGTAACGGTAGCCTATGAGAATTTTGAGTTTGGTGCGCTATATAATTTTCCATTCCAGAACCCATTGAATCCGGCAGTATATTCTCCAAGTACGATTGAGATCTTTTTAACCTTTGACTTTAGTCCTTATTTAAGAAATAAAAGGGGGGATTACCGAAGAATTAGTATTGATAACTACTATTAATTCATGCGAATCCATTTAAATTTTTACTCCAAAACAGTACTTCTAGTAGTTGCCCTTGGGGCTTTTCAATTTTGTACAAGTGATCTTGAGGGATCAAATTATATCAGAGCTGAAAGACAAGGAGATTTTAAAGCTCGAATTGTAGTGGATTCTACGAAGCTGTATCGAAGCAGCAGAAACAGCGGGCAATTAAATGTAGATGTTAAATACAAAGCAGTCTTGTTAGATACCGATATCGATTCCCTCGAATGGATATTTCCGAACGGTAATCCCGAAAGTGAAAAGGAAGCTTTAAGTACCACTGTCAATTATTCGAGTTATGGGGTATTCAATTCAAAATTAGTATTAACAAAAGTGGATACAGTCAACTTAAACTACATCTACTCCTACAAGGACACGATTGAAATTGCTCGTCCCGTTGAGATAATTTACAAAGAGTCCAATTGGGGTTCTTTTAGTGCTACTGACGAATCGATTTGGGCGGTGCTTCCCAATGATGAAACCGTATTGATAAGAGAAAATCAAGTATTTGACGAGAGCACCCCCTTTGTGGCTTCAGCAGCGTTTACTGGTTTTGAAGGCAATAAACTAAAATTTTCCGTAGAGTATAAACTAACCCATAAAAACTATCTGGCGAGTAATGTAAGTCCAAATACAAAATTAGAGGTTTTAATAGATGAACTGAAGGCCTTTGGAGTTTCTCGTGTTACCGATGATCAGTATTTCACTCAGGAATTTTATGTCAATACTCTTAGCGATTTCGATTTTATAATCAAAAAATATCCCTCATTAAGTACTTCGGCTTGGCAAATGACCCTCTCAGTTTCGGGTACGGATGCCATCGATGTTGAACTTTATGATTTAGTGAATCAAGATAAAGTCATCGGGTATTTGAGTTTGGACGAACTCACTACCACCTCCGGGACAACAGAAGTTTACGAGGCACTATTAAAAACTACCTCAAATGGAAACGAATTTAGTTTTGGATCTTCAGGAAATCAGCTGATGATTCTAGATGGTAATCCTGTCCAAATTGAATCTGGGAGTAAGTATAAAATTGTGTTTACATTAGAAGATGGTCTGCCAAAATCCTATCAACTTTACCGAGAAGATTCCACTACGATTCCCGTTAGTTTGGAGGTGAATGAATATTATCTAGACGCTTCATTCAAAAATCTTTATATTGAAGTTGTTCCCTAGAAGCTACCGTTTCCCGATTTATCTTTCTGAATATTTCTGACTACTTTAACGAGACGAAGAGAAAATGAATTCAAAAATACCTTTATCACCTCTTTACAAATTTCAAAGGCATAACAATATTTTTGTATATTTAAGGTTATAAAAGTTGTTGATTCAGCAGAATCAACATTTTTTGAGCTCAAACTAAAACCTACTTATGATGAAGTTTCCCAAACTTCAGTGTAATTTATACTATGTTATTTTAGTGTTTTTTGTTCTCTTTTCTCTTTCAGCGAAAGAAAATATAGTATCAACAGCACCAATTTCAACAAGTTTCATTTCTAGTCCCATTGGATCTGGTGAGGATAAACTATTATTGCTCCAAATGCTTTTACACCCAATGGGGATTTAATCAATGATCTTTACCGAGTTCTTTTTAGCGGATTTCAGACGGTAACTTTCAAGGTTTATAACCAAAATGGGGATCTATTACATTCTGAAACAGTAGAGCAATTGATACAGCAACCAGATACACCTTTACAACTGAATGGATGGGACGGACAAAACGAAACAGGAAGTAGTTTTTACACCTATCACTTCAGTGGAACCCTAATCACAGATCAGACCGAGGTTACCAAAACAGGAAATTTTGTATTAATCAGATGAAAAAGACGTTCCTTTTTTTAGCTCTTTTATTAGGATTGAATATGTTTTCTCAAGAGGATTTATTTATAGGTCAAACGCGTTTTATGCAAAAATCGAACCCTAGTTATTTTGGATTTAACAGTTTGAATCGAGTAGGAGTGATGTACAATACTTATCAATTCAATTCTACTCAAAACATTGATACCAAATATTTTTTTGGAGCACTTTCCTTCGATGAAAGAAGCTTTAGTTTAGGATTGGATTTTAATTCTTTTCGAATTCAAAACACGGGTTCAGCAACAAATTTGGCAAATTTCACCTATATCTATAAAGTCCAAATCAATGATAATTTGTTTTTCCTACCTGCAGTTACTGCGGGTCTCGGTAGTGCAGCATTTAATATTTCAAGTCTAATTTTCGAAGATCAATTGGATCGTGCTACAGGTTTTATCAGCACGGAAACTACAGACCCTTTGGCCGATAGGATACTTCAGGTTTCTTATTTTGACCTAGGAGCTTCATTCATTATTCACAATGAAAAATTCTTATGGGGATTAAGTTTAAAACATTTGAATAGACCTAATGTGAGTTTTGATCAAGGTGAAATAAATCAAAAGAAAATGGGTATTACTACAAATGTAGCCTACGAGTTTAATCTCAACCCCTTTGACAGAGGCCTTTTACCTCGTTATACCTATTTGTTGACTCATGCTTCTTATATCTCACAAGGTCAAGTGAACTTACTTTCCCTTTCACAGGAAATTCAATTGGCAGGTTTTGGTATGGGAATTAATCAACAACTCTCTTTTTTTAATGGGATCAATCTAAGTCAACTTGGAATGTCCGCAGGAATCTCATTCGATAATTTCGAAATAGGAATGTTGTATAATTTTCCTATTCAAAATTTAAATAGAATTTTTTCAGCAAGTGTTTTTGAAATGTATTTAACCTTCGATTTTAGTCAATTCAGAAGAAACCGAAGAGGCTTATACAAACGTCTTCAAAACGATAATTATTTTTAATCTCTAAAAATACCGTTGGGAAAAACGACCGGACTTTCAAATCCATTTTTTCCAACAGTTGCTATTCCAAAGAAAAAGTTATCAATGACAATACCTTCCAAGGGAAAGGAATCAACATCTCCAACAAAACGTTCGTATTCCCAAGTAGGGCTTGTGGTAGCTCTCCAATAGATTTTATAACCCAATACATTGGGGTCGGTTACCTTTTCCCATTTGAATTTGGCTGAGGCCTGAACAATACCCCCTATTGAAATGGTTTTTACCGAGGGTGGAGCCCAGGCTAAACTAGCCAGACTGATTGCATTGACAGCAGTTAGTTTTTTGGCATAGTCAAAGTTTACTCCAGAAAGTACATCCCCATAAGCAATTCCATTTTCCACTCGGATATCTTGATGCTGCATCGTGTAATTTTCATGAGCTTCCATAATGCGAACACCCGCAAATCCCACATCATTAAACGGACGATGATGTCCACCTCGTCCAAAGCGATCCAAACGATAAACCATCATGGGATTCATTTCGGGCATGTATTTTTTTACCGTCTTATGGACATAACGGGCAAGTTGTCTGGAAATACCATCTACTTCTCCTCCATAAAAACGACGAGCATTTCTGGCTTTTTCACTTTCATTTGCAGGCACAGGTTCTGAAAAAATTCTAAACGTCCGATTGTCAATGACTCCATCTACTCCTTGAATATTTCCAATCATATCGTTATTGAGGATACCAATAATTTCCCATCCTTGATCCAGCGCGTATTGTGCTAATCCTTTTCCACCAAAAAGTCCTTGCTCTTCACCAGCGAGACCGACATAGAGGATGCTGTTTTCAAAAGAATAGTCAGACAGTACTCGCGCTGCTTCTAGGGTACCTGCCATTCCACTTGCATTATCATTCGCTCCAGGGGAATCGTCCGTATAATTTGTAGGATCTGAAATTCTTGAATCAATATCCCCACTCATAATGATAAAGCGATTCGGATGAGTCTTACCTTTTTGAATAGCAACCACGTTATTGATCCAAACGGGTTTGACAATACGATCTCCGTCCTTTGGAGTGAAATAATTTTTCTGATAAAAAACCTCTAGACAACCGTTACAGTTTTTGGAAATCTGATCAAATTCAGATTTAATCCATCTTCTCGCCGCTCCAATTCCCCTATGTTCGGATAGCGTATCACTTAGTGTATGACGTGTTCCAAAACTGACCAATTTTTTGATGTCTTGTTCTATTCGAGAGGAAGAAACTTTATCAACTATGGAATAGATGTTTTCTGTTTCCTGAGCAATACCGAGGCTCCAAAATAAAATAGCTAAAAATAAAGGAAATACTCTCATCTGTTTTTTTGTAAAAGTTAAAAAAAAACCGACACTTAAAGGTGTCGGTTGAAAAGATATCTGTAATGAATTCACTAAAAACAATAACCTTTGTTCTGAATAACGTGGTCTGCAATTTTAATATGAAGAGCAATACCATCAGGTGAATCGATATACTCTCCGTGTTTCTGAACGACAAGTAGCAATTGTTCTCTTTCTTTTTTATTCTCTCCAGCCAAATGGATGATTACTTCCTTACTGCGTTTTGAAATTAAGCTTTGCGCTTCTAACACATAACTTTGGACCATAGCTATTTGAATTTCTTGACTTTTTACACCGTTCCGGTTACAGTTTTTAAGGGTCCTTAGTAGGGCTGACTCTGCAAAATAAATTTCGATCAAGATGTCTGCCAAGGCCTGAAGAACTTGTTGTTCATCTTCCAATTTACTTCCAAACTTTTGTGTAGCATTTCCTGCAATCATTAAGAAGATTTGCTTGAAGTTTTCGATCAAATGACTCTCTTGAGCTAAGGGACCCTCGGCGATTTTTTCCACCTTCTCTGATCCTAGTCGAATAGCTGCTTGCATCACTGCAGGCATGAGATCAAGTTCTCCTTTCATTCCTTTTTTGAGAAGTAGTCCAATGGAGAGCATCCGATTAATTTCGTTCGTGCCCTCGTAAATTCTTCCAATTCGAGCATCTCTCCAGGCAGATTCCATTGGGGTATCTGCAGAAAAGCCCATACCACCAAAAATTTGAATGCCGTGATCTGCACAGTTTTGAATATCTTCCGATACCCCTACTTTGATTAAAGAACATTCGATGGCAAAATCTTCAACTCCTTTAAGCTCCGCTTCTTGATGACTCAATCCTTGGTTTAGGTAATATTGAATTCGATTTTCAACATTAGAGGCAGATCGATAACAGGTTGATTCCCCTACATAACAGGAAGTTGCCATTTGAGCAATTTTTTCCTTAATGGCACCAAAAGAAGCAATGGGTTTTTTAAACTGTATGCGTTCGGAAGCGTATTCTACAGATTTAGTAATCACTCTTCGTTGAGCATCAAGACAAGCGACTCCAAGTTTAATACGTCCAACGTTCAAGGCATTCATCGCAATTTTGAACCCTCCGTTTCTTTGCCCCAGAAGATTTTCAACAGGCACTTTGGTTTTGTTAAAGAATACTTGTCGCGTAGAGGAGGAGTGAATTCCAAGTTTGTTCTCTTCTTCACCAAGTTGGATGCCATTATTATCTTCCAAGGGAACGATAAAGCCTGTAATGTTTTTGTCCTCTTCGATTCGGGCAAAAACTATAAATAAACTCGCAAAACCAGCATTGGAAATCCACATTTTTTGACCCGTTATTTCATAGTATTTTCCATCTTCAGATAGAACGGCTTTTGTTTTTCCTGAATTTGCATCCGAACCAGCTCCAGGTTCTGTGAGGCAGTAGGATCCAAACCATTCTCCTGAAGCAAGTTTTGGAAGATAAGTCTGTTTTTGAGTCTCCGTTCCGTACAAAAGGATGGGAAGAATTCCTATTCCGGTATGAGCGCCAAACGCCGTAGAAAGGGATCCTGTCGCCCCGGAAATATAATCGCAAACAAGCATGGTGGACACAAAACCCATCCCCATTCCGCCATAATTTTCAGGTACAGGAACGCTCAAAAAACCGAGATCACCTGCTTTTTTCATTAAACTTTCCGTTAAAGCGTAGTCCTTTTTTTCAAATCGAGCTTTATTGGGCCATACTTCACGGTCGATGAACTCCTTAACCGAATCTTTCATCATAAGTTGTTCTTCTGAAAAATCCTCTGGCGTAAAAATCTGGTCAGGATTTGTTTTAGAAATTAGAAAAACACCTCCATTGATATCATTTTGTGCTTTAGTTTCCATAATTATTTTGTTTTAAGGGTTGGGGTGAAATGTTCGAAATTTTGTGCATTTTCTTTAATGCAATTCATGACTTCAAAAAAGACTTTAATTTTTTTGGGACTGAGAGCTTGCTCTATGATTTTATTAAAATGTAAAACTACGGCCTTAGAATCATCTCTTTTTTCTTTTCCAAAAGCGGTGAGATGAATCAAAATACTTCTGCCGTCATTTGGATTTTGCGTTCGGTAGATTAAATTACGCTCTTCCATGGTATTCAATAGCCTAGACAGGCTAGTCGATTCCATGCCCATCTTGGGACCCAAAGTTGTAGAAGGAGTCCCTTTCGAATCGATACTTAACAAAGCGAAACCTGTTGCCATAGTAGAATCAAATTTGCTTGCCTCTTTATTATACATTTTGCTTACCAAATTCCAAGTGGAACGCAAAACACTGTCAAATGTTTCCTGTTTCATTCCCTCAAAGATACAAAAGTAATACTATGCATGCATAGTAAATGGATCAATTTTTTTTGGTCCTACTTTTTTTGTTTTTAAGCGTACATGGATTCTATCAAGTCAGCGTATTTTTCAGCAATGACTTTCCTTTTTAGTTTCATAGTAGGGGTTAGGTGTCCCTCTTCTATGGTCCATTCACTGGGAGTTAGTGTAAATTTTTTCAACTGTTCCCATGAGCCAAAATTTTGATTGTGCATATCGATTTCTTTCTGAACGGCTTCAATTAATAGGGGTTCTTTAACCGCTTCTTCCAGAGAGGAACTGTTGATTCCTGCTTCACGCAACCAATTCAGTACAAAATCTACATTGGGTTGAATCAGTGCCGTGGGCATTTTTCTACCCGCACCTACAACCATGATTTGTTCAATAAATAGGGATTGTTTCATTTGATTTTCTATGACCTGAGGGGCAATGTATTTTCCGCCCGAGGTTTTAAACATTTCTTTCTTACGATCCGTTATTTTCAAGAATCCGTCTGCATCAATTTCACCGATATCTCCCGTATGAAAATAGTCTCCAGTCATGACCTCTTTTGTTTTTGCTTCCTCTTTATAATACCCCATCATGACATTCGGTCCTTTACAAAGAATTTCACCATCTTCGGCAATTTTTACTGTAACTCCATCGATTACTTTACCTACTGTCCCGATTCGAAAGTGACTCTTTCTCATGTCGTTGACGGAGATTACCGGGGAGGTTTCTGTTAAACCATAACCTTCCACTAAAGTCATTCCTGCAGCTGTAAAAACACGTGCCAGTCTAGCCTGAAGAGCAGCACTACCTGAAGCAATGAGTTCTAAGTTTCCTCCGAGTGCTTCTTTCCATTTAGATAAGATGAGTTTTCTAGCTATTTTGAGTTTGAATTCATACCAAGCTCCATTTTGTCCGTAGGGCTCGTATTGTAATCCAATAGCAACCGCCCAATAGAAAAGTTTTTGTTTTATACCACTTAACTCTTCCCCTTTTGCATATATTTTGTCATAAACTTTTTCCAACAATCTCGGTACTGCCGTCATCACGTTGGGTTTGATCTCTCTTAAGTTGTCTGCTATGGTCTCTAAAGATTCTGCAAAATATACAGAGACACTGTTATACATATATATATAAAGAATAACTCGTTCAAAAATATGGCATACTGGAAGAAAGCTCAATGCAGAAGCCCCCCCAATAGTTAAGGGAAGCCTTTTTGAACTAGAGAGTACATTGGATACTACATTGTGATGACTCAACATAACTCCCTTTGGAACACCCGTAGTCCCTGAGGTATAAATGATCGTAGCCAAATATTCGGGTTTGACCTCATCCCTTCGTTTCTGAACCGTTTCCTGATGGGGTTTCTCTTTACCAAGATCCAGGAGTTCGCTCCAGTGAGTACAACCCTTTATTTGATCAAAACTGTAAACTTTTTTTAGTGACTTTACATTTCTATGAATTGCCATTACTTTGTCGTAAACCTCTTGGTCCGACACAAAACAATACTGACTCTCGGAGTGGTTCAGGATGTATTCGTAATCTTTAGAGGAGATTGTAGGGTAGATGGGAACATTTACAGCTCCTACTGCCAGCAAACCAACATCCATTAAACTCCATTCCGTTCGATTTGTACTAGAAATCATAGCGATTTTATCCTGAGGTTGGATGCCAAGTTCAATAAGTGCATTACTAATTGCTTCAGCCTGATCACAAAAGACTTCTGATGAAATACTTTCCCACTTCCCATTGTATTTGGTAGTGAAGGATTTTTCTAGTGGAGCATTTTCTTTTTGATAGGTAATAAAATCAAATAATCGTGTCGGAGTCATAAACTTCTATTTACTGCAAAATAGGAAATATTTTGAAGTAAAATGTAAAGTTTTAAACTGTAGTGGAATTCAACCACGAATACGCATTTTCAAATGCGATGATCCATGGAGAAACTTCCTCTGTTCTACCTTCGGGATAATGACCCCAATTCCATGGGAATGTTGAGCGTTCTAGATGGGGCATCATTACCAAATGACGACCGTCTTTAGAACTTAGCATGGCTGCATTATAGTCGGAACCATTGGGGTTGGAAGGATACTCGGTGTAAAGGTACTTTGCAGGGATTTCATAATGGTTTTCCGCTTTTGGAAAAGAAAATTTCCCTTCTCCATGGGCAGCCCATATTCCGAGAGTACTTCCTTCTAGCCCTTGTAAGAGTATGGACTTACTTTTTTTTATGGTTACTGCTGTGAAAATACATTCAAATTTTCCAGAATCGTTGTGAAGCATTTTGGGTTTCTCAACATCTTCTGGGGAAAGCAAGCCAAGTTCAACAAATAACTGACAGCCGTTACACACCCCAAGGGATAGGGTATCGGGGCGGTTAAAAAAATTAGTTAAAGCCGCATTTGCTCTTTCGTTGTATTTTATTGCTCCAGCCCATCCTTTTGCAGAGCCCAAAACATCAGAATTGGAAAATCCGCCTACAGCCACTAAGAATTGAATGTCTTCAAGATTCTCTCGACCTTCGATTAAATCGGTCATATGGACATCTCTTACCTCAAAACCACTGAGGTCCATTGCATAGGCCATTTCACGTTCGGAATTACTTCCTTTTTCTCTGAGTACGGCAGCTTTGATTTTTTTTATTTTTGCTATGGGCATGGAACCGTCAAAGTCTTTAGGAAATTCAAATTTCAAAGGTTGTTTGATTGTATTCTCTGCCCTTATTTTAGCTAAGTGTGGTGCGGTTTGATGTGCCTCTAATGCTGTTGATGTAGCCATCCATGACTTTCTTAATTCAGCAATAGGGAGTTCTAATTCGTTGATTTTTAATATAGCATGAGGAGTGATTTCTCCTACTTTTATTACGTTTATTTGCTCTTTTGAAAAAATACTACAGAGGTCTTTTTCTGACTGTAACACTACCGCAGCTTTTTCAGAAAATAAGATTTTGATCAGATCTTTTTCCTTAAAGTTTGAAAAATCGAGCTCCATTCCTACGCCTACAGAGGGGAAACACATTTCTAAGAGGCTGGTAATTAATCCTCCAGAACCAACATCATGACCAGCACAAATGGCTCCTTCCTTGATGAGGTTTTGTAGCGTATTAAAAGCAGTTTTAAAATAGGCAGCGTCTAGTACGCTAGGGGTTTTTGTCCCAATGGCATCCAAACTTTGTGCAAATGAACTCCCCCCTAAATGAAATTCATCTTGACTAAAATCAAGATAATACAAGGCCCCAGCTCCTACCTTGGCTACAGGAGTTACTACCGACTTGACATCTGCACATTGCCCAGCGGCTGAGATGATAACTGTACCTGGAGCGAGTACATCCCCCTCAGGATATTTTTGTTTCATGGAAAGGGAGTCTTTACCTGTTGGGATGTTGATTCCTAAAGCTATTGCAAAATCAGCACAAGCTTCAACTGCCCTGTACAGTCGAGCATCTTCCCCGGGATTATTACAAGGCCACATCCAGTTAGCAGATAGGGAAACACTTTTTAGTCCCTCCTCCATGGGTGCCCAAACGAGATTGGTCAATGCTTCAGCAATAGAATTCACACTGCCTTTAGCGGGATCAATTAATCCGCTGATTGGAGCATGTCCAATAGAGGTTGCAATACCTTTTTGTCCGGTATAATCAAGGGCAACAACCCCACAGTTACTTAGAGGAAGCTGAAGTTCTCCTACACATTGTTGTTGTGCAACCCTACCTGTTACGCATCGGTCAACTTTGTTTGTTAGCCAATCTTTGCACGCTACAGCTTCTAATTGAAGTACCTGCTCTACATACTTTTGGAGTCCTTCCTCTGAATAAGTAAGTTCATCGAAATCTACAGTCAAAGTTTGATCTTTCATGATGGTTTTTGGGGCGCTTCCAAAAAGAGCATCAAGGGATAAATCCACAGGTTTTTCATGAGTCTGGTCAGAGACAAAACTAAAATGATGATCGGCGGTAACCTCTCCGACCACATAAAAAGGAGCGCGTTCGCGTTTTGCGATTTTTTCTAGTAGATTGGCATCTTCTGGAGCTAAAATAAGCCCCATGCGTTCCTGGGATTCATTACCAATAATTTCTTTTGCTGAAAGCGTGGGATCTCCTAAGGGTAAAGCGTCGATATGGATGAGTCCGCCGGTATCCTCTACCAACTCAGACAGGCAATTCAAGTGGCCACCTGCTCCATGATCGTGTATGGAAACAATTGGATTTGTAGGAGCTTCTACAAGGGCACGAATAGCATTTGCAACTCTTTTTTGCATTTCTGGATTGGATCGCTGTACTGCATTAAGTTCTATTGCACTTCCAAAAGCTCCAGTATCTGATGAGGAAACCGCTGCTCCTCCCATACCAATTCGGTAATTATCTCCACCGAGAATAACGATCTTGTCTCCTTTTTTTGGAGTCATTTTTTGTGCCTGTTCCTTTTTGCCATATCCAACGCCTCCTGCCAACATGATCACTTTGTCGAAACCTAATTTGATTTTCTTTTCTTGATGTTCAAAGGTGAGTAAGGAACCTACAATCAAGGGTTGTCCAAATTTATTTCCAAAATCAGAGGCTCCATTTGAAGCCTTAATCAGGAGGTCAATTGGGGTTTGATATAACCAGTTGCGTTCTGGAAAATTACTGTTTTTTCGTTCTTTTTGGACGCGAGAGTAAGGCGTCATATAGACAGCAGTTCCTGCCAAAGGAATCGAACCTTGGCCTCCAGCCAGTCGGTCTCTGATTTCACCACCAGAACCTGTAGCAGCTCCATTAAAGGGTTCGACAGTAGTGGGGAAATTATGTGTTTCAGCTTTGAGAGAAATAACGCTCTCCACTTTGGTTTTTATATAATTACTCGGACGATCTGCTTGTTGAGGAGCAAATTGTTCGAGGGTTGGTCCACCAATAAAGGCAACATTATCTTTATATGCAGAAACGATCGAATTAGGATTCGCTTGGGATGTTTTTTTAATGAGTTTAAAAAGGCTCTCTTTTTTTGTCTCTCCATCGATGATAAATTCACCGTTGAATATTTTATGACGACAGTGTTCGGAATTGACTTGAGAAAAGCCAAATACTTCAGAATCGGTGAGAGGTCGGTTTAGAGATTGAGCAAGTTCCTCAAGATAGGTAACTTCTTCTTCACTCAAAGCCAAACCTTCTTGTTTGTTGTAGGTAGCAATATCTTTAATTTGCAGAATGGGTTCGGGGAGGATCTCGACATCAAAAAGAGATTGTGTCAAGGATTTATAGGAAGTGACCAACATGGGGTCAGCATTTTTAACCAAATCTTTTGCTTCAAAAAATTCAATCCGCTCAATTCCTTGGATTCCCATATTTTGCGAAATTTCCACGGCATTGGTACTCCATGGAGTTACCATAGTAGCCCGTGGACCATAAAAATCACCAAAAACGGTGGGTGCTTCAAGTTGAGGTTGATTACCGAACAGCCAGCTTAATTTTTCTATTTGAGGGTGAGGGAGGGTATCGCTGCATTTTACTGCAAAAACTTGGACAGAGGTATCGCCAAAAAAAAGGATCATGCGAATGAAATTAAAACACAAAAATAAGGCATTCCTTTCACATAGTTTTAGCTCCATTCAGTTGAATAACTCAAGTTATCTTCTTTTTATTCACACCGAAATTTTGATTTATCCAAACCTCTTGGAATTTTAAGATTTGAAAGAACAGAAGATTCTTTGAATTGCCGATAAATTATTAAAATAAGTATATTGCATTTTATAATTCTATTAAGTCATGGAGATTCAAATTCCTAACAACGCACATAAAGATATTCCAGGAAATCCCTCAACAGCTAAAAGCAGCAGTATTGATTTGAGAAAAACCGCTGATGCATCCAGTTTAAGTGTACTTTCATTAGAAGACTGGAATTTTTGGTTGTACAACGGCTATGTCGTAGTAAAAAATGCGATTTCTAAAGAGCAAGCCAAAAAAACAGCACATTTTTTATGGGAATTTGAAGAAAAAAATCCAAAAGATCCCAGTACGTGGTACACTGCTCCTCGTGCAGAAATGCAAATGAAAGAGCTTCAAGGTACAGGAATGGTGGAGGTTTACAATCATCAATACCTTTGGGAGAATAGACAAACGGAACGGGTTTATAAGGCATTTACTGATATATGGGGAACAGCAAAACTTTGGACGACTATAGACCGTGCTAATCTTAATTTCCCTATACAGCCGGGTTTTGAGTACAAAGGTTTTATCCATTGGGACTATGATCCAGAAACCAAACCTCAAAACGTTCAAGGAGTTTTGGCACTTGCGGATCAAACCGACACTGAAATGGGAGGATTCCAATGCATTCCTTGGTTGTACAGAAATTACGATACTTGGAAATTAACTCAACCCGAAGACCGAAATCATTTTCAGCCTAACACCGAAGGTTTGGAAGAACATTTTGTAAAAGTTCCTTTAGAAGCTGGAGACTTACTGATTTTTAACAGTCTCGAACCGCATGGTATTCGACCCAATAATTCCAAAAACAAAGTGCGAATTGCGCAGTACATTTCCATGATGCCTGCAGAAGAGAATAATGAAGCCTTAAAAAAATGGCGAATAAATTCATGGAAAAATAGAATTGCACCTGAAGGTCATGCATTCCCTGGCGATCCTAGAAAATGGGAACAAACTAAATACGAGACAGCAACTTTGAGTCCCCTAGGTGAAAAATTACTCGGACTTCGAGCCTGGGATTAAACAAAAAGCATCACAATAGTAAGTACTGCTCCAGCTAGGGCAAAATACATCCCCTTTTTAAAGACTGGCATTTTGGGAGTGTACATCCAAAAAGAGGACAGAACAAAAAAGAGTAATGAGGCTCCAAAAAACAGATTTAAATAATACAATGGACTTTCCGTTGTTGCCTTGTGAAGTTTTTCCATTTTTTGGAGTAAAAAAGGAAGTTTCATTTGCTTAACCTCAGCAATACCACTTTCCTCGTTATAATTTCCTTCTTTAAAATAAATCGTTGCCCCTTCTTTTTTGTCAACTTTCACACCAATTTTTAAAGCAGAACTCAAAGTTGCCGCATCTAAATTGACGTCGAGTTGTCTTTGTTCAATCACTTCTTTTTTCAAAAAATTAGTTCTTCTAAAAATCATCAATGAGCCACTGAGTGCATACATGGCCATAATTCCAGCTAAAAAATACCCTAAATAGCGGTGAATAATTCGAACTTGAAGTGAGAAAGGTGTTTTAGTTTTTGTCATAATCTAGTCAATGTATTTGCGAAAATAGTATTCCATTGAAAAATAAAATAGATTTTTTAAATTTTTTGTAACTGAGCAATATAAAACCCATCGAATATACTTTGATGAGTTAAGAATGTTTGTTCTTTAATTAGTTTAAATTCTGCACCAATTTCGGTTTTTAAAAATCGGGAAATTTGATTTTGATTTTCGTTTGGAAAAATGGAACAGGTAGCATAAACAAGAGTCCCCTCTTTTTTTACTAAGGGTGCGTTTTTATGTAAAATCTCTTGCTGTAAAATTTCAAGAGCTTTAATTTTTTCAGGATTCATATGCCATTTAGCAGCAGGATTTCTTCTTAAAACCCCTAGTCCACTGCAAGGGGCGTCGATGAGAACAGCATCAATTTTACCCTGATGAAGGGTAAAGAAATCTACATCGTTATGGGGATGAACCTGAATTGACGTGATTCCATTTCTTTCAGCTCTCTTTAGAAGCTGCTCCAGTTTATTCTCCTGTGGATCCATGGCATAAACAATACCTTTATTCTGCATCAAAGTGGCAAGATGAAGACTTTTTCCTCCGCTTCCTGCACATGCATCTACTACAGTACCTCCTTTTTGAGGATTCACCCAATGGGCAACTCGCTGAGAGTTTGCATCCTGAATTTCGAATGCACCTTGGAGATATAAGGGGTTTTGGAGTAGATTTTTATGTTCTTTAAGAAGTAAAGTTTCTGGAATTTCTTTTGACTGAATAGACTCTATATCGTACTCTTTTTTTAGATGTTTTTGTAGTTTTATAGGATCCTGTTTTAGCGTATTGCATCGAATAACCAAGGAGCTTGGACTATTTAGCGCATGGCTTTCTTTTTCCCAAATTGCGTCTCCAAAAGCTTCAATGCCCATTTCGTCTAGCCAGTCGGGCAAAGACTCTCGAATTGTAAGGGCATTCGTTAATGGGTCCAACGGCCAAGTTATTTTAAGACCTTTTATTTCAGAAAACTCATCCCAATCGGGTAGTTCAGCTCCTTTTGTAAGCATCCAAACTCCAACTAATTCCCAGTTATAATTTTTAGAATTCTCTTTTAAAGCACCAACAAAGCTATAACTTCGTTTCCATCGGACAATGTCTAGAATTGCTTCTCCCAAGAGTCTTCGATCTCGTGAACCCCATTTTTTATTTTGTTTTAGTAACTGACTTAACACGGGACGAAGTGCCTCTTCTTTGTCAAAGATTCGCTCAAGTCCATCAACAACTCCTAGCGCAATATTTCTGTATAATTTCAAGGAAGTAAAGGTATTCTTTTAATTGCTAGGGATATATACTTACTTTTTTTCTTTTTCTTTTGACCGGTTGCGAATTCTTCTAAACATTTCTTGATCAAACTCTTTTTCCTGATGTAAAATATGCAGCAACTCTTTTGGTCGAATCGACTTGAGAAGTTTTTGATTACGTTCGTTTTTCATCGTCATACCCAATTGTTCAAATTGGTAATAATCTTCAATATATTTAGAAGCACTTTTTGAAGAAATGGTATCAAAGGCTTTGGATAGATCTTTTCGTATGTTGCGCTGAAGAATCCAAACTTTACTGTGATAGCGATTTTCAAAATCAGTAAAAATTGAATTAAATACTTCTTTCTCTTCTTCGTTTAAATTGGTGTGAGTAAGAATGAAATTTAATTTAATTTTTTTGAATTCTTCAAATCGATCATTGTTTTGACTGAAAGAATTCAAACTCCAGAAGAGTATAAACAAAAAACAAAAAGTTCGAAACAATGATTTCATGTCTTAGGGTTTAGAAGGAGAAGAAAAGGTTGATTCAATTTCGATATCTTCCATCATGGATAGCATATCATAACTGTCCAAAGTTTGACTGTAGTAACTTTCGATAAAGTCGTTAAAAGCTTGCTCTTTTTCAATTTCTTGCGTTGAAGTTCTTTGAAAAAGAGTGACGATTAAAACAATAGCTGCAGCTACGGCAATAAATTTTGGAATCAAAGAACTTAAATTTGATTTTTGAGGAATCCTTTTGTTGATAGAGAGTCTTTGTTCGATTACCTCATCCAATTGCTCAAAATAATTTTCGGGCGTAGAGAATGGGTTTAATTTAGAGATGGAATCATCAGAACTACAAAGTTTTTCTTCAAGCTCATCAAAATAGCCTTTGGGTACTCTAAAGGGATTATGTTGTTTAAAATCAGTCATTCAATTCATTTTTAATTTTCTTAACGGCATGGTGATAAGAAGCCTTTAATGCTCCTACACTTGTGTCTAAAATCTCTGATATTGTTTCGTAATTCATGTTGTCAAAATACTTCATATTGAATACGATACGTTGTTTCTCTGGTAATTGTGCTACCATTTTTTGCAATTTAAGTGCTGCTTGATCTCCGTCAAAATAGGAATCCGCCATAAGTCCATTGGCTTTTGCTTCTATCCATTCTTGATTTTGAAGTCCCATTTTTGAAGCTTTAGAGTTGATAAAATTCAGTGACTCGTTGGTCGCTATTCGATACATCCAGGTGTATAAGGAGCTATTTTCTCTAAACTTATCTATGTTGAGATGAATTTTAATAAACGTATTTTGAACTACATCGTGGGCATCATCATGATCTAGAACTAACTTTCGAATGTGCCAATACAGCCGTTCTTTATATTCAGAAACCAGCTTTTTGAAGGCCTCTTCTTTTGTTAGAGGATCTCTCAGTGCTTTTATAAAAATGGATTGCTCGTTTTGCACAAAAATTCTTTATTTCACTTTGACAAGTAATAAAGGTAGAAGTTTAATCCATACGTTGAATTTGAACCCAACTTTTATAATCCTCACTAGTTTCCAGTAAGGTTTGATGTGTTCCAGAGGCTACAATAGTACCGTTTTTTAGCACTAAGATGAGATCGGCCTTCTGGATAGTAGAAAGTCGGTGTGCAATTACTAAAGAAGTTCTGTTTTTCATTAATCGTTCTAAAGCACTTTGAACTTCTTGCTCGGCTTCAGTATCTAAGGCGGAAGTTGCTTCATCAAGGATTAAGAGCTCAGGATCCTTAAGTAGGGCTCTTGCAATAGTTAATCGTTGTTTTTGTCCTCCAGAAAGTTTGTTTCCCGAATCCCCAATTTTTGTTTCATACCCTTCAGCTAACATTTGAATAAAGCCATCTGCATTAGCAGCTTTGGCAGCGGCAATAATCTCTTCCTTAGTTGCTTTGGGATTGCCCAATTTTAAATTGTTGTACACTGAATCATTAAAGAGAATGGATTCTTGAGTTACCATCCCTATTTTTTGATAGAGACTTTCCTTTTTTATCTGATTAATAGGGATACCGTCTATGGTTAAGCTCCCATGGTTAATGTCGTAAAAACGATTAAGCAAATAGGTTAAAGTTGTTTTTCCTCCTCCAGAAGGTCCTACTAAGGCAACCATTTGGCCTTTCAAGATTTCAAACGATACCTTTTCCAAAACAGGATTCTCTTCATATCGAAAAGCAACCTGATCAAAGAGGATACTTTTAGTAAAACGTTCTAATGGTATTGCGTTAGGAGCATCTTGAAGTTGATCCTCCGAGTTTAAAATTTCAAGTATTCTTTCAGCAGCAGCATTTCCTTTTTGTATGCTGTAGCTCGCTTTGCTAATTGCTTTCGCTGGGGTAAGGATGTTATAAGCAAGTCCCATATAGACGATGAATGAAGTACCCGATATACTCCCATCTACCAATACCATTTTTCCACCAAACCAAAGCAAGACTCCTATTGCGACTATCCCTAAAAATTCACTCGTGGGGCCGGCTAGGCTTGTTCGATGTAAAAGTTGATTTGAAAAATTATAAAATCGAGTGGTAGCTGCTTTGAATTTATTTTTAAAATGATCCCCAGCAGCAAAAGTTTTAATGATTTTCTGACCATTAACAGTCTCATCTATTAAGGATAAAAAATCGCCCTGTTCCTGTTGCAGTTTATCCGACTGGCTTTTTAGCCGTTTACCAATTCGAGAAATGATTAATCCCGAAACAGGTATAAAAAACAAAACGAAAATCGTTAGTTTGATACTAAAAAAAAGCATGGCTGCTAGAGAAAATAAAATGGTTAAGGGCTCTCGAACGATTAATTCCAAAATTGACAAGAAGGAAACCTGTAATTCAGACACGTCACTCGTAATTTTTGCCATGAGATCCCCTTTCTTTTTCTCGCTGAAATAGGAAATGGGAAGCGAAATAATTTTCATGTATATGGCATTTCTTAAGTCGCGAATAATCCCATTGCGTAAAAAAGTGATGTAGTATAAGGCAAGATAATTGCAGATATTTTTGAGGAAAAACAAGCTCAAAACTAAACCGATAACGACGATCAAGGTCCTTTCAGGATCTTGCTCAACTTTAGAAGCAATATAAAAGTTCAAACTGTCTTTTAGGTAGTGATGTAGGCTAAAAATTCCTTGGTAAGTGGCTGGTTCAATCTGTTTTTCGGTGGTTTCAAAGAGCACATTCAGCATTGGAATTAAGGAAACAAAAGACAAAGCGCTAAACAAAGCGTAAAAAGCGTTGAATACTATGTTTAAAAGCGCGTACCCTTTATATTTCCAGCCAAATTGTAAGATGTTTTGAAACGGAGACTTCATGAGGGTAATGTTGATAATACCAGTGTATCAAGCCGTTTTTCAAGAATCGATTCTTGTTCTTTCCAGCTTAATTGTGGATCAAATGCTTGATTTACGCTAAAGTAATATTTTATTTTAGGTTCCGTTCCGCTTGGTCGTAAAGCAATCACGGAGCCGTCTTGGAGTTTAAAAATCAAAACGTTAGACGGGCTAAAATTCAATTGTTGTTTCTGATTCGTTTCGAAATTGTGTACTTCCAAATTGAGGTAGTCTTCTATTCGAGTAACGGGTGAGCCCCCCATGTTTTTAGGTGGATGAGTTCTAAAATCCTCCATTTGTTGAGCAATTTGTGCCAGTCCAGCTTTCCCTTTTTTTGTAACTGAAACCAGGCGTTCTTTATAGGCTCCGTATTTCTTATAGCATGTGATTAAATAATCAAAAAAGGAACTTCCCTTTTGTTTTGCCTCATTTGCAATTTCACAGGCCAATAAACTTCCTGAAATAGCGTCTTTATCTCGAACACTTTTTCCAATAAGAAAGCCATAACTTTCTTCTCCACCACAAATAAAATCCAGTTCAGGAAAATCCTCTATCAGCTTTGCAATCCACTTAAATCCAGTCAAGGTGCTTTTGTATTGAATTCCGTACGCTAAGGCAATTTTCTCGATGAGAGGAGTAGATACAATGGTCGAAGCAATAAAGCAATTGGGAGATAATTCATTTTGGATTTGTTTTTTTTCAAGTAAAAACTCGGTTAAAACCATCATGATTTGATTTCCATTCAGATAATACCATTCTGAATCGTGATCCCTGATAACAAAACCAAAACGATCCGCATCGGGGTCAGTTCCGATAACCACATCAGCTTCTTTTTTTGTACCCAAAGAAACAGCCATTTTAAGGGCTTCTTTTTCCTCAGGATTAGGTGAAATTACGGTCGGAAAATTGCCGTCGGGGAGCGCCTGTTCTTTAACGATATATACTTGAGCATAACCCGATTGTTCCAGAACATGGGGCAATGCTGTTATAGACGTTCCATGAATAGGAGAAAAGACAATTTTAAGGGGCTTATTTTTTTGAGAATTAAACTGTCCTACTTTTAAAACTTCTTTTTGATAAACCGAGTCTATTTCTTTATCGATATATTCCAATAAGTTTGGATTCCCTTCAAACTTTATAGATTCGAAAGCAGTCTTTTGAATTTTCTCACTGATAATTTTGTCTTGTGGGGGCACAAGTTGTCCACCATCATTCCAATACACTTTATAGCCGTTATACTCCGGAGGATTGTGCGATGCGGTTAGAACAATACCACATTGAGCATTTAAATACCGTACAGCAAAGGAAAGCTCGGGTGTAGGGCGGAGTTCACTAAACAACGAGCAATAAATGCCATTAGCAGTAAATACATCTGCACAAACTTTTGCCAGTTCCTTGCTTTGGTGACGGCAATCGTAGGCGATTACGACACGAATTTTTGTGTTTGGAAATAGAGTGAGTAAATAGTCAGCGATCCCTTGAGAGTTTTTCCCGAGGGTATATTGATTTATACGATTTGTGCCTACGCCCAATACACCGCGCATTCCCCCAGTACCAAATTCTAAATCTTTATAAAAGGCATCCTCAGCCTCGATGGGAGACTTTTCAAGTTCACCTACCTGATCTTGGGTTTTTTTATCGAAAGGAGTTTGCTTCCATTGCGCAATGCGATTGTTCAAATCCATTGGGTTAAACGGTTTCTTTAACATGATAACGTTTGGTTTGCCGTGCATTTCTCATAACCAATTCGCCTAAAAATCCAGCAATAAAAAATTGACTTCCCAAAAGCATCAGGGTCAAAGCAATATAAAATTCAGGGCGTTGAGTAATTAATCTAGCATTGATATCAAAAAACAATTTATCAAGCCCAAGATAGAGGGTAAAACTAAATCCAATGAGCAGCATAATACTGCCCCAAAGCCCAAAAAAATGCATGGGTCTTTTTCCAAAGCGGTTAACAAACCACAGTGTGATTAGGTCTAAAAACCCTTTAAAAAAGCGATCCGCCCCAAATTTGGTTTGACCAAATTGTCTGGCTTGGTGCTGAACGATTTGTTCACCTATTTTGTGAAATCCTTGTTGAGAGGCCAAAACGGGGAGGTATCGGTGCATTTCACCATTCACATCGATAGTTTTAATGACCTCCCTTCGATAAACTTTTATGCCACAGTTAAAATCATGTAACGGGATCCCCGAGACTTTTCGAGCAGCCCAATTGAATAATTTTGAGGGTAAATTTTTAAAGAGTACTGAGTCAAAACGTTTTTTCTTCCATCCTGAAATCAAATCCAAACCTTGGGATTGAAGTGTGTGAATCATTTCGGGAAGTTCTTCGGGTGAATCTTGTAAATCAGCATCCAACGTAGCAACAAATTCTTTTTTTGCGGCTTCAAAACCCGCATGGAGTGCCTGAGATTTTCCATAATTTTGAGAGAATCGAATTCCACTGACTTCAGGGTAGTCTTTGGCAAGTGAAGTTATGGTTTCCCAGGAGCCGTCCGTACTTCCATCATCTATAAAAATAACTTCATACGAGGTAGTCTTTCCATTCATAGCCTTCACTATCCATTCGTAGAGGGGGACTAACGAATCGTTCTCATTGAGAAGTGGAATAATGATAGAAAGTTCAAAACGGTTTTGCATCAAAAGCAAAACTACAAAATTTGACTTACTCGGGCCTTGATTTCTTAACGATTAAACCGCCAATTAGGGAAATGATAAATCCAATAAAAAGGGATCCAATGATTTGAAATGCAGAACGAATTACTGGAGTAGAAAACTTCTCCTGCATGGAACGGATTCCATCGATTTGCTCTGTAGTCATTTCTGGATTTTCCATTCTCATTTTTTCAATTTGAAAATCCAAAGCTTTTTCCATCATTCCTGGATCTAAAAATTCGGTAAGTATAAAAGTGTACACTACACCGATTAAAGCGGATACAGCAGATATCCCTAATCCAATTTTCAAAGCCTCAGAAAGACTAAGGTATCCCTCGTTTAGTTTTTTAAACTGTATGAAAGAATAAAGGAGTAACGCAATCATGATGACAATACCTACAATTCCAGCAGCAGAGGTTTGTTGGTAATGCATGTCAAGAAAGTAGAGCATAAGATTAAAAGCAATTGAAATTCCTGATAAAATGAGTGCATTGGAAATAATAATTGATTTCATTGAAGGGCTTTGTGCTTCCATAAGCTGTTGGGTTTAAATTTTAATCTAAGGTAAAAAAAAATGAAGAGTTCGTGTTATTGTGAAAAATAAAATTAAATTTGCAGTCGATTTTAGTATTATGAAAGCAGAAATTCACCCAGATAACTATCGTTTAGTTGCATTTAAGGACATGTCTAACGAAGATGTGTTTATCACAAAGTCAACGGTAAACGCCAAAGAAACTATTGAAGTTGATGGCCAAGAATATCCTCTTGTTAAATTAGAGATTTCAAGAACATCGCATCCTTTTTACACAGGTAAATCGAAATTAGTAGATACTGCCGGTAGAATTGATAAATTCAAAAACAAATACGCGAAGTTCAAAAAAGAATAGAACTTTATTTTTAAGTTTTAAAAAGCCACATTCTAGTGGCTTTTTTTATTCCTTACAGACGGTTTTTAAAACCAATAAGTTGATCGGGTTAATCTCCATGCCCTTTACCCCTTTTTGAACAAATCGAATAACCTCGTCATAGTAGAGAGGTATAACGGGAATATCTTTCATTACCAATGCATCCATTTGGCGGTATTGTTCAAAACGGAGTTTATCCTCCGTAGTGCTTAAAGCTGATTCGTAGAGGGAGTCAAAAGCACTGTTTTTAAAATGGGTGTAATTGGGACCGTTTGGCGAAAAATTCTTACTGTAAAATAGAGACAAATAGTTTTCAGCATCCGGATAATCAGCAATCCAGCTTGCTCTGAAAAGTTCGAGCTTCCCAGAGGATTTTGCTTGTCTAAGCGTTGCTGTGGGCATGACTTCTACTTGGATGGAGATCCCTATTTTTTGCAATTCTCTTTGCATATATTCGCAAATGTCTAAATAATTTGCATCTGTGGTGATGGTAAGCTGCGGCGGATCCTCATTTTCTTCAATATATTCCATCACTAATTTTCTTGCTCGAACAGGATCGTATGGAATAGCTTCTTGACTTGTTCCTTGAAGTCCTTTTGGGATAAATCCATTTTTTGAAGGGAATCCGATGTTGTTACGAAGATAGGCCACTAGTAAATCCCGATCAAATCCAATATGTATTGCTTCTCTTATTTTTTTTGATTGAATTGCAGGATTGTCATTATCTAAATAGATTCCGATGTATTCTGTATTTAAATACGGGCCGTTTAGGAGGCTAACCCGATCCCTATAGGCAGCTTGGAGCTCCCCGGTTTGGGTTAACAATTCGTCTTTATAGGAAGTGTCTAGAGAGTTGATAAAGTCTAGTTTTCCTTGAAGAAAGAGCATGAATTCACTTTGGATATCTGGAATAAATTGAATGGCGATGGATTCGAGATAAGGCAAAGAATTACCTAGTGAATCTTTTTCAAAATAGTCAGAATTTTTTCGCAATACCAATTTGATATTTTCTTCCCAACGTTTGAAATAAAAAGGTCCAGTTCCAATGGGATTGGAGCGGAATTGATTTCCGAAGTGATCGACCACTTCTTTAGGAACTACTGCACAATAGCGCATGCTGAGTAATCCTAAGAAAGCTGTAAATGGTTTTTTGAGTTGGATGCTGAGGGTATGGTCGTCTATAGCCTGATAGCTTTGAACTTGTTGCATTACCCAACTCCCTGGGGAAGCTACTTTTGGATCGGTCAGACGATCAAAACTAAAGACAAAGTCTGAAGCCACTACTTTCCTCGTTTTTTTGGATCCAAAAAGTGGGGAGGAGTGGAAATAAACATCGTCTCTTAGTGTAAAAGTATAAGTCATACCATCTTGACTTACTTTCCAGCTTGAGGCAATTTCTGGGATGATCTGAAGATTTTTATCCAACTGAACCAAACCATTAAAAAGTTGGTTGATAGGCCATATGTTTTGGGGATTTCTAGCAAAGGCGGGGTCTAAAGAGGTTACGTTTCTGTGTTCATTATAGCGAAAAATTTTTTTCGAGTCAATTGGAGTTGTGTTTTTACAACCGCAAAGAAGTAGGAAGGCAAAAATGGACAGAGTAGCCTTGAAAAACCGTCTAAAGAGCATCAAATTTTTTGTTGATATATTTGCAACAAAAATAAGCTTTTAAAAACAGCTATGGAAAATTTACTTCATCCTCCAGTTAAAACCTCTGCTGGATCACTTCGGGTTGCTTTTCATACCCTAGGATGTAAGTTGAATTTTTCAGAAACAGCCACTATTGCACGAAATTTAGAATACGAGAACTATCAAAAAGTTGATTTTGATACCTATGCTGAGGTGTATGTAATCAACACCTGTTCTGTAACCGAGAATGCAGATAAGAAATTAAAGGGCTTGGTTAAGAAAGCTTTGGTTCAAAATCCCAAAGGATTTGTTGTAGCTATTGGATGTTATGCACAATTGCAACCAGAGCAAATTGCTGCACTTGATGGAGTAGATTTGGTATTGGGAGCCTCAGAAAAGTTTAAGCTGAACGAATATATTCACAACCTGAGTAAAAGACAGCGAGGAGAAGTACATTCTTGTGAAATTGAAACGGTTGATTTTTATGAAAGCAGCTACTCGATTAACGATCGCACGAGAGCTTTTTTGAAAGTACAAGACGGATGTGATTACAAATGTACTTATTGTACGATTCCTAGAGCTCGAGGTGTTTCACGAAGTGATTCCCTAGAGAATGTTCTCCACAATGCAAAACAAATTGCCGAAGCTGGAATCCATGAGATTGTATTGACTGGAGTCAACATTGGTGATTATGGAAAAGGAGAGCAGGGAGATAAAAAACATCAACATACCTTTTTGGATTTGATTTCCGCTCTAGATAAAATTGAGGACATAAACCGAATTCGAATCTCCTCTATTGAACCCAATCTGTTGAATGAAGAAATCATTTCTTTTGTAGCCCAAAGCGAACGATTTGTCCCTCATTTTCATATTCCTTTACAAAGTGGGAGTGATGTTATTTTGAAAAGTATGCGTCGCCGTTATTTATCAAAAATCTACAAAGAACGGATCCGGATGATAAAAAAAGTCATGCCTGATGCCTGTATTGGTGCAGATGTAATCGTTGGATATCCCGGTGAAACAGAAGCTCATTTTCTGGAAACGTATCATTTTTTAAATGAATTGGACGTCTCCTATCTCCACGTATTTACCTATTCTGAAAGACCTCATACGGAAGCGGTAAAAATGGAAGGTATCGTTTCACCTAGGGTAAGGGCCAAGCGCAGTAAAATGTTACGCGCCTTATCAATAAAAAAACGACGAGCGTTCTATGAGTCTCAACTCGGCAAAAGAGTTTCTATATTATTTGAAGGAGAAAATAAACTGGGTTACATTACGGGATTCTCAGAGAATTATGTCAACGTCCGTATGCCTTGGAATCCAAAATGGGTCAATAAGGTTAAAAAAGTATATTTAGAGGAGATTGATGAGGAGGGCTTAATGAGATGTTCGATAGTCGCTTAGAGCTTGATACCTACAGGAAGTAACTCTTTGTAACGACGGTTTTTTCTAACAAAACTCGCAATTTTGGGAGAAGTCGGAACAACTCGCATTTTTTTATCTTCGATAAACTCAAGGACTTTGACGATAAAAGCTTCCTCAAATTCTAAATTTTGAATACAGTCAGGGATAGAAATCTTGGTTAAAAATATTTTTCTTTCTTGTTCGGAATACTCTATTCTTGCGAGGTTATCGTCAATATGAATTTCAAATTGTCTTAAAAATTCATTGTTTACTAGAGTCAAATCATTCATAACGGTAATTTTGATTACATTTTGAAGTAATGTTCTTAGCTTTGTGCGTATTCACTTAATGAGGACTACAAAAGTACAAAAAATTGCTAACAACTACTTTATAATAGGTGTCAAAAGGTAATAAAGTTCATGTTTACTGTATGCCGGGGATGGCAGCAAGTCCAAAAATATTTGAGTTTATAAAACTTCCAGATTCTTTTGAGCTGCATACCCTGAGTTGGATTCCACCTAAAGAAAACGAACCGCTTTCAGCCTACGCATTTAGAATGTGTGAACGAATAAAGCACCCAGCACCAGTACTATTAGGTGTTTCATTTGGAGGGGTTTTGGTACAAGAAATGGCAAAGCACATGACATTTAGCAAAGTTGTTATTGTGTCGAGTGTAAAAAACAATTCAGAACTACCCCTACCCATGAAAATGGCTAAAAAAACCAATGCCCACAAATTACTCCCGACACAATGGATAAACAGTTTAGACACTTTAGCTTTATTTGCTTTTGGTAAAGGAATTCAAAGAAGGTTAGATCTTTATCGCAAATATTTATCAGAACGAAATCCTGAATACCTCAGTTGGGCTATCGATGCACTTGTAAATTGGGAACAGGAAGAAACTACGGAAGGAGTTCTCCATATTCATGGGATGAAGGACACCGTATTTCCGATGAAGAATATTAAGCTACCTTGTATAAAAATGGAAGGAGGGCATGCAGCTATTATTACTCATGCGAAATGGTTTAATTCTGAGCTTCCCAGTTTATTGATAAATTAAAATTCACATAGAATTTTTATCTTTAAGCTAGAATATATACTTCTTTATGACATCAATTAATTGTTTCAGCATATGACTAGTCTAAAAAATACTACAGTATTCTTATTTTTTGCAGTACTATTTTTACTCAGTTTTAAAACGGGAGATTTAGAACGAGTAACTGCTTTCAACACTCATGAGGAAAACACTTCCAAAGTTTATGCCTTAAAAATACCTACTTCAATTCATTTTTCTGGTGAAGAGGTACCTATTGATCAACCTGACATCAGAGAACGATTGGATAAAGAAATGTTAGTCAACACCTATTGGCAATCGAACATGATGCTTTTAATCAAGCGTGCCAATAAATATTTTCCGACCATTGAAAAAATATTAGAAGAAGAGGGAGTCCCCGATGATTTTAAATATTTGGCAGTAATCGAAAGTGCTCTTGAAAACGTTCGATCCCCTAAAGGTGCAAAAGGATTTTGGCAGTTGATGCCCGGTACGGCCAAAGAATATGGTTTGGAAGTAAATGATAATGTGGATGAGCGGTATCACCTTGAAAAATCCACCCGAATCGCATGTGTGTATTTAAAAAAGGCAAAGGAACGATTGGGCTCCTGGACGCTTGCTGCAGCATCATACAACAGAGGAATGTATGGAACAGATCGATTGCTGGATAAGCAATTAGCAGAAAGTTATTATGACCTGCTCCTGAATTCAGAAACGAGTCGATATGTTTTTCGGATTATAGCGGTAAAGGAAATCATGTCGAATCCTCAGCAATATGGTTTTATTTTTGAAGAATCTGATTTATACTTACCCATTCCAGAGAGAAAGATTGGATTAGACACCGCAATTACGAACTTAGCACAATTTGCAAAAGAACAAAACATCAATTACAAGGTTTTAAAAATCCACAATCCTTGGCTGATAGAAAATCACTTGAACAATAAATCCAGAAAATATTATGAAATAGCGATTCCTGAGGAGGGATACTATTAAATTTTCTTCATTTGCTGCTGAATCATTTTCATTTGACCAGAAAGCATTCCGTGTTTGTCCAATTTCTTTGCTTCTGACAAAAGCAGTTGGGCTTCTCTTTTTCTTCTTTTTTGAAGGTAGATACCTGCTAAGCTCATTTTAGCCATTGCTAAATCGTGATTCATGGACAATCCAAGTTTTATTGCAGCTTTAAAATGTTTTTCAGCTTGGGTAAGGTTTTTTTGAGATTCAATAATACCAAGCAGATAATAATAATATCCTTGTTGCTTTCGAACCAGATTGCGTTCCACGTTTGGAATACGGTTCAACCACCTTAAAGTGCCCTCAAAGTCTTGTTTTCGTAACCGAAGAAAAGAAAGAAAAATAAGTTCATTCTTAAAATAGAGCAATATGAACATTCCTGAAAGAAGAATAAACATGATTCCGTTGCCGATGTAGTCATCAATAAATTGATAAATACCGTAGCCCAGAGAAAGGACTGCTAGAATGAGTTTAATGACTTTTGGAAACATAGTTTTGATTTTTTACAAAGGTAAAAAAAATCAATCGTGAAATGTTTATTCTCATATTTGGAAGACTAAAAAGTTGTTGTATATTTGCACGACTTAAAAAAACACCATTGTAGTCGTAGAATTATGAAAAGAACATTCCAACCTTCAAGAAGAAAGAGAAGAAACAAGCACGGTTTCAGAGAACGTATGGCTACGGCTAATGGTAGAAAAGTATTAGCCGCTCGACGAGCGAAGGGCCGCAAGAAAATTTCTGTTTCATCAGAGCCGCGCCACAAAAAATGATAATGTATTTACCCTATTTCAGAGGTGTTACTTTTTTTGAAGTAACACCTTTTTTTTATATTAATAATCTATATTTTACGTTATGCCAAAAGTAGACTCCATTAAAAGTATTTTAGTTATCGGTTCAGGACCCATAATCATTGGACAAGCTTGTGAGTTTGATTATTCTGGAACCCAAGCACTTCGTTCTTTGAGAGAAGACGGTATGGAAACTATTTTGATAAACTCAAATCCAGCCACGATCATGACCGATCCAACCATGGCAGATCATGTTTATCTCAAACCTTTAAACACCAAATCTATTGTTGAAATATTAAAAAAACATAAGATAGATGCTGTCCTTCCTACTATGGGTGGGCAAACTGCGCTTAATTTGTGTATTGAAGCAAACGAAAAAGGTATTTGGGAAGATTTTAATGTAAAAATTATTGGAGTTGATATTGATGCAATCGAAATCACAGAGGATCGTGAAAAGTTCAAACAATTATTAAAGACCATAGACATTCCTGTAGCACCCGCATACACGGCCAATTCTATTCTCAAAGGGAAAGAAATCGCTCAAGAATTTGGTTTTCCTTTAGTTATCCGTCCTTCATTCACACTTGGGGGATCAGGGGCATCTTTTGTTCATGAGGAAAAAGACTTTAATGAATTACTCACCCGTGGGCTTGAGGCTTCACCGATTCATGAAGTTCTTATAGATAAAGCCTTGATTGGTTGGAAAGAATATGAATTAGAACTTTTAAGGGACAAGAACGACAATGTCGTGATTATTTGTACCATTGAAAACATGGATGCTATGGGAATCCATACTGGAGACTCCATTACGGTAGCTCCAGCCATGACACTCTCAGACCGTACTTTTCAGCGAATGCGCGATATGGCTATTAAGATGATGCGAAGTATTGGTGATTTTGCTGGGGGATGTAATGTTCAATTCGCCGTTAGTCCTGATGAAAAAGAAGACATTATTGCCATAGAAATCAATCCTCGTGTTTCAAGGTCTTCTGCTTTGGCCTCCAAAGCTACGGGATATCCCATTGCAAAGATTGCTGCAAAGCTCGCTATAGGATATACTTTGGATGAGTTGGATAACCAAATTACTAAATCTACCTCAGCACTATTTGAACCAACTTTAGATTATGTTATTGTAAAAATTCCACGATGGAATTTTGATAAGTTTGAAGGTTCAGATCGGACCTTAGGTCTTCAAATGAAATCCGTAGGGGAGGTAATGGGGATCGGTCGGTCTTTCCAAGAAGCTTTACACAAAGCAACACAATCTCTTGAAGTAAAGAGAAACGGTTTAGGAGCGGACGGTAAAGGATTGAAAGATTACAACCAAATCATTGAAAAATTGACATTCGCTAGTTGGGATCGAGTATTTGTAATCTATGATGCGATCCAGATGGGGATTCCACTAAAACGAATTCACGAAATCACAAAAATTGACATGTGGTTTTTAAGACAATACGAAGAACTTCATCTCTTGGAAACAGAAATTTCCAAATTTGACATCCATACGATAGACTCGGCTCTATTGTTAGAGGCCAAACAAAAGGGATTTGCAGATAGACAGGTAGCACATATGCTGAAATGCTTAGAAAGTGAGGTTTATACGAAGCGAACGGAAATGGGCATACAGCGGGTCTATAAATTAGTAGATACCTGTGCAGCAGAATTCGCAGCACAAACCCCTTACTACTATTCTACTTTTGAAGCCAAATTGGAAATCAAAGGGCAAGAAGCATTTAGTGAAAATGAAAGTAAAGTGTCCAATAGAAAAAAGATAGTTGTTTTAGGTTCTGGACCCAATCGAATTGGTCAAGGAATAGAATTTGATTATTGTTGTGTACACGGTGTCCTCGCAGCCTCAGAATGTGGTTACGAGACCATCATGATCAATTGTAATCCTGAAACAGTATCTACCGATTTCGATGTTTCTGACAAACTGTATTTCGAACCTGTTTTTTGGGAGCATATATTTGATATCATTCAGCACGAAAAGCCTGAGGGTGTAATTGTTCAGCTTGGAGGTCAAACAGCTCTAAAACTTGCAGAAAAACTAGATCGATACGGTATAAAAATTATTGGTACCAGTTTCCAATCCCTAGATTTAGCCGAGGATCGAGGGAGTTTCTCAACTTTACTTAAAGAAAATAACATTCCGTATCCAGAATTTGGTGTTGCACAAACGGCAGATGAAGCCCTGGATTTAGCAGATCAATTGGATTTTCCTCTTCTGGTAAGACCTTCCTATGTGTTGGGAGGACAAGGGATGAAAATTGTTATAAATAAAAAGGATCTGGAGTCGCATGTTGTTGATTTACTCCAAAAAATCCCAAACAATAAATTGCTTTTAGATCATTATTTAGATGGAGCAATCGAATGTGAGGCAGATGCAATCTGTGATGGTGAAAATGTTTATATCATTGGAATTATGGAGCATATTGAGCCTTGTGGTATTCATTCAGGGGATTCCAATGCAACCTTACCCGTATTCAATTTGGGTGAGTTTGTAGTACAACAAATTAAAGACCACACGAAGAAAATTGCTCTTGCGTTGAATACGGTAGGCTTGATAAACATACAATATGCAGTAAAAGAAGATAAGGTATATGTGATTGAAGCTAATCCAAGAGCATCTAGAACGGTTCCTTTTATCGCCAAAGCATATAAAGAACCCTACGTGAATTATGCAACTAAAGTGATGCTCGGGGAGAAAAAGGTCACTGATTTTAAATTCAATCCCCAATTAAAAGGGTTCGCTATCAAAAAGCCAGTTTTTTCTTTTGATAAATTCCCTAATGTAAACAAGCAACTGGGGCCTGAGATGAAAAGTACGGGGGAAAGCATTTTGTTTATTGACAGCCTCAAGGAGGATGCTTTTTACGATCTCTATGCAAGACGGAAAATGTATTTGACCAAGTAATAGATTTTATATAGTTTTACAGAAAACATCAAAAGATTATGAGTAGGATAGAAATGAATGCTGTTTTTGGATTAATCCTCATCGCAATACTCACAAGGTTATTGCCTCATCCCCCTAATTTTGCTCCTATTACTAGCATTGCATTGTTCTCTGGAATTCATTTTTCCAATAAAAGAATTGCCCTGTTAATTCCATTGGTTGGGATGTTTATCTCTGATCTTTTTCTGGGAATCCATCTTTTGATGCCCGTCATTTATCTATCTTTTATATTGATTTCAGTATTCAGTTTTTACCTAGATAAGCTTTCCCTAACTTCAGTACTTGCAGCTTCTTCATTCTTTTTTCTGATTAGTAATCTTGGAGTTTGGTATTTCTTCTATCCTCTAACTTGGGTAGGTTTTACAAGCTGTTTTGTCGCTGCAATTCCATTTTTCGCAACCGCCCTCGCAGGTGATTTATTTTACAGTGCAGCACTTCAATTTTCTTTCAAAAAAGTAAATCAAATCTCCTTAAGTTTATAAATAGCACTAAATTTGTAACGAAGGTTTTCATTAATTTGGAATAAAAAGGGAATTTGGTGAGAATCCAAAGCTGTACCCGCAACTGTATGCTATTTCCCTCTGGGGAATTTTATCTCTTTCTTTTACCACTGTCTGAAAATGATGGGAAGGTGAGATAAAATTGTAAGTCAGGAGACCTGCCTTCAATTTAATGTTTTCGATTCCGGGAAAAGGATCAAGAAAACCCATTTTTTATCAAATGAATTCATTTTTATCAAAGTGTGCCCTAGCTGGTTTTTTTATAACTGGGATTGCGTTATCTGCTCAGCAAATTCAAGATACAATTTCTGTACAGCCTACTGCACTTGAAGAAGTTGTCCTAACCGACTCAAGATTTCCGCTTAAACGCTCTCAATCAGGAAAGCCTATTGTAAAAATTAATAGAGAAGAGATTTCAAAATTTCAAGGTTTAGGTTTGAGTGAACTAATTCGTCAATATGCAGGTATTGAAATCATTGGGAGTCAATCCTATGCCGGACAAAACAAAACAATTTCATTTAGAGGGGGTCGAAATAGACAGGTACTTATCCTCATTGATGGGGTTCGAGTGGCAGATCCCTCTAGAATTGATACGGATTTCAATCTTAATTTTCTCAGTTTGGATCAAATTGAGTCTATTGAAATTTTAAAAGGAGCTTCTAGTACTTTGTATGGGAGTTCAGCTGCCACAGGCGTGATTCAAATACAAACCAAAAAAACAGCAGCAGGATTTCATGCCAATTTGGAAACAAGTGTAGGATCGGATCGAGATCAAAATACCCCTTTTGATTTGACCCTTTTCAAAAACAGTGTGCAATTGAGTCATGGAGGAGATCATTTAAGCGCTAAAGTCTATGCGTACAATCATCAAACAGAGGGAATGAGTGCTGTTATAGGTCCCGAAGTAGATCCTTTCTCTCATACCAACTTTGGTGGAAGTTTAAAGTATCAAGCAACAGAGAAATTTAGTATTCGTACGGGATACGATCGGTCTAAGATAAACTCTGATTACGACAACAGTTTCCCATTGGAGGATGCGGCTTTTAAATTCATAACTACCCTTGATCAAGTCCATTTCAATCCAGATTTCAATTATCAAAATGGTGGGGCAAGTTTGCGTATGGGATATCAAAAAATTAATCGTGATTTTCAGAGTGATTACCCCTTTCAAACCTCAGGGGAGAATACGCAAATAGAATTCAATAATCGATATGTTTTTGGGGAGCAATGGTACACGGTTATAGGAACACTTTTTCAAAATCAAAAAGCGGATTTCGAAGGGGCACCAATTTCAAGTCAATTGGATGTTTTTGGCAATGTAGTTGCCGTCTTTTCTGATCGATTTCGTCTAAATATTGGAGGCCGTATTCACAATCAAAGCACCTATGGAAACCAGTTTACCTACCGGATAAATCCCTCCTATCAGTTGATACAGACGGACCAAAGAACTTTAAAAATTCGCACGGCCCTGAGTACTGCATTTATTGCTCCGAGTTTATACCAACTTTACGATCCCTATTCAGGAAATAAAGACCTCCAGCCTGAGGAAAACACTTCCTTTGAAATGGGCTTTGAATTCAATCAATCCGACCTTCAAATCAGTTCAACCTATTTTTACAGAAACGAAAATCCGTCTTTACTATACGATCTAAGTTCATATCGTTTCGAAAACGCTCAAAAGGAAGCGACTTATACGGGAGTAGAAATTCAGATTATCGCCCCACTTGGTCCTTTTTTGAAACTTAATCAGCAAACTACTTTTACCAATACTAAGGATGGGGATCTGAGATATTTACCAAAATTTTCTTCTCAGACTGCTTTGTCTTATGTGTTTAATACCTCTAGACAACTAAATCTTCGATTCCAAGCAACGGGAAAACGATTTGGTTTAGATAACGAAACCGAATTAAAAGGATATGCTTTAATGCACCTTAGTTTTCAAAATAATTTAAAAAACCTTCCTTTAACCTATTTTCTACATATTACAAATCTCTTTAATACAGATTATGTAGAAATTGAAAAGTATACAACACGTGGAAGAAACTTTGTTTTGGGATTAAATTATCGTTTTCCATAAGCTAGGGGTATCGCGCTATCGATATACATGCCTTGTCTTTTTTGGAGTAATGGATCTGTAATTTTTAAGGATGTATAGGGAGACTTAAATGTTGCTATTTTACCAGTACCAGAAATGATACTAAGTGCTGCACCCAAAAGAGCTTCTTTTTCATCTCCTAACACACCAAGATTTTTAATATCTTCATCAATAGCAGTATTGGGTTCCAATCCATTGTCGTAATCCGCGAAGTCATCACTATTAGCGATTTTTAAAATAATCGGTTGCATAGCATAGGTATGATCGGGATTTTTTGTTCCATCGTTATCAATATAATCATAAACGGTTATGGAACCTACGTTTTTACCCACGGTAGTTTCACCGATATGGATTACTTCGATATAGGAAGACAAGCTATTGATAAGTAATTCACTAGCAGAGGCAGAACTTGAACCCGTAAGAATATACACTCTATCTAAAGCCAAAGAATTAATACTTTCTCCGGAGGACAATTCATCGACGAAGAGGTCAACGAGACTTTCTGCCCCATATCGATCTTCTAAATACGCTAATAGTCTGCTGTTGTATTTCTTTTTCGCAAAAACTTTACCTGTAAATTGCCCAGTTATCATACTAGCCAATTCAATACAATTATTCACTGATCCACCTCCATTGTACCTCAAATCAATGACAAGATCAGAGATCCCCTCCGATTTAAAATTCCCAAAGATTTCATTAAGAGCAAGGCTTGCATCTGCAACAAATTGATTGTACATCAGGTATCCAATTTTTCCAGAAGAGGTTTCAATGGTTTTACTTATTTGGATCGGGTTTGTTTTGAAATTCTCTTCTTTTGTCAGTTGGACATCAATTCCATTTAAGGCTAATTTTCCCTCTTGAATTTCGGCCATATTTAGGGTGTAAGACAGCTCATCTCCAAAAAGTAAAGATCTGTAATTGCCTACGGTCAGTTGAATTCCATTTACTCCGGTAAAGAAATCTCCTCGCTTAATATTTTTTGTTGATGCATCCGATTCTTCTAATATGTATTGAACATATCCAACCACTTCATTACAATCTTGGCAGGCGTAGGTCAAGCCAAATTCTACTCCATTGGTAGCGTATATCCCACTCAACGTATTTTCTAGTTCAACATAGTCGTCCTGTATCCAGCTAAAACGATCGTTCGGGTGAAGTAGACTGTAAAAAAATTCTTCAGGATCTGGATTTTGGCTGATGTATTGGGCATATGTTTTTTCATCCTCCAGTTTGGAATCTGCTAGGTATTCGAGTTCATCTTGCCAATAGTAATAGGTGTTGAGACCTTGCCAAACAAAATCACTGATTTGTAATTCACCCTCTAAGCTGATGGCTGTATCATCGGTGTCCAAACTGGTGTTCGAAGTATCTGCCACCAAACCTTCCTCAGAGATCGCTTCTTTTTTACATCCAATAATGAGGAGAAATATTGAAATAAATAAGTAACGAGAAGCGAGAGAGATTATATGCGGGCGTGTGAAATTCATAGCAAATTATTTTTATCAAATTTATTGAAAACCTTTGATTAAAAAGGAAATTTTATAGAATACTGTAACATATAGGGTGTAAATTCGTCTAAATATAAACAACACTAACAAGGTGCAATTGACAGTTGACAATTCATTTATAAATCAGATTCAAGACCTACGAGATAAAATCTATCGTATTGCTAAAAGGTTACTGATTTCAACAGAGGAAGCAGAAGATGCCACTCAGGATGTAATTGTTAAACTATGGCAAATGGGGGAATCCAAAAGGAGTGATTTTAAAAGTATGGAAGCCTATTCGGTAACAATGACAAAAAATTATTGTTTAGATCGTTTAAAATCAAAACAAGCGCAGAATGTCGCTTTGGAGGACAGTAATTTTGAGAATGCAACAGATTTTTTGCAAAATAAAATCGAATTAAGGGATGAGTTGAAATGGGTAGAACAGTTGATCGATCAACTCCCTGAAAAAGAGCGTATCCTTATTCAACTGAGAGAAATCGAACAATATGAATTTGAAGAAATCGCTTCCATCTTAAATTTGCCCGAGGGAACCGTAAGAGTATACCTATCGAGAATTAGAAAAAAATTAAGAAAACAGTTTTTAGAAATTCAAAACTATGGAAACTAACAAAATTGAAACCCTTTTAAAAAAATATTTGGAAGGAGAAACAACTTTAAAAGAGGAAACCTTATTAAAAGTTTATTTTTCCGAGACAGAAAACCTTCCAGAGGAGTGGAAATCGTATCAGCAATTTTTTTCCTTTTATCAGGAGGCCAAGAATGAAAGTTATCCCATTCAAAAAAAGAAAACAAAAACATTGCTTCAACCTATCCTATTGGTAGCAGCAAGTTTAGCCATCCTTTTCACAATGCAACTAAGCGGATTCTTTAATTCCAGCAATTCCTATGATCAAATAGAGGCTGAAAATGTTTTTAAAGAATTTCAAGTTCAAATGAAAAGTGTATCGAGCCATTTAAATAATGGTTCTCAAAATCTAGCCTATTTGGCATATTGGAATACCACAGCAGAAAAATTAATCAAATAAAAATCATGAAAAAGAACATTATTTTAGTAGTCGCACTTATTGCCTCCTTTTGGAGTTTTGGTCAAAGTATTTTTGAACGTTACGCAGACAATGACGAGGTAACTTTAGTTTCCATTAGCCCTAAAATGTTTAAAATGTTAGGTCAGATGAGTCTTAGCACAGACGATCCTGAAGCTCAAGAATATCTTGATATGGTCACGAGCATTAATAATTTTAAAGTATTGGTCTCTGCAAATCAGGAAATTAGTGCTGATATGCTGAAATGGGTCAATCAGCAAGTTTCTAAAGAAAATTTAGAAGAACTGATGAGTATTAAAGATAAAGAAGCAGACGTAACATTTTATGTCAAAGATGGAAGTAAAGAAGATCATGTAGCCCAGCTTCTTATGTATGTTAATGAAATAGTAGCCTCAACTCCAGAAAACTCACTTAATATTAATGGTAGAGAAATTAAAGCCGTTCTGTTACTTCTTGAAGGGGATATTGATCTGAACAAAATATCCAAATTGACTGATCAAATGGATTTGCCTGGAGGCAATCAATTAAGAAAAGCCCAACAAAAAAAGTCCCTCTAATTATGAAAAAGAAAGCCCTTTATTTTATAACAATGCTCGCAGGATTATTATTTATCTCATGCGGGCAAGGTCCGAGTTTACAACAGTATTTTGTTGAAAAAATGGACGATTCCGCTTTCCTAATTGTCAATATTCCACTAAACCTTGACAGTCTTTTTCAAAAAGATATTAGTGAAGAAGATCGACGTGTTATCTCAAGTGTAGGAAAGCTCAACCTCCTTTTTTATCGAATGAAAAAAGATCAACTTGAGCAATACAAAGAGGAAGTAGGGAAACTGAAAAAGATTCTTGCCGAAAATCGCTATCAACACTTGATGGATTTTAAAGCATTTGATAGAGCTCAGGGAAATTTACTTTTCGAAGGAACTGAAAGTAATATTGATGAAGGGATTGTATTTGTCGAGTCTGAAAACTTCGGATTTGGGGTTTTGAGAATTTTGGGAGACGACATTAATCCCGCTGCTTTAATGCGTTTAGGAAAAAAAGTAGATCCCAATCAGCTGGAAAAACAAGTAAAAAACTCTATCGGTTCTATGGGGGCTATTTTTGAGGATACCGATACCGTAGAATAAAACTAAATTCCGTTATAGTTAAAAGGGGTTATGGTCTTTAATTGGATTTTAACCCTTTCCTCAATTTTTAAAGTATCAATAAACTGATGAATTGCCTCTCGATTGATTGTTACATTGGTTCGGGTAAGTTCCTTTAAAGCTTCGTAGGGGTTGGGATACCCTTCTTTTCTTAAAATCGTCTGAATAGCTTCCGCTACTACAGCCCAGTTATCATTCAAATCTGCTTCAATTTTAGCAGTATTTACCACTAATTTTTTCAACCCTTTTAAGGTGGATTGTAAACCGATTAGTGTATGGCCAAAAGGAACGCCTACATTTCGAAGTACGGTACTGTCGGTTAGATCTCGTTGAAGTCTTGAAACGGGAAGTTTAGAAGATAAAAACTCAAAAATAGCATTGGCAATGCCTAAGTTGCCTTCTGAATTTTCAAAATCAATAGGATTAACTTTGTGTGGCATAGCAGAAGATCCAACTTCATTAGCTTTGATTTTTTGTTTAAAATAATCCATTGAAATGTATTGCCACAAGTCACGGTTTAAGTCAATAAGGATCGTATTGATCCGCTTGATGTTGTCGCATAAGGCAGCAAAAGAATCGTAATGTTCTATTTGAGTCGTTGGAAAGGAATAATTAAGTCCTAATCTCTGTTCAACAAACTGAGTCCCAAATGCTTTCCAATCAATTTCTGGATAGGCTACATGATGGGCGTTAAAATTTCCAGTAGCTCCCGAAAATTTTGCTCCAAAGGGCAACTGAAGCAGCATATTTTTTTGATTCTGAATGCGTGTTAAAAACACTTGAATTTCTTTTCCCAGTCGAGTAGGAGAGGCAGATTGTCCATGGGTACGAGCTAGAAGTGGAATGTGCTGATATTCTGTTACTCGCGCTTCGAGTTCTTCAATCACTGAATCTAAATGGGGCAAATAAACTTCCTCCACTGCTTTTTTAATAGATAAAGGAATGGCGGTATTATTAATGTCTTGAGAAGTCAGCCCAAAGTGAATGAACTCTTTGTAGGATTGAAGTTCGAGCTTGTCAAATTCTTTTTTTATAAAATATTCAACGGCTTTTACATCGTGATTGGTTGTATTCTCAATTGATTTAATTTCAAGGGCATCGTCTGTTGTAAAATGAAGATAAATACTTCTTAATTCCTCAAAGAGGGATGGGTTGAAATCGGCCAACTGGGGAAGCGGCAATTCACAAAGCGCAATAAAATATTCAATTTCTATTTTAACCCGGTATTGGATCAAAGCCTCTTCAGAAAAATACGGGGCTAATGATTTTGTTTTGGATCTATAGCGACCATCTATGGGAGAAATTGCATTAAGCGCGGTTAGCAACATGTTGTTTCTATTTGAGCGGCAAAGATACGTTGAAAATCAGATTGGATGAAATCAATCCTGAAAAACCGATCGAATTATGGGATTCAATCCCTTAGGAAAGGTCCTTTTAGAATCGAGGAGTAGATTTTTAAGGATGCTTTTTATCTCAGGGAAATCTTTACCGAGTAGATGTAAGCTTTTAATGGAAAAACTAAGGGGAGCTGTTTTGGTTTCGGTCATAACCCAATCCAGCATTAATTCCATGAGTTGTTTTTTTTGGGCTCTATTCAGAAAGAGATAAAGCTCCCTTTGTTTTAAATAATACCAGATCGCTTTGCTATGCGCTCTACGCATACTGGATTGGGTTATAAAGGGTAATTTTTCTAAAGCTAAGGGCCAATATTGTTTATATCGGCTACACTCTTCAATTAAGAAAAGTTCCCACACCCAAGCGGAATAAATGTGTATTCGTTCAGCTTTACTGTTGAAGGCTAATTCGAACAATTCATCCTGATAAGCAGGTTTTTTATGGACTACTTTCAGAGCAAAAAGCCGATCCAACTTTTTAGCGGTAAGGTTCATAAAGCAATGAACAAGCTCACTCATAAGAAATTACAGCTGAAGTATTCTATATTCTTCGTAGCATTTGCTGATGGCTTCCAATATTTGTAAATCGTTTGCTTCTTTCATAAAAGCATCGGAATAATTGCAATTTCTTAGAATATCGTCAATGTCCAACCTACTTATGCCTAAAAGTTGCATCAGTACTTGTCTGTCAAATTTTGAAACGAGAAGGTTTTTGATTTCATCGTCTTCCCTCATTTTTTTTAGCTTTCTCATTTGATTGGGGTTTTTCCCAAAAATATTATTGAGAAAATCTGCGGGGTTTAGCAAATTACCCAGTGCTTTTGAAATCGCTCCTGGGTTTCTGTTTCCAGCTTCGTATCCTCTATTTGGCAAACCAGAAATGCTGTAGCGTCTTGCGGTATTGATGGGTGCATTTCGAACATCAATGTCTAAATATCCAGTTAATTGATAGGGGCGTATTATAATTTCTTCCAATGCAAAAGCCAATTCAGTCATGTTGAATTGAGCATTTCCAAATTTGATCATGTCATTGGTGACAGCAATTTTGAGAGGTTTGTATCCCAAATAAGAAAAATAGAGCGTATCATTTGGTTGGGCTTCGATTTCAAAAACCCCTTTTTGGTTGGTTATTGTTCCAATGACTTGAGTGAGATTTAATACGTGCACGCTGGGCATGGGAAGTCCTGTAGTTTCGTTTTGAACAACCGCATTAAATTTCTCTTGCGCAAAACTGGTACAGCCCAATAAAAAAAGACAAAGCAGCAAAATCTTCCTCATGGCATAAATTTAGATAAAAAACACGGAACCAAAGAACTCTGAATGTAAATACTAAGTCGCTGCAAAATAGTTTAAAATTTCTATAAGTTCAAGCGTTGCTTTTGCTCGATGTCCGATTTTGTTTTTTATCTCTTCCCCAAGTTCAGCAAAGGTATTTTGATAGCCCTCTGGAATGAAAATCGGATCGTAACCAAAGCCATTTGTTCCTTTTTTTTCAAAAGAAATGGTCCCCTCTATCCGACCTTGTATTTGATATTCACGATTCCCTAGATGAACGTGAAACACGGATCGAAAACATGCCTTTGGGTTTTTTATTCCTTTTAATTCCTTCCAAACTTTTTGAATGTTGTCTTCATTGTTTTTTTGTGATCCAGCATACCGAGCTGAATAGACTCCAGGAGCGCCATCCAGCGCTTCGATTTCGAGACCTGAATCATCTGCAAAACAGTCTAATCCGTATTTCATCCGAATAAAATCCGCTTTGATTTTTGCATTTTCTTCAAGCGTACTTCCCGTTTCTTCAATTTCTTTGAAACATTCAATGTCAGTTAAACTATACAAATTGATATTGTATGGAAGCAGTTGGGTTAGTTCCTCTACTTTATGTGCATTATGTGTAGCAAATATTAAGATCATTACGAATTGTGATAGGGATGGTTATTGAGTATTGTAAAGGCTCTGTAAAGTTGTTCGCAAAAAAATAGGCGCACCATTTGATGAGAAAAAGTTAGGTCTGAAAGCCGCATTTTTTTTGGAAAGGTACGGTAAATCTCATCGGAGAATCCATAAGCCCCCCCAACAAGAAAGACCAGACTGCGAACGCCTTGGGTTTGATAGTTTTCAATTTCTTTTGCAAATCCCTCAGAACTGAAGGATTTTCCTTTTTCATCCAATAAAATAACAAGGTCGTCTTTGTTGATTTTTGAGATAATTTTTTTGGTTTCCTCTTTTTTTATCAAATTCGGATCTGCTTTTTTTCCTGTCTTAGCGTCGGAGATATAGTCAATGGAAAAAGGAGTATAATACTGAACCCTTTTGACATAGTCATTCATTGATTCAAACCAGTCAGAACGATTGTTTTTACCTACACAAAGCAGTCGAATTTCCATAGCGCCATAAAGGTACGAAGCTTCTGCATTTTTCAGATAAATATCTTTCCAATTGATTTTGAGGTTTATCTTTGTAGAACAATACCCAAGCGTTTATGTCTAAATTTTTACAATTTCCTTTAATAAAGCCAATTGTTGACTTTCTCAAAGCGATAAAGTTGCCCGGTTTTTATGGATTTTCAATTTACGACTTGCTTGAGATGTATGTAATTGGAATTTTTAAAGGAGCTCTTACCTCAAGGGCGGGCAGTATTTCCTTCAGTTTCTTTATGGCGCTTTTCCCATTTCTGCTCTTTATTTTGAATCTTATTCCTTTTGTGGATATGATTCCTTTTATCCACATTGAAAATTTTGACGAGACTTTTTTGGATTATATCGAACTTTTTTTGCCAACCGAAACCCAAGGGTTTTTTACCGATATCTTTGAGGATATTCGGAATAAACCAAGGGGAGGCTTACTTTCCTCCGTGTTTTTACTTTCCATTTTTTTATCAGCAAATGGGATTTCAGCAATTTTTGGAAGTTTTGAAGTTTCTTATCACGTTACCTTTTCAAGAAATTTTTTCAGGCAGTACATTCTCTCAGTTGCATTAAGTGTGTTTTTAGCAGTTTTTTCATTAGTTGCAGTAATTGTCATCTTCTATTTTGAATTTTACATTTTAAGCAATTTGGATTCTTTAATTGCCTCTGAAATCCGTTGGACAAGAATTGGTCAATATGGATTTATTGCAGCTTTTGTTTACATTGTAGTTGGAATGCTTTATTATTTCGGAACCATTGAAGGACGTAAGATTCGTTTTTTTTCTCCCGGGGCGCTGATGACGACATTGCTCTTTATATTGACAACTTATGGATTCGGAGTGTATATTGAAAATTTTTCAACCTACAACCAGTTGTATGGATCAATAGGTGCTTTACTGATCTTCATGCTTTACATTTGGATCAATTCAAACATTCTTCTTTTAGGTTTTGAATTGAACGCCACGCTTTTTCGCTTTATTAGAGAGCCAAAGAATGATTCAGATGAAAGCTGAATCCAAGGAGGCCGTGCATAATTTTGTTGATGTATTGCTTCCTTTAGCGCTTCCCAAAACATATACCTATTACCTAACCCCTGAGGAAGCAGCAATAATAAAACCTGGGTTTAGAATTGCGGTCCCTTTTGGAAAACAAAAAATCTATACCGCAATCGCATTTCGTTTGCATCATGTAGCCCCACAAACTTACGATCCAAAACCAATCGCTATGGTGCTGGATCATACTCCAAGCGTTACGGTTGCACAATTGAACTTTTGGTCTTGGCTGGCGTCTTATTACATGTGCACAATGGGGGAAGTAATGCGAGCAAGTTTACCTGCTGCTTTGCTTATTGAAAGTCAGAGTTTAATCATAAGAAAAGAAGTAGGGCCAGAAGTTTTGGAGCAGCTTTCAGATATGCAGTTCCTGGTTTACGAAGCCTTGCAAAAACAGGCATTGACTCTTGAAGATATTGAGCAAATTACCGACAGAAAGCGGGTTATGCCCTTAATAGTGGACATGATGGAGCGCGGTGTGGTAAGGATTCACCAAAAGTTAGAGGAAAAGTTTAAGCCTAAAAGGGCACGATTTGTACGTTTAAATCAATCCATGACTGGAGAGAAAAAGTTGCAGCAAATTTTTGAAAGCTTACAAAGAGCCCCCCAACAACGTGACCTCATCATGAGTTTGTTTACTTCTAAATACAAAATGGAGGAATGGCAAAAAGTTTCAGTTCTCAAAGAACAAACCACATTAACAAGTACCCCGTTTAAAGCTTTAATCGATAAAGGCTATTTAGAAGAAATGTACTTAGAAGTTTCAAGAGAATTGTATCCCAACAGAGCCCTAGTCGAAAACAAAAAACTATTGTCGGATTCTCAGGAAAAAGCCTTTACAGAAATACAAAGTTTATTTGAGGAAAAACAAGTGCTTCTTTTTGAAGGAGTTACTTCTTCTGGAAAAACGGAGGTTTATATTGAACTTATAGAAGAACAATTACAAGCGGGTAAACAGGTGCTCTATCTTGTTCCGGAAATTGCACTTACCCCTCAGGTTGTTAATCGTATGATGGAGCGGTTTGGAGATCAAGTCTTGGTTTATCATTCTAAGTTTTCCATTCATGAGCGCGCTGAGGTTTGGGAAAAGGTTCTAAAGCAAGATACCCAAGGTCAGGTTATTGTTGGGGCGCGTTCAGCAATTTTACTTCCGTTTAGAAATCTAGGGCTGGTTATAGTAGATGAGGAACATGAAAATTCGTACAAACAATTCGACCCAGCTCCAAGGTATCAGGCAAGGGATAGTGTCATCTATCTCGCAGATATATTGGAAGCGAAAGTTTTGTTGGGATCTGCAACACCTTCTATGGAAACTGCAGAAAATGTTCGTAATGGTAAATACGGATGGGTAAAACTTACCGAACGATTTGGAGGAGTTTCACTTCCTAAGATTGAATTGATCGATTTAAAAGAAGCTCACAGAAAAAAGCAAATGAAAGGGATGTTTTCCAATGAATTGGTTGAAGCGATGGAAAGGACATTTGCTCAAGAAAAACAGGTGATCTTATTTCAAAATCGCAGGGGATATGCTCCCATATTGGAATGTACCAGTTGTGGTCATTTTCCTCAATGTACTCAATGTGATGTAACCTTAACCTATCATCAGACGCATCAACAATTACGCTGTCATTACTGTGGCTATCACATTCCAATGCCACATCAATGCCACGCATGTGGAATGCCAACCTTGACCACCAAAGGAATTGGAACCCAACAAATTGAAGAGCACGTAAAACAGCTTTTCCCTGAGATCAATGTAGGTAGAATGGACTGGGACAGTACCCGAGGAAAGTGGGGTTTCGATCGAATTATTGACGATTTTGTTAAGGAAAAAATTCAAGTTTTAGTAGGGACCCAGATGGTTGTTAAAGGGTTGGATTTTAAAAATGTATTGTTGGTTGGCGTTATTAATACCGATCACATTTTAAACTTTCCCGATTTCCGAGCTCATGAACGGAGTTTTCAAATGCTTTGCCAAGTTGCTGGTCGTGCAGGTAGGTCAGACGAAAAAGGGAGTGTATTGATGCAAACTTATCAACCCGAACATCCTATTTTAAAGCAAGTGCTTTTGAATGATTTTGATGCATTGTTCAAAACTCAAAAATCGGAACGCATCCAATACCACTATCCACCCTACTATAGGATGATCCGTATTACTTTTAAATGCAGACAGTACGACGCCATAAACATGGCGGCAGATTGGTTCACAAATGTGGTTAAACAAGGCTATCATGGAAGTGTTTTAGGTCCTGTTTTTCCTTCAGTTGCTAAAATTAGAAATCTTTATCAAAAACAACTTCTAATCAAAATCGATCATAAGCACTCAGCTACTTCGGTAAAAAATATCTTATCAAAAACGCATGGCAGCTTCCAAGCAATCGCTGCTTTTCGTTCTGTTCGTGTAAATTTTGATGTGGATCCTTACTAGATCTGATTCATGATCTCTCTAAAATTCTTCTTTTTATTTCTGCTTAGAGGTATTTCTGATCCATCGATATAGACCTTATTGGAAGAGTAATTTACCACCTTTCTCATATTGATGATATAAGATTTATGAATTCTTAAAAAATGATTTCCAGGAAGCTTTTCTATAAAGGCTTTCATGGTGGATAATACCATATATTTTTTTTCATAGGAAATTATCCGAACATAATCGCCCATGGCTTCTATCCATTTGATGTTTTCTAAAGGAATTTTCTCGGTCTTAAAATCATGTTTTATTTCGATTACTTCTCCTTTAACAGATTTACTAGTTCCTCCTAAAAGCAAATTCCTTTTTGCCCTATCGATAGCTGAATCAATTCTGCCTTTTGAAAAAGGGGGAGCAATACAATCGGTTAATCCCAATTCATAAGCTTTGAGAGCATCTTGAGGCTGATTAGTCAGTAGTATGATTTCATGGGGATCACGAAGTTTTTCTATGAAATCAAATCCAGAATAGATTGGAAGTGTAGCAGAAAGAAAGATCAAATCCACGTTGTTGTAATGAATAAAATTAATCGCATCAACAGCGTTTGAGAACTCTCCCTTGAGTTTTAAGGTCTTGTTTTTATTGAAAAGTTGTAATAAATGGAGACGTTGTATGGGATTGGGATCAATTAAAATATAGTTAAGGAGCATTTTAAAATATAGTTATGGAGCATTACTGCAAGATTTAGTATTTCAAATATAATTAAAAAATCTTTATTTATGAGCGCAATATATTTGGTTTACTCTACTTAATAAGTTATTTTTGCCAACCAAAATTAAGATTATGAATCATTACGAAACTGTTTTCATTTTAAATCCCGTTCTGTCTGAAACTCAGGTGGAGGAAGCAGTTCAAAAATTTGTAGACCTTATCAAGGCTCAGGGGGGAACCCTTACTAGCCAAGAAAATTGGGGTCTAAAAAAGTTAGCCTATCCTATTGAAAATAAAAAGAGTGGCTTCTATCATCTTTTTGAATTTACTGCACCCAACGAGACAATAACCCCTTTAGAGGTGGAATTTCGACGTGACGAACGTGTGATGCGTTATTTAACTGTTAAGTTAGACAAGCATGCTCAAAAATGGGCTGAAAAAAGAAGAAAAAGAAACAAAGCTAAAGCCTAACCAATGTCTAAGATAGAAGAACAAAACTCAGGAAAGAAAGAAGGGGAAATCCGATATTTAACTCCGTTAAATATTGATACCAACTCTCAGAAGAAATATTGTCGTTTCAAAAGATCTGGAATCAAATACGTTGATTACAAAGACGGCGATTTCCTTTTAAAATTTGTAAACGAACAAGGTAAAATTTTACCAAGAAGACTTACTGGAACCTCGCTTAAATACCAGCGTAAAGTTTCTGTAGCTGTAAAAAGAGCCCGTCATTTGGCTTTAATGCCCTACGTGGCCGATATGTTAAAATAAAAAATCACTCATCATGGAGTTAATATTAAGAGAAGACGTCCAAAATCTTGGATTTAAAGATGAAATTGTGAGTGTTAAAAACGGTTACGGGCGTAACTTTTTAATCCCACAAGGAAAAGCGGTTATGGCAACTGTATCCGCACGCAAAGTTTTAAATGAAAACTTAAAGCAACGTGCTTTTAAAGAAAAGTCCATCATCGAAGCTGCAAACAAAAGAGCCGAAGAGATCAAAGCACTCGAAATTCAAATTCCATCTAAAGTGGGATCTGGAGATAAATTGTTTGGTTCTGTAACCAATGCAGACTTAGCCGATGCAATTTCTGCCAAAACAAGCGAATTGGATAAGAAGCACATTACGCTTCCTGGGAAAAGCATCAAACGTTTGGGTAAATACGAAGCTAGTATTCGACTTCACAGAGAGGTTAGTTTTGATTTGCCATTTGAAATTATTCCAGATACCAAAGCATAACACTGTATTAAGTCCGCTACTAGCGGACTTTTTTTTTAAAACATTTTTAGTTTGAAATACCATAGACTCACCCATGATCAGTTTAATGAAGTCCATGAGGAGTTTGCCGTTTTTTTAGCCACTCAAGGGTTGGATCGTTTGAGGTGGAATGAATTAAAAAATGCAAATTCTCCTAAAATTCCACAACTACTCGATCTTTTCAGTGATGTTGTTTGGGATAAAATTATTAGTGAATGTACTTTTCTTGAATTTAGTACTCCAGATCAGCTTTTTTTATTCAAAACCCTATCATCAAGGGCAACTGTTATTATTGTTAAACGGAGGAATATTTCAATTGATTTAACAACTGTTGAAGGATTTCAGTGGGTATTAGAGCATAGCGATACTCCAAAGGTTGAGTTTTTTAAAGGAGTTAAGGAGTATGAACCCAACAGGAATGAATTTTTGTATTCCTATCTAAAAAAAGGGGCACTGCCTTCCGATGGTCTCCGATATAATGCATTAGAAAGTTATTTTTCCAATTCGACAAAATAGAAGATATTTGTAGTTCAAATTGCATTATGCCAATAAAACCAGCAACACCTAAAGGAACACGCGATTTTTCATCAACCGAGGTGGCTCGAAGAAATTACCTCAAGCAGGTTCTTCAGCAAGCTTTTGAGACCTTTGGATTCCAGCCCATAGAAACTCCTTCCTTTGAGCGTTTAGAAACTCTTACTGGTGTGTATGGAGAAGAAGGGGATCGTTTGGTTTTTAAAATTTTAAATTCTGGAGAGAAAATTAAAAAAGCCGATACAGCTGCTTTGGCAGATGGAGCAACTCAAAAATTCATCCATTCAATATCTGAAAAAGCGCTGCGTTACGATTTAACTGTGCCTTTTGCTCGTTTTGTTGCCCAACACCAAAACGAGTTGACATTTCCATTCAGAAGGTATCAAATTCAGCCGGTGTGGCGAGCAGATCGCCCACAGCACGGAAGGTTTCAGGAATTCTACCAGTGTGATGCAGATATTGTAGGGATTCGTTCCTTGTGGCAAGAAATTGAAATGCTATCGCTTTATGACAAAGTTTTTGAGAATTTAGGTCTAGAGGGAGTTTGCCTCAAAATTAATCACCGAAAAATACTGTCAGGTATTGCAGGAGTATTGGGTGCAGAATCCAAATTAACAGCTTTCACCATTGCTCTTGATAAATTAGATAAAATTGGTAATGAAGGAGTTCTCAATGAACTCAAAGCCAATGATTTTTCACCCGAGGCGTTACAAAAACTTCAAATGCTATTGGAATTAAAAGGGTCTGCCTTGGAGCAATTGAATACCTTACAAGAGGTTTTAGCAGATGAAGCGGAAGGTCAAGAAGGGATCAAAGAACTTAGATTTGTGTTGAAACAGATGGAATCTACAACCTTAAAGAGCTCTTCCTTACAATTTGATTTGTCTCTTGCTAGAGGCCTGCATTACTATACAGGAATGATTGTTGAGGTCAGTGCACCAGAAACTGTAACAATTGGTTCTATTGGTGGGGGAGGACGATATGACGACCTAACGGGTACTTTTGGCATGAAAGATACCAGTGGAATTGGAATTTCATTTGGATTTGAACGAATCTATTTAGTTCTCGAAGAATTGGGATTGTTTCCAGAAATTTTAGGGAAATCAACCCAAGTTTTGTTTGCAAACTTTGGAGACGAAGCAGCAAGTGTTGCCTATTCCTACATAAAAAAACTACGGGATCTAAACATTCCTTGTGAACTGTATCCTACCGAGACCAAATTAAAAAAGCAATTGACTTACGCTAACGATAAAAAAATTGCGCAAGTTGTTCTGATTGGTTCAGAAGAATTAAAACAAAACAGTTTTGTGCTTAAAAACATGGATACTGGAGAGCAAGCGTCACACGCGCTTTCAACTCTTGTGTCAATGGTTTCCTAAGGATTTGTTTCGGGTGACAGCGTCGGTTTTGAATAAGGCTGAAAAGGTTGTTTGATCAAAGTTGAAATTTTCCCATTAGCTTTTTCGTCATGAAAAACATCGACACCATACACAAGTTTTTCTCTATCAAAAGGAAGGTAGGTGCCAAATAAGCGATCCCATATGGAGAAAATATTTCCAAAATTTGAATCAGTAAAGGGGAGTCTGTAATGGTGATGGGTTTTATGCATATCCGGAGAAACCAATAGGTAACTAATTAAAAGATCCACTTTTTTAGGAAGTTTGATGTTTGCATGATTAAATTGAGTTGAGATCAATGAAAGAGATTGGTAAAGCATTACTATTCCAATGTTCGCTCCGATGATAAAAACACCAAAAAGCGTAAATACAAAACGAACCACACTTTCTAGTGGATGATGACGATTTGCAGTTGTGGTATCCACGTGATGATCGCTATGATGAACCAAATGTATCATCCAAAGGGGTTTGATGCGGTGCTCTGTCCAATGAGGTAAATAAGCTCCGATTAAATCCATCAGCAATAGACCAACACTAACCTCAAGCCATAAGGGAAGTTCAGGGATCCAAGAAAGAATGCCAAAACCAGTAGTAACCGTCCAATCTGAAGTTTTAAGAAGAAGGAAAGCCAATAAAAAATTAATAACTACAGTAGTTGCCGTAAAAAAGATATTGGGAAGCGCATGTCTCCACTTGTTATACGTAAACTGAAATAGGGAAAAGGATCCCTCTATGATCCAGAAAAAAGCTAATCCCCCAACAAGGAGTATACTTCGATGTAAAGAAGGGATCGTTTCAAAATAATTCATTATCGTCTCCATGGGATCCATTTTTTTCGAATATATAAAAAAAGACCTAAACTCAAAGGTGATTTTTAGATTGAAATTAACCCGTTTTGTATTGGGGTATTCTATAATTTATTACTTTCAAGAAATCTAAAAATCTTTTTTTTAATGAATCGAAAAAAATTCATACAGCAATCTGCTATGATTACAGGAGCAGGGTTTGTTTTACCCGGATTTACCACACTACATAAAGGGTCTACACTGATGGGTGCAAACGATACAATTCGCATAGGTGCAATTGGGATAAACGGTATGGGCTGGTCTGACACCAAGGCGTTATTGAAAGTTCCGGGAGTACAATTGTCAGCGATTTGTGATGTCGATCAGAATGTATTGGATAAACGCAAGTCTGAAATGTCGGAGTTGAACGTTAAAGTCAAAACCTATACTGATTACAGAAAGTTGTTGGAGGACAAAGATATTGACGCAGTAGTGATCGGTTCGCCAGATCATTGGCATGCATTAATGATGATACACGCCTCTGAGGCGGGAAAACACGTTTATTGTGAAAAACCGATTGGTAATTCCATTGGTGAATGTCGAGCGATGGTAGCCGCACAGGAACACTATGGGAATGTGGTACAAGTTGGTCAGTGGCAACGTAGCCAGCAACATTTTCAAGATGCAGTTCATTATATTTCAACGGGTGCTTTAGGTCCAATTCGCACCGTGAAAGTATGGTGCTATCAGGGATGGATGCGTCCAGAACCTATTGTTTCGGATAGCGCCCCTCCCCAAGGAGTTGATTATAAAAGTTGGCTTGGTCCAGCACCTCTAAAACCTTTTAATGCGAGTCGTTTTCATTTTCATTTCCGTTGGTTTTGGGATTATGCTGGAGGCTTAATGACCGATTGGGGGGTACATCTTTTAGATTATGCCTTGTTAGGAATGCAAGCTTCCTTACCTAAATCAATTGTAGGATTAGGAGGAAAATTTGCCTATCCGAATTTAGCAGAGGAAACCCCAGACACTTTAACAACGCTCTATGAATTTGATAAATTCAATATGGTATGGGACTCGGCTATGGGGATCGATAATGGTTCTTACGGAAGAGATCATGGAATTGCCTTTATTGGAAATAATGCAACTTTAATACTGAGTCGTGGGGGATGGGAAGTAATCGAGGAGCGAAGAAGTGAAAATAAAGTAGCGAAGCCCCTCGTAAAACCAAGTGATAATGGACTAGATAAACACGCGCTCAACTTTATCGAGGCAATTAGGGCCAACGATCCTAGTATAGTAAATTGTTCGATTCAGCAAGGCGCTCATGTTGCAACAGTAGCTCAGATGGGGAATATTTCCTACCGTTCAGGCGGAAAGCTATACTGGGATGAAACAAAAAATGAATTTACCGATTCAAAAATCAATTCAGAATATTTAACCAATACCTATCACAACGGGTATATTTTACCAAAAATTTAATTATGAAATATTTTTTATCCCTTTTACTAGTTGGACAAATTGCTTTCGCGCAAGAACGAATGAAACCTGAAGAAACTGAAGTTTGGGAACCTGAACCTCAAGTAATTCAACCTGGAATATTTACTGCACCACCCAGTGATGCGATCGTGTTATTTGACGGTACAGATTTATCGAAATGGAGAAGTGAGCGGAATAAAGAAGCTGCAACATGGACCATTAATCCCGATAAGAGCATGACGGTTAAACCACGTTCGGGTGGTATCGAAACCCGAGACGAACACGGATCGATTCAATTACACATCGAGTGGAAATCACCAACCGAAATTAAAGGAGAAGGACAGGGAAGGGGCAATAGTGGAATTCTTTTTCAGCGTCGATACGAAGTTCAAGTTCTGGATAGTTATCAAAACAGAACCTATTCAAATGGGCAAGCCGGCTCCATATATAAGCAGTCGATACCTTTAGTAAACGCCATGCGTCCAACCGGAGAATGGCAAGTTTATGACATTGTCTTTAATGCACCTCAATACAATGAAGCTGGTGAGGAAATTAAAGCAGGTAATTTTACTGTTTTTCACAATGGCGTATTGATACAAAATAGTGTTGAAATCCAAGGGACTACAGAATACATTGGAAAACCAAAAAAAGGACGTGATATTATGCCAGGGTATGGACAAGGTCAGGAAACACACCGATCTCTTTTACTTCAAGATCATGGGGATTTAGTGAGTTACCGAAACATTTGGATGCGCAAACTTTAAAAGGCACTTAATATTTCTTTTTAGATTTCGTATTTTTCGTCTTTTTACCTCGACTAGAAGGTGGGAAAGTCTTCCCTTTTTTTGTTAACTCAACAGAGATGTTCCGGTTGTCTAGGTTTAAATTTTCGAAAGATTTTAAAACTAAATCCCGATGTTTTTTATGGGTTGAAAAGAAAGAAAAGTTTTTCATTACTTCCACTTGGAAGACATCATCCATCCCCAGTTTTAAATAGGATCGAACAAAGTCTTTAAGCGTAGTCCATTCGTATTGATCTCTCGAGCCTAAATTGATAAAGAAACGGTCTTTATCTCCTGGAGCATTGATTACTTTATCAGAGAATCGCCCTTCGGAGCGACTGCTAGACTCTCTTCCATTTCGATTGTCGTCACTAAAACTCAATTCTTTTGGGTGTAATTCAAAACTTCTAAATTCTCGGGAAAGTAACAATTCGATTAAGGTCTCCTTGTCAAGATCCTCAAATCCTTTGACCGTTTGTTCTATAAAGGGATGAAAATCGCTTTTCACGGTAGTATTTTTGATTTGCTCAATCCAGTGCTCAACTTTATTTTTAAAGATAACCTCTGCAGAAGGCATTTCAATCTCCGTAATTTTAGTCTGTAATTTATTCTCGATTAATTTTATTTTTCTGCGGTCAGACTTGGTAACAAAAATGATCGAAGTTCCCAATTTTCCTGCCCTTCCCGTTCTTCCACTCCGGTGGGTGTAGGTCTCAATCTCATCCGGTAGTTGGTAATTAATTACGTGCGTAATGTCATCTACATCGATTCCTCTTGCAGCTACGTCCGTAGCAATAAGCAATTGTATTTTTTTCTTCCGAAAGGATTGCATTACAGCATCACGTTGATTTTGACTTAAATCCCCGTGGAGGGCAGCGGCTTTGTGTCCGTCTTGAATGAGTTTTTCAGCGACCTTTTGAGTTTCGATTTTTGTTCTACAAAAAACACAACCAAAGATATCGGGATTCATTCCTAAAACTGCTCGGAGGGCGGAATAACGCTCTCTTCCACCGACGATAAAGTATTGATGATCAACGCTTTTAGTTCCAGCATTTTTAGTTCCAACAGTAATTTCTATTGGTTTGTTCATGAATTTTTGAGCAATCGTATGTACTTGGGGAGGCATTGTTGCTGAAAAAAGCCATGCACTCTTATTCTCTGGAGTATTGGTGAGGATGGATTTAATATCCTCATAAAAGCCCATATTGAGCATTTCATCCGCCTCGTCTAACACACAATAACTGATATTGCTAATGTCAACGAGCTTTCTTCGGATCATATCTTTGAGTCGTCCTGGAGTTGCTACAATGATTTGAGCACCACGACGAATCTTATTTGCTTGTTCTGTTATGTTTGCACCACCGTATATAGGAACGATATTGATTTGCTTCAATTCGCTTCCATACTGCTCCATTTCATTGGTGATCTGTAAGCAGAGTTCTCTTGTGGGAGAAAGGATTAGACCTTGAGTGGACTTTAGACTCAAGTCAATATTTTGAAGCATAGGAAAACCAAAAGCAGCTGTTTTTCCTGTACCTGTTTGCGCAAGTGCGACTAAATCTGTTTTATCGTTAAGGAGTATTGGGATTACCTTGTTTTGAACCTCCGTTGGAGTTTCGAATCCTAGTTTTTCAACGGCTTTTAAAAGTGGCGCGTTGAGTCCTAGGGACTTAAAAGTTGTCATAAATTGAATTCTGACGGCAAAAGTAAACTAATTTCAACGGTTCAAGACTCTTTTTGAATTTATTTTACTGATTCAGAAGACAATAAACGACAACTTTTAATAAAGACCCTACAAAATTAAATTGAAAATCCTTCTCTGTAGTCTCGAGTTACAAACTGGTTTGCAGCCTCAAGATTGGTAATTCTCATGTTCTCACCATCCCAAAGGAGTTTTTTGCGAGCAAAATAATCCATACGTCCATTGCTGAGTTCTTTTCGAAGCATAAAACTGCGAATCGCTAAATTCCCCATCAATACGGTTTCGGTCATTGGACCAGCATAATCAAAAGATGAAGTTAACGCTAGGTGTTCTTTGCTATTGAATCCAGCCTTACAAGCATCCACCCATTTCCGTTGGTGCCCGTATTCAGGTTCCGTCATTTCTTCAGTTTCTGGACCAAAATCGGTTGATCCATCATAAAGATAAAGTTTCGGCATAAGGGGAGAACTGTCGTTTATATTGGTTGAGATAATTCCCTTTTCCCCAATGATTAGGACGCCATTGGCACTATCGGTCCCACCAATATCACTATTTGCAGGAATAATTTCTGGGTGTGGTGGTCGAATACCCCCGTCACTCCATGTCATTTGGATTGGTGTTTTGCTTTTTTCTGTGGCTTCAAAATTAATTGTAATCAAAGAAGAAGGAGGGCATCCTTCTGGAATATAATCGGGAGACCACATTTTGGAAAACACACTTCCAACACTACATTCAGCAGCGGTAGGATATTTCAATCCAAGCGTTCTAAATGGAATATCAATTAAGTGACATCCCACATCTCCAAGTGCCCCAGTTCCATAGTCCCACCAGCCTCTCCAACTGAATGGATGCATGTTGGGGGTATAGGGTTTTTCTTTTGCCGGACCTAACCACAGATCCCAATTCAGGGCATCAGGTTTTAAACTAGAATCCGCTGCGGGCATTTGAACCCCTTGTGGCCATACCGGTCTATTGGTCCAAATTTTCACTTCAGATACCGCACCAATTTTATCCGTATCTATCCAATTCTGAACCATATTGAGTAATGGATTTGACCCTCCTTGGTTCCCCATTTGAGTCACCACTTTTTGGTCTCTTGCCATTTGTGTAAGGATACGAGCTTCTCTAATGTTGTGAGTCATTGGTTTTTGAACATATACATGAATTCCTCGCTGCATAGCAAAAGCGGCAGCAGGACCGTGAACGTGATCTGGAGTAGAAATCGTAACGGCATCGATATCTTTTTCTTTATCGAGCATTACTCTGTAATCAGCATATTGTTTCGCAGTAGGGAATTTCTGTGCTGTTTTGGAAGCACTCCCTGAAAAATCAACATCGCAAAGTGCTGATACACGTTCACGACCTTGTACGGATGCATTACTGATATCACTTGCTCCTTTTCCACCTGATCCAATGGCAGCTAAATTCAATTGATCGCTTGGAGCAAGATAACCAGGCCCTCCAAGGACATGTCTAGGAACGATCATAATAGAAGAAGCTGCAATACTTTTTTTAATGAAGTTTCTTCTTGAATCGTGTTTTCTATTTTTCATTTTAGTGTTGAGTTTTGATAAAGACTAAAGTTAAATTATTTTATTTAATTGAAGGAGTGTTTTTTTTATTTAAAAAATGAGATGATCTTTGCGCTTTATGGAAAAAGTTGAAAAGTAATTCTCAAAATCGCAAAGCACTAAGTGTGTTTTTTTTCTTAGCTGGATTTAGTTTTTCCACCTGGGCTTCTCGAATACCTTCTATAAAAACTACCTACGAAATGAATGAGGCAGAACTTGGTAGTTTTCTTTTCATTCTTCCGATATGTTCGCTTATTGGGCTTCCCATTTCGGGTTGGCTGGTTTCCAAATACGACAGTCGTTATTTATTAACCTATGGGTTTTTGTTATACATAATTTCTCTTTGTGGTATTGGTTTAGCTCCAAATCTAGAAATTTTGACCTTGGTGGTTTGTTTTTTTGCCTTTGGTTTAAGGGCAATCAATATCTCAATGAATACCCAAGCCGTTCAACTGCAAAAGCGATATCATAAAACGATAAACGGAAGTTTTCACGGAATATGGAGTTTGGGTGGGCTTATTGGGATTTTGGTCGCCACTTTGATGATCTATTTAGAAATCAGTATGAAGACTCACCTGATTAGCGTTTCTCTTTTTGCGTTATTTACTGGTGTTTCAGCAGCTTCTTTTTTATTAAAAAATGATCGAGAAACAGGTGGAAATAAATTTCGTTTTGGTAAACCCGATCGATTTATCCTCTATACAGGAATTGTAGTGTTTTGTGCAGCAGTTTGTGAAGGAGGAATCTACGATTGGAGTAGTGTATATTTTAAAGAAGTAGTTCAAGCAGAATTGTTCACATTGAGTTATTTAGTATTTATGGTATCCATGACTTTATCTCGATTTTATACGGATCGTTTGGTTGACTATTTTGGAATGAAAAAAATGTTCATCATCAGCGCACTAGTGGTCATCTTTGGAGTTAGTATACTGATACTCTTTCCCACATTTTACCCTGCACTTATTGGATTTTTCATAACGGGTTTAGGTGTGGCTGCCATTTTCCCAATGTCATTTTTATTGGCAAGCAAATCAAAAAAATACGCTGCTGGAATGGCCATTTCTATCGTTGGCACCTATGCTACTATTGGGGTGCTATTAGCACCACCTTTCGTGGGATATATAGCACATCTTTTTAATTTAAACCTTGCATTCTTGATTTTTGTAGTCGCTGCTATGGTGTTAATTTTCTTTTCTAGAAAAGCTTATCTAGCATTATAAGCTAGATTTTTCTTAACTTAGTGGTACTTAACCTTGTATTCACATATACCTAATTTATCATGAGAAATATTTTCATAATTTGCTTGCTATTTGCCACAAGTTTAGCTTTTAGTCAACGAGGGAAAACAGGTGATAAGACATTCGAAAACCGTTTCCCGCCAGATGTTCTTAGCGAAGTTTCCAATTCCTCTTTGTTACTCATCAATGAGGTGGATCACGATATTATTGTGCTTATCAGGGATCAAAACAAAAAATATTTAAGACACGTTTATATACGGAATAACGATCAATATGTTTTTAAAGATCTACCCATAACACGCCTCTACATTCAATTTAAATCGAAAGAGTTTTTTTATGAAGACCGTGAGCGTACAAACATCAACTATGGTGAAAGGCATACCTTTAATTTCTTTTTCGACGCTTCTAAGGTTGGGAATTATTATCAGATTACTGAGGAAGAGTTTTTTAAACCATAAGATTTCATACAATTGTAACTTTTGTCACACATATTTTTGATTTTTACATTAAATTTGTATTTATCAATTCGATGAATTGGTTTATGGTTATTAAAAGCCTCAGTATACTTCTTACTGGGGCTTTTATATTTTATTTCTGGCGTTCTCATTCCTTTCTTTACTTAAAGAATTTTCCGATAGAGTATTCGATTTTTTCTAAGAGCTAAAAACACCCTTATAAAGTAATAGATTCATATAAGAAACGTATATCTTAGAAGTATGAAATATTTAAAAGTTCTTCTTGTATTTTTTATTTTCTTTGGCTGTAATAGAGAAGTTGCAATAAGAAAACCTAATGTAATTATTATTTATGCAGACGATTTAGGGTATGGGGATGTTAGTGCTTATGGTTTGGGAAAGCTTCAAACTCCTAATATTGACTTGCTTGCAAATAACGGTTCTCGATTTACAAGTGGCTATTCAAGTTCAGCAACCTGCAGCCCGAGTCGGTATGCATTAATGACAGGAACCTACCCCTGGAGAAATAAACGTGCTAAAATTCTAACGGGAGCTAATTTAATCATTGACTCCTTAGAAATGACACTCCCTAAAATGCTAAAAGAGGAGGGCTATCAAACTGCTATTGTTGGAAAGTGGCATTTGGGTCTTGGAAATTCAAAAATTGATTACAATCAAAGAATCAGTCCTGGTCCAAATGAGGTAGGTTTTGATTATAGCTATATCATGCCCGATACACAAGACCGTGTTCCTACAGTGTATATGGAAAACGGACGAGTTAAGAATTTAGATCCGAATGATCCCATTGAGGTTAGTTTTGAAGAAAACTTTGAAGGGCAACCAACCGGGAGAGAAAACCCAGAGCTGCTCTCAATGAAGTGGCATCACGGACACGATGGGACTATCGTCAATGGAATTTCGAGAATTGGATTTATGAAAGGAGGCGAAAAAGCAAAGTGGAGGGATGTGGATATGGCAGATGAATTTTTAAACCAAGCAAAAAACTATATTGATCAAGCAAAAGAGAAGCCTTTTTTTCTCTATTATGCCCTCCAACAACCCCATGTGCCGAGAACTCCACATCCCAGATTTGTGGGAACTTCAACCATGGGTCCTCGAGGTGATGCAATACTCGAAGCCGATTGGTGTATTGGTCAACTTTACGCTCATCTGAAACAAAACAATTTATTGGAAAACACCCTTATTATCCTATCTAGCGACAACGGACCTGTATTGAATGACGGTTACTATGATGAAGCGGTTGAAAAACTCGGGGAACATACCCCCGCTGGAAATTTTAGAGGAGGAAAGTACAGCCTTTATGAGGCAGGAACACGGGTGCCTTTACTAACCTATTGGAAAGATCAAATCAAGCCCTCGGTATCTGATCAAATGGTCTCTCAAATTGATTTTTTAAACTCAATTGCTTCCTTAATTGGTTCAGAAATCCGAACAAAAGATGGTATGGATTTAGCGGATGTTCTTTTTCAAAACGAAGGGGTAGGAAGAGAGGAATTCATCCTTGAGGCACAAACCAAAACGGCTTTCAGACGCAAAAATTGGGTACTTATTCCACCCTACTCAGGTCCTCAAAAAAATTCTTTTGTTAATATTGAATTAGGGAACGCTCCAGAGTATCAGCTTTTCAACTTGGAGGAGGATAGTTCACAACAAAATAATTTAGCACAATCCCATCCAGAACAATTGAAAATAATGATTGACCGCTATCAGACTATATTAAATTCTAATTAAAGAAACATTTTAAATGAAGAAGAGAAACCGAAACCAATGGATTGCTTTTGTACTTTTTTTGAGTGTAAACCTTTTTGCTCAAGAAAAAGAAATTCAATTTGTTTATGGAGACAAATTACCCGATGCACCCGTATTGTCAGCAAGAGGAACTCTTCAAATTGGGGTACAGACGCTTGAGCTAATAAACCCAAATCAAATCGATATTTTGAACAGTACTAAGTATAGCGAGGTAGTTTATGACCGACCGCTTACTGTTGAGGTTTGGTATCCCGCAAAACTTGCGGAGGGTGAAATTGAACAGGATGTATATGAAGAGGTAATGGGGAATTACAATGATCCCAAACGACCTCTGGTTCCTTTTAAATTTACGGGAAGAGCGAAAAGAAACGCCCTGCCGCTTCAAACAGAGTCTCCCTATCCTCTAATTATTGTATCTCATGGATATACGGGTTCAAGATATCTAATGACCTACCTTACAGAAAATTTAGCATCCAAAGGCTATGTTGTTGTATCCATTGGCCATACAGATTCAACATTTAAAGACGCGAGTCCGTTTATTAGTACTTTGTTAAATCGTTCCTTGGATGATCTATTTGTGTTAAATGAAATGGATCGTTTGAGCAAAGACTCAGACTCATTTCTTTATGAGCTACTGGATGCGGATACTACAGGTTTAGTAGGTTACTCCATGGGAGGGTATGGAGCCCTGAATGTTGGAGGAGCAGGTTACAGCCAAAAGGCCGTAGATTTTTTTAAAGGGCTTTCTAGGGGAAGATCAGATTTGGAAAGGCGCATGATGGGCAATGCTGAATATGAAGCTTCTTTTGATTCAAGGATTAAAGCAATTGTAGCCATGGCTCCCTGGGGGATGGAAAATGGCGTATGGGATGAACAAGGACTCTCAGGATTAAAAATTCCAACATTTTTTATAGCAGGGAGCAAGGACGATATTTCAGGCTATGAAAAAGGAATACAAGCAATTTATGAGGGAACGATAAATACGGAGCGTTACCTCCTAACCTATGTGAATGCAAGGCATAATATAGCTCCGAATCCACCTCCTTTTGAAGCCTTGCAAGAAGGACTCGATCTCAACGAATATTTGCGTTATGCAGATTCTGTATGGGATCAACGTAGGATGAATAATATTAACCAGCATTTTATTACGGCATTTTTAGGTTCCAAACTCAAGTCTTCAATGGATTATTTAAATTATTTGGATGCCAATAGCTTTTCAGATGAAAAACCTTGGGAAGGGTTTCTTCCCAGAACCTCCATTGGCCTGGAATTGTATTACGAAAAAGGGAATTGATTTCGCTGTTGAAATCGGACAAAATTACAGCTGAATGTCTTATTGGTTTAAAAAAGCTGATAATCCAATGGGGTCATCGGTATTTAAAAAGTTGATTCCCATCGATTTAAAAACAGTCCACGAATCTTTTGTGTCAGGGATTCCCCAAAACCGAAAAGGCTTTCCAGTAAAATGTGCTTGGTCTATCAAAGTTTTTGCTTTTTGGTAATCGGTTTCTGTCATTGATCCTGTGCCGTTCCAAGTAGAATAGTTTCTGAAGTTTAAACTGATTAAGGCAACTTTTTCCCAAAGCTTTTCTTCTAAAATTTCATCGATTTTTTGGTGATCAAATTGAATGTAATTGGGGTAGTTGATATACTCCTCTACAGGAGGTCGATTTCCTGAAATAACAATAGAAATTTTTGTGCTGGTTTGAAGATCGGGATAACCTTCTAGAACTTGGATGAACTTATCTAAAGTAGTTCTTGCTTCCGATTTGACATCTACCAAGAGTTGAAGTTGATCGAATTCGCCCAAGCCTAAAGCAATTACATTTTGAAGGGGTCGTAAATAGAGCGTTTCTATAGTTCGGTTTTCTATAATTTCTGTTTTAGAGTGGGTGACGTACAACTCCTCATTTTGAAGATATACATCGACTTCAATTGAAGTTAAACCTGCGGACAATGCTTTCCAAAAAGGAATATTTTGGTTGTAATCGTTATGAGAGTGCATTCGAGGGTTGGATTCATTTTGACTAAAAACATTGAGGCATGAAAAAACCAAGAGAATCACCAAAACAGGTTTGAAAAAAAATCTTTTTGAAAGCGTATTTTGTTTCATTGTTAAAAGGTACAAATTTCATTGTAGTCAAAGTTCTTATCCAATGGGATTTCAGTAATTTTGAGTATTCCCCTATTTTAAAAATTTAATTAAAAGTATCCACCTATGGAAATCAAATCGACCAATGCAGCAGAACCCACCACCTTTATTTGGAAAGAAGCTGAAGTTACTACGGGAATTTTTAAAAAACCTACAGGAACCCCAATTTTTCTTTCAACAAATAAGGTCGTAGGGGATGAGATTTCAGATCGGATACATCATGGGGGTTATTATAAGGCTTGTTATTTGTTTTCTGCTGAGGAATACCCTTTTTGGAAAAAGCAATATCCCGATCTCGATTGGACCTGGGGGATGTTTGGAGAAAATTTAACCGTAACTAATTATAATCCTCATCAAGTCTTTCTTGGGGATGTGTATCGTGTTGGTGAGGCTTTGGTTCAGATATCACAATATCGAGAACCCTGTTATAAGTTGGGTTATAAATTTGGAGATCAAAAGGTGATTCAACAATTTATTGATCGTGGAAATGGAGGAACCTATTTGAGCATCTTGGAAGAAGGTGAGGTAAATGTCAAAGACCCTTTTATTTTGGTCAATCGATTGGAAAAAAGCATCACAGTAGCCGCCTTATTTGAATTGGTTTATGCTGAGATAAAGGATCCAGATTTGTTAAAAATCGCATCCCTCAGCAATGCGCTCTCCCCTAAAAAGAGAGAATGGTTTGCTTCGTTTTTGAAATAAAAGCAACATACCCTCTGCAGAGAGGGTATGAATTACTTTTAAAGTAGTCGTGCGATTTGAGTCACGTAATTTGGAGTGTTTTTAAGGTTTAATTTACACTTCCTTGAAATTGTAATAACTCAAGTAAAACTCGGTATCGAAAACCTTCAGGATCATACTCAGACATTTTAGATTTCGCTAAAATGGATGGATCAAAATCCATAGGGGAAAGTGCTTGCATTGCCGCCTCCAAAGAGGTATAGTGGTCGTAGGAAACAATACTCGATTCATTCATGCCCTGAGGATAAACCCGCGCTAAAATGCCCCAACCTGCTAAACCCTTTTGACCAATTTTTTTCTCGAAATAGGGTTTCCAAAGTTTCAGATTTTCATTAACAAAACCTCCAAAATTTTTCGGTTTGGAATAATTCCATACGGCGTATTTAAATTCTCTTAGGGGCAGTATTTCATCAATTAACTTAAAGCGTTGAATCATCATAGTTTTTGAAATTTCATTTGTAGAAATATAGTTTGGATTCATACCAAGGACTTTCTCAGCGGAGGACCAAATGTTTGATGAATTTGCAAGTTGTTTGAAATCTTTATAAACCAAAACAAATGCGTGAGTAGGAATAGTTTCATCTTCAACTACCCCAGCGTCAGCAATTCTAAAAAATGCTGTAGCCAGCATATCGCCATTGTCAATTGCGTTTTGTTTTACTTTGGACCAGATCCTCATTTCCTTGTCCTCAAACTCTGCAATATGCTCGGAGGGAACGTGTCGGTAATGAATTTCAACAATATTTTGACCAAAAAGAGTGATGGAAAATAAAAGAAGCGGTAATAAAATAATTTTTTTCATTTTAATTGATTTATGGTTAATAATGCTTCTAATTTAAAAAAAAGAATTTAGCGGGACTAAATCTTTTCTAAAACAAAGTAGAAAATCCAGAAAATTAAAAATGATTTTACAATTTATGTTGTCTCTATCTCTAAGGGTTTAAAGTATCTTAACCCTTTACTTAGATTATAAAACAAAAAAGGAACTCCAAGGATTTATAAAAAAACCCTAGACAAATGGACATATTTGAATAGGGTTTTAATCAGCGGAGAAAGAGGGATTCGAACCCCCGGAGGTGTGACCCTCAACAGTTTTCAAGACTGCCGCATTCGACCACTCTGCCATTTCTCCTTAGCGGTTGCAAATATACATTCCTTTTTTAGATTAGGAAATATTTTGTTCTTTCTCTTTAGGCTCTTCTAAGGAAATATTTTTTTTAAAAAGAGACCTAGTATAGCATATTAATAGTTTAAGCCTTCATCATAGTTAAATAAGGCATACTGTTCCTGAGGTTCTTCAAAACCGGGAAGATCTGCCTTTTGTTCAAGAACTGCTTGTACAGATCTTGGCGTACTAAAAGGCATTTTTCCTTGCGGGTTGGCTTGTCCTGAAATTATATCAAGAAGTGCTTCTAGTGTAGTCCCAAAAGTTGCTAATACCCCTTTGATGTTTGTACTGTTTGTGTTAAAGATCTCATCTATAACCCAAGGCTTGGTGAAGTTAATTGCAAGTAGCGTCGGTTTCTTGTTGCTCCATTCTTGAATATGTTTTGTATCCACATTATTATCAGACAGGAGTAAGGAGATTGGTTGTCCATTGGATTCAAAGAGCGATTTACTTTTGGGGATTACCCAAAACAACAAAACATCGGCTTCCTCAGGGGAATTCACCAAGTTGAGTTGGTTCAAGGTCGATGAGTCCGTGATCGGTTTTTCATTTACTTCTAGGTAAACTTTCGTTTCTTTTGAAAGGGGGAGTAGGTTTTTACTTTGATGGTTTTCGTTACGTAAAAGGACAATTGACTTCCGATGGGCTTCCTTGGCTGCCATCAGAAAGGCTTCTTTTCCGACGGTTTGTTCGGCGATTTCAATATCTACATATGGATTTTCAAATAAGCCCAATTGAAACTTTTCTAGTAACAAACGCTTTACCGAATCATCAACGAAGGGCATTAAATCAAGATTTTCTTTAAGGGTAGCGAGTAATTGTGCTGGGTCCGCTGATCCAGAAAACAAATTGATTCCAGCTTTTAAAGCCAACGTATAGCGTTCTTGAACAGTCAGATTCTCAACACCCCAAGGCATCATACGAATGGGACCGGTATCCGAATTAATAATACCTTGGAAACCAAGCTCGTTTCGAAGAAGATCGGTCAAAACGGGTTTATTAAAAGCATACCCCAGCGTGTCATAGGGGGTGTGGACTGGAAAAGAATAGTAGGGCATGATGGCTGACGTTCCTGCTTTAATGGCAGCCTTAAAAGGGATTAAGTGTTTTTCAAAAGCACCACCTTCAAATATTTCTTTTCTTCCCCAACTAAAATGAGGATCCTGACCGTTTTCTGTAGCTCCACCCCCTGGGAAGTGTTTGGTGGTGAGTGCCACCGACTCTGTACCCAACTGGTCTCCTTGAAATCCTTTTACTAAGGCTGTCATGGCCTCTGCCACCCAATAAGGATCTTCTCCAAATGTCCCTTCTATTCGTTGCCAACGGGGTTCAGTACTCAAGTCGGCCATATACATATAGCCTTTGCGGAGTCCAACTGCTCGCCATTCTTGTCGGGCGATGTCTGCAAATTGTTCGATTAATTTTGCGTCTCGAGAGGCTGAAAGCCCCAACTCACCGGGCCACTGGGAAAAAGCCGTTTTTCCTAAACTCAGTCCTACGGATGCGTCTGAAACCACATGATTTCTTGGGTTGGAAGCCACTATAGCGGGAATTCCAAGAGGCTGTTGCTCACAGAGTTCCTGTAAATTATTTTGCCAAGAGGCCATAGTTGCCACCCCGGGGTTCGCTCTTAAAATAAAATGCCGTCCATGAAATTCACTGACTGCTTTGGTTGTTCCAGCTGAAGACATAAAGGGGTCATCCAACGGAACGCGGGTAAAAAAATTAATTGAAGAAGTTACATCCACTTCACTTAATCCGTCACCATTAGGTAATTTTTCTGCGCTGCTTTGTCCAAAACCAGATTCATTTTCCATCCGGATGGTGCTGATCAGCATAAAACCAATTTTCTGTTCTAGATTCATTTGTGACAGCAAGTCTTCAGCTCGATCTTCAGCAGAAAGTCGCCAATCCTCATAGGGATCCAGTTGACTGTTTCGATTGAGATCTTTAAACTTGAAATTGTCATGCTGAATGATTTCAACTTCCTTCGTCCCAAGTTCGGGCTGGACAATTGGAAGGGGTTGTTGACAACGAATAAAAAGGAGAACAACTAGGGAGATTGAGGAAACATATAAGGGTTTGTGAAATGGAATAAACATGGTGTATCAATTTGTTTGTTCAGGAAAATATTTGTCTAAAATAGATGCAGGTTGCCATTTGTCTGGAGTTTGTTTTAGTGTCTTGTAATCATAATCTTTTGAAACAAGGGTTGAAGGGGTAAGATTCAGCGTATCGTCTGTAGCTTGGTGATGGAATTTAAGTAATTTCATCATATCGTTTACTTTAGATTGATGAACGGGATCAGTTGCCAAATTATGAATTTCATTGGGATCATTCTTAAGATTATAGAGCTGCGTATGATCAATTTGTGGGTAGCGAATCAACTTCCATTCTTCATCGCGAACAGCTCGAATTGTATTTCGATAGGCTGTATAGAGACTTGATCGCACTTCATTTTCTTCCTTGTTGATTATTTTCATTAAAGATTGACCATCGATTCCCCCGGGCGTTGGCACATTCAAATAGTGCGTAAGGGTAGGGAAGAGGTCGTATAAATAGACCAAAGCTTTAGTAGTTTCCCCTTTGGGGATTCCAGGACCACTTATAATCAAAGGGACTTTCATACTGTGCTCGTATAGATTTTGTTTTCCCAAAAGGCCATGACTTCCAATGGCTAATCCATTATCTGCAGCATAGATAATTAATGTATTCTCAAACAAATCGTGTTGTTTTAAACGAGCGATCAACTCACCTACACGGTCATCGATGTGTTGAATGAGGGCATAGTATTCAGCCAGTGAAGATTGAATTAGTTCAGGAGTTCTAGGCCATGGAGCCAAGGTTTCGTCGCGAACATTGAAATCATCGAATTGGAATGGGTGTAGGGGTTTAAAATTTTTGGGGAGTGGAATTTCATCATCTCCATAGGCATTTTTATATGGAGAGGCAGGGGATCTTGGGTCGTGTGGTGCAGTAAATGCGATATAACAAAAGAAAGGGTTTTGTTTAGAACCTTTACTGTAATCCTCAATAAATTCGAGTGCTGCATCTGCAAAAAGATCGGTAGAAAAACTTTTTTCTTCGGCTTCCCCAAGGATTCTATTCTCATCCATTTGCCGAACGGGTACGTTAAAATGATCGCTCATACCGCCCAACATGATTTGCGCACCTCGTTGAAAGGTAGCTTGAAAACTAGAGGCTCCATTGTGCCATTTGCCTGTTCCAAAAGTTTCATATCCAAAGCGGGTTAAATAATCGGGTAAAGTAAGCACCCCATCGAGCCGATCGTAAACATGAAATAAGCTTTTGCCACTGAGAAGCATGGCTCGACTAGGAGCACAAATAGCTCCGTGATGTCCCCCCATCACATAACAATTTTCAAAATGAATTCCTTCCGAAGCTAGGGCATCTATATGGGGTGTTCGGATAAAGGGATTGGAGGCTATTCCAAGGGCGTCTGCACGTTGGTCATCAGCAAAAATGAATAGGATATTGGGCTTGACAACTGTTTTTTGGCAACCAGTCCAAAACAGTACAACTCCTACGATAAGTAGATAAGAGAACCTCCTCTTCAGGTTCATAAGGATTCTGGTTTGATTTTTAACATTTCTAAAATAGAATATTTTAAGGTCATACACCCTTTAACAGAACAAAAAAATATAGAATAGGGAACTTATATACAGAATTTCAGAGTATTCGACTTTTTTCATCATTTGAAGTAGTCTTCCCTAAAGTTCATATTTTAAATTTTCAGTTGGACATATGGGATACAAGTTTTGTATTTTTATCATCGAGCTATGGATTCAATTTTTGAAGGTGTTTTATTGGTGGTCGTCGGTTTTTTTGCAGGGGTGATTAACACTCTGGCAGGTGGGGGCTCTCTGTTTACTCTTCCAGTTTTGATTTTTTTAGGCTTACCTCCAGCGATTGCTAACGGTACAAACAGAATAGCGATTGTCATTCAATCGCTAGGTGGTGTGTTAGGTTATCGAAGCAAGGGAGTGAAATTATTTCCGTTTCCCCTGTATTTAGGAATAAGTGCAAGTATTGGAGCGCTACTTGGAGCACAGATAGCAGTTCATATGGACGGAGCTATATTTAATAGGGTTCTTGCGATCATCATGCTAATTGTAGGGATCCTCATCCTTATTCGCAGGAAAGCACTTTCACTAGATATGCCAGAGCGGCTAACAGGCAAATATTTGATAATCGGAATACTAGGTTTTTTTCTAATAGGAATTTATGGGGGGTTTATCAACGCAGGTATCGGGATAGTGATTATGCTTTTTTTAAACCGGATCAATCGCTTGAGTTTGGTTAAAACGAATGCGACAAAAGTGATGGTGGTTATGATCTATTCTTCAATAGCCTTGGCACTCTTTGCTTATCATGGAGCGGTACATTGGGAATATGGAATATTGATGGCTTCGGGCACATTATTTGGCGCTTGGTGGGCAAGTAGGTGGTCGGTAAAGAAGGGGGATCGTGTTATTCGTATTGCCATGTTGGTCACCATTTTTATTATGGCGGTTAAACTTTGGTTTTTTGAATAACTAATAATTTTGGTATCCCTCTATGGTTATACCATAACCTGTAATTCCAATTCTTGGAGCTTGTTTTGAATTACTAATTACCTTGAGTTTTTGAATGTTTAGGTCGTGGAGAATTTGAGCGCCAATGCCGTAATCCTTGAAATCCATTTTCATGGGAGGAGCGACATTGTCCTTACCCTCCGCTTGCATTTGTTTTAAGAGACGTATTCGGGCAAGTAAATTTTCAGGTGTTTGTTCCTGATTGATAAACAATAAGGCTCCCTTATCGGCTTCATTGATCAACTTAAAAATATCATCCAGCCCTTTTCGAATCGAACCGGTAAGCATACCGAGAATATCATTCGTGATTTTTGAGGAATGGATACGGGTCAATACGACATCTTTTTTATTCCAGTTCCCTTTAGTAAGGGCTAGGTGAACATTGCCGTTTGTGGTTTGTTCGTATGCTCTAAGTCGAAAGGTACCGTATTGAGTATTGATTTCATGATCCGCTTTTTTTACAATCAAACTATCGTGTTGCATTCGATAAGAAACGAGATCTTCTATAGAAACAATCTTAAGTTGAAATTTATTTGCTACTTCCATAAGTTCTGGGAGTCGAGCCATAGTACCATCTTCATTCATGATTTCTACAATTACTCCAGCGGGTTGCATGCCTGCAAGTCGTGCAAAGTCTATGGCTGCTTCGGTATGCCCCGTTCTTCTCAAAACACCACCGCTTTTTGCGATCAAAGGAAAAATGTGCCCTGGACGAGAAAGATCGTATGCTGAAGTTTCTGGATTCACAAGGGCTTGAACTGTTTTGGCTCGATCGGAAGCAGAAATTCCTGTAGTTACTCCTTTGCCTTTTAAATCGACAGAAACTGTAAATGCTGTTTCTAAAGGATCAGTATTGTTCGTAACCATTCGATTTAGTTGCAATGACTGACAGCGCTCCTCTGTTAGTGGAGCACAAATTAAACCTCTTCCGTGGGTTGCCATAAAATTGATTAACTCTGGAGTAATCTTTTCTGCTGCCGCAATAAAGTCTCCTTCGTTTTCCCGATTGGCATCATCAACAACAATTATAACCTCCCCATTTTTTATGGCTTCAATGGCTTCAGGAATAGAGTGTAATTTTATTTTTTCTGTGGTCATCATGTTTTTAATCTTTTCTTGATAAAAGGAATCTCTTTCAATATTTCAATCAGCGGGTAGTAGAGGTTAGACAAACTCACAAAGCCTTTGTCTGATGAGGCTCTTCGTGTCAAGATAATTGCAAAAGGAGTAAGGATTAAAGTAGAGAGCCAAGAAGCAAAAAATGGAGAAATGCTGTTGTCCTCTGCTGCATTGGTGCTAAATAAACCAATGTAATGATAGGTTAGAAAAATCAAAATGGAAAGGACTAAGGGTAGTCCTAACCCTCCTTTACGAATGATCGCACCTAATGAAGCTCCAATTAAAAACAGGAGTAGGGAAACAAAGAGTAAGGTGTATTTTTTGTACAGCTCAATTTTATGGAGATTAATTAACTTTTGAAAAGCAAAGAATTGCGTCCGTTTAGAATTCAGATCGCGAATACCCAATCGGATAGAGGAGATTCCTTCTTCAATCAATTGTATTTTTTTCCAATTTTCATCTGTGATGATAAAGTCCAATACGCTTTCGGGGATTGTGTCTTTAGCTTGGGGGTCAATTTCAACTTCTTTTAGTTTTTTAAGGTCGCTTTTTTTGGAAAAATTTTCACTAAAGACTTGCTGTTCTTTACTGTAGGACTGTTGAAGTGTGTCGATGCTAACTTCCAACTGATCAATTTTTTGCATTCTAAAGGTAGAGGTGTAATTCTCTTCATTAAGATCGACTTGGTTAAATTGAGAAAGATCAATGTTCATTTCGTAGGTCTCAAAAGAAACTTTGGCATGGGGGATTCGCTCTCGATCTCTAACTTTTTTGGGTTCAATATCTTCGTACCTGTTCCCATTATAAAGCACCAATTTAAGGTTGGGATCAGTTGGTTCATTTTTCATCTCCCCTCGTTCGGCTTTTATAACGATGTTGTTTTTTTTATCGAGGCTGTATTCATGGATAATGACATCTTCTAGGAAACGATCATTTTCTCCGTATTTCCTGCTGACCTTTATATTGATTTCTCCAATTTCATTAAAAATCCCTTCTCTTATGGCTAAGGTAGGTTCCAGTTTAGCTAGGTTTCGCCTTAGGTTATAGGATTTGAGTTCGCCATAAGGAATCACATGATTCGAAAAATAAAAGGTTCCGATACCTAATAGCACATGAAAGATCACCAAACCATAAAGAGCTCTTTGCAAAGAAATTCCTGTAGATTTCATGGCGGCAAATTCGTAATTTTCAGAGAGCGTGCCATAGGTCATTAAAGAAGCTAATAAAACGGAAAGCGGAAGTACGAGTGGAATTAGTTTTGGAGAGTAAAACAATAGAAACTTAAAAATAATAATGACATCCAATCCTTTACCAGCTAATTCATCTATAAAAAGCCAAAAGGTTTGAATTACGAAAATAAACATACAGATCGTGAAGACACTAATCAGACGCAGTAGATAGCTTTTTAAAATGTAGCGATCAATTATTTTCAATGCTTATTGGTTTATATAAAAATCAGGATATTGAGTAGCGTCGAAGGTGAAATAGTTTGCGGCTAATTTGATGTTGGGGGTAAAATTGGAAATGGTTAAAGTAGTTCGAGTCTCATTTGCACCTATTTCGATGAGGCGGTAAATCGTTTTTAAACGGGTGTCAATTCCCAACAAGAGGTATTTTACCTCCTTGTTTTCTTCTATGGGGATGAGTTTAATAAATTGAATATTTCGTCCCATTACATTTTGTTTTATATCCCATTGAAAAGCATAGCCTTCTTTATAAAAATAAAGGAGTTTAGAGGGATTGATTCCAAAATCATCCTCTTCCTCAACGGTACTGATTGTAATTTCTTCGTTTTCAGGAACGATAGTATAGGTTTTTTGACCGTCAAATAACTGTTCAGCTCCTAAAAAGTTAAGTTTGTAACGATCTCCAGAAACCGTAACCGATCCTTCGGTTTCTTGTTTGATGTTTTCTTGTCTGTTTTCCAACACATATACAAAATCAAATTGCATGGTTTTAAAAGAAGCGATTTTGGCAGAAACTTGATCGAGCAATTTTTTTGCTGCCTCTGTAGTTTGTGCTTTAACTGCAGTTCCAGAAAGGAACATGAATAAAAGAAAAACAATAGATTTTCTCATGGTTTTTGTGTTGGTAGGGTATTTAATTTTCTTCTTCGTTGAGTAATCTTTCCAATGAAGCAAAATCGGATATTAAAACTTGTCGTGCTTTGCTTCCTTCAAATGGACCTACTACTCCCGCAGCTTCCATTTGATCGATAATTCTGCCCGCTCTGTTGTATCCCAGTTTCAATTTCCTTTGCAATAAAGATGCCGAACCCTGTTGAGCGGTTACAATAACTTCTGCTGCTTCTCTAAATAATGCATCGCGTTCGCTGGCGTCAATATCAAGGCTGCTGATACTTTCTTCTCCAACATATTCCGGGAGCAAGTGGGCATCGGCATAGCCTTTTTGTCCACCGATGTAAGCGGCTATACGCTCAACTTCTGGGGTGTCCACAAAAGCGCACTGAATTCGAGTCAATTCATTTCCTTGAGTGTAGAGCATGTCTCCTCTACCAATAAGTTGATCTGCTCCGCCACTATCCAAAATAGTTCTGGAATCAATCTTGGAGGTAACACGAAATGCGATTCGAGCAGGAAAATTGGCTTTGATAATTCCGGTAATCACATTGACGGAAGGGCGTTGAGTTGCGATTATTAAATGAATTCCGATAGCTCGAGCCAATTGGGCCAAGCGGGCTATGGGAGTTTCTACTTCTTTCCCTGCCGTCATGATTAAATCAGCAAACTCGTCCACAACAAGGACGATGTAGGGTAAATAACTGTGTCCATCGTTGGGGTTTAATTTACGCTCTCTAAACTTTTTATTGTATTCTTTTAAGTTTCGGCACATTGCATTTTTGAGCAATTCGTAACGGTTATCCATCTCAATACACAATGAATTTAAGGTATTAATCACTTTAGTATTATCCGTGATAATGGCTTCTTCTGTATCGGGGAGTTTCGCTAGGTAATGCCTTTCAATTTTGTTATAGATGTTGAGTTCTACTTTTTTTGGATCAACCAAAACAAACTTTACCTCTGCGGGATGTTTTTTGTAAAGGAGGGAGGTTAAAACGGCATTCAGTCCAACAGATTTTCCTTGACCTGTAGCACCAGCCATCAATAAATGGGGCATTTTGGCAAGGTCAACTACAAAAGTTTCATTGCTAATGGTTTTACCTAATGCAATTGGTAATTCCATTTCAGCGTTTTGAAATCTGGAAGCACTAATTACAGATCGCATAGAAACAATACTGGGTTTTTGGTTAGGAACTTCAATTCCTATCGTCCCTTTGCCCGGTATAGGAGCAATGATACGAATTCCTAAAGCAGAGAGTGAAAGTGCAATATCGTCTTCTAAATTTTTAATTTTCGAAATGCGAATCCCTGCATCTGGAACAATCTCATATAGTGTAACGGTAGGTCCAATGGTTGCTTTAATATTCGCAATTCCAATTTTATAATTGCTTAGAGTTTCTACAATTTTATTTTTATTTGCCTCTAATTCTTCTTGATTAATGGTAATTCCACTATCGCCATAATCTTTAAGTAGATCGTAGCCAGGCATTCTAAATTTGCTGAGTTCGAGGGTAGGGTCGAAGAAGCCTTGTTTTTCAACTAAAGTTTGAGCGAGTTTTTCATCAGCTGTCTCCTCTATGGGTGCTTCAATTTCCATTTTTATTTCCGGAGCCTCAACTTCAGAGGTTATCTTATCGATGGGAGGAAATTCGTCGATTGAATTGATGTTGTTTTCTTCGGTGTCGTTTTCTTCCAAGGGAATCTCTTCGGAAGGATTGCTATTGAGTTCTACATCTACTTTTGAATCGGATTCTTCTTTGGCGACTTCTTCGGATTGATTAAAACCCTTAAACCAGCTGGACATTTTTTCTGGGGTCCAACCCAATTCTACTACTAAGAAGCAGAGCAATACAAAAATAAGGATGGCTAAAAGTCCAAGTCGTCCAATATAGGTTATGGCAAATGCATGGATTTCAAAACCAATTATTCCAGACAAGATTGGAAATTCGGTCCAGACGTATCCAAACATCAAGCATGCCCAAAGCATATGAGCCAAGCCCCAAGCCCAAGCGTGAACAAGTCGTGTAGTAGTTGCGCCAAAAAATAATTTAAATCCTGTTAATCCCATAAGATACGGAATCAAAAAGGCCCCTAAACCGACCCCTTGGTAGATAAAAAAATTGGAGACGATTGCCCCTAATTTTTTAAGTACATTTTGTGCTTCAACACTGCGGTCTGTCAAAGAATTTAAGGTACTATAATCCGCTCTCCAGTTAAACAAATAGGAGATAAAGGCAAGAACTAAAAGTAAAGCGATAAGTAATAAAGCTCCGCCAAAGAGTACTTGTCTCTGACGTTTTTTTATTGGATTAGTTTCCTTCTTCTTAGCCATGAACGAATTATATCTAACAAAAATACAAATTCAATTCCAAAGGGATTCTATTGTTGGTCAGGTTTAAATGAATAAGCCAAGGTAAAAATTGTACTGGAGTTTAAAATAAAAAACCCGATGAGAACACCGGGTTTAAGAGGTTTAGAATAGAATTGCAATCTATTTTAAATCAAATCGATCTGCGTTCATTACTTTATTCCAAGCTTTGATGAAATCAGCAACATATTTATTGTTGTTATCATCTTGTGCATAGACTTCAGCGATAGCTCTTAGCTCAGAGTTAGAACCAAAAACAAGATCGGTTCTGGAGGCAGTTCGTACTTCTTCACCCGTACTTCTGTTTTTAGCGACATAGCTGTTGTAACCCGTAGTACTCCATTTGACATCCATAGAAAGTAGCGTTTTTAACCACTGATTATTTAACGTTCCGTCTGTCCATATACCCTCTCCACTATGAGAAATTCCCATGGCACGCATACCGCTTACGAGTAAGGTTAATTCTACTGGGTTTAAGCCCAAAAGTTGTGCTTTGTCGAGAAGTATTTCTTCAGGACTAACCGCAAATTCTTTTTCCGAATAGTTTCTAAATCCACACGCCCTTGGTTTTAACAGGTTGAATGAATCGATGTCGGTATTTTCTTGGCTTGCATCTCCACGTCCAGTAGTTGATGGAACTTTCTGACCACTCGCTTTTTCGATTCCCACAGCACCTCCAAGTACAATTACGTCTGCAACACTTGTTCCATGATTTGCGGCAATGCCTTCATAAACAGCCAATACTTTAGAAAGTGTTTGGGGTTGGTTCACGTCCCATTCTCTTTGAGGAAGCAATCGAATTCGTGCGCCATTGGCTCCACCTCGGTTATCTGAACCTCTAAATGTACTGGCACTTGCCCATGCGGTAGTTACCATTTCTTGGACACTTAATCCAGATTTAGAAAGCGCATCTCGAACAGCTTGCTCTTCGGAAGCGGTCATTAGCTTCCCAATTGGAGTAGGATCTTGCCAAATATAACTGACATCTTTAAAGTCACCCGCGATATAATTGGTCTTAGGTCCCATGTCACGATGCAACAATTTAAACCAGGCTTTAGCGAAAGTTTCTCCAAACTCCTCTGGATTTGCTAAAAATCGCTGACATATTTTGTTATAAATAGGGTCAACTTTCATAGCCATGTCTGCAGTGGTCATCATAGGAAGTACTTTTACATCACTTCCATCTACTTGAGGAACCATATCAGCTTCTGCACAGTTTATTGGATGCCATTGCCATGCTCCTGCAGGGCTCTTTTTAAGTTCCCATTCGTATTTAAACAAAAGTTCTAAATAACCCATGTCCCATTGGGTAGGGTTGGTAGTCCAAGGCCCTTCGATTCCACTTGTGATGGCATCTACTCCTACTCCTGATTTGTGTTTGTTGTTCCAGCCTAGACCCATCATTTCAATTGGAGCCCCTTCGGGTTCTGCTTCTACTAGGCCTGCATCACCTGCTCCATGTGCTTTTCCAAAGGTATGTCCACCAGCGGTTAGAGCAGCTGTTTCCTCATCATTCATGGCCATTCTTTTGAATGTCTCACGGATATCTTGAGCAGAGAGTGCCGGATCAGGATTGCTATTTGGTCCTTCAGGGTTTACATAAATTAATCCCATTTGAACGGCAGCAAGAGGATTTTCTAGGGATTGCCTGGTATCACCATAACGTTTGTCTCCCAACCATTCATCTTCAGCTCCCCAATAAATATCTTTTTCTGGATGCCAAATGTCTTCACGTCCCAATACTGTTCCGTGATTTGGTCCTCCCATATCTTCAATAGCCACATTTCCCACCAAGACTAAAAGATCAGCCCATGATAGTTTGTTTCCGTATTTTTCTTTGATTGGCCAAAGTAAACGACGTGCTTTATCGAGATTTCCATTATCGGGCCATGAGTTTAATGGAGCAAACCGTTGCGCTCCAGTACCTGCTCCACCACGGCCATCACCAGTACGGTACGTTCCAGCAGCATGCCATGTCATTCGAATAAAAAACGGACCGTAGTGACCCCAGTCTGCAGGCCACCACTCTTTAGAGTCCTTTAGCATGGTTTTTACATCCGCTTTTACCGCTTCTAAGTCTAAATTTTTAACATTTTCTCTGTAATCCACCTCGGGGATGGGATTACTTTTACTGTCGTGCTGACGGAGAATATCAAGATTTAATTGATTTGGCCACCAATCGGTATTCTCTGTTCCGATGTTGGGCTTGGTCGTAGAACCGTGGAATGGACATTTACTTTCGCTCATAATATTTTAATTTGGCACTAAATTAGAAATTGTATTCAACTTAAACAGGAAATTGAATTTTTAATAATTGATGATTTTATAGATTTTTCTTATGGACTGAAACACGTGGGCTAAACACTTTTAATAAGGCAGAGAATACGATTTAGAATTTCTTAGTTGAATCTAATTTTATCAATGAGAGGCGGTCACTTTGTTTACCTTTTCTTTTATTTTGATTTTGAAAAAAGCAAAGCATAAAGTCATCAAAGGACTGAGCCAGTTAAAAATAGCATAAATAAAATATTCCCCTACTCCTACACCTAAAACCCCGGATTGATATGCTCCACAGGTATTCCAAGGAATCAAAACAGAGGTTACAGTTCCCGAGTCCTCCAATGTTCTGCTCAGGTTTTCAGGTGCAAGTCCCCTTTTCTTGTAGGCTTCTGCAAACATTTTACCTGGGATCACTATAGATAAATACTGATCTGAGGCGGTAAGGTTGATTGCAAGACAGGAAGCGACAGTGCTGGCAAACAACTGGAAGGTGGTTTGAGCCCATTCAAGTAAAGCGTTACTGATTCGAGCAAGTGCACCTATGGCATCCATTACTCCTCCAAAAACCATTGCACAAATAATCAACCATATTGTACCCAACATTCCTTCCATTCCACCTGAGCTAAACAAATCGTTCAGTATGGGATTGGAAGTAGTAATTTGAGTTGAAATTGTGATGGAATCCATGATTCCTTTGTAGGCTGAAGAGAAGGAAAAGGTTTCCACTTGAGCCACTTCCATTAAAATATTTTGCTGGAAGATAAGTGCAAACAAACCGCCAAGTAAAGTTCCGATTAAAAGAGCGATAAGGGGGGGTGTTTTCCGTATAATCAAGAGCACGACCACCAAAGGGACAAAAAATAATCCCAAATGAATGGTAAATTTATCCTTGATAGCCATCATCAGTGCTGCGATATCTGCTGTACCTGAAGTGGTCTGTGTTAGACTGATAATAAAAAAGACGACAAGGGTGATGAGGATACTAGGAATCGTGGTGATGGTCATGTAGCGGATGTGGTTGAACAATTCACCTCCTGCCATAGCGGGTGCTAAGTTTGTGGTGTCGGAAAGGGGTGATAATTTATCTCCAAAATAGGCTCCGGAGATGACAGCTCCTGCCACCATACCTACTGGGATTCCCAATACTTTTCCAATCCCTATCAGTGCGATTCCTACCGTTGCGGATGTTGTCCAACTGCTTCCTGTAGCTAAAGAAATTATGGCACAAATAAGGATGCATGCGGGAAGAAAAATACTTGGATGAAGAATTTGCAAGCCGTAATAAATCATAGCTGGAATGATTCCACTAATTAACCATGTACCAGCTAATGCACCTACAAAAAGCAAAATCAGTAAAGCTCCAGTGACTGATTGTAGATTTTCTGCTACTTTGTCGATCATCGAGTGATAACTAATCTTCATTTGAAAACCAACTACAGCTGCAACAGCAGCGCCAAGGAGCAAAATGAATTGATTGGAACCACTCAAGGCATTGTCTCCATAGACCATAACATTGTACGACAAAAGAATAACTAAGATGAGAATTGGAAAAAGAGCGCGTCCTAAAGAAAGTTGTTTGTATTTCAAAAAATCTGATTTTTGTTCAATTACAAGTTTAATCAAATAAAACGAGATGATTGCATTTAAATCCTTGAATACCGTGGAGCATTACTTTCTACAGAGCAATAGTAGCCCAGTACCTACATCGATTGGAAAAGTGAAAAAATCGGGATGGCATTTTAATTTTTCAACTAAAAAAAGCACTTTTTCTTGATGTCGCTTTGGCCAGTGAGCTTGATAGTTTAAATCGTCAATTAAATAAAATCCGTTGGGCTTTACCATGTGAAGAACGAGCTCTAAATCGGAAAATTTTCCTGCCCAGGTATCTGCAAATATTAAATCAAATTGCAGGTCTTTATGAGCTTCTATCCAAGAAGAGGCCTCTTCATTAACTAACTGAATCCGAGGATCTTCTCCGAAAAATTGTCGTGCGATGTCGAGAAGCGTAGGGTCTTTCTCAACACTAATTAATTCCCCCTCTGTATCCAGCCCATCCGCTATCCAAGCTAAGCCCATTCCTGTACCTGTACCTAATTCAAGAACCTTGGCTTTGGGTTTGGAGGAAACTAAGAGTCGTAAAAGTACCCCAACTTCATCTTCAGAGATTTGTTGAAATTTTAAACTTCTTGATGCGGCTTGTATGGCTTGGTAGTGATTGGGTAAAGAGTTGGATGACATGGGATCTGAGATTTTGAACGTATTATAAAATTAAATTATTTTTTTGAAATCCATTCTTTTTACATGCATGAAGGCAAAGAAACATTTGTATTTTTGTCATCAAATTAATGTTGATTATGAAAAAATATGATGTTGCCGTAATAGGTTCTGGTCCTGGAGGCTATGTAGCTGCAATTCGTTGTGCTCAGTTGGGTATGAAAACAGCCCTAATCGAAAAATATGACACTTTAGGAGGAACTTGTTTGAATGTAGGATGTATTCCCTCAAAATCACTTCTTGATTCCTCCCATCATTTTGAATCAGCTCAAAAACATTTTACCGAACACGGAATTGAAATCCAAGGTGAAATTAAAATCAACTTTAAACAAATGATCGACCGTAAGGCTTCTGTAGTTGAGCAAACAACAAAGGGTATAGACTACCTAATGGATAAAAATAAAATTGAGGTTTTACACGGGCTAGGAAGTTTTGAAGACGCTACCCATATCAAAATAGAAGGTAAGGACGCGCAAACCATTGAAGCTAAAAATAGCATCATTGCAACAGGATCTAAACCCGCCTCACTTCCCTTTATCCAAGTTGATAAAGAGCGGGTGATTACCTCTACAGAGGCGCTAAAACTTAAAGAAATTCCAAAACATCTTATCGTAATTGGAGGAGGTGTAATTGGTTTGGAGCTGGGGCAAGTCTACCGACGTTTAGGCGCTGAGGTTTCCGTTATTGAATATGCTGATCGAATTACGCCAGTCATGGATGCTGGTTTGTCTAGAGAGCTCATGAAAGTATTGAAAAAACAAGGAGTTCAATTTTTTCTCTCGCACGGGGTGAATAAAGTTGAACGCAAAGGGGATGTTGTCCATGTCACAGCTACAGATAAAAAAGGGGGTGAAATTAATTTTCAAGGGGACTACTGTTTGGTTTCTGTGGGTCGTCGCCCTTATACGGACGGATTAAACGCTCAGGCTGCTGGAGTTCAAATCAATGAAAAGGGACAAGTGGTGGTAAACGATCATCTTCAAACGACTGCAAAAAACATCTACGCTATTGGAGATGTGGTTCAAGGGGCCATGTTGGCTCATAAAGCCGAAGAAGAAGGTGTTGTTGTTGCTGAATTTATAGCAGGTCAAAAACCACATATTGATTACAACCTTATTCCAAATGTCATCTATACTTGGCCAGAAGTGGCTGCTGTAGGGAAGACAGAGGAAGAGCTCAAACAGGAGGGTGTTGCCTACAAGACAGGACAATTCCCCATGCGAGCCCTAGGCCGCTCTCGAGCGAGTATGGATTTGGATGGTTTTGTAAAAATTCTAGCTCATGCTGAGACAGATGAAGTTTTGGGGGTACACATGATCGGAGCTCGAGCTGCAGATTTAATTGCAGAGGCAGTAACCGCCATGGAATTTAGAGCATCGGCTGAAGACATTGCTCGTATGAGCCATTCTCATCCCACCTATGCAGAAGCAGTTAAGGAAGCCGCTTTGGCTGCCACAGAAAATCGTTCGATACACAGTTAATTTAAATTCACTTTAGTTTTACTAAGGATTTTATTTAGCGAATATTTCAAACTGGAAGTATCAGCAGGGGGAAAGGGTACCTCAGTGAGGGTTACATCCAACTCATAGATATAGCCAGGAACAAAATTAAAACCTTCAATCGTATCGTAAAACAAATCCCAACGACTCGTTCCTAGGGCATCCCCTTGTTGAATCAACATACAGTCCATTTCTACAATTCCTTGACACGTTTGGGTAAATGCGTTGACTCGGATTTTGATTCCGATAAGCTCTGTTTCTATTGGAATTGAGGAACATCCCAGGAGCAATAGTAGGAAAAGTGTAGTATTCGATTTGTACATATATTCAGGGAATTTAAATCTTACAAGACCTATAAAGTACCAAAAATTATTTCAAGAATACGATAAATTGTTTTTTTCTGGGACGCTTTGATTTTAATTTTTTAATTTAATGCGTTGTAAATATAATTAAAGGAAATCCATACCATGAAAAGAAGATCATTTATCAAAAAATCAGCAGTTGCCTCCTCAGTATTCTCAATAGTGCCAAGCCATGTCCTGGGGTTTTCAGGGACGGCTCCCAATGACAAAATTCAACTGGGATTTATCGGAGTAGGGAAACAGGGTAGGGGACTGATGACCAATTTTGTAAACTACGACAGTGCGGCAGTAGTCGCTGTAAGTGATGTTGATAGAACCAAAATGACTTTTTTTTCGGAGACTTTTCGGGAACAACTAGTAAAAAAGAAAAAAGCTTCACAGCAATTGGTAGAAATTGAATCCTATAGAGAATTGCTTAGTCGAAAGGATATCGATGCAGTGGTAATTGCTTCTCCGGATCATTGGCATGCCCAAATGGCTGTTGATGCGGCTAAAGCAGGAAAAGATATTTATTGTGAAAAACCTCTTTCAAGTTCGGTTGCAGAAGGTCGAGCAATGGTCGATGCAGCTCGAAAATATCAAAGAATATTTCAGACAGGAAGTATGCAGCGTTCTTGGGATCGTTTTCGTCATGGAGTAGAACTAATCCGCAACGGATACATTGGTGATATTAAAGAAATAAAAGTATCCATAGGGGCACCCTATAAATCTTGTGATTTACCGACTCAGGAAGCGCCAAACACCATAGATTGGAATGCTTGGATTGGTCCAGCTTCCTATCGGGGTTATCATACGGATCTGGCCTGCCCTTTAGACGATAAACGCTGGGGAATGTGGAGAGATTATTTTCCATTTGGTGGAGGGATGGTCACCGATTGGGGAGCACATATGTTTGATATCGTCCAGTGGGCGCTAGATCAAGATCATACTGGGCCAACACATTTTACGCCCCCTTCTGAGCATGCAGAGAGTGGATTGGTCTATACCTATGAAAACGGAATTAAAGTTACCCACACCAAATGGGGAACAGGTGGAAATGAAATTCAGTTTATCGGAACGGAGGGACGATTAGAGATAAGTCGATCCTATTTACGAACATTCCCCAACGAAGCTTTAGCGGACACACCTATTAAGAATAGCGATACCAACCGAGTGTATCTAAGTAAAAATCACCACGAAGACTGGTTGGATGGAATTCGTAACCGAACGCGACCCATTTGTGATGTTGAGGTTGGACATCGTACAGCCTCGGTTTGTAATCTTGCAAACATTGCCTATGCTCTACAACGACCACTGGAATGGAACCCTGTAAGCGAACAGTTTATCAACGACCCTGGGGCAAATTTAATGTTAGATCGCGCTTATAGAGGACCTTGGGATTATCGAGATTTTTGATAGGGTTTTCTGGTTTAAAAAAAATAAACCGTAGAGAACGAAAGATTACAAGGGGAACTTAACTTTTGTTTTCTGTCTTCCTCCATAATTTCAACCCGTATTTTTTTACATAAATCATAAATCCAATAGTTATCACCATACCCATAGCTGAGGGTAAATATTGACTATGTGGCTGGTATTCTTCGAATACGGTTCCAGAAAATGCCGATAAAAGAGCAGCAAAAGCACTTGTCATTTTATAGATATGTTCATATATCCAGATGTTGTATTTCACGTATTTTTCAGCGGGGATTAAGAACTTTATAAAATCGTAAAAAAGCACTAAAAATAAAGCCCCAACCGTACTGTAAATTATTATGGGTGACCAAATCATCCCAATAGATTTGAAATAGTACAAGAAATAGGCTAAAACGAGAATGCTACTGATTGCAACGAGTATATCCAATTTCTTAAGCGTATTTTTTTTTGATTTTAATACCCGATAGCCCGAAAAGGAAACGTATCCACTAAGTACCGTGATTACTAATAAAAAGACGTTTCTACCGAATGCAAAGACACCGATCAAACCAGTTAAAATTACTACAGAAACAAAACCGAGAAAAAGGCGCCCACTAGTGTTGTGAATTGTTCCCCCTTTTACTGTTAGTAAGGCAAAAACTCCAAGAATAAGAGCAATAGCTCCAGTAATAACATGAAGGATTATATTTGATTTGTGTAATAGTTCCATTTGTTACTATTTTTAGATATTCGATTTGTATTTCTTCAACCCATATATTCACTAAGGGTTATTCTAATAGTTGTTTTAAGAGAGGTCGTTTCTTTGCGTTTAAAAACTTGAAATTCCATGTTTCTATTCGTTTTGAAAAGTTCCATAACAGTATGGATTGGATAAAAAACGAACTCAGTACCCCTCAGGTCGGGAGTAAAACCTACTCTGAATACGTCTATTTGTTTGAATAATTTAAGGATGAGTTGTAGGTTTCTCATGGGGAACTTTAAGTTTTGGAGCATTCGTTTGTACCCTAAATTAGTAAAATTTAGGAGATGTGACCGAGCTGTAAAGAAGATTTAGTCTCTGAGGGGTTTTATTTTTTCTCGAATAGCGTCTAATCCGAGATTACCGATGCTTCCCAAATGAGTGTGTTGAACTGATCTGTTGGGGTTGAATTCATTTTTTTCTATGGCCTTTCCCAATTCTCTATAGGCATCTCGGAAGGGTTTTCCTGCCAAGACTTCAGCGTTTAGGGTATCTACACTAAATAGATAATCGTATTTTTTTTGGTCGGTGATGTTTGGTCGTACTTCAAGCTTGGGTAAGCTAAAGAGTAAAATGTCCAAACAAGCTTTCAGTTCTTGTACTGCTTCGATGATGGGACCTTTAGCCAGTTGTAATTCTCTGTGGTATCCACTGGGTAAATTGGCTGTCAAAAGTGCCAATTGGTTAGGAAGAGCTTGTAGTGTATTGCATTTTCCTCTAACCAGTTCAAAAAGATCTGGATTTTTTTTATGCGGCATGATGCTGGAGCCAGTGGTGAGGTCGGCGGGGAAACTAATAAAGTCAAAATCTTGTCCCATATAAAGACAAATATCCATACTTAATCGAGCCAAACTACTCCCAATACTAGACAACGCCATAGCGGTACTTTTTTCTAATTTTCCGCGGCTCATTTGTGCTGCTACTGCATTTATTTTGATTTGTTGAAAGCCCAATAATTCAGTAGTTAATTCTCGATCAATTGGAAAAGAGCTCCCATAACCAGCAGCACTTCCCAAAGGATTTTGATCGGCTATTTTATATGCTGCATCCCAGAAATAGAGGTCGTCTATCAAACTCTCGGCATAGGCAGAAAGCCACATGCCTATGGAGGAGGGCATGGCCACCTGGAGGTGGGTGTAGCCGGGGAGCAATTGATTTTGGTGTTGTTCTGCTAAATTGAGGAGAAGGTCAAAAAGGGAGACAACCTGGGTCTTGATTTCTTTCAATTCGTGTTTTAAGTAGAGATGCAGGGCAACCAACACCTGGTCATTTCGAGAGCGTGCGGTATGTATTTTCTTACCTAAATCCCCCAAAGTTTCGGTTAGGAGATGTTCAATTTTGGAGTGCATGTCCTCAAAGGTTTCCTCAATGGTGAAATTCCCTTCTTCAGCATCTGCCTTGAGTTTATCCAAAACAGTACAAAGCTGTTCAGCTTCTAAAGGGGTGATCAGTCCGATAGAACCCAACATTTTAGCATGCGCCATAGAAGCTTCACAATCGTATGCTGCTAGAACTAAATCGTATTCACGGTCTTTACCAACGGTGAAGTGATCTACTTTTTGATGAGCCGCAGCCCCTTTTTGCCAAAGTTTCATAGGTCTATAAAATTTGTTTTAATAGATTGATATAAAAGGAAATGCCCTCTTCAATTTCTTTAACATAGATAAATTCATCTGCAGAATGTGATCGGGTAGAATCGCCTGGCCCTAACTTAAGCGAAGGACAATCCAGACCCGCTTGATCTGAAAGGGTAGGTGAACCATAAGTTTTTTTACCTAAACGTATTCCAGCCAAAACTAAGGGATGCTCGGGGTTGATAGAAGAACTCTTTAATCTTAAGGATCGAGCACTTACTTTACAATCCAAACGAGATTGAACAATTTCCTCGATTTCTTCATTCGTATAGCATTCGTTTACCCGTACGTCAAGTACGAGATTGACTTCAGAAGGGACCACATTATGTTGTTTTCCCGCATTTACTTGAGTTAATGTAGCTTTTACAGCGCCGAGTATTGGGGAGACCTTTTCAAACTGGAGTTGTTCTATTGCCTGAATCAATTGGGGTAATCTCATCAAAGGATTATCGTTATTTGGATGTGCTGCATGACTTGCAGTTCCTTTAAGACTTAAATCAAAAACGACCAATCCTTTTTCTGCTATGGCTAAATCCATTAAAGTAGGTTCACCTACAATAGCCACATCAATTTTTGGAAGGTCAGGAAGGAGATAACGCAAACTTTTTTCACCTGCACTTTCTTCTTCCGCAGAGGCAACCATCAGTAGATTGTATGCCAAATTTCGTTTTTCAAAATAATGGGTAAATGTAGCGATAAGAGATACCAAGGCTCCCCCAGCATCATTACTTCCCAATCCGAAGAGTTTTCCCTCTTCAATGTCAGGACTGAATGGATCTCGTTGGTATCCCTGATTGGGCTGCACGGTGTCGTGATGGGAATTGAGAAGCAACGTTGGTTTGTTTGGGTCGAAATACTTATTCGTTGCCCAAAGATTATTATCCTTTCTCTGAAACGGAATAGCGTAGGTATGAAACCATTCTTCCAATCGGGCAGCTGTTTTATCCTCAGCCCCTGAAAAGGATTCCAGTCGGATTAAATCTTGTAATAATAAAATGGCATTTTGGGTGAGCATCAGTTTGTTATTTGGGTACAGTTAACAGTTTCAGTGATCATTTTTGGATTCCCAATTCTTACCTTGGTGACACCAGCTTTTAGGGCTAAAAAGCAGTTGTGAAGTTTAGGAAGCATTCCTGTATGAAGTATTCCTTTGGATTTTAAATCGTGGTAAAGCGCTTCATCTAGGATCTGTATCAGGCTGGATCCATCATTTAAATCTTTTAGGACTCCATTTTTTTCAAAGCAGTAGTTTAAATGCACTTCAAAATAAGGCGCTAAAGAAGATGCAACCGTCGCAGCAATGGTATCTGCATTGGTATTGAGCAATTGTCCATTTCCATCGTGGGAAAGTGCACAACATACGGGACTGATACCATTCTTGAGCAGCAGTTGAAATAACTTATGATTTACTTCGGTTAAATCGCCTACAAAACCAAAATCAATAGGATGGGGCGGTCTTTTTTTAGCGAGAATGCTATTGCCATCGGCACCTGTTAAGCCGAGACTGTTGCAATTTAAACGTTGAAGTTGAGCGACGATGGTTTTATTCAATTTCCCAGCATACAGCATGGTAATGATTTCAAGATTCTGAGCGTCTGTTACCCGTCTTCCCTCGATTAGTTGGACCTTTATCCCTAGCTTTTCAGCCATTTGAGTAGCTTCTTTTCCACCCCCGTGAACTAAAATTTTAGGTCCTTTAAGAGCAGCAAAATCCGTTAAAAAATCCAAAAGAGCTTCTCGATTTTCGATGACATTTCCTCCGATTTTTACAACATGAAGCTTATCCATTTTGCAGAATTTGTTTTAAAACCCATTGGGCAGCATAGGTTCTGTTGTTGGCTTGTTGAATAACTAATGAATTCGAATTGTCCAATACATCATCTGCTACCACTACATTTCTTCTAACGGGTAAACAGTGCATAAACTTTGCATTGTTGGTCAGTTTCATTTTTTCGGCGGTCAACATCCAAGTATCGTCGGTTCGCAAAATTTTCCCATACTCTTGATAGGAACACCAGTTTTTTGCATAAACAAAATCGGCTCCTTCCAGGGCTTCCTCTTGATTGTAAATCAAAGGTGTATTTTTGGTGATTCTGGGGTCCAACTCGTATCCTTTCGGTTGCGCAATAACATAATCCGCATCCAAACGTTGAACCATATTGCTGAATGAATTTCCTACAGCATGGGGAAGTGCTTTTGGATGAGGAGCCCAAGTCAATACGATTTTAGGTCTTTTGTTGAGCGTATGTTCGTGAATGGTTACAGCATCGGCGAGTGCCTGAAGGGGATGTGCTGTTGCACTCTCCATATTAATTACCGGGATGCTTGCATAACGTGCAAAGTTATTTAGAACCTGTTCTTCTTCGTCTTTTTGTTTGTCACTTAAAGAGGCAAAAGCTCGGATTGCAACCACATCACAGTATTGAGAAACTACTGCAGCAGCTTCTTTAATATGTTCTGAACGCAATCCACTCATTTTTGTACCGTCTTCAAATTCCAGAGCCCATGCTTCATTAGAAAAATTCATCACCATGGTTTTTAATCCCAAATGCTGAGCTGCTTTTTGAGTGCTTAGTCGTGTTCGTAAACTTGGATTAAAAAATAACATCCCTAAGGTTTTGTGTTTCCCCAGTTGTTCAAATGCAAAAGCATCTTTTTTTAGAGTTCGAATTTCCTGAACGGCGTTGTTTAAATCGGGTATGGCATCTAAAGTGATAAAATGTTTCATTAGCTGGAATTACAGATTTTCTATGACAATTTTTAATGCATTAAAAAAAGTGTCAAAGTGAGATTTTTGTACGGTTAATGGAGGCAAAATACGGATCAAATTTTTATTACTACTCCCACCCGTAAAAATATGATGTTCATAGATTAATTTTTTTCGGAGTGAAGCTACTTCGAAGTCAAACTCCAAGCCGAGCATTAAGCCACGTCCTTTTACTTTTTTGATTTGAGGAAGTTTTTGGGCTAGCACTCTGAAATAGGTTTCCAACTCTTTAGTGCGTTCTTGCAAACGCTCTTTTTCGAGAACCTCTAATACGGCTAAAGAGGCTGCGCAGGCTAAATGACTCCCCCCAAAGGTAGTGCCTAACAGGCCAAATTTTGCTTGAATCTCAGGATGTACCAATATGCCTCCTATGGGAAACCCATTTCCCATACCTTTTGCCATCGTAATTACATGAGGTTTAATACGGTATTTTTGATAGGCAAAAAAGGTACCTGATCTACTGAAACCTGACTGTACCTCATCAGCAATTAGGCAACTGCCATATTTGTTGCAAAGGGATTCCATAGCATAGACAAAATCCTCATCCGGTTCATCCAAACCCCCTACACCTTGAATGCTTTCAAAAATTACGGCACAGTAACTTTCTGTTGCCAACTCTCTTTCTAAAGCCTCCGCATCGTTGAATGGAAGAAATACCACTTCATGTTGACTGTTTAGTGGAGCATTGATCGCGGGATTATCGGTTACCGCCACCGCTGCCGAGGTTCTTCCATGAAAAGCTCCTTTAAAAGCAATTACTTTTTTTCTTGCGGTATGAAATGAGGCCAGTTTGAGTGCATTTTCAATGGCTTCTGCCCCTGAACTGCACAAAAACAAACTGTAGTCGTGGAGACAGGATTGTTCTCCTATAGCGTTTGCCAATTCTTTTTGTAAAGGATTTTGAATGGCATTGGAGTAAAATGCAATCTGTTCTAATTGCTGACGGATTCTTTTAACGTAGTGGGGATGGGTATGTCCAATGCTGATAACTGCATGACCGCCATATAAGTCGAGGTATTCAACCCCCTTATCATCATAGACATAAACGTCCTTTGCGCGAACAGGTGTTACTTCATAGAGTGGATAAACTTCAAATAAATTCATTTACTGTTTTGCGATTTCGTTGATTTTATCAAAAGAAGCGTTCAGCCCTTTGATAAGGGAAGAGCTTAATCCTTGATGTTCCATTTCGTTTAAACCTGTAATGGTACAGCCTCTGGGAGTAGTTACTCGGTCAATTTCTTCCTCTGGATGTGTTCCTGCTTCGATGAGCAAACTTGCTGCTCCTCGAGCTGTATACATGGACATTTTTAAGGCTACATCCGCATCAAATCCCATCTGAACACCACCTTGGGTAGTTGCTCGGATTAAACGCATCCAAAATGCGATTCCGCTCGCACAAAGTACTGTTGCAGCCTGCATAAGATTTTCTTCTATTGCGAGACTTGTTCCCAACCCATTGAATATGGCTTCTGCAATGGGTAGTTTTTTCTTACCTGCCGTATTGTTACACAAACAGGTCATTGATTTTCCAACGGAAATCGCCGTATTGGGCATGGCACGGACAATCGGAATTTCATCACCAATAACCGCCTCGATTCGTGAAATGGAAAATCCAGTTATGGTGGAAATAACGACGTGTTTATCGTTTAAGTGTGGTTTGATCTCTTGTAAAATGGTTTCCAATTGACTGGGCTGTACCGAAAAAATTAGAATGTCTGCATTTTTTACTGCTTCTTTATTGTCGTTGGTGATAAAGACACTTTTGTATTCTTCGTATTCCTTGATATCGTCTAGGTTTCTCTTGGTGAGGTATAAATCGGTATAGGTGTTGTTGACAATCAGTCCTTTGGCAATACTCAAACCTAAATTTCCAGTTCCAATGATGGCTATTTTCATATTATTTAATTTTTAAAAAGCGGTAGCTTTTAGTTGTAATCCGAGTGTTTCTTCCCATCCCATGATGAGGTTGGTATTTTGAATCGCTTGTCCAGAGGCCCCTTTAATCAAATTGTCGATACAACTCGTAATGAGTAGGGTATTCTCATGAAGGTGCAGATGGATAAAGCAATGGTTTGTTCCTGTAACAGATTTCAAATCGAGTGGTACTGTTGAAATATGAGTAAACGGATGGTTGTTGTAAAAATCCTCATATAATTTTTGAGCAGTTTCTAACGAATCGTTAAAAGTGGTATAGGCCGTAGCGAAAATTCCTCGTGTAAAATTACCTCTTTGTGGCAAAAAGAAAAGATCTGCAGCAGATTCCATTTGGTTTAACGTTCTGTGAATTTCTCCTAAATGTTGATGCGTAAAAGGTTTGTACCAAGAGAGGTTATTGTTTCTCCAGCTGAAATGACTTGTAGGGCTTAACCCAACGCCAGCTCCTGTACTGCCTGTAGTAGCGTTAATGTGAACAGCAGTTTTGAGAAGTTGATTTTGAGCCAAGGGAAGCAAGGCCAACTGTATGGCGGTAGCAAAACAACCCGGATTGGCGATGGCATTGGCATTTTCTATTGCAGTTTTCTGAAGTTCTGGAAGACCATATACAAAAGTTTTATCAAGAAATTGATTTTCTCCCTCTAAACGGAAATCATTACCCAAGTCCACGATTAGAGTTTCTTTTGAAAATGAATTTGCATTTAAAAATTCCCTTGATTTTCCATGCCCTAGACATAAAAACAAAACAGCTACATCTGGATTTACAGTACCAGTAAAATTTAGACTTGTTTGTCCCAACAAATCGAGGTGGGCAGAGTGCAATGGTTTTCCAGCGCGTGTTGTACTGTAAACAAAATCGAGTTCCATAGCAGGATGGTGCAGGATCAATCGAATGAGTTCTCCCCCCGTATATCCTGAACCTCCTATGATACCAACACTTTTCATTTTTTTGAATTTAAGTGTTGATATATCTTAGTTGCGTTAGCGGTAAGCTTGATAAAACCTTTTGCCTCGTCCGCCGTCCAGCCTTTGTTCATTTCACCGTAACTACCAAATTCTGCTTGCATCAAATCGAAAGGAGATTGAATGCCAAGTAATTCAAATCGATAAGGGTGAAGTTTTACAAAAACCGAACCCGTCACCCGACCTTGACTACTTTCCATAAAAGCTTCAATATCTCGCATCACTGGATCCAGATATTGTCCTTCGTGTAATTGCATGCCATAGAAGTTTGCCATTTGTTCTTTTTGAAACTGTTGCCATTTACTCAAGGTGTGTTTTTCAAGTAAATGATGCGCTTTAATCAGAATTAACGGGGCTGCAGCTTCAAAACCTACCCGACCTTTAATTCCTATAATGGTATCGCCTACATGAATATCCCTACCTATAGCAAATTGTTTTGCCTGGTCTTGGAGTTTTTGAATAAGGCTTACGGAATCCGATTTAACTCCATCAATTCCTACCAACTCTCCTTTTTCAAATTCCAGTTCAACATTGGTCGGGTCGGTTTGAAGTAGCGGATTCGGATAGGCGGCATCGGGAAGGGGTAAGTGAGAGCTCAACGTTTCTGCACCTCCAACACTAGTGCCCCAAAGCCCTTGATTGATTGAGTATTGTGCTTTTTCCCAGGGAATGTCGATACCTTCTTTTTTGAGGTAAGCGATTTCATCTTCCCTTGAGAGCTGATGGTCTCGTATCAGTGTGATGATTTTTATTTCGGGGGCCAGGACTTGGAAAATCAAGTCAAAACGAACTTGGTCATTGCCTGCCCCAGTGCTTCCATGAGCGATGTATTTGGCACCAATTTTTTTAGCGTATTGAACAATTTCTATGGCTTGGATAATGCGTTCTGCACTAACTGATAAGGGATAGGTGTTGTTTTTTAATACATTTCCAAAGAGTAAAAACTTGACAATTTTCTGATAAAAGGAAGCTAATGCATCAATGTTTTGATAGGTATAAGCTCCCATCTGAACGGCCTTGGCTTCGATAATTTTGATTTCTTCTTTGGAAAAACCTCCTGTATTTACACTCACGGCATGAACCTCATAGCCCTCTTGAGATAATTTTCTCAAGGAGTACGAAGTGTCTAAGCCACCACTGTAGGCCAATACTAAAGTTTCTTTATTCATGAGTTATTCTTTTTTAAGAAAAGAGTTTGTTTGATTTTTTTTAATCGTTCAAGTACTTTCTGATTAAAAGGCTTTGGTTTGCTGTTTTCTTTTGGATCGTAAAGCATCCCAGTACACAAACACATTTTTCGTTCAGTTCGGGTTAAGACATCGTAATTTTTACAGGTCTGACATCCTTTCCAAAATTCTGGATCATCGGTCAGTTCAGAAAAATGAACGGGTTTATACCCTAACTGATAGTTTATTTTCATCACAGCCATTCCCGTGGTGATCCCAAAAACTTTGGCATCAGGATATTTTTCCAAAGAAAGATCAAAAACTTTTTTTTTGATTTTCCTTGCGAGCCCTTGTCCTCTGTATTCTGGAGCAACGATGAGCCCCGAATGCGCGACATATTTGCCGTGGCCCCAGACTTCGATATAGCAAAACCCTGCAAATGCCTCCCCATCCAAAGCGATGACTGCATTTCCGTTTTTCATTTTGGTGTGAATGTATTCTGGTGTTCTTCTCGCAATTCCAGTTCCTCTGGATTTGGCAGACTCGTCAATGCATTCACTAATTGTTTTTGCGTAAGTAATATGTTCCGCTTTAGCGCGAATTATTTTCATTTTATTAATGTATTGAAAGAAAAAAATAATGTTTGTTCGTCAAGGGAGAAGGGCTCACCATACTCCATAATAAATTACACCCCAAAGGGGCGAGGACGAACGATGCGCAACGGGTTCGTTGCGACATTAAGTAGTACAAGATGTTGATTCGTCTCAAACATGATTGCACAAATGTCTTTTATTTTTTTTATTTGAACAAACATAATACACTAAAATCGATACCCTGAGTTTAAAAATGGTTGGAATGGATATGCTTACCTTTGCATTGTGGAAGATAAAACTTTAGATCCTATTCGAAAAACTTTGATGGGTTTAGCCCAAGAGAAGCTGCTTTTAGCTCATAGTGGCGGGATCGACAGTTCGGTATTGGCACATTTACTCCTCACTGAAAAGATTCCATTTAGTGTTGCGCATTGTAATTTTCAATTGAGAGAAAAGGAGAGTGACGAAGATGCTTTTTTTGTAAAAAATTGGTGTGAAGTAAACCAAATTAGACATCATGCAAAGCGCTTTGATACCCTTCAATATAAAATTGAACACAAACTAGGTACCCAAGAAGCTGCAAGAACATTACGTTATCAGTGGTTTGAAAGTTTACGTGAAATCCATGATTATACGGCAGTACTTACGGCTCACCATCTAAACGATCAATTGGAGTCTTTTCTGATGTACTCTACACGAGGAACTGGGCTGAACGGCTTGCTGGGTATTCCGGAGTCGGATTGGGTTCGACGTCCGTTGCTTAGTGTGACCAAAGAGGAGATTCGGGCTTATGCTAAAGACCATCAAATTCTCTGGCGTGAAGATTCCTCCAATGATACGGAAGATTATTTGCGAAATCAATTCCGACACAGTGTGGTAGCGTCCATAGTGTCCATTCAGCCGAAAGCTCTCCTCAATTTTAAGACCACTTTAAATCACCTTACTGCAGCAAATGATTTTATTCAAGCCCAGTTAAGGGAATTGAAATCAAAAATATTTTTCAAAAATTCGGATTCAACGACAATTTTACTATCAACATTAGATGCCCTTCCTCAAAAAGAATTTTGTATCCATCATTGGTTTTCACCACTGGGGTTTGCATCAAGCGAAGTACTAAAATTACTCCAAGCTCCTAAAGGGAAGGCATTGTATAGTGCCACTCATCGACTAATGCGAGAACGTGATTCTTTTGTTCTTTCCCTAGTAGCGGAGGATGAAATTTCAGAATTTCATTTTGAAATCGAAACTCCTAAAACACAACTCCCAATTTCACTGAAATGGGAGGTTCAAGTAAATGAAGGAAAAATTTATAAGAACACCTTTTTGGCAGCATTGGATAAAAAGAAGTTAAAAAAAACACTACTCCTAAGAAAATATCAAAAAGGAGACTATTTTTACCCCACAGGGATGCAGGGAAAAAAACTACTTAGTAAATTTTTTAAAGACGAAAAATACAGTACTCTGCAAAAAGAAGCCCAATGGATCCTTTGCTCTGGAGATCAGATTGTTTGGGTCGTTGGAAAACGCTGCGACAATCGTTTTGCTGCTAATGAAACCACAGAAGAGATTCTATTAATGAAGTGTGAATTATGAAAAGTTGGATGTTTTTTTTATTGGGTATTTTTTATTTGCAAGCGCAAATTGAGGAGCCCGTTGTTTGGGAAAGTAGGGTAGAACAGCTTTCAGAGGATCGCTATTTGTTTTCTTTTGAGGCAACCATAGCTCCCCAATGGCATTTGTATTCCCAATTTTCTAATCCTGAAGGCGCAATCCCTACAGAATTTATCTTTGATGCGAACAGCAGTTACAAACGTATAGGAGAAGTAACAGAAAGTGAATCCATTACCGATTTCGATCAAGTGTTTGAAATGGATTTAACCTATTTTAATAACAGCGCTCTATTCCAGCAGCAAATTCAAATTCTTGATGCTCAACTGAAACAAATTAAGGTGGAGATTAATTATCAAGCGTGTGATGACAAACTCTGTATTTTCAGAAGTGAAGTACTGAGGGTTGCTTTGGATGGAACCTCAACTGCTGTCGAGCTGGATGTTGACAAAAAAAGTCAAGAATTATCCAAGAGTTTGGAACTTGAACTAACCGAGACGCAGTATCTAGAAAATGAAAGCGTAACCGAGGGAACGTATGCTCCGTTCAATATTTTTTTACTTGGTTTTTTTGGTGGGCTTTTGGCTCTGCTTACCCCTTGTGTTTTCCCCATGATTCCCTTGACCGTTTCCTATTTTCTTAAACAAAGCACCACTCGGTCGAAAGGGATTTTTAATGCATTGCTGTACGCCTTTTTTATCATTTTAATATATGTTTTACTGAGCTTACCGTTTCATTTTATTGACTCATTAAATCCTGAAATACTGAACAATCTTGCCACCAACGTTACCCTCAACTTGATCTTTTTTGTGGTGTTTGTGTTTTTTGCTTTTTCTTTTTTTGGGTTTTATGAGTTGACACTTCCAACAGGCTGGGGGAGTAAGACCGATCAGGCTTCTGCAGTTCGTGGAGGGATTGGAATCTTTTTTATGGCACTTACCTTAGCTATTGTCTCGTTTTCTTGCACGGGTCCTATTTTGGGTTCGCTTTTGGCGGGTTCACTTACTGCTGAGGGTGGGGCTTTTCAATTGAGTATCGGGATGTTAGGTTTTGGTGTAGCATTGGGACTTCCTTTTGGACTGTTTGCTTTATTTCCAAATACTTTAAAAGCATTACCAAAATCAGGAGGATGGATGACAACAGTCAAAGTTGTTTTAGGGTTTTTAGAATTGGCACTGGCGTTAAAATTCTTATCCAATGCAGATCTCGTAGCGCATTGGGGAATATTAAAACGCGAAGTATTTGTCGGAATATGGACCTTATTAGCTTTTGGGCTTACGCTTTATCTTTTTGGAATTTTTCGCTTTCCCAATGAAGTTAAAAAGCCCTTAAGTAGAGCGCGAAAATTCACAGGTCTTGGGATGCTTGTATTGACAAGCTATCTTTTTATTGGGTTTATTTCTTCAGAGAATAAACTGCGACTGTTTAGTGGGTTTCCACCTCCGGAATTTTATAGCCTGCGCGTACAAGAATCCGATTGTCCTTTGGGCTTAGATTGCTACAAGGATTTTGAAACAGGGAAAGCAGCAGCGATTCGGGATCAAAAACCAATTTTATTGGATTTTACGGGCTGGGCTTGTGTCAATTGCAGGAGAATGGAAGAAAACGTTTGGGCTACTCCCGATGTTTACGAATTGCTCAAGGAGCGATATATCCTCATTTCGCTTTATGTGGACGATCGTGAGGCTCTTCAAGAGAAGGAGCAATTCAATTATCAATATGCTGATGGAAGGGTAAAAGCAATAAATACTGTAGGAAAAAAATGGGCGACTTTTCAAGCTATTAATTTTAATACAGCGTCTCAGCCTTTTTATGTTCAGATGACTGCAGAGGGACAAATCCTCAATACCCCCATACAATACACCGACAAAGCAACTTTTGAGAAGTGGTTAAATCAAGGGCTCGATCGTATTCCTGAGCAAACCAATAAGGCGACGTATTTTAATTACTAAGTGCTGGATCAAAAACGGCTACTGCAATTTTTGAATCTGCGGTTCCGTAATAGAGAAACCATTGGTTGTTAAAATAAACCAGTCCCTCAACAAAACAGACTTCATTTACTTCTCCCACTTTCTCGTACTCTTTATCTGGATAGATAAAATAAGATCGTGTGCGTTTTTCCAATTTATAGGGTGCTTCCGCATTAAATAAAGCCTGACCAGCAGCATAGGTAAACTTTGGAAGTTCAGGATCGTTAAAATTGGCGGCATTACTGGCGTTGTAAATCAAAAGTATCCCTTTGTTTTCGTCATAAAGCGCGTAGGGCCCGGGTTCTACTAATCGACTATCAAAGTAGCCGCTTCTTGGATTTAGTACACTTACGGGAGTACCTTTTTCAGCATCTTCTAAAGGTGTCCAATGAATTAAATCCTCTGAGGTAGCCATAAACAGATTGGTATCCCCAAAGTACATCCAATAGGTGCCTTTAATTTTTACTGCAACTTGTTGGTTTCCCATTCGCTGAGTAACGATAGATCCAGATTTGGACCAATAGTCCTTGTATTTGTCGTCCTTTAAAATCAAACCGTGTTTTTCCCAGTGGATCAAATCCTTGGATGAGGCGATACTCATTCGAGCGGTTTTTCCATCATAAGCAGTATAGGTCATGATATAACTTCCCGTTTCTGATTGTACAATTCGAGGGTCTTCAACCCCGTCAAAATAACAGGATTTACAATCCAAACTGTAGGGAACTCCTTCCTCTTTTCTGTAATTCCATTCAAAAGTCTTTTGTGGGTCTTGATCTGGAAAAAACACAGGGGTAGCTCTTTTTTCAAAATGCAGCCCATCAGTACTATATGCAAGTCCAATCCGAGAGGTACCCCATTGGTCCTGAGCTCGGTAAAGCATAAAAACGGTATCATTCTTAACAATTGCAGCGGGGTTTAAGACATTCCTTTCCTCCCAAAACACCTTGGAATTGGTTATTGGATCTGTAAAACTCAAACTTTGGGTTGGATTAAGGATCGGATTGATTGAATCAACTTTTTGAAAAAAGGGAAAAGCCCACGATTCAGATTGGGGATCCTCCATTTTTTTGTGAGAAACCTCTGAACACGCAACAAGACTCAGGAAACTAAAGAGGACTAAAAAAGCTTTCATAGTGGATATTTAAGTTTAAAAGTACGGAATTAGAATTCGTCATTTTAAAAATAAAATGCACGATTTTAAAACTTCAAATAAATCTGTATTTTAGAAATACCAAACTTACTTCATGCTTGTTTCAGTATACGGATCTTCGGTTTTTGGTGTTGAGGCCAATTTAATTACCATTGAAGTTAATATTGGAAAAGGTATTGGATACCATTTAGTGGGCCTCCCTGACAATGCGATTAAGGAAAGTAATTACCGAATTGCTGCCGCTTTAAATAATATCGGTTATAAGCTCCCTGGAAAGAAAATCACTATTAACATGGCTCCTGCTGACGAACGCAAAGAGGGATCGGCGTATGATCTCCCCTTGGCTGTTGGGATATTGGCGGCCTCTAGTCAGATACAAGCCCCCCAGATAGAGCGCTATATCATTATGGGAGAGCTTGCCTTGGATGGAGGGATTCGTCCTATTAAAGGGGCATTACCAATAGCTATACAAGCCTTAAAAGATGGATTTAAGGGATTTATCCTCCCTCTAGAAAATGCGATGGAAGCCGCTACAGTCAAAGATTTAATCGTTTATGGCGTTACTAATTTGAAGGAAGTAATTTCTTTTTTTGAGGGGAAAACAAATTTAACCCCAACCGAAGTGGATACACGAGCTGAATTTCAAAAACAACTCAAAACCAACGAGTTTGATTTTTCAGATGTGAAAGGACAAGAAACCATTAAGCGTTGTATGGAAATTGCAGCAGCGGGAGGTCACAACATTATACTGATCGGTCCCCCAGGGGCAGGGAAAACCATGTTGGCAAAACGTCTTCCGAGTATTTTGCCCCCCATGAGTCTTGAAGAAGCCTTGGAGAATACAAAAATACATTCCGTGGTGGGTAAGGTCAAAAATCAAGGACTGATAAGTGTGCGACCCTTTCGTTCGCCTCATCATACCATTTCTGACGTGGCTCTAGTAGGAGGAGGGACATATCCTCAACCAGGAGAAATTTCCTTAGCGCATAACGGCGTTTTGTTTCTTGACGAACTGCCCGAGTTTAAACGAGGAGCATTGGAGGTGATGAGGCAACCTTTGGAGGATCGAGAGGTGACGATTGCCAGAGCCAAATTTACGGTAACCTATCCAGCTTCATTTATGCTGGTAGCCAGCATGAACCCCAGTCCTTCAGGGTATTTTAACGATCCTCATTCCACAATTGGACCCTCAGCACTGGAGATGCAGCGTTATATGGGAAAAATTTCGGGTCCCTTACTGGACAGAATAGATTTGCATATTGAGGTAGAGCCCGTACCTTTTGAACAATTGGCGGACCGAAAGCCTGCAGAATCCTCAGGAGCGATCCGTGAGCGGGTAACTGCGGCTCGTGCTCGGCAAGCAGAACGATTTAAAAATACTCCCAAAACACATTACAACGCTCAGATGACCACCCGTCAAATTCGAACGTATTGCCAGCTCGAATCGGATTCTTCAAATTTACTAAAGCAAGCCATGGAACGCCTTTCACTTTCTGCTAGAGCCTATGACCGAATCTTGAAAGTAGCCCGTACCATCGCGGATTTGGAGGGTGAAAGCCAAATTGGGACTACTCAAATTGCAGAGGCTATTCAATACCGCAGTTTAGATCGAGAGGGTTGGATGGGCTAAGTAGCCTTTATTTTAATTTAGCTCTTGAAGTAATTCACTAGTTGGAAATTCAATTAAACCTCTTTCGAGATAGTCTTGAGCGAGGCTGTCCTGATCTTGTTTTCTGAAGTGTTTTACCAACAATTCATAGACTTGATCTTTACCCCAACTAGGAAAACGATCAGTCGGATCGTTGTGTACCACCTCCAAGGCTTTCTTCAGATGAATAGGCGCAAGTGCTCCACCCCCAAAAACTTTTGGAGTATAAAAATCATTGATGGAGAGTGCTAGATGGGTTCGAAGACTATTTGGATTGAGTTCCACCGCACGGGTGGCATTTTGTAGGGCTTGTCTGCCAATCTGCATCATGGATAGATACCCCTTGAACTGAGTACTGTAACCTTGTTGTATGGAAAGTAGAGCCAGGCTTTCAGCGTCGTTTTCTAGAGGCATAAGTAAAGCTATGGAACGGTCAATTGAGACCTCTGCTATTTTTTTTTGATTTTGAACATCAGCTAACAAGGCTTGATGATACAGTGCATAAGACAGCCAATAACGGTTGAAGGGAGTGTCCTTTAACTCAAAAACAGTTTCTAAAGGAAGTAGAACCGCTTTTAATTGCGTAGAGGTTGCCTCTTTTTTATCTTGAAGAAACGCATTTTGAATGGAGTACTCTGGGTTTGAATTTTGACCCCAAAGCCCGCAAAAACTTATCATAAAAAAACTACAAGCGTATAAATGGATAAGCGTTTTCTTCATATGTGGAGATGTATTTTAAAGGTATTTTTTAAGGTTTTGGACATAATTTTCAAATGCAGCAATGCCTTTTTGTGTTAAGGTAACTTGAGTCAGTGGATAATTTTCAAAAAAACTTTTTTCCATGCGAAGATAGTTTGCTTCCTCCAATTTTTTAAGTTGAACACTCAGATTTCCAGAGCTTGCCTCTGTGATTTCTTTCAATACTTTAAAGCTCACTTTGGAATGGGTCATCAAATACGATACTATGGCTAATCGTAAGGGGGCGTGAAGTAAGGGATCTAGATTTTTATACATTTTGTTTTGTTGATTTGAGTTTCATCACGATACCCGGGATTAAAAAAGCAACAATAGCGAGAATCCCCATAAAAGTAGATTGGTCTTTCCAAGGGATTAAAAAAGCCACAAAAGCACTGCAATTCAGAATCAATCCGCAAAAACTAAGAATGCGACTTTTAATAAAACTGCCCGAAAGGAGGGTAGCAATACCGAGCAAAAGTAAAATTAGAGGCACTAAGTTTTCTTTTAAATAGGGGCTAAATCCAAAAGCGATTATCATGATATTGATTCCGACGATAAGCCATAGAATTCCATAAAAGGAGGCAATTGGATTGGACGTACTACTCCGTTTTTTTTTATTAGAATAGAAAAATACGAATGCAGCAACAAGGGGCATAATAAGATAAGGATACCAGCTAATTGAAGCCTTGTTCAAATGGATTAAATACGACTGGGTAAAACTGCAAATTGCTATTACCGCTCCCCACAGTATAAATGCAAAACCATTTTCTTCAAAACGATTTTTTGCTTTTTTAATAATGGAGTCAATAAGTTGGATGCTTTCTTCAGGGGTAAAAGGGGTTGTTTTCATGTTTTGGGGTATTAAATTAATTTCAAATATAAAGTAGTTTATATTATAAACTAAAATTTTTTAAATTAATTTTAAAACAAAAAATTACTCCATTTGAAGTGAAAGTTCTAACCAAGCATTGGTTTTGGCTTCCAAGGTTTCTTCCAAAGATTTTAATTCGATGGACAGCGTTTTGATTTCCTCTGGAGTGAGGCTATCATGGGCAAATTGATTTTGAACGTTTTCTTTTTTTGCTTCCAAAGCAGCAATTTCGCGTTCAATTTTTTTTAGGGCATTTTGTGTTTCAAAGGAGGGTTTATTTTCTACTTTGTTTTTCCAATCGATTTTTGGTTTTCGTTCTGTACTTTCTTGACCCTCAGCCGATTCCTCATAAGCTCTAAAGTCTGAATAATTTCCTGGGAAATCCTCAATACGTCCTTCTCCTCGAAATACAAAAAGGTGATCCACTATCTTATCCATAAAATACCGGTCGTGGGAAACAACAAGTAAACAGCCTGGAAAATCCAATAAAAAACTTTCCAAGACGTTTAGGGTTACGATGTCCAAATCGTTGGTGGGTTCATCCAGTATGAGAAAATTCGGATTTTGTATGAGCACCGTACAGAGGTAGAGTCTTTTACGTTCACCTCCACTCAATTTTTCAACAAAATCGTATTGCTTTTTCCGATCAAATAAAAAGCGCTCCAAGAGTTGTTGGGCTGAGATTTTTTTTCCTTTTTTTAAGGGGATAAATTCACCAAATTCTTGGATCACTTCAATCACTTTCTGTCCCGGTTTTACGGGGATTCCCTCTTGGGTATAATATCCAAATTTAAGGGTATCTCCACAAATAATTTTACCTGAGTCAGGATGGAGTTCATGGGTTAGCATTTTTAAAAAAGTGGACTTGCCCGTACCGTTATTTCCAATAATACCGATGCGGTCGTTTCGCTGAAAATTATAGTCAAAGGCTTTTAGGATTACTTTATCATCAAAAGCTTTAGAAACTTTATGCATTTCAATCATTTTGGATCCAAGGCGCTCCATATTGATTTCCAATTGCACTTCATGTTCATTGCGTCGTTGTTGTGCTTTTTCTTTTAGGGTATTAAAATCTTCTATACGGGATTTGGATTTTGTGGTACGAGCTTTGGGTTGTCTTCGCATCCATTCCAATTCTTTGGTAAAGTGGCGTTTTGTCTTATGGGCTTCCGTTTCTTGTTGTTCAAGTCGAGCGCTGCGTTTTTCAAGATAGTAGGAATAGCTTCCTTTGTAGGTGTAAAGCGTACCTTCATCCAATTCAATAATTTCATTACATACCCGCTCCAGAAAATAGCGATCGTGGGTAACCATGAGTAGAGTAAGTTTTTCTTTTATAAAATAAGCCTCTAACCATTCGATCATCTCCAGATCCAAGTGGTTCGTCGGTTCGTCCAGAATGAGTAAATCGGGTTTTTCAAGAAGAGCACTACAAAGTGCCAAGCGTTTTTTTTGTCCCCCCGATAAGGATCCAGCCTTCAGGCTAAGATCGTCCAGTTTCAGTTTACTTAAAAGCTGTTTGTATTGGGTTTCAAAATCCCATGCTTGATGTTGGTCCATGGCTTCAAAAGCCTGTTGATACTTTTCCTCGTTTTCCGGGTTGAGCAATGCTTTTTCGTATGCAGCGATAACCTCCAAAGTTTGATTCCCGGAAGCCAAGATGATTTCTTCTACGGTTTTATTGGGATCTAACACGGGTTCTTGGGGGAGGTAGGACACTTGAGTGCCTTTACGGAAATTGACCAAACCAGCATCAGGGGATTCTTGTTGAGCAATGATTTTTAAAAGGGTTGTTTTTCCACTTCCGTTTTTTGCAATAAGCGCTATTTTCTGACCCTTACTGATTCCAAAAGACAAGGGCTCAAAAACAATATGCTCTCCGTAGGCTTTGGAAATTCCTTCTACTGAAAGTAGATTCATCCGATTCATTTTTGCCAAAAGTACGGATTCAGATTCAACTGCATTAATCTTTAATCACTCTAAATTAGCAAGAAATAAAATCTATTCGTTAAGTTACTCCACACTTAAAAACTTAGGCAGATTCCAAGTCCTTGTTTACTTGGATTCCATTTAAAACTTGATTTTTTTGTTTTCTGTTGATTGTAATCTCGAACTGCAGCATCAAATTTTTTATTGACTCCCTTGGAAACAACAAATCCTAAAGCTATGATCCCGACTCCAATACTGGCTTTTTTCCATTCCAATTCTTTCGTGGCAGATAGATGTCCAATTTGACCACCTGTATAAGCTCCACCCATTAGGAATAAACCTGAGGAAATTGCAAATTGTAATTCTGCTTTTTTATGATTTTTGAGAATTTGAGGAGAATTAGCAAATAGTTTTTTTACTTCTTTGGATGTAATGGGCTCTTTATTTTGATAGTAATGCCACTTCTCTCTGATCAGATTTTGACAAAAAAGTGTAGAACTACAAAGCAAAAAAAACAAGAATAAGTATTTTGTCTTCATGGTTAAGAATATCTTGGGTTATCCCATAAATTTAATAAATCCAAAGGAATAGATATTCCTTTTTTATATTTTTAAGGAAGCTGCCTAAAGTTCAATTCCATAATTCTCATTTTGAATGGTTTTTAATTCCCTCGAATGGAGGTATTTTCTCCTCCCCACAAATAAATTTTCAGTAAAGCAACAAGCATTACAATGGATCTACTAAAACAAATACTTCTTCTGCTGAGGCGTTTGAGGTGGGTACGTAAATTTAAATGCATCCGTTCCACATGATTGGTACTTCTTGTGGTTGTGTGGTGTATCTTTTTTTCGATTAAAAAGCGATAATTTTTTAGTTTGTCCGTAAAAATAGTTTGCGCTTCTGATAGTTTCAAAGAAATCAACACTTGGTTTAAAGTCTTGTTGGTTCTTTTTCCTACTGAAAAGCGGACGACTTTTTGGTTTTCTCTGCAATAGGCACTAACCACCCAAATCAAGTTTTCTTTTTTTTAATAAAAGTTCTCAATTCATCTACTTCATACGTTTTGCCCTTTGATAAAACGGGTTCTTTAATTTCAGAAGCTATTTTCTTGATTCTGTTGATTAGGGTAGTGGGGGAAATACCAAGTAAACGAGCTGTTCCTCGAATCCCAACCCCTTCTTTGGTAAGGGCGATAATGTTGTTGTTTAGTGCTGTCGAATAGGCGTTGAATTGGTATACTGCTTGTTGACTTTTTTTACAGTTTTTGCATAGATACCGTTGTTGACCGTTTTTTTCTTTTCCATTTTTGATGCATTTTCCATCACAATACCTACATTTTATCACAGAGGTTGAAACATCTAGTCTGGATTTTTCCAGTTTAAGCAATGCAAAGGGATTCTTTTTAGGTGGGAGGGTATGTAGGTTCATCTTTTTAAGATTAGGAAAGTTTTGGGAAGCCCTTATTTTAGGTGCTTAAAATTAAAAATAATTCAAAAAACAAAGATTTTGAAACATTACCTGCATTTTTTTAAGAAAAAAGTAAAAAATTATTTCCTAAACTAATTTCAGAAAAAATCAAAATCTAATCATCATATAAATTGTCTTGAAAAGGAGTTACCTTTTCCGATATACCTCCTCAAAAGGAATACGAAAGCGGTCGCCATAAATTCCTTCGGGTTTCCGGATACCACAGCCAATAACCATACTGATTTGGGCACCAGCAGGAAGTTGTAAGAGTTGTTTGAGCCGTTTGGAATCGAAGCCCTCCATGGGGCAGGTATCGTATCCTTGAGCAGCCATACTGATCATAAAATTTTGAGCTGCTAGAGCAGTACTTTTATGACCTACCACTCGAAGATCTCCGGCAGTAACCTCTCGATAACTAACTTTACGCATCCCGTCGAAGTTCACTTTGAGTTTATGAAGTAAACCAAAGAAATACGATGTGCCTTTGTAGAGTTGAGGAATGATTTTTTGATAGTAATGCAAAGCTCCTTTCACCTTTTTTTCGTCTTCGGGACCTTTTACAGTTGAACGTATAAATTCGACATTAGACTGAATCCGTTCTCGCCATAGATCGAGCCGTACCACCGGGATCACCAATTCTTGAGCGGTCTTGGCAGCCGGTTGGTTGTAACAGCTTTCGGCAATTTGTTTTTTTAGTTCAGGAGTACAGATGTGATAAAACTCCCAGAGTTGCAAATTACTGCTGGTGGCCGCTAAAGTGGCTTGTTCTATACAGTATTTCACCTTAGCAGTATCTAGGGGTTGTTCGGGATCATAGACCCGAACAGAACGACGATAGGCAATGGCTTCACTTACAGTTTTTTCTTTCATAGTAAAATTATAGTTTGTTTAGTATCCACTTCAATGTAGATAGTGATTTTGGATAAGGTGCATATCGCTGTGGTAGATCGAACCAAAAAGAACGTTTTACCACCGCTTTGGAATGGGTAAACAAATCGTAGCTAAACTTGCCATGGTAAGCACCCATACCACTCTGTCCTATTCCTCCAAAGGGTAGATTGGGATTGGTAAAATGGATAATGGAATCGTTTACCACTGCCCCCCCAAAAGGATAGCGTAGCAAAAGTTGATGAATGAACTTTTTGCGATGGCTAAAAACATAAAACGCCAATGGATTTTTAATTTCAGAAAGGATACGGTCGAGTTCCTCTTCAGTTTCGTAAGAAAGTATTGGAAGGATCGGACCAAAAATTTCTTCTTGAAACAAGGCGCTGTCTTGAGGAGGATCCAAAACTAAGGTTGGTCCAAAAAACAAAGTTGCCTTATCCTGTTGTCCCCCGTAAACCGGTTGACAATTTTTCAGATCGGAGAGCAGTTTTTCAAAATGTTTTTCATGAATGATTCGCCCGTAGTCTTTCGATTGAGCCACATCCGTTCCAAAGGCTCGTTCAATTTCATGAATCAAAGCTTCGGTTAAGGGTTTTTGAAATTCTTTCTGTACAAGAACATAGTCTGGGGCAATGCAAGTTTGTCCGCAATTTAAAAATTTTCCAAAAACGATACGACGTGCTGTTTTTTGTAAAGAAGTGGATCCATCAACGACACATGGGCTTTTCCCTCCCAACTCTAAGGTGACAGGAGTCAGATGTTCTGCTGCTGCTTTGGCAATAATTTTACCTACCGCTGTACTTCCCGTAAAGAAGATATAATTCCAAGGAATTTCCAATAGCGATTGGGCTACTTGGGCATCCCCTTCAATTACTTTAACCCAATCTTCAGAAAATACACGACCTAAAAGAGACGTGAGAACTTGTGCGGTATGCTGTGCAGATTCAGAGGGTTTTAATACAACGGTATTTCCAGCAGCTACAGCACCAATCAACGGGATCATCGCCAGTTGAAATGGATAATTCCATGGGGAAATCATCAAAACTGTACCATAGGGTTCAGATAAAATAAAATCTTGTGAAGGGAAGTTCAGAACACTACCCGAAACGCTCTTCGGTGCCGCCCAGCTTTTGAGGTTTTTGATAAAAAGAGCAATCTCTTTTTGTACCATTAAAATTTCGCTAGTATAGGACTCAAAAGCGGGTTTGCCAAGGTCAGCTTGGAGGGCTTTAATAATCTGATCTTCCTCTTTTTGAATCAGTTTTTTAAGTTTTTTAAGCTGCTCAATTCGAAAGGAAACACTTTTTGTTTTTAAAACCTCAAAAAAAGCACGATGATCCTCTTGAATTTTGCTGTAATCGGATGGCATTTCTAATTTCAATTCGTTTTTTTTACAAAGATAAAGGAAAAACGTCTGGGGTAATTTACTTCCTCTGAATGTATTAAAATAAACCTCAAAATACATTGATTATCAGACGTTTATGTTTTTTAATTCTCGTTTGAATATAGGAGACCAAATAGGGTACGAAGAGCAGACTAGAAACAATACTTTACATTCGTTAAACAATTATGTACCATGTCACTAAACAAATACAGTAAAGCAGTTACTCAAGATCCAACACAACCCGCAGCACAAGCGATGCTGCACGCGATTGGGATGAGTGATGAAGACTTTAAAAAACCTTTAATCGGAATCGCTTCAACGGGCTATGAGGGGAATCCCTGCAACATGCACCTGAACGATTTGGCGCAAGATATTAAAGTTGGCGTTAATGCTCAATCTTTAGTGGGTCTAGTTTTTAACACCATTGGAGTAAGTGATGGAATTTCTATGGGAACTCCAGGAATGCGCTTTTCATTGCCCTCACGAGATATTATCGCGGATTCAATTGAAACGGTTGTACAAGCCATGTCGTATGACGGAGTGGTAACGGTTGTGGGTTGTGACAAAAACATGCCAGGCGCCTTAATGGCAATGCTGCGTTTAAACCGACCTGGAATACTAGTGTATGGAGGTACGATTGCTGCAGGGTGTCATAACGATAAAGAACTGGACGTTGTCTCAGCCTTTGAAGCCTGGGGAGAAAAAGTAGCAGGAACAATCAACGAAGAGGAATACAAAAATGTGATTCGAAAAGCTTGCCCCGGAGCCGGTGCTTGCGGAGGAATGTACACAGCAAATACGATGGCCTCTGCCATTGAAGCGTGTGGAATGGCGTTGCCTTACAATGCATCGAATCCAGCGGTTAGTAAAGATAAAAAAGAGGAATGTGGAGCTTTAGGTGCTTACCTTAAAAACCTTTTGGAAAAAGATTTAAAACCAAGGGACATTGTCACTCGGAAATCACTTGAAAATGCGATGCGTTTAATTGCTGTATTGGGGGGATCTACCAATGCGGTATTGCACTTTCTGGCTATTGCAAAAGCTGCCAACATCGAATTGAGCATTGATGATTTTCAAAAAATTAGCGATACGACTCCTTTTCTTGCGGATTTAAAACCGAGTGGAAAGTATCTGATGAAAGATTTACATTTAGTTGGTGGAGTGCCTGCAGTTTTAAAATACATGTTGGCTAAAGGAATGTTACATGGGGATTGTATTACAGTTACCGGAAAAACCTTAGCCGAGAATCTTGCTGCTGTACCGGACTTATCGGAAGGGCAGACCGTTATTCGCCCTTTAGAAAACCCAATTAAACCAACGGGACATATTCGGATTCTCAAAGGAAATCTAGCGGAAGGTGGATCGGTTGCTAAAATTACTGGAAAAGAAGGCTTGTTATTTACCGGTCCTGCTCGTGTATTTGATGGAGAATATGCTGCAAATCAAGGAATAAAGGAAGGCAAAGTTAAAGCAGGAGAAGTGGTTGTAATCCGCTATGAAGGACCCAAAGGGGGACCTGGAATGCCAGAAATGCTAAAACCCACCGCGGCCATTATGGGAGCAGGTTTGGGAAAAAGTGTAGCATTGATCACCGATGGTCGTTTCTCTGGAGGAACGCATGGCTTCGTCGTGGGACATATTGTTCCTGAAGCGCAAGAGGGTGGTGCTTTAGGTTTGCTCCAGGACGGAGATGTAATAACAATAGATGCAGAAAAAAATACACTCAGTGTAGCTTTAAGTGATGCAGAACTGGCACAACGAAAAGCAGCATGGAAAAAACCACCTTATAAATTCGATCAAGGAGTGCTTTACAAATACATAAAAAGTGTGGCAACAGCCTCTGAAGGTTGTGTTACTGATTCCAATTAGATATGGAAACAACTACAGACAAAAAAGTCAAAAACGCGAATCCCAAAACACTTCACATCTCTGGTGCGGAAGCTGTGATTCGCTGTTTACTCGCAGAAGATGCCAATTTAGTTTACGGCTATCCAGGAGGAGCCATCATGCCTATTTATGATGAACTTTATAAATTTCAAGACCAATTGCATCATGTGCTCACAAGACATGAACAAGGAGCAACCCATGCCGCTCAAGGTTTTGCTCGTACTTCTGGAAAAGTTGGTGTAGCTCTTGCCACCTCAGGACCAGGAGCAACAAACCTAGTTACGGGTATAGCCGACGCACAGATTGATTCTACCCCTATGGTCTGTATTACGGGTCAAGTAGCTTCACATTTGTTGGGTTCGGATGCGTTTCAGGAAACGGACATCATCGGAATCTCAACTCCCGTAACCAAATGGAATTATCAGATTACTAAAGCAAGTGAGATACCTGAAATTATGGCGAAGGCATTTTATATTGCACGCTCAGGAAGACCAGGACCAGTATTGATAGACATAACCAAAGATGCTCAATTTGAGCAGTTTGATTTTTCATATGAAAAATGTACAGGTATCCGAAGTTACCAGCCGTATCCTACACTTTCTCCCGAGTCGCTCGAAGAAGCCTTGGTCCTGATCGGTCAAGCTAAAAAGCCATTAGTTGTTTGGGGACAAGGTGTTATCCTAGGTAGAGCTGAAGAGGAATTCAAAGCTTTTGTGGAAAAATCAGGAATACCAGCCGTTTGGACGATTCTTGGACTTTCTGCCTTGCCCACAGAGCATCCTTCAAACCGAGGAATGGTAGGAATGCATGGAAATTACGCACCGAATTTACTAACCAACGAATGCGATTTATTGATTGCCGTTGGAATGCGATTTGACGATCGTGTAACAGGGGATTTAAGCACTTATGCCAAACAGGCAAAAGTCATCCATTTGGAACTCGATCCTGCTGAGGTAAACAAAAATGTCATGGCAGATGTGGTGTTGCTTTCCGACTGTAAAGTGAGTTTACAAGCATTGACAGATCGTATCCAGTCCAAAACCTATCCTAAATGGATTCAACGTTTTGATGAATTGGATGCCATTGAAAGAAAAAAAGTCATTCATTCCGATTTAAATCCTACCAAACCCGGTCTGACTATGGGTGAAGCTGTAGGAATGATTAATAAATATTCCAAAGGTGATGCGGTTATAGTCACCGATGTAGGTCAGCACCAAATGGTGGCCTGTCGTTACGCCAAGTTTAATCAATCCAAAAGTAACGTTACCTCAGGAGGTTTGGGCACCATGGGATTTGCACTTCCCGCAGCCATTGGGGCTAAAATGGGAGCCTTAGATCGTGAGGTCGTGGCTATTATTGGTGACGGAGGCTATCAAATGACGATACAGGAATTAGGGACTATTTTCCAACAACAAATTGCAGTTAAAATCGTTGTATTAAACAATGATTTTCTCGGTATGGTTCGCCAATGGCAACAGTTATTTTTTGACAAACGTTATGCTTCTACAGAAATGGTCAACCCTGATTTTGTTATGATTGCTCAAGGGTATCAAATCCAAGCCAAACGGGTGAGTGAACGAAAAGATTTAGATCAAGCAGTACAAGAAATGATGGCTTCAGACAAACCCTATTTTTTGGAAATTTGTGTTGAAAAGGAAGGGAATGTTTTTCCTATGATTCCAACAGGAGCGAGTGTTTCCGATATAAGACTAGAATAAAATGGAAAATAAAACCTATACCATTTCCGTTTATACAGAAAACAATGTGGGACTCCTCAACAGGATCTCTGCAATTTTCTTAAAACGACATATCAATATTGAGAGTTTTTCAACTTCAGAATCAGAAATTCCAAATGTTTTTCGGTTTGTGATTGTTGTCAACATGACCACAGAGAAAGTGATCAAAATTGTAAAACAAATTGAAAAGCAAATCGATGTAATCAAAGCGTTTTATCATACCGATGAAGAAACAATTTTTCAAGAAAACGCCTTGTATAAAGTAAAATCGAGCGCGTTGTTTGAAGAACGTCAAATACAAAACATTATTAAACAAAGCCACGCCAATATCGTGACCGTATCGCCAGAGTTTTTTGTTATTGAGAAAACAGGTTTTAGAAATGAAACTGAGCAATTGAGAAAAGAACTGGCTCCTTTTGGTTTACTTCAGTTTGTCCGATCGGGACGAATTTCTGTAACTAAAGCTAAAATGGGAATTTCAGAAATATTAAATACTTTTAAAAACACCAATACATAAAATCATGTCAAATTATTTTAATCAATTATCATTACGTCAACAACTCGCTCAGTTAGGTCAATGCCGCTTTATGGATGCCTCTGAATTTGAAGATGGAATTCGTGCACTTGAAGGAAAGAAAATTGTAATTGTCGGATGTGGAGCTCAAGGTCTTAACCAAGGACTCAATATGCGCGATTCAGGTTTGGACATTTCCTATACCTTGCGAAAAGAAGCCATCGATCAAAAGAGGGCCTCTTATCAAAACGCAACGAGCAACAACTTTAAGGTAGGGACCTATGAAGAATTGATTCCCTCTGCGGATGTGGTGATTAACTTGACACCGGATAAAAACCACACCCCTGTGGTAACGGCGATAATGCCCTTGATGAAAAAAGGGGCTACACTTTCCTATTCACATGGTTTTAACATTGTAGAGGAAGGCATGAGAATACGTGAAGATTTAACGGTAATCATGGTAGCGCCAAAATGTCCTGGTTCTGAGGTTCGTGAAGAATACAAACGTGGATTCGGAGTACCTACCCTAATCGCAGTGCATCCTGAAAATGATCCACAAGGTCATGGATTGGCACAAGCAAAAGCTTACGCATTTGCCACAGGGGGTCATCGTGCTGGAGTTTTAGAATCCTCTTTTGTTGCGGAAGTAAAATCCGATCTAATGGGGGAACAAACCATCTTGTGCGGGATGCTACAAACGGGTTCAATTTTGAGTTTTGACAAAATGGTGGAGGAAGGAATTGATCCTGGATATGCGGCTAAATTGATTCAATACGGATGGGAAACTATCACGGAAGCATTAAAGCATGGGGGGATTACAAACATGATGGATCGTCTTTCAAATCCTGCGAAAATCAAGGCCTTTGAACTTTCAGAACAATTAAAGGAGATTTTAGAGCCTCTTTTCGAGAAACATATGGATGATATCATGTCAGGACATTTTTCCAAAACCATGATGGAAGATTGGGCCAACGATGATAAAAATCTTCATACTTGGAGAGCAGCTACAGGAGAAACAGCTTTTGAAAAAACAGCCATCACCGATAAGGAAATTACAGAACAAGAATATTTTGATCACGGAATTTTGATGGTTGCCTTTGTAAGAGCAGGGGTGGAGTTGGCTTTTGACACGATGGTAGCTGCAGGAATTAAAGAAGAATCTGCATATTACGAGTCACTTCATGAAACTCCTTTAATCGCCAATACCATTGCACGTAAAAAATTATTTGAAATGAACCGTATCATTTCTGATACTGCAGAATATGGTTGTTATTTGTTTGATCACGCTGCGAAACCTATGCTCGTTGATTTTATGAAAACAATTAAAACCAATGTCATCGGATCGGGTTTAAACGTAAAAAATAACGGTGTGGACAATAAGCAATTGATTGACATTAACGAAATTATACGATACCATCCTGTTGAAATGATCGGTTATGAGCTTCGTGCATCGATGACTGCCATGATCAAAATCGTGTAATTGATGAAGTTATTTCCTTCCTTAGAAGGAGTTCAAAAAGCCGCCTTATGTCTGGCTCAAGTATCCAAAAGGACTCCTTTAGAATTGAACAAGCGTTTGTCTGAAATGACAAACGCTTCTGTTTTTTTAAAAAGGGAAGATTTACAACAAATTCGATCCTTTAAAATTCGTGGAGCATACAATAAAATTAGCTCCTTAAATCTCCATGAGCGTTCTGAAGGCATTGTTTGTGCTAGTGCAGGAAATCATGCCCAAGGATTCGCTTTTTCTTGTAAAGAGCTGCAAATTCGGGGGAGTGTTTATATGCCAGCCACAACTCCCCAGCAAAAAGTGACTCAGGTTCGTATGTTTGGGGGCGATTTTATCGAGGTGATATTAATCGGGGATACCTACGACGAATGCCAAGCTATCGCCTTACAAGCCGCGAAGGAGAGCGGTAAAATATTTATTCACCCTTTTGATGACATTAAAGTAATTGAAGGGCAAGCTACTATCGCATTAGAAATCCTAGAACAAACTTCCAAAAAATTGGATTATGTTTTGGTTCCAGTGGGCGGTGGAGGATTAGTATCAGGGATATTGACCGTCTTCAAGTTGCTTTCACCTCACACAAAAATTATAGGGGTAGAACCTGAAGGAGCACCCTCCATGCGAGAAGCTCTTAATTTGGGTGAACGGATATCCTTGAAGTCCATAGATCGGTTTGTGGATGGTGCTGCCTTACGTCAAGTAGGTGCAATACCGTTTGAAATTTGCAAGGACAGCTTAGATGAAATGATTACTGTAGCCGAGGGCAAAATATGTCAGACCATTTTGGATCTGTACAATAAAGAAGGAATCGTAGCCGAGCCAGCAGGTGCCCTCGCCATTGCGGGTCTGGAAGCGCTCTCCATAGACCTTCAAGACAAACAAATCGCTTTGTTGCTTTGTGGAGGAAATAACGATATCCTTCGTATGCCAGAGATAAGTGAAAGGGCATTGCTCTATGCTAAACTCAAACATTACTTTTTAATTGATTTTCCTCAACGTGCAGGTGCTCTAAAAGAATTTGTCACTCAAGTGTTAGGACCTAGTGACGACATCACGCATTTTGAATTTTCAAAAAAAAGTTACCGTAATAATGCGCCAGCAGTGGTAGGGATTCAATTAGTCCAGGCCGCGGACTTTTCCGTTTTGGTAGAACGCATGAAAATCCATAACTTCAAATTCGAATATTTGAATGAAAAAGAAAGTTTGTTCCAATATTTAATATAAAAAGCTAGATAAGAAAAATATTATGACCAATAAAGTAACCGAAATCCCTAAGGAATTTCAAGTCAGTCCTATTGTATGCGATCGCTATCTTGTAGATGGGGAATTAAAAACATGGAAGGGGAACACTACTGAAGTATATTCCACAATACAAACACCGAACCAAGAAGGCAAACTTGCACCTACTTTATTGGGAACTATTCCCGATATGGAAACACCAGCAGCCCTAGAGGCACTCAAAGCTGCAGAAAAAGCCTATCAAAGAGGTCAAGGAATATGGCCAACGATGCGCGTTGGGGAGCGCTTAAAATGCATGGAGACTTTTGTGGAAAAAATGAAAGCCCATAGAGAGGAAATTGTCAAACTGTTGATGTGGGAAATCTGTAAAAACAAATCGGATTCCTATAAAGAATTCGATCGGACCATTGACTATATCGTAGATACGATAGAAGGGTATAAAAATTTAGATCGCAAAGGGGCTAAATTTGACAAACAAGGAGGAGTGTATGCTCACATTCGTCGAGGTCCATTAGGGGTCGTCCTTTGTTTGGGGCCTTATAACTACCCTTTAAACGAAACTTTTTGTTTGTTAATCCCTGCAATTATCATGGGGAATACAGCTATTTTTAAACCTGCCAAACACGGAGTGTTGCTGATTGCCCCTTTATTAAAAGCTTTTCAAGAGAGTTTTCCTCCAGGAGTTGTAAATATCTTATTTGGACGTGGTCGAAAAATTGCTTCCCCGATTATGGCTACAGGGGTTGTAGATGTACTCGCGTTGATAGGACACAGTTCTTCTGCGGTTTCACTTCAAGACTTACACCCCAACAAAAACAGACTTCGGTTGGTCTTGGGATTAGAAGCTAAAAACCCTGGAATCATCCTTCCTGACGCAGATCTGGATTTGACGATCAAAGAATGTATTTCTGGGACACTTTCCTTTAACGGTCAACGGTGTACTGCTTTAAAAGTGCTGTATGTGCATGAATCCATTGTTGATGAATTTAACCGTCGTTTTTCAAAAGCGGTAGATGAACTCCAGTTTGGGATGCCTTGGGAGGATACGTTTTTGACTCCACTTCCAGAACCGAGCAAACCAGAATACATCACCGAGCTTATCGAAGATGCAAAGTCCAAAGGCGCAAAAATATTAAATAAAAGAGGTGGAGAAAAGTCTGTAAACTATACTTTTCCAGCGGTCTTGTATCCGGTTACTTCAGAAATGAAGGTTTATGAAGAAGAACAATTTGGACCTGTAATCCCAGTTATTTCCTATAAAGAAATCGAGGAGCCCTTAGACGACATGGCCGCTTCTCAATACGGACAGCAAGTGAGTTTGTTTGGTCGTGATGTTCGAAAAATAGGACCACTCATCGACACTTTAGCCAATTTAGTATGTAGAGTAAACTTGAATTCGGCCTGCCAAAGAGGACCAGACGTATATCCTTTTACAGGGAGAAAGAACTCTGCAGTAAGTACGCTTAGTGTATATGATGCTATGCGGTCTTTTTCCATTCGGACATTTGTTGCATGTAAAGACAATTCGTACAACAAAGAGATTCTTGAAAATCTTTTAAACTCAGAGTCTTCGAACTTTATCTCGACGGAATATTTATTGTAGCCTTTAAAAAAACTGTCCTATTCCAAAAACGAGTCCTTTGGAAGTGTCGTTTAAAAGAGAATATCCATAATCGATTCTCAATATGGCTGTATGAATGTATTTGTGTATCAAACGAACACCGATACCGCTGTAGAGATGCAGATTTTCGGAATGTAATATACTCCTGAAAGGATCCCCTACTTTGCGAATTGCAGCGGTATCTAGAAATCCATTGAGTTGGATTGCAAGCCATTTCCCTTCAATCAGCGTCTGTCTGTATTCTGTATTGAAACTAGCAAGCATACTTCCACGGTAGGTTTTGTTGCCTACACCTCGTAAATTCATGTTGTTATCTAAAACAAATGCGGGAAAAGGGGTCTGGATATTTCTCGATAATCCAAAATGTAAACGACTTGCCCAATTTCCATTGGATTTAGTTTTTACAAAAAAGTGGGTTTCATTACTTATGGAAAAGAAAAACTGCTCTCCACTAAAGTTTTCACCCATAACCCAGCTCGTGGTCAATTGATTTCGAATTCCACTTTGGAAGTAATAATACTGTTCGAGTTGATTATGATCATAAGAAATTTTAGAAAGGAATTTCTCTGTAGCAAAGAAATTGGGAAGCTTTTCCGAAAAATATCCATTTTCAAGCTCGTAGTTTTCTTTGAGATAGCCTACATCAAAACGGAAGGTTTTGATGAGGCTGGGTCTGTAGGAAAAGCCCAATTCTCCATTGTAATACTTGTAGTTATAAAACACCTTCTCCGTTCCTTCAACTACGGGTTCGGAGGTATTTCTTTTTTGGATTATCCCTTGCCAACCAAAAGAATAATTTATGAAATTGGGATTCCCAAAGACCAAACCCAATCCATCGAAATTATTTTTCCTGTAAAAGAGTCCTAGCTTATATCCTCTCCCTAAAAAATTATGATCAGTAACACCCAAATGATAGGCAAGTTCACCATCAATTGTTGACCAAAGGTCCAGTGCAGGAATTAAAGTTTTGTTTTCTAAAATGTGATAGGTCACCTTGAGATGGTTGTTTTTAAGGGTATCTAAAGTATAAAAGGCATGACTAACTGCGGGTTCTCGTATTAAACGGATGATGTCGTTTTGAACTGAAATACTATCGAAAACCACATCCTTTTTGTTAAAAATTAACTTTTGGATATAGGATGGTTTCGATTTTTTTAGCCCATTGATAACAAGGGTATCTATTTGATAGCCTTGGGCATTTACCAACTCCAAAAAAAGTAGAGATAGGAAGAATAGCTTTCTCATATTCAATTTATTACAGCTCGAAGCCCAAGATTAAAAGTTTGACCCAAACCGGTGCTGTTTCCTCTAATAAAATTAGTGTAGAGTAATTCTAGGTTGAGTAAACGACTTATTTGATATTTTGTTCCTCCCCCTAGTGCTGTATAATTTTGAGAAAAATCATTTGTAATTGGAATAAGTGCGGCATGTTGAACTAAAGCTAGTAGGGTGAGGTTTTGATTAGGGAAATAACTGAAGAATACCCCAGGACTTATCCTTAGCGAATCATTGGCATAACTCGCCGTATTTTTTCCGAAATTAAAATCAAGTCCTAATTCAGAAAAAATTTGAAAGATTCCATTGGAACTGGAATAGTCATAATAAAGCTTATTTTGAATAATATAGCCCTTTTGGTCAAGATAAACATCATCAAGTGTTTCTTCATTAAATAGAGGAATACTAAGTCCAGTTTGAATAGAAAAATTGGAAATCCTTTGGAGAGGAGCGAGCTTTAATGAAGGTGCGAAACGAGTGAGTCCAAATCGTTGTTCAGGTCGATTTGTAAACGTAAAGGGTTCCAATAGATCGAGTCCCCCTGTAGTGTTTGATCGGTATTCTAGATGTACTCCAATATTCCAACGAGAAGCAGTTCCAATTCCAGTGAAAACATCTATTGAAGAAGTAAAAAAGTTGCTTCTAGGATACTTCAAAATTTCTTTTTTTTCATCTATTTTTTTTAACTCTGTATAGAGGTTATTAAACCATTTGACGTCCCATTGACCGATACCCATCAGTTTTGAGGGGGTGTAAATTTGAATGTTGGTATCTTGAGATTGAACAACATACATTACAAAAAACACGAGTAAATAAAAATAAAAATGGGATTTCATAAGCAGGTCTTGTGTTGAAATGGTTAAATTGGGTAAGTAAACATATAAATTATTTTAGTCTTGATGTCGAAATCACAACATTCATTTTCCTTTTTACTGGCATTTATATTTCTACTTATACTTGCATCTTGTTCCCCTTTAAAGAAATACGATCCTCAGGATCGAGCTTGGGCTATACCTGAAATTGAGGCTTTCGAAAAATTAGATGCAACTATTCAATATCCGGATGAGGCAATTCTCTTTATAGGCAGTTCCAGCATTCGGTTATGGAAAACCCTTGAAGAGGATATGGCGCCCTATCCCGTGATCCAACGCGGATACGGAGGGGCACACTTTAGAGACATGGTTTTTTTTACAGATCGAATACTGGCAACTCATCCCTTGAGTATGGTGGTTTGTTTTGTTGCTAACGACATTAGTGGTTCTCCCAAGGATGGAACACCAGAAGAGGTATTGGGATTATTTAAACTTTTCGTGAAACAGGTACGTGCAAAACATCCCACGATTCCAATCTTGCAAATCGCCGTTACGCCTACACCGAGTCGATGGAAGCATTGGGATAAAATCAATCGGGTGAATGAGTTGATCAAAGGGTATTGTGCAAAAACAGAGAACCTTTATTTTATTGATACGGTACCTGAGTATTTAGATGCAGCGGGTCAACCCAAACCCCAGTGGTTTGTTCAAGATCAATTGCACTTAAATACAGAAGGATATACGGTCTGGAATCGTATTATTAAAGCTGCCATCGAGGAAGTAAAAAAGCTCAATTAATTCTTTTTTTGAATCGAGTAAAAATAAACTCTTGGTTGGTTTCAAATGGAGTTCTGTGTTGAATTTCCTCACAAAACATAGGTTCGAATTTTTCAGAAAAGCAGTTTGCAAGTGACTTACAATCGTATTGTTTAACTGGAAGCCCACTGCATTTTTCTGGACCCTGGGTTGAAAAAGTTCCTAAAACTAACGATTCAACTCCTGCCTTTTCGACAATTTCTTTGTAGGTTTCGATCTCTTCTGAAGCCGTAAGAAAGTGAAAAGACGCACGATCATGCCAAAGAAGGTACTTCTTAGTTGGTATAAAATCTAAAATATCATTTTCTATCCAATGGATAGCTTCGGCGCGTTCACCCAAACGCTGACGAGCGCGATCTAGTGCTTTAGCCGAAATATCCAAAACACTGAGATTGGTATATCCCAAGTCAAGGAGCGCATCGACCAATAGGCTATCCCCTCCGCCAATATCCACTATTGGGGCATTTTTATCCAATTGAAATGCTTGAATAAAATCGACGGATGTTTGTGGATAGGTTTCAGTCCAACTGACTTGATCGGGGGATTTGGTTTGAAATACGTTTTCCCAATGGTCTTTTTTTTTGTTATTCATCTTATAAGTTTAGCCAGTAATTGACTTTTAAAGTTAGGTTCCACCCTGAAGAAATTTCAGGGATTGTCATTTCATTACTGTTGAATACAAGAAAAATATCGGAAGCTGGCTTGTAGCGCCATTGAAACCTTGAATTGAAGTTCCAAAGGTCGAGTTGTTCGTTGTATTGAAACAGATTAGAGAAGAATATTTTATTAGTTAAAGTTAAGTTTGCCTTGATTCCCAGCAGCCAAAAAGAATTGGTATTCCATGGGGCAGGGAGTTCAATACGATTGTAGTTAGCTACGGTATTCAACTCCAATATGGGTTGAAAACGATAGCCCATTTCACTTGTAAATGCGGTTCTTTTTCCGTCTCCATAATACCCACCACTGAGCACTCCCAAAGAATACGTAAAGCGGTTTTGAGGTTTAGAATCGTATTCTGCACTAAAACTTGTCCATTGGTGTTGCGTCCCTGATTTTAAGGTTGCAATTCGAGTTCTAATGGGGTCAAAATCGGAGAGTAATTCAACAAAATTCTCTGTGAGTCCGATACTAAATTGGCTACGGTTTTTAAAGTTAAACAGGTACTTGAATTGGTCGGTTTGATCTTTTTTCCCAAAATCGGTATCAAAAAAATAGGTTCTACCCAGTTGTGGTCCATGACTCAACAGTTCGGTTTCTTTGGTTGTATAAAAAAGATGCCCTGCAGTAGCCTGAAGTTTGTTGTAGTTTTTACGGGGGACAAAGCCTACTTCAGCATCGTAATTTCCAGCAACATATTCTTGTTGAATTCGCCAATTCCACCGTGTCGATTGATATCCGATATGCGATGCAAAAACACTACCCTGACTGTTGGCTTGGTCACCAAAGGATTGTAAAAAAAGGAGTTTGCTATTCCAAAGATTATCGGTAGAAAAATAATTGTATTCCAGACCTAGATTTCTATTGAATTCGGAAGTGGCATTTTCAACTTTCCCTATGGCTTGTTTGTTTACGAAAATCATACTGACATTGGATCGATCAAAAACTTTACGTTGGAGAGTAACGACACCAAAATTTTCGGCAGCGAGTCCTTGTTCTTCGTCTTTTTGGGTCTGAACATCCATGATCCCAACTCTCCAGTTTTCATCCACATTTCCGCTGAGGCGGATTCCTCCAATGATAGGCACTCCAAGTCCAATTCGTCTGGAGAAAAAGGGGCGAATGGTAGTGTAGCCAAAATTGGAAAATAAATCTGCATTTTCTAAGAAAAACTGTCTTCTCTCAGGGAAGAATAATTCAAATCGATCCAGGTTGGTGACTTGTTGGTCCACTTCAGCTTGGGAAAAATCGGGATTAATAGTAACGTCTAAATTTAAAGCTGAAGTGAGGTTGTATTTTAAATCTCCCCCAACTTTTAGGGTATTGTTTGGGTCGTTAGTTTGCTCTTTTACGAGGTTGTTAGAGAGGTAAGGAATTAAAGAAATATTACTTCCTTGTGGAGGTGGGGGAGTGTTCCAAATTAAAGCCCCAGCATAGGCTAAAGAAACCGAGGGAAACTGACGTGGAACAGGAGCCCAACTTGATTTTTCGCTGGCTTTAAGGTCTAATCTACTAAAATTAATTCCCCAACGACTGCTGCTTTCGTCGTATCGAATGGATTTAAAAGGGATCGCAATTTCACATACCCATTTTTCTTCGTCAAATTTAACTTCAGAATACCATTTTGTATCCCAATTTAAATCAACACTTCTACCGTCGTACATGGTCCCGTCCCACTGTGCACCGTAAGCATTTAGTCCAAAAGCAAAACCAGTACTTTGGTTGTCAAAAGGATCTAATGCTACGAGAAAGTTATCGTTTTTTCCAAATGAAAAATCCCTTTTCAAGGACTCTACAACATAGTCTCCTTTTACGGCATTATTATAAAAAATCATGGCGATATAAAGGTATTCTTCGTCAAAGGCAACGCGTGCCTCTGAAAATTGAGTAGCCTTTCCTGTATCTACAGGGGTGATCATAAAAAAATCATCACCCACGTTAGCTTCTTCCCATGTAGTCTCGTTTAGGACACCATCGATGAGGATCTTCTCTGTTGTTTTTTTAATGGGAAGTTGAAAATTTTCAAAGTTAATTTGGGAATACGCTTTTTGAAAAGTACTGAATATCAATAGAAACAGTAAGGCGAAGTAAAGTTTGTAATTCAAAATGATGTAGCTAAAAGTTTCACTTTAAAAATACAGTATTTCCTCGAACCCGCTACTTTATATTTTTTGAATAAAGTGATCCCATTCTTTTACCCATTTCGACCACCCATAGTTTTCTTTAGCCTTAGCTAAGTTTTCTATAGTTTTTGTCATGGTTTTAGAGTCAAACAATTGGATAATACCCTCGGCTATAGCTTGTGGATTTTTTTGAACGCAAAGTCCTGTTTGATCTTTTTTGATAGGTGAATTTAAGCCTTCGATGTCGGATACAAGAAGTGGTTTTTTGTAAAAATAGGCCATCGGCGTGACTCCACTTTGTGTAGCGGTATGATAGGTTTGAGCCACGAGATCACATGCGGAAAAAAGATGTTGAATTTCTTTTTCAGATTTGAATTCAAAATCAAAGTGAACACTATTTTGAAGTTCTAAACGTTCAACTAAATCAGTGTATTTTGAAGGATTTTCATAACATTCCCCCACTATTTTTAAAACGAAATTACGATCTTTAAGTTCAGGCTGATGAAATGCTTGAATCAGTAATTCCACCCCTTTGTATTCACGAATCAATCCAAAAAACAAAACAATGTTTTGGGAAGGATCCCAGCCTAATTGTTCGCGAGCTTTTACTTTAGAAATTGGAGGGAGTAAATGGGTGTTGATAGGATGAAATCCTTCCCAAACCGGGGCTTCCAGAGTTGATTTGATTTGACTAGCTACCCCACTGGATAGGGTAGTGAATGCGTGCATCTGCTTTCCGAAAAGTAGGTTAAGCCCATGATCCCAAAACCTTTTCTCATGAGGTATCCAATTGTCCACAAGCGCAATTCTTTTAATTTCAGGATCCAGACTTTTGGCAATTCTACTGTACACTGGTGCTAAAAAAGGGGTATAATATCGAAAAATCACGCATCGAGGTTTTTGTTTGTTGATCAATCGGCTGACCTTTTTCCATTGCAACGGATTATATGCATGGATTAAAGGACGGGCTTCTAGAGCGTCAGACAAGTGAGTTGCTCTTTTTTGGGTTTTCCCGGGAAAGAGAAGATTCGGATAGAGTTTAGAAAAGGTTAGGAGTTCTACCCGTTTCCCTAATTGTACCAGGTGGGAAGCCAGTTCATGTTGAGTGTCAGAAATTCCTCCTCTAAAAGGTGCTGCGGGTCCAAGGATGAGATAATCAATATTCGTGTTGGACATTTTAATTTAAAACTAAACTTCGTTTAGGCGACTGATTTTTTGCCCAAAAGCCGATTCCTACGGTTACGATACCATATACACCCATAAGCCCAAATGCGATGGGGTTGGATTCGGCAACAAACTGATTTTGTGGATAAGCTAAAAACATCAGTCCCACGAGTCCTCGTGAAATTTCAAAAAGGGGGGCCCAACTATGAAAATCCATTAGGGCGGTAAATCCAAAAATAGACAGCATTAGAAGTAAGCCATAACTAATTTGAAACCCTGTGCTGAGGTTTTCAAATTCAGCTAATAAAAAAAGCAATAAATACACTAAACTGATAAAATGGAAAAGTGCAATTTTTTTCCAATTTGAAGAGTATTCTGGATTGTATTTTTGTATTGTAGCTGCAGTTCTAAGTTTTAGGGGGAAACGTTCTGCGACATCCTTCGGTCTCCATCCTGTGGGCATCAGCCATATTCTTACTTTATCTAACGCTTTTTTGGTATACCAAGCATCGCGTAAAAGGATCCAAAAGTGTTGAAAATTAATCCAAACAGGATTCCAACTTTGGACAGGTTTAAGGGTTCCATAAACTGGAGGTTCAGAATCAAGCTCCTCTTGAAAAGTGCCAAAAAGACGGTCCCAAACACAAAAAATTGCGGCTAAATTTTTATCGATATAGATGGGGTTGATGGCATGATGAACCCGATGTTGTGATGGAGTTACCAAGATGTATTCTAATATACCTAGTTTGCCAATATGACGGGTGTGATACCAAAACTGAGCAAATAAATGCAAAGGACTTAGAATCATAATCACTTCAGTAGGAACGCCTAAAAGTGCTGCTGGAATAAGAAAAAGTGCTCCAAAGCCTACTAGATTTGAAATACTTTGACGTAAGGCGCAGGCGAGGTTAAATTCCTCACTACTGTGATGAATGATATGTTGATTCCAAAAAATGTTCACTTTATGATTGAGGCGATGAATCCAGTAAGAAGCAAAATCGATACAAATAAAAGCTACTGTGTAAGTGACAACAGAAGCCTCCAATTCAAGTAAGTGAAGGTGTTTGAGAACAAAAGGATAAGAAATCAAAACCAGTGCAAGACCCAGGACATCTTTTATGACATTCGTCATTCCAGAGCTCAAGCTCGCAAGGGTATCCATTAAGGTGTAGGTTTGTTTTTTGGTGAAATGACCGTATGCAATTTCAAAGACAACCAACACAAAAAAACCTGGAATTGCCCACAATAATACTGCTGCATATGCCTCCATAGCTCAATCTTTGAACTAAAGTTAAGGAATTAGGAACTAATGACCCAACTTCCTTGTTTGATTAGCAATTCAGCCTGTTTGTACTTCACGGTTTTCGTCTCACCTGTACTCACATTTTTGATGGTAATCTTTTCATTTCGACCAATCTTTGGTTGTTCCCGTATGATCGTTTCAATGACTTGACGCGGAGTCTGACTTGCACCAGCACCCACGGCTCGATTTCGTTGTGCCAGCTCTTCTGTATTCAGAACTTCATCTTTAGAAATATTCAGGTTTTGTTTTGACCTTGGTTTTTTGGCCTCTTGAATACTTGAGGGATTTTGATTAGGAAGACTTCCTTTAATCAAGAAGGAAAGTACTTCTTTATTCAGTTTGTTCAACATGGATTTAAACAGTTCAAAGGCTTCAAACTTATAGATCAAAAGTGGATCTTTTTGTTCGTGGACTGCCAACTGAACGGATTGTTTAAGTTCATCCATTTTACGTAAGTGAACTTTCCAAGCCTCGTCAATTAGAGCAAGCGTAATGTTTCGTTCAAAATCATTGATTAAGTTTTTGCCTTCGGTTTCGTATGCCGCCTTTAGATTGGTAACCACATTAAGTGATTTTACACCGTCGGTAAAGGGAACAACAATACGTTCAAAACTATTCCCTGGACGCTCATAAACTTCTTTAATTACGGGGTAGGCTTGAAGCGCATTGAGCCGTTGTTTTTCTTCGTAGTGATGTAACAGCGCTTCGTAAAGCTTACGCGTTAATTCTATTTCGGAGAACCCATTAAATTCATCTGCAGTCAAGGGGGCTGTCATCGAAAAATTACTGATGATCTCGAATTCAAAATTTTTGTAATCGTTTGCTCCTTTGTTGTTGGTTACAATTTCTTCACAGGTATCAAAAAGCATATTCAGCACATCCAATTTGAGACGGGTGCCTTCAAGGGCGTGCTTCCTTCTTTTGTAAATCACTTCTCGTTGGGCACTCATCACGTCGTCGTATTCCAAAAGACGTTTACGTATTCCAAAGTTATTTTCCTCAACTTTTTTCTGCGCTCGTTCTATGGACTTCGTCATCATGGAATGCTGGATAACCTCCCCATCTTCAAGTCCCATTCGATCCATTACTTTGGCTACGCGTTCTGAGCCAAACAAACGCATGAGGTTGTCTTCAAGGGAAACGTAAAACTGAGAACTTCCAGGATCTCCTTGTCGCCCAGAACGTCCTCTAAGCTGTCGGTCAACTCTTCTTGAATCATGCCGTTCAGTACCAATAATGGCTAAACCTCCAGCTTCCTTGACCTCTTGAGAAAGTTTAATGTCAGTTCCTCTACCTGCCATATTGGTGGCAATAGTAACCACTCCAGGGTTTCCGGCTTCAGCAACAATATCGGCTTCCTTTTTATGCATTTTGGCGTTGAGAACGTTATGTTTTACTTTTCGAATATTGAGCATTTTGCTCAGCAATTCAGAGATTTCAACAGACGTTGTACCGATTAGTATCGGTCTTCCTGCCTCAGAAAGCGCTGTAACTTTTTCAATCACAGCATTGTATTTCTCCCGTTTGGTTTTATAGATTAAATCATTTTCGTCCTTACGGGCTATGGGTCTATTGGTGGGAATTTCTATTACGTCTAATTTGTAGATTTCCCAAAACTCCCCTGCTTCAGTAATTGCAGTACCTGTCATCCCTGAAAGTTTACTGTACATTCTGAAATAATTCTGGAGGGTGATGGTAGCGTAGGTTTGTGTAGCGGCTTCGATCTTAACGTTTTCTTTAGCCTCTATGGCTTGGTGTAAACCATCAGAATAGCGACGCCCCTCCATAATTCGTCCTGTTTGTTCGTCGACAATCTTAACCTTGTTGTCCATCAAAACATATTCGACATCTTTTTCAAAAAGAGTATAGGCTTTGAGCAATTGATTCATGCTGTGGATTCGCTCGCTTTTAATATCAAACTCCTTAAATAGTTTTTCTTTTTCTTGGGCTTCTTTTTTAGAATCGAATTCCTGTGCTTCAATTTTGGCAATTTCCCCTCCAATCTCAGGAAGTACGAAAAAGTTTTTATCCTCATTTCCATCGGACAAGGTTTCAATTCCTTTTTCGGTAAGGTCTATTTGATTGTTTTTTTCATCTATTACAAAATACAGAGCTTCATCAATTTTATGCATTTCTCGGTTGTTATCCTGCATGTATTGATTTTCTGTTTTTTGGAGTACTTGTTTTACCCCTTCTTCACTTAAGAATTTGATGAGGGCCTTATTTTTTGGTAACCCTCTGAAAACGCGAAGCAATAAAATCCCTCCTTCTGCGGTATCTCCTGCTTTGATTTTAGTCTTGGCTTCGGCTAAAACACTGTTTAGTAGGGTTCGTTGGAGCGTGACGAGGTTTGCCACTTTTGTTTTTAAGACATCAAATTCATGGCGGTCTCCTTCGGGGGTAGGTCCTGAAATGATCAATGGTGTTCGTGCATCATCAATAAGTACAGAATCAACCTCATCTACTATAGCGTAGTTGTGTTTTCTTTGTACCAAATCTTGAGAAGTATGGGCCATATTATCTCTCAGATAATCAAACCCAAATTCGTTATTGGTTCCGTAAGTGATGTCCGCTTGATAGGCTTTTCTTCGTTCAGGACTGTTGGGTTGATGGTAGTCGATACAATCTACACGAAGACCGTGAAATTCAAAAAGGGGTGCCATCCACGCACTATCTCTTTTAGCAAGGTAATCGTTTACAGTAACCAAATGGACTCCATTCCCGGTCAATGCATTGAGGTAAACGGGTAAGGTTGCTACCAGTGTTTTTCCTTCTCCAGTTTGCATTTCTGCTATTTTTCCCTGGTGGAGGACAATCCCCCCTATTAACTGAACGTCGTAGTGAACCATATCCCAGGTGATGGGTTTTCCCGCAGCATCCCAAGAATTTAACCAAACGGCTTGATCTCCTTTTAGATTTACATAACTTTTTGTTTGGGCAAGTTCTCGGTCAAAAGGATTCGCTTTGACAGGAATCGTTTCGTTGTTGACAAATCTTTTTGCAGTTTCTTTAACTACCGCAAATGCTTCGGGCAGGATTGTGTTTAAAAGGGTTTCGGAGGCTTTATAAGCTTCTTCTTTCTGTTGATCAATTTGTAGATAGAGTTGCTCTTTGGCATCCAGATCGGAAGTATTTTCTACTTCTTGAGATAAGGAATCAATTTCTTGGTCAAAGGGAGCTCTTGCTTCAAGAATTTGTTGTTTGAAGGTTTGCGTTTTTTCTCTTAATTCATCATGGGAAAGGAGCTCTAACTGTTTTTCAAAAGTCTTGATTTCGTTGACCAAAGGGTTAATCTTACTCAAGTCTTTTTTTGTTTTGTCCCCGACAAAAGTTTTTAAAATGCTATTTAAAATACTCATATTCTTTTTTAGGAGTGCTTTTATTGAATTACTTCAAAAGTAGTTAAAAAAAAAGCCTCTTAAAAGAGACTTTTTGAAAGCTTTTATTGATTGATCAATATTCGTCTTCGTTCCAAAGATAATCTTCTTCAGTTGGAAAATCTGGCCATATTTCTTCAATAGACTCATAAATGTCTTCTTCGTCTTCCATCGCTTGAAGATTTTCTACAACCTCCAAAGGAGCTCCTGTACGGATAGAAAAATCAATTAACTCATCCTTAGTAGCGGGCCATGGTGCGTCACTGAGGTAAGAGGCTAGTTCGAGTGTCCAATACATAATTCAGATATTTTTTGCAAAAATAAATTTTTATAAATAGTATGCAACTTTTTTAATGATTTAGTTTCCATTCCATTTTACTTCTTCCACTTCTAAATCTAAAGCGAAAGCTCTGGAGAGTGTAAAAAAGTAATCCGAAAGCCTGTTGATGTAGGCAATTAATGTTGCAGAGACTGGTGTTTCATGGTCTAATTCTGTGACATAACGTTCAGCTCTTCTGCAAACGGATCGGGCAAGATGAGTATAGGAAACTAGGACATGTCCCCCGGGAATAACAAAATTTCTCAGAGGGGGAAGTCGATCCGTAAGGGTGTCAATTTCATTTTCAATAAAACTAACTTCTTCAGGTTGCAAGGGTTTTAAATTTTTTGGAAAATCTTTTTCAGATTCCACAGCCAATTGAGATGCTACGGTCATCAATTGTTTTTGAATACGAACTAGAGTGGATTCAGCATAATCAAAGGGACTGGTATCTCGGATTAGTCCCAACCAAGCGATAAGCTCATCAATCGTACCATAGGCTTTTATGCGAATATTGTGTTTTGGAACCCTTTTTCCGGATACTAAACTGGTAATTCCATTATCTCCAGTCTTGGTATATACTTTCATCTCTTTCATAGTCTTTCTTTCTCTTTGTATTAAGATTAAAAGGGCTTTTTTGCAAATGTATTAATAATAGTCTAAAGGACTAAAATTCACAATGATTTGTTTTGTTTGAGTCTTCCACTGAGGGCTATCAAAAGAAAAATCCCAAATACCAGAACAGCCCATCGAGCGATAATGTCTCCATGTCGAACGTAAAAGGTCAAGTTTGTTCTAGGAGCAATACACCCCTGCAAAACTGTTTGTGTTTCATAGGGGGATTGTTTTAAAATTTCTCCACGGGCATCGATGATGGCAGAGATCCCCGTATTCGCACTTCGGGCAATATCCCTTCTGGTTTCTATTGCTCTTAGGCGCGTATAGCTTAATAGTTGTTTGTGTCCGGGGGTGTTTCCCCACCAAGCATCGTTAGAAATTACAGCTAAAAAATCCGCACCGTTTTGAACATAACCGGTAACAAACTCGCCAAATACAGATTCCCAACAAATGATCGGACCCGCTCGGGTTTCCAAGGTTGGATGATAGAATGCAGAGCGATAGGATTGGGTGGCTCTGCTGGCTACCGTTCCTCCGAGGTTAATCATCACTTTACCTAAAATCGGATTCAGTACGGCTTTAAATGGCATGTTTTCAATACCGACTACTAATTTTGATTTGTGGTAAATTTGGGAATCTTCCCTGGATTGAGCTGAAAAGGCACTGTTGTAATAATCTACCCAAAGCCCATCTTTGACTTTATTAGCTGATAACGTTGGTGCTTTATTTTGTTGGTAAAGGTCGTAAAACTGAATGCCAACAATCCACTGGACTTGAGGGAAGGGGAGCAATTCTCGTTGTATTTTTTGAAACAGTAGGGATTGGTCAAAGCCTTCAAGTTTTTCTCCCGGTCCTTCCGCAAAATAGGTTTCTGGACTCAGGATGTAGTCGATCTCCGAATTTAAAAAAGGTTTGATTTGTTTATCAAATTGATTTAAAAATTCTCCATTTGTCAATTGGTATTTGCTGGTATAGGGGTCAATATTGGGTTGATGTAACAGAACCTGAATTGATTTTTCGGGTTGGGAAACGTTTTGATAGAGCACTAGCGACAACGCAATAGGAAGACCAATACCCACAAGGGGAAAGATTAGATTCTTTGTCAGGGTAGCATACCCTTGCTTAGCATCAAAAGTCTGTAGTTTTGCATAGATCCAAAGGTTGATAGCCAAAACCCAAAGTGATCCTCCAAAAGTACCGGTGTATTCATACCACTGAATCCAATATATTTTTTCAGAAAAAACATTACCAAGATTGAGCCATGTCCATGAAAAATCCCAGTTTAAATGTAGTTTTTCAAAGGCCAGCCAGCTGGCAATCAGAAAAAGATGTGCACTTCGAAGCGGAAGCCGATTTTTAGCCCAATGGAATACCCAAAAAAGTAGGGCATAAAAAAGACTGTTGCATAAATTGGCAAAAGCCATCCCAAAAAATGTAGAATGAATTAACCACCAGCTGACGATGAGATTCCAGCTTAAAAAAGTCAAATAAGAATAACCAAAAACACGCCATCCTTTTCTTTTATAAACATCCTTACGTATTGAATTTTCTAGAAAAAGAAGTGGAATTAGAGCAACAAAAATAAGTAGAGTAAAACCATTTACTGGCCAGGCTAATCCGAGAAATAATCCAGAAGCAAGGGAAAGAGAAACATGTAGTTTGGTCTTTGACATTTCTGCGAATTTATATTTTTTTGATGCTATAGCAATCACTATCTTGTCAAAAAATAATCTTTTCTAGTGCAGCTCATAAAACGAAACATTCCCAATTTCTTTACGGCATTAAATTTTTTGTGCGGATGCTTTGCGGTTTATCTCGCTTATAAAAACCTCTTTGAAGCGGCTTTTTTAATGGTTTTTATTGGTGCCTTTTTCGATTTGTTCGACGGTTTTTTTGCACGTCTCCTTCGTGTGGAGAGTCAATTTGGACTTCAGTTTGATTCCATGGCCGACCTAATTACAAGCGGACTCGCTCCCGGGATGGTGATGTACAAATTGTTTTTAGATATTGGAATTCGTGAAATGGATGTGAGCTTTGTCCTATTGAGAAACGAATTTACGTTTTCATTCGCCCCTTTTGCTTTGTTGGGATTTATCGTATCTCTGGGAGCAGCAATTCGTTTAGCAAAGTTTAATATTGACACCGAGCAACGCTATGAATTCAAAGGTCTTCCAGCACCTGCAAATGCATTGTTTATCGTTTCCTTACCTCTGCTCATCGAACACCCCCTCTTTTCGAGTATCAAGTCCATACTTGCTACATTTCCTGCTTTAGCTTCTATTTGTTTGATTTCAGCCATTTTAATGAACATACGCCTGCCTCTTTTTTCTTTTAAAATTAAATCATTGAAAATTCAAGATAACGGGTACCAATTGATCTTACTCTTGATCTGTTTCCCAACCTTTTATTTTTTTCAGTGGGTTGCCGTGCCGCTTATCATTATCATTTATTTGATCTTAAACGTGATTCGCAACAGCTTTAGCTAAATTCGATTGATCCAATTCTATTTTCCTCCATTTTTAATTTGTAAAAAAATAATAATTAAATTGTTATCATTAAACTCTTTACAATTTGAAAACAATCCGCATTACCTTATTTTTTTTGGCGAGTCTTTCCCTTTTTGCTCAAAAACCTATTCAAGATGATTACAATACTCTAAAGCTTTGGTATGAGCGTCCGGCTGAATTTTTTGAGGAAGCACTTCCTCTCGGAAATGGTAAGACTGGAGCCATGATTTTTGGAGGAATTTCTTCTGAAAAAATTTATTTAAATGATCTTACCCTTTGGTCCGGAAGGCCTGTAGATCCCTACATGAATAAAAATGCCTATAAATTTATTCCTGAAATAAAACAGGCTCTACAAAATCAGAATTTTTCTTTGGCAGATTCGTTAATTAAGAACATCCAGGGTAAATTTTCAGAATCCTACGCGCCTTTGGGTACTTTATTGATTGATTATAAAGATCAAAAAGGGGAACACTATTATCGAGATCTCGATTTAAACAAGGCTATAGCCCATGTTACTTATGAAAATGGAGATGAAAAAATCTCAAGAGAATATTTTGTTTCAAATCCAGATAAAGTAATCGCTATTCGTATCAAATCAAACCAAAATCAATCCTTGAATTTTTCCATTCATTATGAATCCCAATTGAAATCTCAAGTGAGAATAGCGAATGGACTTTTATATCTAGAAGGGAAGGCTCCTACAAAAGCAGAACCCAATTACTACAAAAAAAGAGAAGATGCTATTTTATTTGATGAATCACCTACGACTCATTTTACTTCTATCGTAAAAATTATTCCTGTAAATGGAGATTTAAGCTATTCTGATTCGGCTATTCATTATTCAAATGGATCTGAAGCTATTCTTTTAGTCAGTACAGAAACGAGTTTTAATGGTTTTGATAAAGATCCAGTTTTAGAAGGGAAGAATGATTTAGAAATCTGTGAAGCCAATATTCATCTCGCTGCACAAAAAGCGTATGAATCCCTTAAAAACAATCATATTAAGGACTATCAGCAGTATTTTAATCGTGTTCATTTTGAATTAGCATCCTTACAGAATAAAGAAAGTATCTCTACTGAGAAGCGACTTATACGATATATGGAAGGGGGAAAGGATCCTTATTTAGAAGCGATGTATTTTCAATATGGAAGATATCTCCTAATTTCAAGTTCCCGCACTCCGGGTGTTCCCGCAAATTTACAAGGACTTTGGAATCCCTATATACAACCCCCTTGGAGCTCAAATTATACGGTAAACATTAACGTCGAAGAAAATTATTGGCCCGCTGAAATCACCAATCTTTCTGAAATGCATGTTCCGTTTTTGGAGTTTATTTCCAATCTTTCAAAAACTGGAGAAATTACTGCAAAAACGTTTTACAATGCTCCAGGTTGGGCTGCCCACCACAATTCAGATATATGGGCAATGTCAAACCCCGTGGGAGATTTCGGGAAGGGCGACCCCGTTTGGGCAAATTGGAATATGGGAGGAGCTTGGACATCCACTCACTTATGGGAACATTATCTATTTACGGTAGATGAATCTTTTCTGAAGGAAAAAGCGTATCCAATCATGAAAGGAGCAGCAGAATTTTGTTTAGCAATGTTGATGAAAGGTCCGAATGGAAAATTAGTTACCATGCTAAGTACTTCTCCGGAAAATAAATTTTTTACTCAAGACGGCAAGCAGGCTGCGACCTCTTTTGGATCAACCTCGGATATGGGGATGATTCGCGAATTATTCATGGATTTATTGGAAGCAGAAAAGATTTTAGGGATTGAAAATGAATTTTCAAAAAAAATCAAAAGTGCTTTAGAAAATCTACATCCTTATCAGATTGGTAAAAATGGAAGTTTGCAAGAATGGTATTACGATTTTGAAGAACCTGAAATTAAACATCGTCATCAATCCCACTTATTTGGATTGTATCCCGGTCATCATATAAATTATGAATCCATGCCAGAGATTGTTAAGGCGTCAGAAAAAGCCTTAGAAATCAAAGGAGATGAAACTACAGGTTGGTCTAAGGGCTGGAGAATCAATTTATGGGCAAGAATAAAAGACGGAGATCATGCCTATAAAATGTATCGTGAATTATTGAAATACGTAGCACCAGACAAAAAAGAAACAAATTATACCCGAGGTGGAGGTACCTATCCGAATCTATGGGATGCTCACCCTCCTTTTCAAATAGATGGAAATTTTGGAGGAACAGCAGCAGTTGCAGAAATGATTATACAATCTAGTCTTCATAAAATTGATTTATTACCCGCTATTCCTGAGGAATGGACGGAAGGAAGTATAAAAGGGTTAAAGGCCCGAGGAAATATCGAGCTATCTATTCGTTGGGAGAAAGGGGAATTAAAAAGTTTAGAATTAATCAGTAAAAGAGCACAGGAAACCACTTTGATTTATAAAGGAAAAGAGAAGAAGGTAAGCCTAGAACCCAGAAAGCCTTTACTGATTAGGAATTTTTGACTTGGTTTTAAAAAGAGAGTTTCTTTTTTCTCAATTCAAAATTTTGACCGAGGTAAACTTTACGAACCATTTCATCAGCGGCTAATTCTTCAGGCGTTCCTGCCTTCAAGATACTTCCTTCAAACATGAGATAGGTTTTGTCTGTAATCGCAAGGGTTTCTTGAACGTTGTGGTCGGTAATTAAGATACCAATGTTTTTCTTTTTCAAATGCGCCACGATTCGCTGAATGTCCTCTACGGCAACGGGGTCAACACCGGCAAAGGGCTCGTCCAATAAAACAAATTTTGGATCGGTAGCTAAGGCACGAGCTATTTCGGTTCGGCGGCGTTCACCTCCTGAGAGTAGGTCTCCTCTGTTTTTACGAATGTGATTGAGACCAAATTCTTCCAATAGGGATTCCATTTTTTCTTTTTGTACCGCTTTGCTATGACTCGTCATTTGGAGTACACTCATTATATTATCTTCAACACTGAGTTTTCTGAATACAGAAGCTTCTTGGGCTAGGTATCCAATTCCTTCTTGTGCCCTTCGATACATAGGAAATTTTGTAATCTCTTGATCGTCCAAGTAGATGGATCCATTGTTGGGTTTAATTAAACCAACAATCATGTAAAAAGAAGTCGTTTTTCCCGCTCCGTTTGGCCCAAGCAATCCCACAATTTCGCCTTGGGAAACGTCCAAGGAAATTCCCTTGACAACTTTTCTGCCTTTGTAAGATTTTTCGATATTTAATGCACTTAACTTCATGTTTTATTTGGCATTCGATTCCAGTTGACTCCAATACTCATAGGCCCTTCTCAAATGAGGAATAACAATACTTCCTCCCACCACGGTGGCAATTTCTAAAGCTTCCATCACGGCTTTTTTTGATAGCTTTTCTTTGTGGCAGTTTTCCAAATGGTATTTAATACAGTCGTCACATCGAAGAACAGTAGAAGCAACAAGACCAAGCAATTCTTTGGTAGCAACGTCTAATGCCCCTTCTTGATAGGCGCTTTGGTCTAGATTAAATATGCGTTTTAAAGTTGTTGAAGCCTCAGCGAGGAGTTCTTCATTCATCCGACTACGGTACGCATTAAATTCAGTTACGAGATTAGTCATTTTTGAGGGCTTTGTCTTGGTTTCTAGTAACGATTTTTGCGATGACGATACTAACTTCATATAAGATGAGAATGGGGATGCTTACGATGATTTGACTTGCAATGTCGGGTGGAGTGATGATGGCAGATAAACTCAAAACCAAAACCAGTGATATTTTACGGTTTTTCCTCAAAAATTCGGGTGTGACAACACCTATTCGAGTTAAAAAATAAATGATGATGGGGAGTTCAAAAATAATTCCTGCAGCCAGGACGGATGCTCTGAGTAAGCCGATATAACTACTCAAATCAAAATCATTGAAGATTTCACTACTTACGGAGTAGTTTCCTAAGAAGTTTATAGAAAGTGGGGTGACAATATAATATCCAAAGAGCACTCCGATAAAGAAAAGGATAGAGGCAACAAAAATAAATCCTCGAGCGTTTTTGCGTTCCTTTTCATAGAGTCCAGGACTGATGAATTTCCAAAATTCATAGATAATGTATGGGAATGACACAATAAAACCTGCCAGTACTGAAGTCCAAAGATGGGCAGAAAACTGTCCCGCTACTGTTCTACTTTGAATTCTAAAAGGGAGTTCTTCGATACAAAAGCTACTTCCCTGACCTAGGGTTTGGGACAAGGAGCAAAACCAACGGTAGGTTACAAAGTCCTTGTTCTTTGGTCCAAACAGTAATACATCAAAAATAAAGTCCTTAAAAATAAAGGCTACCGTTGCCACAATGACGATAGCCAGAACGGAACGGATGAGATGCCAACGCAGTTCTTCTAGATGATCTAAAAATGACATTTCGTCCTTATTTGATGCTGAAGTCATAGATATTGGTTTAGCCTCTTGTTTTGAATAGCAAAAATATCAAAAACAAATGGGAAGTGTGATTATTTTTGTTTTATTCTTTCCTCTTTTCAAGGAAAGGAACGATGCAAATTAATTTTGAATTACATCGATAATTATGGTATCTTAGAAGTAGAAAAAGAAAATTAATTTACTTCATTTTTTAATGAATAAAGAAGAAATTAAAGGTAAGCTTAAAGAGTATTTCGGTTTTTCTACATTTAAAGGACTTCAGGAATCAGTTATCCAGAATGTTCTAGATCAAAAGGATTCCTTTGTAATTATGCCTACTGGTGGAGGAAAATCACTCTGCTACCAACTCCCCGCTTTGATACAACCGGGGACCTCAATAGTGGTTTCACCGCTTATTGCCTTGATGAAAGATCAAGTAGACACCATACGTGGAATCTCTACTCAGGATGGAGTCGCTCATGTTTTAAATTCCTCGCTCAACAAAACGGCTATCACCCAAGTAAAAAATGATATCCGAGCTGGGATTACCAAACTTCTATACGTCGCTCCCGAATCCCTTTCTAAACAGGAAAATATTGATTTTTTTAAATCGATTCATATTTCTTTTCTTGCTATTGATGAGGCTCACTGCATATCCGAGTGGGGACATGATTTCCGTCCTGAATATCGAAATTTGAGGTTGATCCTTGAACAATTCAATCAGCGAGTCCCGATTATTGCATTAACTGCTACAGCTACTCCAAAGGTGCAAGAGGACATCATGAAGAATTTAAAAATCACTGATGCTAAGGTGTTCAAAGCTTCATTTAATCGTCCGAATCTGTATTATGAGGTGCGCCCTAAAACATCACAAGTAGATTCAGACATCATTCGTTTCATAAAGCAAAACGAAAATAAGTCAGGAATCATCTATTGTTTGTCTAGAAAACGAGTAGAGGAATTAGCACAGACGCTTCAAGTAAATGGGATTAATGCATTGCCATATCATGCAGGTTTGGATGCTAAGTCTCGAGTAGATCATCAAGATCGATTTTTGAAGGATGATTGTGACATCATTGTTGCAACCATTGCCTTTGGAATGGGAATAGACAAACCCGACGTCCGTTTTGTCATTCACCATGATATACCTAAAAGTATAGAAAGTTATTACCAAGAAACAGGACGTGCGGGAAGAGATGGGGGAGAAGGGCATTGTTTGGCATTTTATTCCTATAAAGACATTGAAAAACTTGAGAAATTCATGTCTGGAAAGCCCCTTGCGGAACAAGAAATCGGAATGGCTTTACTTGCTGATATGGTAGGCTATGCTGAAACTTCTATGTCGAGACGAAAATTTATCCTTCATTATTTTGGTGAAAAATTTGACAATGCGACAGGGGAAGGTGGAGATATGGATGATAATATGCGTTTTCCAAAAAAACAGGTCGAAGCCCAAAACGAGTTAGAAAAATTATTAAATGCCGTTCTTCAAACCAAAGAAAAATTTAAGTCGAAAGAGTTGGTGAAAACGTTAAAAGGAGAAACCAATGCACTTATCATTTCACATAAAATTCAAGATTTAGAAATTTTTGGTTCAGGGGCTACTCAGGACAAATCCTATTGGATGGCTTTAATTCGTCAGGCACTAGTCGCTGGGTTTTTGAATAAAGAAATAGAGACCTACGGAATCATTCGAATTACAGATAAAGGGAGGAATTTTCTAAATTCTCCACAGAGTTTTAAAATGACTGAAGATCACAAGTACGATCAGGTGGAAAATCGTCAAGGAATTTCTACTAATACCTCAGGCACCGATACGGTTTTGATGAAGTTACTGGTCGGCCTTCGCAAAAAAATTGCAGCTGCAAATCAAATCCCGCCTTATGCTGTATTCCAGGAGTATTCCTTAGAAGATATGTGCTTAAAATACCCGATCACAGAGGAGGAGTTGGTCAACATCAATGGCGTGGGAGAAGGTAAAGCGAAACGCTATGGAGCAAAATTTTTAGAACTGATTACTCAATATGTTGAAGAGAATCAGATTTTAAGACCCGATGATTTAGTTGTTAAAAGCACCGGGGTAAACTCTTCACTGAAGTTGTTTTTAATTCAAAGTGTTGACCGAAAATTAACCCTTGAAGACATATCTGCTGCCAAAGGAATGGAAATGGATAAATTGATCTCTGAAATGGAAACAATCGTTTTTGCAGGGACAAAACTTAACATTGACTACTATCTTGAAGATTTGTTTGATGAAGATCAGTTGGAGGAGTTATATGATTATTTTATTTCCTCAGATTCAGACTCCTTGGATAAGGCTATGGAGGAATTTGATGGAGAATATGAAGAAGAAGAACTTCGGCTGTATCGCATCAAGTTCATGAGTGAAATCGCCAATTAAACTTTTTGGTCTAATCGGTATTCTTATCTTTGCCGTTTAAGAAAATTTTTATGGAAGGCATTTACGCAAAATTTGAAACAACTAAAGGAGTAATTCTAGTAGAATTGACTCACAAAAAAACTCCGGGGACTGTAGGAAATTTTGTGAGTTTAGCAGAGGGAACTCAGACAAACAATCACAAAAAAGAAGGAGAACCTTATTATAACGGGCTTAAATTCCACCGTGTCATCCCAGATTTTATGATCCAAGGAGGATGTCCTCAGGGAACAGGAGTAGGTGGGCCTGGATATCAATTTGACGATGAATTTCATCCCGAACTCAAACACAATAAAGCGGGAACACTTTCCATGGCAAACGCAGGTCCTGCAACCAATGGGAGCCAGTTTTTTATCACCCACGGTCCAACAGATTGGCTGGATGGTAAGCATACCGTTTTTGGTTATGTAGTGGAAGGGCAAGAGATTGTGGATCAAATAGCACAGGGAGATCTAATCCAATCTTTGACCATCGAACGTCACGGAGTTGAAGCGCAAGCATGGGACGCGTTAAAAGCATTTGAATCCTTTAAATCAAGCGGTGAAGAGAGAAAAAAGGCAGCAGCAGAAGCCGCTGAAAAAGCACTTGCTTCTTTAACCGATGGAATGGAAAAAACGGCTAGTGGTTTGTACTACCAAATCACTAAAGAAGGAGCTGGAGCTCCACCTGAAAAAGGAGCCAAAGTAGCGGTACATTATCGAGGTACACTTACCGATGGGACCGTGTTTGACTCTTCGTATCAGCGTAACCAACCAATCGAATTTGCTGTTGGAGTAGGACAAGTTATTCCAGGCTGGGACGAAGGAATCATGTTGTTAAAAAAAGGGGGGGCAGCGAAATTGGTCATTCCAAGTGACTTAGCCTACGGATCTCAGGGGGCTGGGGGTGTCATTCCTCCTGACGCTACTTTAGTTTTTGAAGTAGAGCTCGTCGATTTTTAAGCACGTTCCTCAGGACTATTTCCTTTGTGCCATTTAATGTTGCACCCCATACTGGGATATTGCAATGGAGTATATTCCTTATTGCCGATCATCGCCTCACAAGCTAGGTGGAGGTCTTTTCCAGTGAGGGGATGGGTATTGCCGGGTCTAGAATCGTCGTAACGACCCCGATAATACAAGCGTAAGTCCGAATTAAAAAGAAAAAAATCAGGCGTACATGCAGCATTGTAAGCGTGAGCTACTTCTTGCGTTTCATCATACAAATAGGGGAAAGGAAAGTTTTTTTCTAGCGCAAGTTTTTTCATTTCATCGGGTCCATCTTGTGGATGGCTAAGGATACTGTTACTAGAAATTCCAATTGTATTTACCCCTTTTTGAGCAAATTCCTTGGCAGTTGCAAGTAAAGCATCCAACAAATGAACGACATAGGGACAATGGTTACACATAAAAACAACCAAAGTGCCGGTACTTCCTTTTAATTGATCTAAAGTTTCGACAGAACCCGAGACTACATTGGGTAATAAAAATGGAGGGGCTTTGGTCTGTAGAGGGAGCATATAGGATTCTGTGAGTGCCATGACAAATGAATTTAGATACTGAATTAAAAATAGTATTTTTGCTTCATTCAAAACGAATTCATGATTGATTTTAGCACTTTTGAGGGTTTAGACTTACGAGTTGGAACAATTCTCAGCGCAGAGGATTTTAAAGAAGCTCGAAATCCGGCTTATCAACTTCGTATTGACTTTGGTCCTTTGGGGATATTACACTCCTCAGCTCAAATTACAAAACGGTATTCTAAAGAAGCCTTACAAGGAAAACAGATCATCGCTGTAGTCAACATAGGGGTAAAGAAAATTGCACATTACGAAAGTCAGTGTTTAGTCTTGGGAGCCAAAGAGGCTGACGATGTAATTCTTTTAGCTCCAGACAGCCCACTTGCCAACGGACAACAAATTCTCTAGATTACATTTTATCTGACAAATAGAGTGCATTGGTAAGAATTCTATTTGTACCGTACCAAAAGGCTCTAAAGTTAGAATTATCTGTTAGAACAATCACTCGACCGCTGCCCAATCGTTGTACTTGAAAAGGAACGCTGTTTTTGATTAAAGCCAGATTCTCTTCAGAGATATAACCGCTAAGCAATGGATTTGAAGTGTATTGGATAGGATTGTTAAAGCTTTGCTGATGCGGTTTGATATAGAGATTGGTATTTCTAAAAACGGGAAGGCTCGTATTCTGAAAACCAAAATTGATAGGATGACTCCGATCGATGGTTGTATTAAAAATGGCTCCACTGGTGAGTTGCGCCCCTTCGAAATTGCCCTTATTTTCGAAATTTATATTTTTAGCAGTCAAACTCGATTCTAAAAAATCAAGTTTGATAAATTCGTTCTTTTGCAACCATTTTACTGTGGTTCGGTAGCCGATGAGGGTACCGCCTTCTTGAACAAATTCTTTGAGTTTAGCGATATGGGAATTTAGTCCTGAGCCAGAGAAACTTGGCATGATCAAATGGGTATATCGACTCATGTCCACGCTACTCAAATCCTTCACATCGATTTTAGAAATGGAAATAGCGTGTCGTGTATCCAGAACGTGCCATATTTCACCTGCATCATAACTCCGAACCCCTTCACCGACTAACAAAGCGATCTCGGGCTTTTTTACCGTAGTAAAATCTCGAGAACCCAAATCAATACCTTCGGTATATCCAGTATCTGATCCATGAACAGTAATATGAGCCGATACAGCTCCCTCCAGAACGATACGATACAGTTCGGCTTCACTATGCTCTTGATTTTTTACAGGGATCATAAAGGTGCCGTAATCAAAAGATTTTCCATTGACTTTAAACGGTGTTAATCCAACTTTTACTCGAACGTTGTTCTGTTGTAAATGATTTAAAAGCTTGGGAACATAATATCCATGGGGTTCAAATAAATAGGCAAAGCGCGCTTTGGAGGTCACTGTTCCTTTGGGAGGAAGAACCTCGAGAATTTTATCACCGATGAGGTTTACATCAGTTTCATAGCTATGATTCAAATTAAAAGCATAGGGAAGGGTCCAAGCTGAAATATCGTAAAATAAACTGTCTTTAAATTCGGATTGTTTGGTAAACATCGCCTGAATTAATTTGTATTTTTTTTGATTTAGCGGGATCACCATACTATTTGAAGTGGAATATTTATTTCCTCCACTGTTGATATCCTTTTGGAGTTGATGAATTTGTATTTGATGTCGTTGGAGCATTTCAGCAAAATGAAACGTAGTGGCAGGATCTTTTTCGTTGCCAAAAACGAGGACTTTTTGTTTGTTTTTTGACGCTTCGGCTCTGTTGTTTTTATAAAAATCTTTAAAATAATTCAATACTTCTACTCGCAGGGATGTTGCTGCTTTTAAAGTGGAAAATCCAGCAGTAAGTTGATTGCGAATGGTAAAGGGAAATGTGAGTAAACCGTTATCGCTCTCTTGAATATGACCTCGGGAACTGGCTTGTTCAAAAAGGATGCCGATCCCTCCATTAATGTCAGGATAGGTAGATCCTTTACCGTAGAAGAAGTCGTCATAATCTTCCTCGGAATAATATAAGGAACCCAGTTGATCAAAAGCTTCTGCATGAAAAGAACCAATTTTCTGAGTTAACTTTTGATTCATCTCGGGAGTTAATGGATTAACTCGAGAGGGAATTCCGGGTTGGAAAAAGAAACTTGAGTTGGTTCCCATTTCATGATGGTCAGTCAGTATATTAGGGAGCCATTCGGTGAATGTTTTAATTCTCACTTGAGATTCGGGCAGTTGAGCGGGTAGCCAATCCCGATTCAGATCAAACCAATAATGGTTTGTTCTTCCGCCTGGCCAAACTTCGTTATACTCCCGATCATTGGGATCGGAAGTTAAGGTTTGGTTTTTATTGGTATTCGCCCAATAGGAAAATCGTTGGAGTCCATCGGGGTTAAAACTGGGATCAAAAAGAATGACCAACTCCTCGAGCATTTTTAGGGTTTCAGGGGCTTCACTTGCAGCTAAGTGGTAAGCGAGTAATAAGCCTGCATTGGCTCCACTGGGTTCATTTCCATGGATCGAAAATCCTTGGTAAACAACAAGGGGCTGCTCCTCTAGTTTGATTTCCTCTGCAGAGGCCTCAGTTAACGCTAAATGGGCCTTTTTTATTTCATCAATGCGCTGATGGTTTTTTGGGCTAGTAATGGTCAATAATAAAATGGGACGACCCTCATAGGTACTTCCTCTATTTTCAATTTGAATACGATCAGAACTAGCGGCCAATTGGGTCATATAATGAACCAATTGATCGTGGGATACGTGCCAAGAACCGACTTCATATCCAAGAAGTGATTTGGGTTGTGGGATTTCTTTATTATAGGGATGCTCTGCATCCAGATAGTAGTCCAAGGATACTTGACTGAAACTAATCCCAAAAATTAAAAATGAGAAAATCGATAGAAGTGTTTTCATGTATAGGCTTTTGATGAACGTATAAAGGTTCAAAATATTACCAACATAAAAAACTAATCCTCGTATTTTTTAGATAAAAAAACGGGTATTAATGAAGTTCAGAATTGATGTTGTCAGGAGAATAATCCTTCTGATGGCGTTCACTGATGACCTCTTGTCCTCTGTTTTTGAAAATAAAGGAAATAGAATCTTCTAGGTAAGAAGAGAAGTTTTCAAAATCCTCTTTATATAAGTAAATTTTGTGCTTTTTGTAATAATAAGAACCGTCCTCATTAGTGAATTTTTTACTCTCGGTGATCGTTAAATAATAATCACTTGCCTTTGTTTCTCTTACGTCAAAAAAATAAGTTCTTCTTCCAGCTCTAAGAATTTTTGAATAAATCTCTTCAAAATTATCTTCTTCGTGTTCCTGCATTTTGTCAAATTAAAACCTTAGTTATTGGGCAATTTTATTAAAAAATTGATTCAAAACCAATTATTTGGAGTTGTTGACTTGCTGAATTTCAAATAACTCTTTATAATAGCCCTCAACCTCAATTAAATCAAGGTGTCTACCTTGTTGAACAATTTTGCCATTTTCGAAAACAATAATTTGATCGGCATGTTTTAGAGATGAAATACGGTGACTAACGATGAGAGTAGTTTTGTCTTTGGTTAGCGATTTGAGGTTTTTTAGGATTTCTTCTTCAGTATCTGTATCAACAGCAGAAAGGCAATCATCCAGTAATAAAACTTGAGGATCTTTAATCAATGCCCTCGCAATGGATACCCGTTGGATTTGTCCGCCAGACAGGGTTACTCCTCGTTCACCCAATAAGGTTTTATATCCTTCTTTGAATTTGACAATGTTGTTATGTACTGCAGCATTTTTTGCCATTTTTTGAATCTCTTCAATGGAAGCTTTGGGTGAGCCAAAACGGATGTTGTCTTCTATACTTTCAGAAAATAAAAATGCGTTTTGGGGAACATATCCAATGGCGCTTCTCAATTCAGTTAACGTAAAATCTTTTAGGTTATGCCCATCTAAAGTAATGCTCCCCGAGGTTGGGTCATAGAGCCTTAAAATTAAATCAAGTAAAGTGGACTTCCCGGAGCCAATATTCCCAATGATTCCCAATGTACTTCCTGCCGGAATACGAAGGCTAATGTTGTCTATAGCGGTTATTCCTGTTTCAGGATAACTCAAGCTTACTTTTTTAAACTCCAAACTTCCTTGAATGGCTGAAATGTTTACCCCTTTACCCGACTCAATTTCGGGTTGTTCTTTCAGAAATACATTGATTCTTTTTTGAGAAGCTTCCGCTTGTTGAACAATGGATGTGATCCATCCTACAACCGCTACAGGCCAAGTGAGCATATTTACATAAATAATAAACTCTGCTAGGACACCAATTTCTATTTCCCCATTGATATACTGATTCCCTCCAACATAGATTACAATAAGGTTGCTACATCCTATTAAAAGGACCATGAGAGGAAAAAACCACGCCTGTACCTTAACAAGATCCATGTTTTTGTCATAACTCTCTGAAGCTAAGTTGCTAAATCCAAGTATGCTCTGTTTTTGGAGATTATAGGATTTAATAACCGCAATTCCACTAAAACTTTCCTGAGCAAACGAAGACATTTTTGACAGCATCTCTTGTACCAAAATACTTTTTTGGTTGATGATTCTACTTAGTTTGTAGATCGTAACGGACAGAATGGGGAGTGGGAGTAGGGTATATAAAGTTAATTCAGGAGCAATGCTGATCATGTAGGAAATCACTATTATGAATAACGTAACGGTATTGATGCTGTACATAAAAGCAGGACCAACATACATCCGAACCTTACCCACATCCTCACTGATTCGATTCATCAAGTCACCCGTACGATTGTTTTTATAAAAACGTTGGGTGAGACGCTGATAATGCCAGAAAACTTCATTTTTTAAATCAAATTCAATATAACGAGAAACATTGATGATGGTTTGTCGCATTAAAAAAGTAAAAAATCCAGAGACTAAGGTGGTGCCAACGATGATCAAAATATTGATCAGCAAAATTTGTTTAATGTCTGTAGTGTTTTCATTTCCGGACTGCAGATATTGTTCTACAGAGGAAAGGGAGTTGCCAATAAGTCTTGGAGCAAATAATGAAAAAATTCTTGCAATGATCGTAATCAAAAATCCCCAAAATAATTTGGTGCGGTATTTTAAAAAGTATTTGTTTAAATAGCGAAGCTCTTTCATAATCTGATGGGTCAAAGGTAATCAAAAGCCCATGTTTTGAAGAGTTGGGTCATGAAAGTTTTTAAGAAGTTAAGTCTTGGATTCACTTTAATGGATTATTTTTGCGCCTTATTAAGTTCTGAAACATGCTCACAAGACGACATATTCGCATCAAAGTAATGCAATCTGCCTATTCCTTTTCTCACAAAGAAAACAGTAAACTACAAGACGAATTAGTTTTTTTTGAAACGAGTGTCTCTCAAGCTTATAACCTACATCTTTCCCTATTAGCTTTAATGAAATCCCTTGTTGATTTTACATTAGATCAGATTACTACCCACGCAAAACTTCGTTCTGTAGAGGCAAAATCCCATCACCTTGAACTCCTTACAAAAAACAGAGTCTTGTGCATGATTCATAAGCATCCCATTTTAGAGAAAAAATTGCAAACTAAAAAATTCATTAAGTGGGATTTGGAATTTGTTTTTTTGAAAGATCTTATGCGAAAAATTACCTCAGATACCTTTTATAAAGCCTATGAACAAATCGAAAATCCAACTTGGGAAGACGATGTAAAATGGTTTTCTAAATGTTTTAAAAATCACATTGCCTCCTCAGATTACCTTTACGAATATCTTGAAGATCAGCAAATTACATGGATAGATGACCTTCCTCTGGTGAATACTTTTTTGTCTAAATCATTTAAGCAATTGGAAGAAGGAAAATTCGAAAGTCTCCCTTTTCCTGAATTTGAAAAGCACCATGAAGACTTTGTTTTTGGCAGAGAACTTTTAGAAAAAACCATAGCAAACGACTTGCAATTACAACATGAATTGGAAGGAAAAACACCCAATTGGGACCCAGAACGCATTGCCCAAATTGACAAGGTAATTTTAAAAATAGCGATAGCGGAACTCCTTTATTTCCCTAGTATTCCGAGTAAAGTTACTTTAAACGAATACCTTGAAATTGCGAAGGATTACTCCACACCAAACAGCAACAACTTTGTCAACGGTGTTTTGGACAAACTAGTAAAAGAATTTGAACAAGAGAAGCGAATGAACAAAACGGGTAGAGGTTTGTTGTAAAGACTTTATTTTCTTACTTTTGAAACTCAAATCTATTAATTGAAAAAAATGAAAAAAATTGTTACAATCTGTATCGCAAGTACCCTAGTTTTATTTACTTCTTGTCAGAACAACACAGCAAAGAAAGTAAATGGTACAGCGACTACATCCGAAGCAGCACCCTCTGCTACACCCGTAGCCTCACAAACAAGTGGAACTCCTGAGTTCACTTTTGATAAAACTTCTCATGATTTTGGAACCATCAAGGAAGGAGAAAAAGTTACTACAACATTCAATTTCACCAATACCGGTGATGCAGATCTCATCATTGTTGATGCTCGAGGAAGTTGTGGATGTACTGTTCCTCAATACCCAAAAAACACCCCCATTGCACCGGGTGAAACAGGAAGTATTGTAGTAAGTTTTGACTCAAGCAACAAACCAGGTGTGCAGCAGAAGTCCGTTACCCTATCTGCAAACACAGCTACAGGACGAGAGATGTTAAGAATAAAATCTGAAGTAACTCCAGATCCAGTAAAACAACAACAGAGAGAGGCACAAGCCAAAGCTCGTCAATAATACTAATTCCACAAATTATGTCAGAAGGTCTATCAGGTCAGCTTCCCTTTTTGCTGTTAATGCTCGTCGTTTTTTTCTTTTTTATCATTTTGCCACAACAGAGAAGACAAAAAAAAGAAAAGAATTTTATGCGCGACATGAAAAAAGGGGATCGAATTATCACTAAAAGTGGTATTCATGGTAAAATCATGGAGCTGAATGATAAAGACAATACCTGTATTGTGGAAACTTTGGCAGGGAAACTCAAAATCGAGCGTTCTGCGATTTCATTAGAAATGAGTTCCAAGCTTAATGCACCAGATCCTGCGAAAAAATAATCTTTCATCCCGCTTTAGCGGGATGTTTTTTTTGTAAAAGATGTACAAGTTTTTCCTTAAACCTCTTCTTTTTCTTTTCGATCCCGAATGGGTGCATTATCGAGTTTTTGCCCTGTTGAAGTTGGTGAATCGGATTCCAGGTATGCCTTTACTGATCCGAGCCTACTATCAAGTAAATGACCAACGCTTAGAACGGAAACTTTTTGGATTAACTTTTCCAAACCCTGTAGGTTTAGCAGCAGGTTTTGATAAAGACGCCAAACTTTTTCATGAGCTATCGAATTTTGGATTTGGATTTATTGAGATTGGAACACTAACTCCAAAACCCCAACCTGGAAATCCCAAAAAACGTCTTTTCCGTCTTCCAGAAGACCAAGGACTTATCAATCGTTTAGGATTTAATAATGAGGGGGTTACTTCAGCTATAGAGCGATTGAAAAAGAATAGGGGGGTCTTGATAGGGGGAAATATTGGAAAAAATAAAATTACAGCAAATGAAGATGCTGTATCGGATTATATTCAGTGTTTTGAAGCACTCTTTCCTTACGTAGATTATTTTGTAGTCAACGTTAGTTCACCGAACACGCCAAACTTAAGAGCATTACAAGACAAAGAACCTTTAACCCATTTACTTCAAACGCTCAAAGACCTCAATCTGAAAAAGGAATCTCCAAAGCCTATACTTCTTAAAATTGCTCCCGATTTGACCGAGGAACAATTGACGGATATTATCGACATCATTACTACGGTAAAGATTGATGGAGTGATAGCCACCAATACAACTCTTTCGAGAGAGGGACTGAAATCCAACAGCAAAACGGAAGTGGGTGGGTTAAGCGGAAAACCCGTAAAGGATCGCAGTACGGCTGTGATTCGCTTTTTAGCTGAAAACAGTAACCAGGCCTTTCCTATTATCGGTGTTGGCGGGATTCATCATCCAGAAGACGCTCTTGAAAAAATTGCAGCAGGAGCAACTCTAGTGCAGTTGTACACCGGTTTTATCTACGAAGGACCAAGTATAGTAAAGCGAATCAACAAAAGGTTATTAAAAGAGGTTCGCTAAAACGAATATCTTTTTAGTCAAAATAACTAAATCCTTTTTTAGGATCAATAGTTAGTAGACTTTCATAGATTAAACGAATCACATTCTCCACATCCTCTCGATGAACCATTTCCACTGTCGTATGCATATATCGTAAGGGTAGGGAAATTAATGCAGAGGCAACACCTCCGTTGCTGTAGGCAAAAGCATCGGTATCCGTTCCGGTATAACGAGAAGAAGCATGTCTTTGGAATGGAATTTTATTCGCCTCAGCGGTGTCGAGTATGTGCTCCCTGAGCAAGTTGTGAATTGCTGGTGCATAAGAAATTACAGGTCCTTTCCCAATTTGAGTATGCCCTTCCTCTTTTTTATTGATCATGGGCGTAGTGGTATCGTGACAAACATCAGTGACTATTGCGACATTCGGCTTGATGGTTTGAGTAATCATTTCTGCACCACGTAAACCTACTTCCTCTTGAACGGAGTTGGTGATATACAATCCAAAGGGGAGTGTTTTTTTATTTTCTTTTAAAAGTCGAGCGACTTGAGCAATCATAAATCCACCAGCACGGTTGTCGATGGCCCTACAGACAAATTTATTTTTATTTAAAATATGGAATTGATCAGGATAGGTAATGACACAGCCTACATGAATTCCTAATTTTTCAACTCCTTTTTTGTTTTCAGCTCCCACATCAATAAAGATATTGTCCAGTTTGGGAACTTCTTCTTTTCCGTTTTTACGAGTGTGTATGGCTGGCCAACCAAAAACCCCTTTAACAATTCCTTTTTTGGTATGTATGTCGACACATTTAGATGGAGCAATTTGATGATCACTTCCCCCATTGCGGATCACATAAATCATCCCATCATCTGTAATGTAGTTTACATACCAAGAAATCTCATCGGAATGACCTTCTATGACAACTTTGAATTCGGCCTCAGGATTGATTACACCTACGGCGGTTCCATAGGTATCCGTAATAAAAGTATCTACATAAGGGCGGAGGTAATTCATCCATATTTTTTGACCTGCACTCTCGTAGCCTGTTGGTGAGGCATTGTTGAGGTAGTGTTCCAAAAATCCAATTGCTTTTTTGTCTAGTAAACTCATAGGTTAAAAGTTAGTTTTTAATCAGCTTCAAAAGTAAGAATAATCCCAAAGAAAAGCCCTCAACACAATAAATTTGTACTTTTGCACGGGAATATTTTTTATTCAAATCTTTTAAAATATAGACTATCAGATATTTAAAAATTAGTTTTCTTACGATGGTTAAAAAATTGTTTCTTTTTTACCTCATTGCATTTTTCCCTTCTTTTCTTTTGGCTCAAGAATTGGATCAACTTGAAGAAGAAGATTCTCTCCTTTATAAGTTTGAAACCGACACCATTCCCAACTCAGGGATTCGATTGAAAGAAGTGGTATTGTTTCAGCCTCTCCGATTCAAGAGTATGGAGGAATTGAGAAATTATGTGATTTTGAGAAATAGAACGCTTCGAGTTTATCCCTATGCTAAACTGGCTGCAGACCGTTTGGATACCTTGAGCATGCGTTTGGGGGAAATCAAAAACAACAGGCAGAAGAAAATTTATATCAAGCGAATTGAGAAGTTTATTTATGATGAATTTGAGGAAGAGCTTAAAAAACTTTCCCGATCACAGGGAAGAATTTTGATAAAACTGGTTCACCGTCAAACGGGGTCAACTACCCATGAGTTAATTAAAGACTTGCGTAATGGATGGAAAGCTATGGTCTATCAGACCACAGCCTCTTTTTTTAAGCTGTCACTTAAGGACACTTACGATCCCGAAACGATCTATGAAGACTTTCTAATCGAAGATATTTTGCAACGTGCCTATGGGGATGGACTTATTGAACTTGATCCAACGGCATTATCCTATGATTTAGACACCCTTTACACCCTCTGGAAAGCGCCAAAAACGCCATTAACAGAGGATATCAAAAAAAAATAAAAAAAACACGAGTAAAAGGGGTTGTAAGTAATAAAAAGGGTTTTATATTTGCATCCGCTAAAACGCCTAACCTGATTTTGGAAAAAGAAGAAGTTTAGGGATTTAG